>OJMI01000451.1_pt1 | contig 55271 bp, 52 predicted proteins | sample 1597131 | NCBI WGS metagenome assembly OJMI01 (sample SAMEA2452116, study PRJEB22498) | human gut metagenome | reverse complement strand
TTTGTTGCTCAGGCACTTATAAATAATGTTAAACTATAGTGTTGCGGAATTAAGGATAAATAAAGTCATAAGGCTCATGTTCTTAAAGGACATGAGCCTTTTTCTATATCGTAACAGTCCTTATACTGAAGAGCAAAACAAGTGTTTAATCTATATTAACTTTTCAATAAGCAGTATTCTGTAAAATAAGACGTTTTATATTCGGAATTCCAAAAATAAACTAACTAAACTAACAAACTTAAAAACTTTAACCAACATGAAAACTTTTAAATTTAATATCCATACTGCAATTATGGCAGCACTCGTTTTAGTCAGCACTTTGGGATTCACATCATGTGACGATGATGACAACAAGACTCCGCAACCAACACCCTCACTCAGTCAACTGAACGGTGAATATACAGGAAAGATGACATTTACCACTCTTGAAAAAGAAGGTGAAGAAGAGAATTCAGGCACAGATATTACCGCTACAGTAAAAAATGATACTATCTACTTCAACGACTTTCCGGTTAAAGATATTATAACCTCTATTGTTGGAGAAGAAAACAGCGAAGCTATCATTGAAGCCATCGGAAAAGTAGAATATAAAATAGGCTATAAAGCTGAAATGAATGAAGACAAGACCGAAGCTACAATGAAACTTGATCCTAAACCACTGACTCTGCAATTTAGCCTTACAGAAGAAACAGTTACAAACATTGAAGTTTCCGTATCTGCAACCAATAACAACGGTAGCTATACGTTCCTTACGAAAGATATGAAATTTGAAATTACAGCTGATGAAGTAAAAGTCAATGACGAAGTCTTTCCTAAATTCAAAAAATCACTTTTCAACTTTATCATGAATAATGAAAAATAACGAACGCACACCATTACTCAAACAACATAATCATTAACTCTTTTCATAAAGAGCAAAAAAGACAGGATATTTTCTTGTGCAAAAAGGGCAGTCTTAATAAAGACTGCCCTTTTAATATCCAGATTCAACGTTTACTTTTAAAGAAACTGCGCATAAGCTCTGCCGCTTCATCCGCCAGAACACCTTTTACCACCTCCGTCTTCGGATGCAATACGTTTGGCGCATAAACATGATAACCTCTTTTTTCATCATCTGCCCCATACACCAATCTTTTCAACTGCGCCCATCCCAATGCACCAGCGCACATGGGACAAGGCTCAACGGTTACATAAAGCGTACATTCATTCAAGTATTTCCCACCCAATGTATTGGCTGCGGCTGTTATGGCTTGCATTTCTGCATGAGCAGTCACATCATTGAGAGTCTCTGTCAGATTATGTGCACGAGCTATGATACGATTTTGGCATACAACTACAGCTCCAATGGGAATTTCGCCTTTTTCAAAAGCTTTTACTGCCTCGTTCAAGGCCTGTCTCATATAGAAAGAATCGTCCATCATCAGCGTCTCATATCATGTTCATTGAAAAGAGTAGGATAGTCATCATCCACCACTACGCGATGAATTGCTGTCAGCAACGTCTCACGCATCCACCGTCCCTTATTCGTTATTTTGTATTTTTTCAAATAACTTTCAACGATAGCATTCTCATCTTCGCTCACATAACAGACCATACGATGCAATCGTTTGGGCTGTGAAGGCATTACTTTAACTCTTTTTTTTACTTCTTTGCTCATTATGACTACAAAAATAATAAGCCTTAATTAAACAACGAAACATAAAAAGATTAAATTTGCAAAAAGCTTAATATGGCGACACATAATACATATGGGAAAATCGGTGAAGATATGGCCGCTGCATATCTTGAAAAGAATGGCTATGTCATAAAACACCGTAACTGGAGATGGAACAGAAAAGAACTCGACATTGTAGCCCAGAAAGATGACATGTTGATTATTGTGGAAGTAAAATCGAGAAAAAATGAGCTTTTCGGACTTCCGGAAGAGGCTGTTGACGGACGGAAGATACGCCATATAATATCATCGGCCGATGCCTACATAAAGAAGTTTTGCATAGACAGCCCCGTCAGGTTTGACATCATATCCATTATAGGAGATAAAGAAGAACACGTCATACAGCATATTGAAAACGCGTTTTTCCCTCCTATCTGGTAAAAAGCTTTTTAACAAGTAACAAAACCTGATAAAACTGGAGATAGTATAAAATAGATTATCCGTAAAACGACAGACATATGAAACACTACCTTGACCACTTTGAATTAATCCGTATTCCGGAAACAGATTCAACCAATAATGCCATAAGAAACCTTGAACAGACTTCAGACAAGGAATTTGTTGTAGTATCTACAGAGTTTCAAACACAGGGAAAGGGACAAAGAGGTAACTCATGGGAATCGAAAAGAGGAAAGAATCTCCTTTTCAGTATCTCTTTCAGCCCTGAATTCTTACCTATTCAGCAACAATTTCTGCTGTCACAAATAATATCATTAAGTATCCTGGATGTTTTCCGTCGCAGACTACGGAAATTCAGTATCAAGTGGCCCAATGACATATACTGGCGTGACCGCAAAATAGGAGGAATACTTATCGAAAATGATATTGTCGACGGCAAACTGGCACGCTGCATTATCGGCGTGGGAATAAACATAAACCAGACAGAATTCAAGAGCGGAGCACCCAATCCGGTTTCACTGCTCCAGGTATGCGGCATGCATTGCAAACGCATTCATATACTTGAGAGAATTCTAAAAAACTTTGAAGAATATTACCGTATGTTGCAAAAGGGCGAAATGGAAACCATAAGAGAAAGGTATCGCAAAAGTCTTTTCCGGAAAAAAGACTTTCACCCTTATCAGGATGCTAACGGGACTTTCAGTGCCTGCCTGCACCATGTAGAAGATAACGGTCTCATTGTACTTGAAGACACTGAAGGAAAACTGCGGTCATATACCTTCAAGGAGGTAAGTTATGTCCTGTAAGTTTTCATTTACGACTAAACGATACACTAATATTTACTCCACAAGGCTATAAAAGTCTTGTGGGTTACTTCATATTTCATGCCAAGCAGAAACAAACAAATACTGGACATTGCTATCCCATCTATCATTTCGAACATAACGGTTCCTCTTCTCGGACTGGTAGACGTAACTATCGTAGGGCATCTGGGTTCTCCTACATATATAGGAGCCATTGCCGTGGGAGGTATGCTCTTTAATATGATTTACTGGATATTCGGTTTTCTCCGTATGGGAACCAGCGGAATGACCTCGCAAGCTTTCGGCCGAAATGATTTGGACGAAGTAACACGTCTGTTAATGCGCTCTACCGGAGTGGGCCTGATTATAGCACTTGCGCTAATCGCCTTACAGTATCCCGTAAGCAAACTCGCGTTCGCACTCATTGATGCTACCCCTGAAGTAGAAACTTATGCACACGTCTATTTCAGCATTTGCATTTGGGGTGCACCAGCGGTATTGGGACTGTACAGCATGTCGGGATGGTTTATCGGCATGCAGAATTCACGATATCCGATGCTGGTAGCCATTACGCAAAATATCATCAACATTACGGCCAGCCTTATTTTTGTCTTTCTGTTCGGGCTGAAAGTTGAAGGAGTAGCATTGGGCACATTGGTGGCACAATACGCGGGTCTGTTCATGGCTATGTACTTATGGCAACGGAAGTACGGAAAACTGTATCATCGCTGGCAATGGCATGATTTTATCTGCCGCCGCGCAATGGCACGCTTCTTCGCGGTCAACCGCGATATTTTCCTGCGCACACTCTGCCTGGTATCGGTAACCGTATTTTTTACATCGGCAGGAGCCCGTCAGGGAGATGTAGTACTGGCCGTCAATACGCTACTCATGCAACTGTTTACTCTCTTTTCATACATCATGGACGGATTTGCATATGCCGGTGAAGCTCTTGGCGGACGATATTACGGAGCCGGAAATGTTTCTGAATTCAAAGATACTACCCGCAAGCTGTTTGTCTGGGGATGCGGTATTGCCGCTCTGTTTACCTTATTATACGCCATAGGAGGACAAGATTTTCTGGGTTTACTCACAAATGAAACAAGCGTAATCCAGGCATCCTCTACCTATTACTATTGGGCATTGGCTTTTCCTATTGCCGGTTTTGCAGCCTTCCTGCTCGACGGACTTTTTATCGGTACTACGTCTACCAATCTCATGTTACGGTCCATGCTTATAGCTTCCATATCTTTCTTTGGCATCTATTATGCAGCAGTAGACCATATAGGGAATCATGCCCTTTGGATGGGATTTATCACATACCTGGCATTACGGGGCATTATGCAACTCATACTCGGCCGGCGTCTGTTGAAAGGAGAATGGCAATCTTCATAATGCAAGAACCGCATTATATTCAAACATATAAATTTGTGTTACTGCAACGATAATAGTCAAAACAGTTTCTTATCTTTGCAAATACAAACAGTTTTAATTACATCTATTTAATTATGGCAAAGTATAAAAGAATCTTACTCAAACTAAGTGGCGAAAGCCTCATGGGTGAAAAACAATATGGCATTGACGAAAAACGCCTCGCTGAATATGCTGAACAAATCAAAGAAATTCACGATATGGGCGTGCAGATTGGTATCGTCATCGGTGGAGGAAATATTTTCAGAGGACTGAGCGGTGCATCCAAAGGCTTTGACCGTGTAAAAGGTGACCAAATGGGTATGCTTGCTACCGTTATCAACAGCCTCGGACTAAGCTCTGCACTTGGAGCTGCTGGAGTAAAAGCCCGCGTACTCACAGCTGTACGCATGGAACCTATCGGCGAATTCTACAACAAATGGAAAGCCATAGAATGCATGGAACAGGGCGAAATAGTAATCATGTCGGCCGGAACCGGAAATCCTTTCTTCACAACCGATACAGGTTCCTCACTCAGAGGTATTGAAATAGAAGCAGACGTGATGCTCAAGGGTACACGTGTAGACGGAATCTACACAGCCGATCCGGAAAAAGATCCGAGCGCTACCAAATTCAATGACATCACTTATGATGAGGTATTGAAACGCAACTTACGTGTGATGGACCTCACGGCTACTTGCATGTGCAAGGAAAACAATCTGCCAATCATCGTATTTGATATGGACACTCCAGGAAATCTGAAGAAAGTCATGGCTGGCGAAAATATCGGTACGCTGGTACACAACTGAAATTAGTTCTTTTACTGATATACAGACATTAAAGCTGATATTCCCCACTTTCCGGAATATCAGCTTTTAATGTATTATAAAGATTCCAGCAAAAAGACATGCCATAAGCAAAAGACAGGGAAAAAACTTTGTGCATAGCCCTGTGCAGCACTGTGCATCCCCGTGTGCACTACAGTGCACCGCCCTATGCACAACAGTGCATCCGGCCATGCAGTAAGCAGACATCTAACATTCTTTTCGATATACCCCAATAAAAAAGCCGCATACCTTTTACCAAAAAAGGCATGCGGCACTATTCTCAATCATTAATTTTCTACAGAAATCAGGAGACGAATATATTTAATTGCTGTAAGATAAAGTAGTAGAGTGTTATCCTTATATTCGTCCCTGATTAGAATTATTAAGTATACCTATTGAAAAACTGATTATATCTTTTTATTAGAATGAGAACATCAAACGAGCTTGTACGGTATGAATGTTCTTGTCATACTGATATTTATCACGGTCAAGTCTGTTATATGTATATTCAAGCAAGAACTGTGCATATTTGTTGAACGAATAGTTAGCTCCTACAGTGAATGAATGCATGTTACCACCACCGATACTCTTAGATGTACTTGGATAGTCTTTCAATGCACCGTTAACAAGGTCAGCCGGATAATATTGGTCACGACCCAAAACATACAATTCGTTGTCTCTGATATCGTTCAGACCAAGATAGTTGTAACGAGCTACGATTTCGAGTGAACGGCCATCAAATCCTTTCAACAAACCTTCGTGCTTGTCATACTTATAACCATTTCCGAAGATTTGGTAACCAGCTTCAATGTAACCTCCGTGGAAACGGTTCGGAGCAAGTCCGTTACCATTCTGCCAAGACTCAAGAGTAGTCCATGACTGACTTCCACCCAACTGGTTTTCAAACAAAGTCTGGTCATCACGTTCTTTATTTACATACTTGAACATGTATTCACCACGCAAGAACATTTTCTCATTACGGTAAAGAGCCTCAGCACCTACATTGAACTCATTCTTTGCCCATGGAAGGGTAACACTTGTAAACTGGAATGGATCTACATAAGTTTGCACAGAAGAACCAAATTCCAAACTGGTTTTCTTTACATTGTTTTCAACAACACCGGTATTGATACGTGAATAACGGAAAGCAGCACCTACATGAAGTGTCTGTTCGTCGGTATTAATAGGCATATACAACCAACGTCCGCCGAAGGTTACACCTTGATATCCGTCTTCCTGATCATTGTATTTGTTTTCAGCAAATACACCTTGGTTGAAGAAGAACTTGTCATTGTAATATTTATAAGTTACACCCAGCTGACGTCCAGCAGACAATGCATTGACAGAACCTGCACGTGAGATGAAGTGAAGACTTCCACGACTGGTATTGTTACCCATAGTTGAAGGGTCATTGTAATAACCAGCTTTCAAGTATCCAGATTCACCACCATTCAAGGCATACTGCAAGAAAATATTCTTCTGGCTGAATTTACCTTTAGAGAAATCAAAGTCTGCATAAAAATACCAGTCCTGAAAACTCATAGAAGTACGAATACGAGCATCGGTAATAGCCACACCTGATTTCAACGGAGTATAGTCTGTATGATAATATGCTCCATCAGCCATAAAGCGCGCTCCTACAGTAAAGTGAACGTCTTCTTTTTCATTGTCATATCTCACCGTAGGTTTTGTATCAAAGTCCTGAGCAGAAGCAAATGTAGCAGTCATTGCCATAGCTACCAGTGCAGAGAAAAATATATGTTTTTTCATTGTTTCAAATTTTAAAATGGATTATTAATAATGAATCACTCTTATAAATTATTTTACATATCCGAGTTCATCCAACAAAGTATTAGGATCTGGAACTGAAGTAGCAGCTGTGCCCGGACGTACTCCTTGGTCAATAAAATATTGGATAGTCATTTCAGAACGGTTAGTAAATGCACCGTCGAGATAATGTTCTCTATACAGACTATTTCCAAAATTATATTCTCCAAAATACTTACCCATTTGCTCACGTGAGTCAAAAGAATACGGGTGATTCAACATACCAGAACGGCTAATCAAATAATCCTGCCATGGAGCATTCAGTTCCGGATAATTGTTAGGAGCACCAGCAATACACGGACCGATGATATGAGCCAAGTTATCAACACCCAAATTTATAAATGAAGCATATCCTGCAGGTGTATCATATTTGATATCTGTTGCAGCAGTACCCTTCCACAAAAGGAAACACATAGGAATCTGTCCTTTAAATACCTTAGAAGTACGTTTCAAACTTTCAAGAGAGAAGGTTTGCAAAACAACTTTACCATTTGTATTACCTACGTTAACTTTACCGTTCTTATAATGCTCTGTATCTGAAGCCGGTTTAGTTATGATATTCCAACCCAAACGGTCAAGCTCATCATAAACATCCTGCTCAAAAGTTACAGGGTTTAACCATGATTCCTTAAACTCAATATAAATACCCGGACGATGACCACGATCTACATTATCATCTTCATACTCAAAATTATAAGTTACACTACCGTCTGCATTGGTTGTTATAGAATACACTCTTTCGCCTTCAGCATCTCTTTTCAGCTTCTTACCTTCAGCATATCGTATCAAATCTTCCAATGTAGAAATATACATATGAATATCAGAGAATCCCTTACGAGCCTGTTCTACAGTTGCAGGGTCTTGATTGAACCATGTACCAGCATCAAGCGCCATCAGTTCTTCATACATGTATGATTTTGCATAATATGGCATAGAGAAATTCTTACGGTCCTCTTCATATTGTGCTTGAGCTTGCTCTGCCGTCATTCCACGATCCATATAATACTGAACACGAGTACGCGGAACATCATTTCCATACATTTGCTCAATGTTTGTGGTTCTACTCAGGTTATCATCATGCAAAGCCAAAATAACACCGTCTTTTGAACATTGCAAATCTGCTTCCAGATAGTCTGCCCCCATTTCACGAGCCCAGCGATAAGCGGCTTCGGTTTCTTCCGGAGTCCAGAACGTAGAACCACGATGAGCCATTACAGCATACATCGGAACATAGTCTCTAACTTTTTCCATTTCTGGAGACAAGTGCTTCACGTCTACTCGATTTACATCTTCGTTCACATTTGTAAAATCTTGATTTTCGCATGAGAACGCAACTAAAGCAACACTACATGTGATGCCTAAACGAATCAGATTCTTGAACATAGTTTTTAGATATTAGATAATATTAAAAATGAAAATTCTATTAAATGAACGGTCAATACTGACCGTTCAAATTAACTGGTTGATTATTTACTTTGCTGTTTAACTAAATACTGTTCATCTTTGTAAGTAAATGCTACGAACAGGAATGAAAGAGCACATGCTATAATCATCATGATAAAGTACCAATCCCATCCAAAGTGGTCAACAACAAAACCTACGCAGATATTTGCAAGCAATGCAGTTCCAAAGAAGTATCCAAAGAATCCAGTCAATCCGGCAGATGTTCCGGCTGCATTTTTCGGAGCCAAATCAAGAGCTTGAACACCGATAAGCATTACAGGACCATAAATCAAGAAACCAATTGCAATAAGACAAACAATGTCAATCATTTGATGTCCTGCTGGATTCAGCCAGTAAATAGCAATAAAGATTGCAACTAATACCATGTAAATCATGGTTGTAATAGCACGACGACCTTTAAATACCTTATCACTAAGCCAACCGCAAATAATTGTACCAGGAATTGCAGCAAACTCATAAGCGAAATAAGCCCAACCTATATCTTTGAGGTTATAGTCTTTCACATTCTGCAAATAAGTAGGAGCCCAGTCAAGACATCCGTAACGTACCATGTAAATGAAGGCGTTTGCAAATGCAATAAACCACAAAGTTTTATTGTTCAGTACATACTTGAAGAAGATTTCTTTGGTTGTCAATACTTCCTCGCTCTTCGCACTATAGTTCTTCGGATAATCATTACGGTATTTTTCAATTGAAGGCAATCCACAAGACTGCGGCGTATCACGAATTAATGCATATGCGATAAAAGCTATTATGATAGCAACTACAGCCGGGAACCAGAATGTTCCTTGTTGCCAACCACCAAACCAGATTAAACCATATGCAGCCATCGGACCAACCAAGGCACCTCCCACATTATGTGCACAGTTCCAAATAGACATCTTGGTTCCACGTTCTTTAATAGAGAACCAGTGAGTCATGACACGTCCGCACGGAGGCCATCCCATACCCTGGAACCAACCAATACAGAACTGAAGAATAAACATCATTATAATGGATGATGTTCCAAAAGAAGTTCCCATTAACATGGTAGCAGCTGCTGCCAGAATCAATCCTAACGGAAGGAACTTACGCGCATCACTCCGGTCAGAAACGCTTCCCATCAAAAATTTTGAAAGAGCATAAGCAATAGCATTCGCAGAAATAGCAAATCCTAATGCTGCATGTTCATAGCCCATATTCTCAAGCTCGGGCATAGCCATTGTAAAGTTCTTACGAACCAAATAATAACCTGCATAACCTACAAATATGCCGATAAATACTTTCCAACGTAACGCTTTGTACGTACTGTCAATCTGTTCCTTTGGCAACTCTGCCTTATGAGGAGGAGGAGTTAAAAATGATGCCATGGTATTAATTTGTTTTTTTAAGTTAATAATTTTATAATCTGTTTATTTTTTGTGTTGCCTCTACATCTAAAGCTTCTGCCAAAATAGAAATTGGATTCATTACTTTATATGGAGTAGACATCTCTATCTGCCACTTACAAGTTTCACAGTCTGTAGCAACAAAGTCTGGATTCACATCTGCTATCTGTTTGAATAAAGAAGCTCCAATACCTTGTGATGTTGCGTAGTTTTCTTTCTTAAATCCATAAGTTCCAGCAATACCACAACATTGTGAATCAAGCATGATAAACTCAAGCCCCGGTATCATACGCAACAATGAGGTTGAATAAATAGCCCATCCCAATCGTTCCATATGACAAGGTGTGTGATATGCTATGCGCTTTTTATAATCTTTGCGGAACACCAGTTTCAAATCACCGTTATCAATCAAGCGGAACAAGAAACGAGTTGCCAATTCCACACGGTCATGCACATCACTGTTATCAATATGCAATAAATGAGGATATTCTTCACGCAAAGTAAACATACAGCTCGAAGACGTTCCGACTACCGTCATATTCTTATCAACTACGGCTTCACGAATAACATCAATATTATGCTGTCCCTGACTGGTAGCTTGCTTAATCAAACCATTTGAAATCAAAGGAACTCCACAACATTTTTCCTTATTCAACAAATGAACACCGTAACCGGCTGCATTCATTATCTTAATCAAATCTTTTCCCAGCTGAGGATAGTTATAGTTCACATAACAACCATGGAAATAACTGATATGACGAGGGAATTTTTTCTGCTCTTCTTCGGCATTTTTCCGATACCAGCTTTCAAATGTCTGTGAAGAATAACGAGGGAACGTGCGATGATGATCTATCTTCAGTACAGAATCCATCACAAGCTTTACCGGTTTCAGCCCAAGAGCCATATTTACAACCGGAGCAAAAGGAGTAGACAGCGTTCCGACAAAATCAGTATTAGCCAGCAAAATATCACGCAACTTAGGAGATGCTGTATTATATTTTATGCGAGCTGACTGAATAATATCACCAATCTTAACTCCCGACGGACATGCAACTTCACATCGTTTACAGTTCAAACAGTATTTCAATGATTTATCATAGAAATCAGGATCTTTCAAACGGAAACGTTCTCCATCAGGCCCTGCATGTTTAGGACCCGGGAAATTCGAATTTATTGGAATAACCGGGCAATAAACTGTACAAACAGTACATTTAATGCATTGTTCAAAATTATTCTCGCTAATATTATATTGTTGTAAATTCATGATACGACTATTTATTCTTTAACAAATTATCGGCAACATGCATTGCACTCATAATAGAGACACCACCGCCGCATCCTTCATGCAAAGCGTTATGTCCAGACAATATAGAACCTATCGCATATAAATTGGTTATTGTTACATGCTTACGTATGGCATGAAAATCAGGGGTCGTAATAACACCAAAACTCATATATTTTTGTGGTGCAAAAACATCAGTATCATACCAATGTGAACGATCCGTATCATAAAAAACATCCAAGTCAAAAACTGGCTCGTATACAGAATCAGGACGGGCAATAATTCCACGACTAAAGAAACTTCCCGAAGCCAATATATAATTGTCTGCAGTCATCTTAATATCTGAATGATTGGCTGTATAAACGGCTTTTACCTCATCTTTTTCAATATCAGCACGCTCTACAGTATCACCCAACATAAACGTTCCACCCTGACGAATGAAATAATGAATAAGTTGCTGCTGCATACGAATTCCTGGAACAGAAGGCGGCATTGTAGCTATGGTGCAAACGTCTTTATTTAGTTTGCTCTTCAGGTAAAGTAATGGTTTATCTGAATAAATACCAAAGACTGCCGGAACAACAATGGCCTCTACATCTTTTATATATGGTGAAACAGCTTCAACAAAAGCGTCTATATTTTCCTCTTTTTCAAAAGTCTTAGCAATATTGGCCGAACGCATTTCTGTCGGATTGGTTCGTATCTTTTCAATAAATGGTAACTTTACTAATGAAAGTTTACATTTTACATCATGTTTTTCAAGTTCGTCGGCAATAAACTTGGTATAGAAGTCAAGGAAGCCGGGAAAATTAATAATGGCAACACTCTTCCATGGGAAATTGTCCGGTCTGTCTAAAATTGTGAAATCTTTTAAAGTCAACCATGTTTTCTTAACACTTCCCATCGGAGTAAAATGGTAATGATTCTGTGATACATTCCCAACAAGATTCACTCCTGCCCTTTTCATCATTTCAGAAAATTCATCAGCATATACAGCTATAGCCTCAGAACCAATGTATGAATAAGGATGAGGAGCATCAAGTCTGTTCATCATTCCCATAGGATTGTCTACTTCAGTTCCATCTGGAAGTTTTCCAAGCAAATCAAAAGAGCCAGAAGAAAAATGCAAAGCACTCTGTCCTGTAGAAACAATAGCACACTGACGACCTTTCTCCTGTAACCGGATGCCAGCGACTAATCCTGCCAAACCACCACCAATAATAATTGTATCAAATTTCATCGTTTTATCCTCCTCTATTTAGTTTTGCCTGAACTTAGATTACATACACTTCCATATACCCATGCAGAGAATTGACTTTCTCGAAGACTTTCTCCCCATGCTATAGGATACATACCTTTCCAACGTTCATTTAAGAAGTTTACCAAATCAGCTTTCGCTTTTTCTGTACAATTATGAGCCTGACTTAATAAACCTGCGGCACGACAAGCACATAACTCACCTTGACATGTACCCATACCAACTCTTGTTCTTCGACGTAAAGAAACAAGATCGGATATTTCCAGTTCTTTCAGTGCATAATTTACTTCACCAACACTTACTCCTTCACACTCACACACCAAACTGTTATCATATTCATTATCTAATGGTATTTCTTTTGTAAGGTCTCCATGTCTTCCTTCCGCAGCACGGTATACATTATTAGAAGCTATACGTTCTTTTACTTCTTCTGATTCTTGGCGAGATCCGGGCAATGGAACTTCGGCTGTACGACAAGGTTCATTTAAGCCCATCTTTTTACATATCAGATTCGTTGTCCATTCGGCCATCAAACGATATGTTATCAATTTTCCACCAGTAATAGTCAAGAAGCCATTCAATCCATCACGCTCAGCATGATCCAGAAGCACAATACCACGACTGATATTTCTTCCGGTAGGATCATCATCTGCAGCAACTAACGGACGAACACCTGCGTAAGCTCTCAATATGCGGGTAGTAGCCAAAGAAGGAGCCAGTTTTTCACCTTCACGCAACAGCAAATCAACTTCTTCCGGAGTTACACGCATATTGTCTATCTCGTCATAGGGTATATGACTGGATGTTGTTCCTATAACAGTAATGGTATCACCCGGAACCAATATATCCGCATCTGCAGCCTTACGACAACGATTCAGAACAACATTATTTACACGATGTCCAAAAATCAGAAGAGCTCCCTTTGCCGGATACATATTCACTGTTACACCTGCCATTTCTGCTATATGATGTCCCCATATACCACCGGCATTCACAACAAACTGAGCATAATAAGTCTCTACCTCTTTAGTCTTATGATTGAGAGCACAAACACCTACAATCCGGTCTTGTTCTCTAATAAACTTGACAACTTCATGATAGACCTTTGTTACAGCTCCATGCTGTCTGGCATCAAGTACATTTGCCAATGTAAGTCTGAACGGGTCAATAGATCCATCAGGCACCTTCACGGCTCCTATTAAAGAAGGATTTACAGAAGGCTCAATCCTTATTGCTTCCTTCGGATCAATTGCCTCTGCAGATATACCAGCTTTCCGACAGCTATCTATAAATTTTGCCTGATATGCAATATCATCTTCAGGTAAAGAAATAAACAGACCATCATTTTCTTCAACACAATGACTAGCAATCTTACGAAGTATCATATTTTCCTTGATACATTCTGTAGCCGATTCGCTGTCATTTACCGCATATCGTGCCCCACTATGTAATAAGCCATGATTACGGCCGGTTGCACCATTAGTATAGTCGAAACGTTCCAAAAGCAGAACGCGAAGACCACGCATAGCGCAATCACGAGCAGTTCCTGCACCCGTTGCGCCCCCACCAATAATGATTACATCATATTCGTTTCCTTCGCCAACTTTTTTCATGATATACTATTTATTATATAATTGTATTTGGTTTCTGTTTTATTTCGAAGCAAAAATAAGGATTATTAATTTCACAACGAAACAAAAAATGTTATTTTTTGAAAGTGTATAAAGCACATTTAATTTCGTTTTGCTCATTATTGCATTTCGGCATAAAGTATAACACATTAATAAACAATAGATTAATATTATTTCACATATCAAATTGTATGTTATTAAACATAAGTCTACAGAGCCAAAAACGAAGGATTTTATCCACTTAGAAATTATATGACGTTTATCGAAAGAGTTAAAATGTTGAAATTAGAATGTTTTTCTTTGTCGTTGTCAAAAAAATGCATTCCTTTGCAAAAATTGGATAAAGATTTGCCTTTTATTAAACTTCAAACTTCCAATACCCATTCTACACTATACCATTATGACAAAAGAAGAACGCCACAACCTAATTCTAGACTATCTTATGCAGCATAATTCTGTATTAGTCAGCGATTTGTCTGCAAAGCTAAATGTCTCGTCTGTAACTATAAGAAAAGATCTAACGGAGCTTGAAAAAGAAAAAAAGCTATATCGAAATCACGGTAAAGCTATCCTTATAAATCCATATATTACAAACCGTGATGTAAATGAAAAAGAAAAATTCTTCGTTGAAGAGAAAAGAGCTATTGGAACATGTGCTGCAAGCTTAATCACTCCTAAAGATTCCATTTTAATCGCATCCGGAACAACAGTGCATTATTTTGCACGACAAATACACAATCCTGATCACTTAACTGTAATAACAGCGTCTCTACAAGTATCAGAAATTTTATCACAACACCAGGATATTGACATTATACAATTGGGAGGATTATTACGACACAGCAGCTTGTCAGTAGTTTCGAAATATGCAGAGATGATGCTGGCTAATTTTTCATGCAGCAAACTTTATTTGGGCGTAGACGGTATTGACTTAGATTACGGCATCACTACAACCAATTTAATGGAAGCCAACCTGAACCGGACCATGATACAGACAGCTCAAAAGACAATTGTATTGGCAGATTCATCAAAGTTTGGAAGAAGAGGATTCAGTAAAATATGCGATATGGAAGAAGTAGACCAAATAATAACAGACAGCCATGTATCTCCCTCCATCATAAAGAAAATAGAAGAAATGGGTATAGAGCTCACTATTGCAGAAGTCAACTGAATGCAACAGGCTACTTAAAGTTTTCAACTCAACAAACAATATAAAAGATATAAAAAAAGACATGCTTTCAAAACAAGGAAGCATGTCTTTTTCTTATATCATTTATTAGAACTCGGCATTATGAGGAGTACGTGGGAAAGGTATAACATCACGTATATTGGTCATACCTGTCACGAAGAGCAACAAACGCTCAAATCCTAAACCAAATCCAGAATGCGGACATGAACCGTACTTGCGGGTATCCAGATACCACCACATGTCTTTCATCGGGATATTCAACTCTTTGATACGGGTCAACAGCTTGTCATAATCGGCTTCACGTTCTGAACCTCCGATGATTTCACCAATCTTCGGGAACAATACATCCATGGCACGCACTGTCTTTCCGTCTTCATTCTGTTTCATATAGAATGCCTTGATTTCCTTCGGATAATCGGTCAGGATTACCGGACGTTTGAAGTGGTCTTCTACAAGGAAGCGTTCGTGCTCTGAAGCCAAATCAACTCCCCAATATACTGGGAATTCAAACTTGTGTCCTTTTGCTACGGCTTCTTCAAGAATCTTGATACCTTCAGTATAAGACAAACGAACAAAATCTTCCTTCAATACTCCCTGCAAACGTTCAATCAGACCTTTGTCGAACATATCGTTCAGGAACTTCACATCATCATAACAATTTTCGAGAGCCCAGCGTACACAATATTTGATGAAGTCCTCGGCCAAATCCATATTGTCGGTAATATCATTGAACGCTACTTCCGGCTCAATCATCCAGAATTCGGCAAGGTGACGCGGGGTATTGGAGTTCTCGGCACGGAATGTAGGACCAAACGTATAGATAGCGCCCAATGAAGTTGCAGCCAATTCGCCTTCAAGCTGACCGGAAACAGTCAAGCTGACCTGCTTTCCGAAAAAGTCATTATCATAAATAATCGAACCGTTCTCATCCTTCTTCAAGTCATAGAGATTCAGCGTAGTAACCTGAAACATCTGACCGGCACCTTCACAATCGGAAGCCGTGATAAGCGGAGTATGGAAGTAGAAGAAACCTTTGTCATGGAAATATTTATGAATGGCATAAGCCATGTTATGACGAATACGGAACACTGCTCCAAAGGTATTCGTACGCGGACGCAAGTGTGCAATCTCGCGAAGGAATTCCATAGAGTGTCCTTTCTTTTGCAATGGATAAGAGTTGTCACATGTACCCAGGATTTCTATTTCTGTTGCCTGTATTTCTACAGCCTGACCTGAACCAACAGACTCTGCCAAAATTCCGTTCACACTTAAGCAAGCTCCGGTAGTTATTTGTTTCAGCATTTCTGCATCGAACTTCTCAACATCCACCACCACTTGCACATTATAGATAGTAGAACCGTCATTTATAGCCACAAAATTGACTTGTTTACTACCGCGACGAGTACGTACCCATCCTTTCACATTGACCTGAGCACCGATATCGGTACGTTTCAAAAGGTCAACAACTTTTGTTCTACGAACGTTCTCCATTATAATAAGTGTTTTTAAGTTCCAATTTATTCAAATGCCCCCATACGAAGCATGTTTACTTCTTTCTCGGTCAGATATCTCCACTGTCCGCGACGAAGATTCTTCTTTGTCAGTCCGGCGAAGAATACGCGGTCAAGTTTTACTACCTTATATCCCAAGGATTCAAAAATACGACGCACGATACGGTTCTTTCCGGAATGGATTTCAATACCTACCTGTGACTTGTCGGTATCAGAAGCATAGCTGATGGCATCTGCATGAATCTCACCATCCTCAAGCGTAATACCGTTTACAATCTGGTCCATATCGGCTTTTGTCACATTCTTGTCACAATATACGTGATATATCTTTTTCTTCAGATACTTCGGATGAGTAAGTTTTGAAGCCAGATCACCATCGTTTGTGAGCAGCAGCACACCGGTAGTGTTGCGGTCAAGACGTCCTACCGGATAGATGCGTTCCTTACATGCACCCCTCACACAATCCATCACTGTTTTGCGTTCATGCGGGTCGTCGGATGTAGTAACACAATCCTTCGGCTTGTTGAGCAATACGTATACCTTACGCTCGATATTTACCGGCTGGTCATGGAACTTCACCTCATCACTACGTTTGATTTTTGTTCCAAGTTCGGTAACTACCACACCGTTCACACTTACCACTCCGGCTGTAATGAATTCATCGGCTTCACGACGTGAGCATACTCCGGCGTTGGCAAGCAACTTGTTCAGACGAATCGGCTCGTTCGGATCGGTGAGTACGTCTTTATATTCAAATTGTTTCTTCTTGCTGTATTTAGCATTGGGGTCATAATCGGCTGTGCGGCGAGGACGTGCATTACCTCCTTGCGGACGATAGTTTCCCTGTCCTTGCTGACGGTATCCTGAGCCCTGACCATATGAGTTTCCACGGTTGTTGTTATAACCGCCATTGTTCTGACGACGGTAATTCTGACGTGGACGCTCTTCGCCATTATCCCAACGGTTTCCGTTTGGTTCGTTATTATAATTTCCGTCATAACTGTTCGAGCGCCACTGACGCTGTTCCTGATTGTTGTTACGGAAATTAGGGTTATAGCTACGCTGGTTGTTACGGTATCCTCCGCCCTGGCGTTCACCACCGCGATAACCAGAATTGCCATCACTGTGATATGCAGGTGAATTGTTTCCACCTCCTATACGCGGACGACAGGGACGAGATTCTGCGCCTCCATTGCCCGATTCGTTATTGGCCGAGCGCACAAAACGCGGACGACGAGGACGTTCTTCGCGATTATAAGTTCCGCCGTCATTATTATAACGGTTTGGAGAAGGACGGTATGAACGGCCCTCTTCACCATTCTCGCGATTGTAATTCACCTTTCTGTACTCTCTATTAAAAGAACGTGATTCTTCACGGCCGGCATTTGCATTCTCACCCGAATTCTCCTGCCATTTTTCTACATCTGTACTCATGAGTTTTAATATTTATATTATCATAATTTTATTCGCCCTCGCGGGCTGATTGTTACATTCCTGTATAGTTATGAGGAGTGATGGCACGAAGTTCTTTCTTGATGTCTTCACTCACATTCAATTCTTCTATAAAGTCTCTTATTGATTTCTCGGTTATAGCTTGGTTGGTTCTGGTCAAAGCTTTCAAAGCTTCATACGGATGAGGATATGCTTCACGGCGGAGAATGGTCTGAATAGCCTCTGCAACCACACTCCAGCAATTATCCAAATCACGGTTAATGGCATCCTGATTCAACAGCAACTTACGCAATCCTTTCAGTGAGCTTTGTATGGCAATAACTGTGTGTCCGAAAGGAACACCTACGTTACGAAGCACGGTAGAATCGGTCAGGTCACGTTGCAGACGTGATACCGGAAGTTTGGTCGACAAGTGTTCGAAAATGGCATTGGCCATACCCAAGTTACCTTCGGCATTCTCAAAATCAATCGGATTAACCTTATGAGGCATAGCGCTGGATCCTACCTCACCGGCTTTAATCTTCTGTTTGAAATATTCCATTGAGATATACATCCAGAAGTCACGGTTCATGTCAATCATGATGGTATTGATACGCTTCATCGCATCAAAGATAGCTCCCAGACAGTCGTAGTTTGAAATCTGGGTAGTATACTGTTCGCGTTCCAATCCAAGCTTTTCGGCCACAAACTTGTTTCCGAAAGCTTTCCAGTCATATTCAGGATAAGCCACGTGATGTGCGTTCAGATTACCGGTAGCACCTCCGAATTTAGCGGTAACAGGACAATTTTTCAATACCTCAAGCTGACGTTCCAGACGGTATACAAACACCATAATCTCTTTTCCCAAACGGGTAGGCGAAGCAGGTTGTCCGTGTGTCTTTGCCAGCATGGGGATGTCGGCCCACTCTTCGGCATAAGTTCTCAATTGTGCTATCAGTTCTTCAATCTGAGGATAATACACGTCATTCAGAGCGTCCTTGATTGACAATGGAACGGATGTATTGTTGATATCTTGTGAGGTCAGACCAAAATGAATGAATTCCTTATAAGCTTCCAGTCCACCAATCTTGTCAAACTGTTCTTTTATAAAATATTCAACAGCTTTCACATCGTGATTGGTTACACTTTCAATTTCCTTTACACGAGCAGCGTCTGCTTCTGAGAAATTGCGGTATATGTTGCGGAAAGTTTCAAACATCTGATGGTCTACTCCCTTCAACTGTGGAAGAGGTAACTCGCATAATGTTATAAAGTATTCTATTTCAACCTGCACACGATATTTGATAAGTGCATATTCTGAAAAATAAGAAGCCAAAGCTCCCGCTTTGCTTCTGTAACGTCCGTCAATCGGCGAAATAGCCGTGAGAATATCAAGCTCCATAAACAATTTTTATATGATAATTATCAGACTGCAAAAATAGTGTTTTTTATTGATTATCTTAACACTAAACCCAAGAACTTTCTTTAAAAAGTTATAATCCGTTTCCTTTTCCGCCCATCTCCTTACGAATGGATGGAGAAACGTTCAGGTTACGCGACAGGGCTTTCAGCCGATGCCTGAAAAGCATTCGAAAGCACGTATTCATCCGCCATCAAAAAACAGCTTCCGGCAGAATCTGCCCAAGCAGGAACAACAAAGGGAATCACATGTGTTCATTTTTATTACAGGCTGAAAAGAAACTAATCTGTACGAATCAAAAAGTTTATCCTCAGGTTAAAGACATGTATCCTCAGGCTAAGGATATGTATCCTTAGGTTAGAGATATGTATCCTTAGGCTGAGGATAAACTTTTTATTAAGTATCAAATGATTATAATACCCCTGTCTTACAGTTTTCTCACAAGGAAAATCTGCAAAAGATTGCAGCCGGGAAGAGAATAATACCGTCATGTATTTGCGTTCAGAACCCATCCATTGCCATCGGGCAACAAAAAAACATTCATCCATTACCTCCGGTCTGCCCGAAAATAATGGATGAATGCATCACACCAACTGCTCCTTATCCGGAAACAGTCAGCATTCAAGGTCCGTCCTAAAACAGGAATCGCAGTATGTCATTGAAGTTTGCCCAAATCAACAGCAGGAACAGGATAGACATTCCCACCATCTGGGCACGTTCCATAAACTTGTCACTCGGCTTGCGGCGTGCCACAATCTCGTATATAAGGAACAGTACATGTCCTCCGTCAAGAGCCGGAATAGGCAGAATGTTCATAAAGGCAAGAATGATGGAAAGGAATGCGGTCATCTCCCAGAAACGAAGCCAGTTCCATTCGGTAGGGAATATGCTTCCTATCGTACCAAAACCTCCCAGACTTGAAGCTCCCTCCTTGCTGAATACATACTTCATGTCGCTCACATAGCCTTTCAGCACGTTGATACCGTGGTCGATACCTGCAGGGAAAGAAGCCCAAAAGCCGTATTCTACCTTGTGAGGCTTGTAATAAGATGAAACAGGACGAGCCACAACACCGGCAATAAAGGTTGAATCGAGTTTCATCTGTAACGTATCAACCACTCCGTCTCGGACTACATTCAGAGTTACCTGCTGATACTCTGCGATATTGGCTGTATTCATAGCAGCCTTATTCTTCAAGGATGCCAGTCCCGACTGAAAATCATTCCATGAATTCATGGGCTGTCCGTTCAGTGCTATCAGACTGTCGCCTTTCTGCAGTCCGGCAGCAGCTGCAGCAGAACCGGCCAATACAGAATCGACCTTTGCGGGAATCAGCATATCAACAAACACCGGCACTTCCTTGCCAACGGTAAGCAAGCTCAAATCGGCCGGAATATATACTGGAGTTTCCTTTCCGTCGCGCATTACTGTTACGACCTTGGCATCTACAATGTCACGGAGCATGTCCATGCCGTAACGCTCAAAAGCCTTGTCATCGGCACGCAAGAGGATATCTCCGTCACGGAATCCTATCTCCTTGGCACGTTCGTTGAATTTCATTCCATAGCTCATCTCAGAAAGCGCATAATACTGATCGCCCCACTTGAAAAGAATCATAGAATAGATAAACAATGCCAACAGGAAGTTGAACAGCACGCCTCCAATCATAACCAGCAGACGTTGCCATGCCGGCTTGGAGCGGAACTCCCAAGGCTTGGGAGGCTGTGCCATCTGCTCCTTGTCCATCGACTCGTCAATCATTCCGGCTATCTTCACATATCCTCCCAAAGGCAACCATCCTATTCCATATTCCGTGTGGCTGTTCTTGGGCTTATAGCGAAACAAGGCAAACCATGCATCGAAAAACAGATAGAATTTCTCTACACGTATCTTAAACAAACGCGCAAAAAGATAATGTCCTCCCTCATGAATAATAACCAGCAACGACAAGGACATCATCAGCTGTAGCGCACGAATCAAAAAAGTTTCCATATATACACTTCAAAAATTAAAATTTACGATTTAATCATTTCTTCTGCCAGGCGTCGAACTTCGGCATCTGTCTGCACATAATCATCATACGTAGGATTCTGCACAAAGGTAGCTTTCTGCATGGCTTTTTCTATCACATCACTCATACCCATGAATGAAATCCGGTCATGCAAGAACGCAGCCACAACCACTTCGTTGGCAGCGTTTACGATGCATGGCATGTTTCCTCCCCGGTGCAAGGCTTCATAAGCCAGCCCCAGATTACGGAAACGTTCCGTATCGGGTTTCTCGAACGTAAGACTTGCCATCTTCGTAAAGTCCAGACGCTCAAACGAGGAATGGATACGCTTGGGATAAGAGAATGCATACTGAATGGGCAGACGCATGTCGGGCATACCCAGCTGAGCCATCACAGCACCGTCTTCAAACTGCACCATGGAATGGATGACCGACTGCGGATGAACCACCACTTCAATCTGCTCCGGACGTACATCGAAAAGCCACTTTGCCTCTATGACCTCAAATCCCTTGTTCATCATTGAAGCAGAATCAATGGTAATCTTTGCTCCCATCTTCCAGTTCGGATGCTTCAAAGCCTGCTCCTTAGTAACCGTTGCCAGCTGTTCCATAGTAAAGTGACGGAACGGACCTCCCGAAGCTGTAAGAATCACTTTCTCTATCTTATTATTATATTCGCCCGACAAACATTGGAACACCGCCGAGTGTTCTGAATCGACCGGCAAAATAACGGTATTATATTTATTGGCCATCTTATTGATAAGGTCACCGGCCACAACGAGTGTCTCCTTATTAGCCAGTGCGATGACTTTCCCTGCCTTTATGGCATTCATCGTCGGTCTCAATCCGGCATATCCCACCATGGCAGTCAGCACCATATCAATGGGAGCAGCTTCTACCACCTGGCATAACGCATCTTCACCGGCATAAACCTTGATAGGCAAATCCTTCAAGGCTTCTTTCAGTTCACCGTATTTCTGCGGATTGGCTATAACCACAGCCTCCGGCATGAATTTACGTGCCTGCTGTATAAGAAGTTCCACCTTATTATTGGCTGTCAGTACATAAGCCTCATACAAATCCGGATGTTCCTCTATTACCTGAAGCGCCTGCGTACCGATAGAACCTGTAGAACCTAATATTGCTATCTGCTTCTTCATATTATATATTCAAGTCTTAGTCAGTTAAAATTCTATATATTGCTGAGGATTCAAAGGCTGTCCTCTGTGCCAGAGTTCAAAATGAAGGTGAGGACCGGTACTCAGCTGACCGGTATTTCCTACCAGTGCGATAACCTCTCCTGCCTTTACCTTGTCACCCATGGTTTTCAAGAGAGAACCACAATGCTTGTATATTGACACCAGATTGCCTACGTGTTGCAACTGAATAACATAACCCGTTTCTGAAGTATATCCGCTAAAGATTACCGTACCGTCTAAAGTAGCCAATATACTTTCATTGGGACTGGCTGCAATATCTACACCGAAATGCTTGTTCTGAGGGTCGAAGTTTGCCGAAAGCAAACCACGCGTAGGACGATAAAAGATGGCATCATTTATCGCATTACTTCGTTTCGAATTCGACAGATTATACTTTTCCCGCTCTTCGTACTCATTGCGAAAGGCTTCTTCATTCTGAGTCCTTTCCATCAATTCCTCAGAACGCTGTATGGTAAGCGAATCTATTGAATGAACCGAATCCAGTTTCACTTCACCTTTTATTATATCCTGTATGTTCATGATATACAGATTCTGACGTTCCAGCAACTGGGCCAGCGAATCGGCTCTCAATGCATTGACCACAATCTGTTTACGCACTTCACTATTCATATAGCCCGGCAGATAATTACGAAGGGGAGTAAAAGAAACAATCAGCGCAGCTATAAGAAACAATACCGCAAAAACAGACAAAAGCACAGACAAGCCGTTCAGTTTTGAGACATGAAGTCCCAAAACTTCTTCCAAAGTATTCTCGTTTATTATCGTCAGCTTATACTTAAACCTGAAATTCTTCCAAAAAAAACGTCTTCTCTTAGCCATTGTATTTCCTTAATCAAACACTAGTCGTCCAAAGAATCAAGATTCAGCAAACCATCCGGCAAATCCAGCAACATAAAACGTTCTTCATGATTCAATTCTACGATAAATTCTTCATGTGCAGGAACCAGAATCTCATCATCCCCACGTCTTATGACAAATAATACATTCATTGTAGAATCATCTACATGTTCGATGACTCCCAAATCACCGTGGTTTACATCCTTTACATCAAAACCGATAAAGTAGCTCCACGAATATTCGCCTTCCGGCTCTTCTTTTGCCAGATGTATCGGGAAATAGACTTCTATATTGGTAAAACGCCGCGCCTGTTCGGCCGTATCAAATCCTTCAAATTTGACTAATGCCACATTATCTGACTTAAATCTGTATTCTTCAATGAAGAACGGCACAAGAATGCCATCCATCATGCAAATAAGATAATCACAGTCTACACGGTCAAATATATCATCCGTAAAAGAAAAGGCAATCTCTCCTTTTACCCCATGCGGTTTGGTCAATACACCTATTTTATATACTTCTTCTTTTCTTATCATGCAATACGAGTTATACCGGCTCCCAAATCATTCAAACGTTGTTCTATATTCTGATAGCCACGGTCTATCTGTTCAATATTACTGATACGGCTTATTCCATCGGCACTCATTGCTGCTATCAGCAGTGCAATACCGGCACGGATATCGGGCGAAGCCATATTGCCGCCATGCAAACGGAACTTACGGTCATGTCCGATAACGACTGCGCGATGTGGGTCACACAAGATTATCTGGGCTCCCATATCAATCAGTTTATCGACAAAGAACAGACGGCTTTCAAACATCTTCTGATGAATCAGCACACTTCCCTGCGCCTGGGTTGCAACGACCAGCAATACGCTCAGCAAGTCGGGTGTCAATCCGGGCCATGGTGCGTCGGCCAGAGTCAAGATTGAGCCGTCCATAAACGATTCTATCACATAATGTTCCTGTTCCGGAACAAATATATCATCTCCGCGCTGCTCCAGATTGATACCTAATCTTCTGAAGCTTTCCGGAATAATACCCAGATTGTCATATGACACATTCTTAATAGTAATTTCGCTCTGCGTCATTGCCGCCATTCCGATAAAGCTTCCTACTTCAATCATGTCAGGAAGAATGGTATGTTCACAACCATGAAGTGATTCAACCCCTTCAATGGTCAATAAGTTTGAAGCAATACCGCTGATCCTGGCTCCCATCCGGTTCAACATCTTGCAAAGCTGCTGCAAATAAGGCTCACAAGCCGCATTGTATATTGTCGTAGTGCCATGGGCCATCACCGAAGCCATTATTATGTTGGCCGTACCGGTAACCGACGCTTCATCAAGCAACATGTACGTACCTTTCAGTTCATCTGCCGTAATGACATAAGCCTTCAGCTCCGAATCATAAACAAATTTGGCACCCAACTTCTGAATACCGAAGAAATGCGTATCCAATCGGCGACGTCCTATCTGATCTCCGCCCGGTTTGGAATATACGGCCCGTCCAAATCGTCCCAGCATAGATCCGATAAGCATTACGGAGCCACGCAATTTGGCACATTTTTTCAAGAAAGCATCACTTCCGGCAAAATCCATGTCAATATCATCCGCCTGAAAGCTATATGAACTGGGTCCTTCCTTGGCTACCTTTACTCCCATATCGCGGAGTAACTGTATGAGATTATTCACATCCAATATGTTAGGTACATTATGTATTGTCACCTTTTCCTCTGTCAATAATGTTGCACAAAGAATCTGAAGGACTTCATTCTTTGCACCCTGAGGAGTAATATCTCCATGCAAACGATGCCCGCCTTCTATCACAAATGCTGCCATGATATATCGATTTATAAGTTACTTAATATTTTCTCTTCTGATTGTTGGAATTATTGTTTGTACGCTTACGCTGAACGAATTGACGCTGCGGCTGTGGCGCATTGATATCCAGATGAAGATCACTCTCGCTGAGACAGATTTTGCCGTCAGACATTTCACGGATATCATCAAATATCTTCTGGTCTTCCACCGTATCCTTGTTCCATGTAATATAGTCTTTCTTCATGTGACTGGCAATCATCCGTATCAGTTGTCTTTTTTCGTCACCGTCCGGAAGTTCCACTGCTTTTTGTATCAACAGTTCAATAGCCCGGCCATAATGTCTGTAGCGTATATGTCCGGCAGAATAAGGTATACGTTCCGGCTTTACAGTCAGATTATCGGGCTTTACAATCTCATAAGGATAATCAATATCGAGTTTAAAATCAGACATGATAGCCAAATGGTCCCACAACTTATGCTTAAAATCCGGAATATCCCGCAAATGTGGGAACATGCTTCCCATAATATTGACTATTGTATTGGCACAGCGTTGACGCTCGGCTCTGTCTTCGATAGTCATAGCATAATCAACCATATTCTGTACACTTCTTCCATATTCAGGAAGCGCCATCTTTTTTCTTTGAGTATTGTAATTATAACTTTGAGTCATTCGTATTTCGAATTATATTCATAATAATTTTTTAGGGGTTGATGCTACGAACTCTTTCAAATAAAAAGGTTCAAAATAAGCAACATCTTCAAATTTACCCTCTGCAAAAGCTCTTTCTGCCAATGGGAACATCCACTCGGCCAAAGGATGAATGTCATCTATGAAATGTGCATTGACATGCTGTATCTTTTCCTTACACTTGGCTGCTCCGTTTCCGAAAAAATAAATGGGATTTTCATTGAGCAGTTCTTCGTAGGAATGCTCGTCTATAATATCTGCCGAAATCTCGCGAACCGGGCGTAATGCTCTATCATAGACGGCTGCATAAACTTCCATTCTGCGGGCATCAATCATCGGACAGAACAAAGCGTTCTCTATCAGTTCATCTCTCAGCAACAAAGGCACGCACATTACTTTTAAGGTAGGCAGTCCTATCAACGGTATATTACGTCCATAGCAGATTCCCTTGGCCATTGACACTCCTATACGCAATCCGGTATAGGAACCCGGGCCACAACTTACAGCTACTGCGTCAAGAGGTATTGCATGATTATCTGTAAACGATAAAGCCTCATCAACATACACGCCCAAAGTAACCGCGTGTGAAGGGCCCTTCAAATCCGTTTTTGAAAAAATACACTGTCCGTCCTCACTAACGGCAACAGAACAAACCTCCGTAGAGGTTTCTATATGTAAAATACACGACATAAATTAATAATCCTTATTATATTAGGTGCAAAGGTATACTTTTCAAGTTTAAATGCCACACAAATGAATAAGTAAAGCTTATTTTTTATGTAAAAATAGGAATTTTATCACAGCAAGCAAAGTCTTTACAAATCTGGAGATAATAAAAAGTTGTCGAGTTAACTATAAAATTCATAATTTTATATCGCTACGCCTCTGACACGCTGCAATTCTTGAAACAGCACTTTGCCGACTTATGGAAAAGCATTACTTTTGCAAAAAATATAACAACTATGATACAATCAATGACTGGATACGGCAAGGCTACAGCCGTATTTGAAGGAAAAAAAATAAATGTAGAAATCAAATCACTTAACAGCAAGGCTCTTGACTTATCAACGCGCATAGCTCCCCTTTACCGTGAAAAGGAAATGGAGATACGCAATCTACTGTCACAAAAGCTGGAACGAGGTAAGGTTGATTTCATGCTCTGGATTGAAAAGGATGCAACGGATTCAGCTACCCCCATCAATGCAGCCATACTGGAAAGTTACTACAAACAAATTTCAGCCATTTCCAATACTACAGGCATACCTTTGCCAAGTGACTGGTTTCCTACCCTGTTACGACTTCCTGATGTATTGAATAAAGTTGAGATTCAGGAACTTTCTGACGAAGAATGGGAAGTGGTCAACAATACCATACATGAAGCTCTGAATCATCTGATAGATTTCCGCGTTCAGGAAGGAGCCGCACTTGAAAAGAAATTTAACGAAAAGCTGGACAACATAGCAGCTCTTCTTGAATCTATCAAGAGTTATGAAGAGGAACGTGTGCAGCGAATCAAGGAACGCATAACGGATGCCCTGGAGAAAATCATCGGAGTAGATTATGATAAAAACAGACTGGAACAGGAATTAATCTACTACATCGAGAAACTGGATATAAATGAGGAAAAGCAACGTCTTGCCAACCATCTGAAGTACTTCCGTGAAACTATGAACGACGGACACGGACAAGGTAAAAAGCTTGGCTTTATTGCACAAGAAATGGGACGTGAAATCAATACTACCGGAAGCAAATCAAATCATGCAGAAATGCAGAAGATTGTTGTACGAATGAAAGACGAACTGGAACAGATAAAAGAACAGGTTCTGAACGTCATGTAACCCAACCATATACAAACAATCAAAAACAGCAACATGAACAAAGGAAAGCTTATCATATTTTCTGCGCCATCCGGCTCAGGCAAGTCTACAATTATCAACTATCTGCTACAGCAGAAGTTAAACCTGTATTTTTCCATATCGGCTACAAGCCGTCCTCCACGCGGACAGGAAAAGAACGGAGTTGAATACTTCTTCCTCACTCCTGAAGAGTTCCGTAACCGCATTGCGAACAATGAGTTTCTTGAATATGAAGAAGTTTATCCTGACCGCTTTTACGGAACCTTGAAATCACAGGTAGAAAAGCAATTGGAGGCCGGACAGAACATTATCTTCGACGTGGATGTTGTAGGAGGATGCAATATCAAGAGCTTTTACGGAAACCGTGCCTTGGCCATCTTTATACAGCCGCCATCGGTAGAAGAACTGCGAAACAGACTGAACGGTCGTGGGACAGACGCTCCGGAAGTCATAGAAAGCAGAATTGCCAAAGCAGAATATGAACTGACCTTTGCTCCCCGCTTCGATAAGGTTGTGATAAACGACAATCTGGAAGAAGCATGTCAGCAAGTATATGAGCTGGTAAACAATTTTATCAACACTCAAGACTAACAGAAATGCGCATCACTTTCATTGTCATAGCTATAATAGCATTGGTTGTAGGCATCTATGCACTGATAAAAGCAGAATACATCATCGCTTTTGCCATGTTTTTTGTCATTGCACTGCAAGTCATAAATCTGCTGAAATATCATCCACAACGTAAATCAAGCAATGGACGAAGGAAACAATAAGAAAAAGATTGGTATTTTCGGAGGTTCGTTCAATCCCATACATATCGGTCATCTGGCACTGGCAAATTACCTTTGTGAATTTGGCGGACTGGATGGCGTATGGTTTCTTGTCAGCCCGCAAAATCCGCTGAAACAGCATCATGACCTTCTGGATGACCAGTCACGACTGGAACTGACCCGGCTTGCCATTATGGGATATAAAAAGTTTCATGTTTCCGATTTCGAGTTCCATCTTCCACGCCCTTCATATACATACAATACCTTAAAAGCGCTGAAAGAAACATTCCCCGAGAATGAATTCCATTTAATCATAGGAAGTGACAATTGGAAGGTTTTTGACTTATGGCATGAACCCAGAAAGCTGATAGCCGAAAACAAACTGATAGTGTATCCGCGCCCCGGATTTGAACTTAATCCCAACGAATTACCGGCTCAGGTCCGTCTGGTCAAGGCACCGCTCTTTGATGTCAGCTCCACCTTTATCCGCGAAAGCTTGCGTAAAGGAAAAGACATCCGCTTCTTTCTGCCCGAGGCAGTTTATTCAAAAATCAAACAAGAAAAATGGTACTTATGAAAAAAATAACATTCTCCATCATTGCCTTACTGCTTTGTTCCTTAAACCTGTATGCACAGTGGGACGAGCTCTATAAATACGACCGCATTCCCGACAGCTTTCAGGAAGCTTTCATTGATGCTTCTTCATTATGCATCACCGGCATCATGAACACAAAGAGCGGACAGTACTGGGGACAGATGACCGACGGCTCTCTTTACGGATACGGCATATTCATTGACAATAACGGAAATCAATGGGTCGGACAATACCGTGGCGGAGAATGTATATTCGGTATACTGATGGATACTCAAACGGCCAACGTCGGTTCCAAGGAATTCTATGCTTTATATGACCTCACAACAGGAAACCTACTACGCATACAAACTCCCAACGGACCTGTTACACCCGATCCCGATGTTGCCAAAGATTACCGTTTTGAGTCTTTGACCTATGCCAACGGCGACCGGTATGTAGGCGAAACATATCAGGGAAAACGACACGGATACGGCATTTATTACTGGCAAGACGGCCAGTTCTGGTACGGCCAGTACAAACATAATATCCGCAACGGATACGGAGCCCTTTTCGGAGTACAGGAAAAGATTTTCGTCGGAAAATGGTTCGATAACGAAAAGCAACGCAGAAAATAAGTGCATACCGCACTTATTTTCGGTGCAACACAATCTCAACAATCTCACTCGGCGCACACATGCGCATCTTGATACGCGAAGTTCCCAGCCCGTTGGTTATAATCACCGGAAGTCCCTTACTGCTGGTTTTCTTTCCCGTAAGCAGTTTTCGGCCATAACGCGAACCTGTTTCCGGAGTCCAGAGTCTTAAAAAGGATACCTGTCCTCCATGGGTATGTCCGGCCAGAGCCAGATCCGCACATCTGATATCAGCCTCTTCCACATAGTCCGGCGTGTGCGTAAGCAGAATCACAAAGTCATCTTCGTGCAATGTGTTCGAAGGCGAGACGCCGTTCCGTTTCAAATCAAACGGGTTCCTCACCCCACTTATTATAATAAACGCATCCTCCTTAAATACCGTATCGTTACGGTGTTCAAGCACGCGCATTCCATGCCTCTCCATCGACATGCGGATTTCGTCCGTGCAACGTTCATAGTCATTGTTGCCCAACACTCCGGCTACTCCATAAGGAATATGGACTTCCGACAGTTTTGAGAACAATTCATCCACATACTCACATCCTTCCTGATAATCGCCACCCATCAGCAGCAAATCGGGATGCAACGCATCAAGCGCACGAACCAGGCTGTTCAGCCGTTTCTTTCCGAACTTGCTCGGATAGTGCAAGTCCGAAATAAAGGCAATACGAAAACCATCAAAGGCTTCCGGAACCTGGGGATGTGAATAATTATAAACTTTCGTCCTGCCGATACCGGGATATTTTGCCAATGATGCGCACGAAGTCAGCAAGCTCACAAACAAGAGCAACAAAACACAGTTTTTCATACGGCAAAAGTAAATAAAAAACAACTCAATATACAGTTTCAGGAAACAATATACCTAAAAGTAGTTACCGTCAACGCTTCTACAGGGAAAAGAATACATAGTTTAAGGTATTGACCAAAGCTCTTTATCAGTCTACTTTCGCAAAGTGAAAAAACAGTTTAACATAAAAAAGAAAAGAAGATGAAAACAAGAAGCTTATTAGTTGCCTTTATGGCATTTTCCGCCCTTACATTCAGTGCTTGTTCCAACAATAAAAAGAATGACACCCAACAGGCGTCCGAAGCTACCAGTTCTGCAGCCCTCAGCATTGATGAAGTTCTGGCCAGTGCCGATTCACTGGCAGGAAAAGAAGTCACCATACAAGGCATATGCACGCATACCTGCAAACACGGAGCAACCAAAATATTCCTGATGGGAAGTGATGACACCAAGACCATCCGTGTTGAAGCATGCAAACTGGGTTCATTCGACAGCAAATGCGTGAATTCCATCGTAGAGGTAAAAGGAACACTTGTAGAAGACCGCATTGATGAAGCTTACCTCCAGAACTGGGAAAAACAGTTGAGTGCACAGACCGAAAAACAGCACGGTGACGGAGAAGCCGGATGCGACACGGAGAAAAAGGCACGCGGTGAAACCGGAAATACTGCTCAGGAACGTATTGCCGACTTCCGTGCCAAGATAGCACAGCAGAAGGCACAGACCGGAAAAGACTACCTGTCATTCTATCACGTTGATGCCGCAAGTTATGATATCAAGGAATAACGGTACATTTTTCAGAAAGATATGCCGCACCCTGCACCGCGACCTTTCCTTCTTCTTTGCGGGAATGGTTATCATCTACGCGCTGTCGGGGATATTCATGAACCACCGGCGTGATTTAGACCCAAGTTACGTCATAAACCGTTCTACCTTCCATATTCCTGCCGGCGATATACCCGATAAGGCAAGCATGGACAGAGAGTTCATTCTGGAAGTCCTGAAACCGCTTGACGAAGCACAGAACTTCACGCAGTTCTATTATCCGTCGGCCAACCAGCTGAAGGTTTTCCTGAAAGGAGGCTCCAGTCTGGTGATAGACACACAAAGCGGAGAAGCTGTTTACGAATCGGTAAAAAGCCGTCCGCTCATATCGCAGATGGTAAAGCTCCATTTCAATCCGGGAAGCTGGTGGACATGGTTTGCCGATGCCTTCTCTGTCTGTCTTATTCTGATTACACTGACGGGGCTGTTTATGATTAAGGGTCCTAAAGGACTATGGGGACGCGGCGGAATAGAGCTGGTAATAGGAATACTGATTCCCATTTCATTTTTATTGCTTTGATTTAAACAAGAGTATCCGCGAATCTCCTCCTTGCCGAAGGCGGAGATTCGTTACGCTCTCACTGGGTTCTTACAATACTACTCAAAATGAACACAATACTTGAATGCAAACACCTGACCCATTATTATGGGAAACGCAAAATATATGAAGACCTGAGTTTCGAAGTTCCCCAGGGACGCATACTGGGCCTGCTGGGAAAAAACGGAACCGGAAAAACCACTACCATCAACATTCTCAGCGGATATCTTGAACCGCGCGAAGGCGAATGCCTTATTTTCGGAGAGAACATCCGCACCATGCCCTCGCACATGCGACGCAGGATAGGACTGCTGCTCGAAGGACACGTGCAGTATCATTTCATGAACATCGTGCAGATAGAAAAGTTCTACTCATCCTTCTATCCGGGACAGTGGAAGAAGGAAGCTTATTATGAACTGATGAACAAGCTGAAGGTTGCTCCCGGACAAATCATCGCGCGCATGTCGAACGGACAACGCTCGCAGGTAGCGCTGGGACTGATACTGGCACAAGACCCCGACTTGCTTGTACTCGACGACTTCTCACTCGGACTTGACCCCGGATACCGGCGACTTTTCTCCGACTATCTGAGAGACTATGCACAGGCCGAGAACAAGACGGTATTCCTCACCTCACACATCATTCAGGATATGGAACGTCTTATTGACGATTGCATTATTATGGACTACGGACGCATCCTCACCCAGAAACCGGTCAAGGAACTGTTGTCCAGTCTGTACCAGTACACCTGTCAGGTACCGGAAGGATATGAGCCTCAACTCCCAGACAGTTTCTATCATCCGTCGGTCATAAGAGGAACGCTCGAAACCTGCTCGTTCCTTCCCCCTGCAGAAGCCGAAGAAGCACTGAAGAAACACGGTGTGCCGTACCGCAGTCTGAGCTTCGGACACGTAAACCTGGAAGACGCATTCATCGGACTGACAGGAAAGTATTAACCCAACAAGAATATTCAAATATGACAAAAGCTATATTTTACAAAGAGTGGCTCAAGCTCCGCTGGTATTTCCTGCTGGCATTCATCGTGAGCAACGGCATGGTTGCCTACTGCATGCTTCGCATAGACCGTGCCATCGAGCTGAAAGGAGCCGCTCACATCTGGGAAGTAATGGTGCTCAAGAACGTTACCTTCATTGACCTGCTTCAGTATGTACCACTAATTACCGGCATAATAGCAGCTCTGGTACAGTTTATTCCCGAGATGCAGCGCAAGTGTCTCAAGCTCACGCTTCATCTTCCCTGTTCTCAGCAGAAGATGACTGTTGCCATGCTTGCTACGGGTGTAACCGTACTATTTGGATGCTACCTTGCCAATCTGCTGATTGCCGTAAGTTATCTTCCCGGCGTACTTCCATACGAACTCACCAGGAATATTCTGTCGGCAGCTGCTCCCTGGTATCTGTCGGGCTTTGCCGGATATCTTTTTACTGCATGGATTTGTCTGGAACCGACATGGAAACGCCGCATTCTCAACGCTGCCGTTGCGGCGATAACACTGCGCGTTTATTTCCTGGGCGTCGTTCCGCAGTCTTATAATGATTTTCTTCCTTATCTGCTGGTTTATACCATTCTGCTCACAACACTTTCATTCATTTCCATCAGACGTTTTAAAGCCGGCAGACAAGATTAACCACTAAACACATGCACTTATGAATCAATTCAGCAAAATACTATTACTGTTTACCATTGCCATCCTGCTCGTCTGGCAACTGCCCTGGTGCTATGCTTTCCTTACCACGAAAGCCGGGCCCAACCGCTTTGTCATGTACAGTTCTTTGCTCGACGATTTCATCGTGACAGAATACGATAAAGACAAAGGAAGCATACGCCGCGACCTGGCAGGCAATCAATATACTACCGAACAGACAGACAGTCTGCTTCCGGCCTTCTTCATGCGTCAGCTCGTTGCCGACGAACGCTTTCCCGACAGCATCATGGGGGTTCCGGTAAGTCCCAAAGAGATACAGATGACCTCTTTCAACTTCCGTACCCGCCCTTCGGCTATCAATACTCCTCAGACCGGCATTTATTTCCTGCTTGAATCGATGCCAAGCCGCGTAGACCTTGACATGCCCGACGACGCATTCCGTTTTAACCGCAAAGGAATAGAGTTTGTCAATATGGAGACAAATACCGTCAACGAAGAAAAGAGCCGCAAGTTTACCCAAATGCTTTCTGACAAAGGATTCCGTTTCCCGCCCAAGGAAGTTTCAGGCAATCCTACTACCATGAAAGAGTATGATAACGGATACCTGCTTATCGATGCTGACGGAAATCTTTTCCATATGAAACAAACCAGAGGACTGCCTTATGTAAAGGCACTGCCCGTTCCCGTCGGAATAAAGCCGGCACACGTATTCATCACCGAATTCAGAGACCGGAAGATGCTGGGACTTCTCACCGATACCAACCACAGGCTGTATGCAATCATGGCCGACGGAAGCATCGCACTCACGGGTGTACCCGGATATAATCCGGAACAGGACGAAATAACCATATTCGGCAACATGTTCGACTGGACTGTAAGAATAGCATCGCCCGAGAATATCGTATATTATGGTATCAAGGCTTCTGACTTCAGTCTCCTGAAACAATACGAGATACCGTCAGAAAACACGGAGATTCCCGGTCTGAGCTTTACCTCGCCTTACGACCAGTACGTACGCCCGCGCATATAATTTTCAGAAGAACGCCGCACGGGGTTTCTGCACCGGGCGATGCAGCGTTGTGCACCGGGCAATGCAGTGTTGTGCATACGGCGGTGCAGTATTGTGCATGCGGCGGTGCACAAATCAAAGCAGCCGTACTCCGGTTGTAACGGACTGATAAAAAACACTCATACTAGTTTGTAATCTGCAGGCACACCCCCGATATATCTCATCGGTATGGGGTGTGCCTGCTCTTTATACCTTATGATACATACCTATATGTTGTTATACGCTCTGTAACATATACCTATAAATAGCGATTGACCGCACTTCCTGCTCTTCCTACCTTTGCGGCAAAAAAAGAATATGACTTTTAAATACAAGATACTGACACTCACCGCACTCATTTTTCTTTTCGTATCCGGCAATAAAAGTCTGGGACAGAGCAAAGGTTCGCACTTGCCAGCCTTTACCGTCATCATTACCGAAAAGGAAAACAATGAGCCTATGGCTTATGCCGTATGCAGCCTGATTCGTACAGACAGTATTGCCGGGCAAAGGTTTACAGCAACAGCCGATGAAGACGGGAGATGTTTTTTTCATGAGAACGTTCCGGCAGGAACTTATCAGGCGCACGTTTTCTATATGGGACAGACTTTCCGTCTGCCCGATCTAGTTATAAATCCCCGAAAACGCTCAAGCCTTCACATCCGTGTAAACTACAATCCTATCAATATAGGAGAGGTTATTGTCACCGCTTCCGAATCGAAGTCGCTTTCTACTGCTTCCGAAATCGGAAAGGAGGCTATCCGCCATATACAGCCGTCGAGCATTGCCGATCTGCTGGAGCTCCTTCCCGGTGGACGCTCGTCCGACCCCAACTTCAGTTCTCCACAGAGCATCCGCCTGCGCGAGGCTGTTCCGGTAGGCTCAAACTACAACACGTCTTCACTGGGAACGCAGTTCATGATTGACGGCGTTCCCATGAGCAACGATGCCAACCTGCAGTCTACGCCCACAAGCAACAATTATGGCAGCAGCTTCGTAAACAGCGGAGCCGACATGCGCTCCATCTCTACCGACGACATTGAATCGGTTGAGGTAGTACGCGGCATTCCGTCGGTAGAGTATGGCGACCTGACCAGCGGACTGGTAAAAATCAAGCGCAAACAGGGAGGCAATGCCTTCGACGCCCGCTTCAAGTCGGACATGGACAGCAAGCTGTTCTACGCAGGAAAGGCCTTTGAGTGGAATGCAGCCAATCCGCTCACGCTCAATACGGGCATCAACTATCTGGATGCACAGGCCGACCCGCGCAACACCCGCCAAAGTTACAACCGCCTTACCGGAAGCATCCGCATAAACAAGAAATGGAATGACTTTTCTGCCTGTTACTATACACTGAGCGGAAGCATCGACTATACCGGTTCGTTCGACAACCAGAAATCCGACCGCGACCTCGACAACGGGACCAACGGACCGATAGAGACCTACAAATCGAGTTACAACCGTATCAGCATGAGCGGAAATTTCCGCATGCGCTCCAAAGAACAGACTTTCTTCCGCGGACTGGACGCTACGGTCTCTGTTACTTCCGAAAACAGCCTCATCGACCGCTGGAAATATGTGGCCATGAGCAATACCGTCCCCCTGTCGACCAATCTTCAGGAAGGCGAGCACGACGTAACTGTCGTTCCGTCATCTTACGAAGCTACCCTGCAAGTCGACGGAAAGCCGTTCTATGCCTTCGCGCGCAGCACGGCCTCGTTCGAGATTTCGCCCGACAGCCGCCGGGTGTGGAAGTTCAAGACCGGAGCCGAATGGTCCATGAACAAGAATTATGGTAAAGGAACTTTGTTTGATGAAGAATATCCTTTCTCCGTCGATATGAACGTACGCCCGCGCGCTTTCAACGTCATACCGGCCCAACATCAGGGAGCGCTGTTCCTTGAAAACGAGTCACGCCTCCAGCTTGGCCGGTTCGGAGTGGAATGGATGGCAGGCGTGCGCGCGCAGAGTCTGTTCAACACAGGCAGCGAGTATGCCATCGAAGGAAAAGTATACCTCGACCCCCGTCTGAACCTTCACGTTGACCTTCCACGCTTCAGCTTGCTGGGCGAAGAAATGCGTCTGAGTATTGGCGGCGGACTGGGCTGGCACACCAAATTCCCTACGATGGACCAGCTTTATCCCGACATGATTTACTATGACATCACCCAGCTGAACTACTGGCCCACCGATGAATCGAAAAGACGCATCAACGTGCGTGTGTTCAAGATAAACCCGACCAACTATTCGCTCAAGGCTGCCCGCAACTTCAAATGGGAAATACGGACACAGCTCGAATGGTATGGGTGTGCCCTTTCCGTTACCTATTTCAAGGAAGACATGAAGAACGGGTTCCGTTCCGGCTCGCAACCGGTCACAATGGTTTATAAGAACTATGACGAGCAGGCCATTGACGGAAGCGCACTTACCGGTCCTCCTTCGCTGGAGACTACACCGTATGTGCTTGATACGCTGCTCACCACATACTCTTATACTACCAACGGGAGCCGTACCCGGAAGGAAGGTATTGAGTTTACCCTCACTACTCCCCGCATCAAGCCGTTGCGCACCAAGTTTACCGTCACCGGAGCATGGTTCCGTACGGTTTACAGCAACAGCCTTCCCGGGTATTATTCACCCGCAACGGTTATCGACGGCAAGGCGTATCCCTACATCGGATACTATGCCGACGAAGACGGTTATGTGCGTGAGATGTTCAACACCAACTTCACGGCCGATACGCAGATTCCGCGTCTGGGCCTCATCTTCTCCAGTTCTTTCCAGTGCCTGTGGTTTACAGGGAGCAAAAGCAACTGGAAGAATCCCTATCCGCTGGAGTATATCGACAAGAACAACGAACGGCATCCGTTTACCGAAGAATCGGCCTCTGATGCTGTCCTGGCATACCTTGTCCGCAATTACAACAGCACCATCTACGATTACAACCGGGTGCCGTTCAGCATGAATGTCAACCTGAAGATAACCAAGACGCTCTATCGTGACAAGATAGCGCTGGCGGTCTTTGCCAACAAGATTCTAGACTATACGCCGTCGTACAAATCACGTTACGGAACAACCGTACGCAGGGAAGTACAACCCTATTTCGGCATGGAACTGAACTTTAAACTTTAAAAACAAACGATATGAAAAGAAGATTACACTGCATACTCCTGATGATGGTCGTGGCAAGCGCCATATGCTGCACCTCGTGCGATGACAATACAGACCGTAACATCTATACACAGGTAACCATGGTAGCCGAGCTTCCCGACGGACGCTCCATCGTGCGTATGGAGGCCGACGAAACTCTCGACGGAACCTATCTGCGCAACATCAACAACCGGATGGAATATGAATTTCCCCTGTTTATCAACAACTGCGGTAACGTGAAGTTACAGAAAGGAGTCTATCTGATTGCGTTCGATGCCGATGCCACCTTTGCCGACGGCACTACGGCCCGTGTGCGGTGTTCGGGATATTCGGCTGCCGAAACGGCCGCAGAACTGCTTGATGACAATGAGACCATTGTATTGCGTCTGACACAAATTAACTGAACTGCCCTATGAACATGCGTCATCTCCTTTGCTCCCTGTCTGTTGTTTCTGCCTGCATGACTCTTGGCGCGCAGGAAAAGAGCAATCCGGCCGATGTGAACAACCGCACGCTGGAACGGATATCGGCAACCAACCGTATCGGCAGTTCGGTCTACCAATATGCGGCGGCCAACACCCTGTTCCGTTTTTCGGATTCGTTCACCGAACTTGAGGCCGGAATGAATCTCCGCAACGAAGAGCAGGCGTTTCTTCAGGCCGAAGGCGACGGTAACCGCGAAGGCATGTTCCGCGTGCACTCGCACATCAGGCTCAACCGCCACTCCGCAGCCTTTGCCGGCGCATCCTATACGAACGGAAAGAAGAACAACGTGTGCTGGAACTCTACTTCCGACTACCAGTTGCTCTATCCATATATCCAGGCCGACTCCATCGGAGGAGACCTCCGGCACGAGGCTTACCGGTTTTACGGAGGCTATTGCCGTAGCGACGGGCGCTTCCATTACGGCATCCTGGCCGATTACCGCGCCTTGCACGAATACCGCCAGGTCGATCCGCGTCCGCGCAACATAACCGCCGACCTTTCGGCCACACTCTCGGGAGGATACACGCTGGGCACGTATGTTGCAAGCCTTTCGGCCGGCATACGCATCTACAAGCAGGCACAGGATGTAGCTTTCTATAACGAGAACGGAGCCAACACTTCGGAGTTGCTGATGACCGGACTCGGAACGTTTCATACCCGATATTCCGGAACGAGCACTACCGACAACCGTTATCGCGGCACGGGCTTCCAGTCGGCCGTTACCCTTCTTCCCCGACAGGGAAACGGATGGTATGCCACTTTGGCCTACGACCGTTTCAGTACCGACCGCAAGCTGGCCGACTTCAACATGGTAACCCTTACCAACCTGCTGACCCGGCAGGGTATTGCCGAAGTGGCTTACCGCCGGAAAGGAAAGACATTTGACTGGGGAATAGCGCTCAAGGGTAACTATGAGCGGCGTCTGGGCACTGAAAGCATTCTGGGCAGCAGCAATAACAATGACAATCTTCCTTTGGGCGAACAGACCATGTATACAAGCCATGTGGTCTGTACCCGTGTGGAAGGCGTAATGGAATGGAAAAGGAAGAACCACAGCTGGACCTTCCAACCCGCTGCCGGATTCTTTCACCGTGACGAGGCTTATCTCTTCCCCGAACGGGAAATGAGATACTCGCTGTTTCACGCCGGAGTTTCGGCCGCATATACCGGTATCTGCAAAGACTGGCTGTTCAAGCTCAGCGCCGGAGGTTCGTACGAAGGCAATCTCAGCGGCACGCTGAACGTGACAAACGGCCTGACCGACCAACGCATACTCGGAATGCTCAACTATGATTACGGACAGTTCACACGCAACCGCACCCGCATTCATGCCGAAGCACGCATCCAGAAAGAGCTGTCGCCCACCAATGCCCTGTTTGTCAGCGCCGGATACCAAAGACGGATTGACAGCGGCAACTACGGAGCCGGCTATCTGCACGTATCGGCCGGGCTCTGCTTTTAGAACTTAAATACTAACAATATAAAAACAGTCATTATGAACAAACTAAAAAGTCTTTTCCTATTCATGATGTTGCTCGCCGGCTTCACTGCCTGCAGCGATTCAGACGAGAACCTGCAAGTGACTCTCTCTGCCCGGGAAGTCAAGTTCGATGCCAACGGAGGCAATGCGAAGTTCACCGTTCAGGCCAACGGCGAATGGAACATAACAACCGACGGCCAGACATGGTACAGCGTTACTCCCCTGAGCGGTAACGGAAGCGCCGAAGTGACCGTAACCGCCGAAGCTTTCGAAGCTGCTGCCGGCCGAAGTGCGCTCCTTACCATTCACTGCGGCAACTCTACGGCTACGCTTGCCGTGACGCAAACCTACCTTGTCAACCCCGATGACCCGGCCAACCAAAGCTTTACCATCCGTGCCAAAGGAGGTGACCAGGAGATTCTTCTCCCCGAAAGTGACGGATACGAGGTATCCATTCCGGCGGATGCGCAATGGGTAAGCGTAAAGGAGAAAAAAGACGACAGCGTAATCCTTTCGTTTGCCGTCAACGGAAGCGCCGAATACCGCAATGCCGACGTTATCGTCAACAAGACCGACGGCAGCAAGCTGGCTACACTCAAAATCAAGCAGAGCTGGCGTAACATTGAGCCGGGCGAACTGCTCATCGAAGAAATATTCTGCACCGGAAACATCATCACTTCTACCGGAAAGCCCGACAAGGTTTACGGTGACCAGTATTTCCGTCTGACCAACAACACCGATGAAACGCTGTTTATCGACGGTACCATAATTGCCGAATCATACATGAACACGTCTTCTACGGCGACTTTCAACGAAACGTATAATCCTGACATCCGTCCCGAGTCTGCTCCGGTACAGGCACTGTATGTTATTCCGGGAGACGGAAGCCAGTACCCGCTCGAAGCGCATCAGTCGGTTATCATCGCCAATAATGCACAGAACCACAAGGCTACCAATCCCAACTCTTTCGACCTTTCAAAGGCCGACTTCGAATGGTATAATGAGTCAACGGTAGCAAGCATGCAGGATATTGACAATCCCGATGTACCGAACCTGGATATCTGGGAAGCAAATACCGCCTCTATCTGGATTCTCGCCAGCACCGGCGCGCGCGGTTACCTGATAGCTCAACTGCCTTCTTCGGTAAGCAAGGAACAGTTCATGACGGACGAAGCCTATATCTGGAGCGCGACCAAAACCTGGAGCAACTCTGCCGGCAGAGAATTCTCCACAACCGTGAAAAACATTCATGTCATCCCCAACGACTGGGTGCTCGACGGAGTTGTTCTCGGAACCAAGGAAGATTACAAGTTGCCTCCTTTCGACAGTAGCATCGATGCGGGCTATACGTACTGTTCGCTCAATAGCAGTGACACAAACCGTTACGGAAAAGGAGTGCGCCGTAAATCGGCCGAAGGCAAGCTGGTCGATACCAACAACTCAACCAACGATTTTGAGGCTTACACCACCGTATCTATGGCTCAATAAGAAGAAGCATTTCATATAATTGCTGTTTTTTCAACAAAAGGCACAGCTCCAACCGGCTTTCATAAAATGCCGGACGGAAGCTGTGCCTTTCTTTGTTATTTTAAAACGCAACGCTTATCAGTAATACCTGTCTTCTATATCTATCTGAGTGATGATGCCGTTTTTTACTTGTACCATGACAGACTCGTCCGTCATATGGTTGTTAAACAGAACAACGTAATAATCGTCCCAACGCCATTCTAGTTTGGTATATCCCTTTATAGTTTTCACTTTTTCTACAGAATCACCCACTTTTAGCTTTGTTCCTTTTATATCCAACGTGTATTTATCGGTGTTCAATATAAAACAGATAATACCGGGATACAGATCTCGCACGTCGTCATTAAAACGAACAGTCAAATCATCACCAAAAACAAGTTGATAAGAATTTCCATAATCAGTTCCACCACAAACCGATATATTCGTAGGTTCTCCTAACGCCTTTTTAAACTGATCTATACTATAGATATAACCGAACTTTATGTCGTTTATGGAAATATCTTCACGGCTATCACGCGTCTTTATCTGAGCTGACAAGTGAGATATCGCAACAATCAGAAATAATGTTATAAGAATAATATGTTTCATCTTAATACAATCTTATCAGTAATACCTGTTTTCTATATTTATCTGAGTGATGATACCGTCTTTTACCTGCACCATAACAGACTCGTCCGTCATACAGTTATTGAAAAGAATCACATAATAATCGTCCCAACGCTTTTCCATCTTAGTATATCCTTCCATCTTTTTTACTTTCGATACAGGATCACCCACCTTTAGTTTTATACCATTAATATCCATCGTATATTTATCGGTTCCTAATATGAAACAGATAATACCGGGTTCAATATCTCGCGCGTCATCATTAAAACGAACAGTCAAATCATTTCCATAGTGCAATGTGTGTCCCTTACCATAATCGGTAGCATCCCATGTATCTATTCTATCTGGTTCCCCTAACGCCTTTTTAAACTGGTCTATACTATAAATATAACCGAACTTTATGCCGTTTATGGAAATATCTTCACGGCTATCACGCGTCTTTATCTGAGCTGACAAATGAGAAAGGACCAGAAAAAAGAATGATAAAATACAAAATACTTGTTTTCTCATAATAACGAATTTTTAAACATTAATAAATAAACTTCTTTCTTTTTTAGTATTCAGGATCACATGGTGTAGTTATAACAGGACTGCTGTTTGTAACCGTGGCATTCAAATAAAGCTCCGGATCAATCCATGCTCCGGATTCATTCTTAATACCCAAATGCAAGTGAGGACGATTGGGGGATGCATTGCCCGTATGCCCCGTATAACCGATAATTTCTCCGGCATATACAGAATCTCCGATTTGCAACGGTTTTCCGTTACGATAAGCCACAGGCTGATCGGCTGAGAGATGCCAAAAATAAACTATTATAACTCTTCCATTTACAACTGAACGCACCCCAAAACGATTACCTGCAGCATTTTTATCGCCTTTATAATCAGCAGGATAACCCGTTTTTGTCTTATTCGGTTGTTCCACCACGTAAGGACCTACAATAACACCATTAAACATCGCATATACCGGAGTATTCAACCCTGCTACCAAATCAATGCCACTATGAAATTTTTTATCACCATTCTCATCCACCCGAGTATATCCAAAACGCGCACCACGGAAATTATAATCATTAGGAGCCATCAGTCCCATAGTTATCAACGGATTCGCCTTCCCCGTCGACAAATTTCTACAAGGTATACTTCGATCAGGAAACTCCATATCATAACCTCCTATATTAACCCCTCCACTGGTATCTTTTGTTCCTGAACAACTCGTTCTAACTCCACTAGTAAAAGCCCCAGTTGAGGTTGCAAAAGCATACTTAAATTCATAATCATATTGGAATATAATATCTACATAATGATTCGTTTTAATATATCCTGCTATCTTTCTCATCTGTTCTATCAAATCATTCCTAGCTACAGTTTCTGTTGGATTAAGCTTTACATACCCTAATTTCATTTTAATACAATTCCGCCCGGTTGAATATATATTTTTCAGTTCCACTGAGCCCCCACCCAATCTGTAAATTCTATAATTATAGTCAATTGCAGACATAATAGTTTCTTTACTTACAGTAGTTACAACAGCCCCACCAGAAGGAGGAACATACCCATAAGAAGATACTTGATAGTACAAATTAATATATGCTTCTGAAACCAAATTGCCTGTAGCCCGTGTTTGAAGATTTGATTTTTGCTGTTTTTCCAATTGACGAGCAAAAGAATACAATGTACTATCTACCCGAAGACCTTGATTTTGTAAATCTCCAAATCGCCAGGAATACAAATAACGTCGGCACTCCGGTATTTCTTCATTCAGTACATAACTATCCATATTGACAGGAACCCCTAACTCTCCTTGAGCCGTACGCTCATCCATCTCTTTTTTCTCATCAACAGGATAAATCACACATCCCTCAACTGTGCCATCCTTATCAGAATAAGGAATAACATAATAAAGACCATAATCTTCAGAAGAAGCAACTGTAACATGTTCATAAAGCGGCTCCTTACTTCCCAAAACTCTTAAGAAACGTTCATAACTACCCGTTTGTTTCTGCATCAGCATCATCAGCATACTCCCTTCCGGGCTAATTTTCTCAGCATCATTAATCGAAGTGGAATTCGTTGTTAAAAGGCTTTCTGAGGAACAAGCGAAAAGAAACACAGAAAGCCATGCATACATGCATTTCTTAATAATACTCTCTTTCATGATTTTAAAGTTAAAGTTACGCCGACAAACATAAGGAATAAAATACAATAAACCAAATACTATTGCGTAAAAAACAATGTACACGACAATATTATTTTTATCTTTGCATTAAGGCTTCGCCTTCAATCGATAGATTCAATAAAAGTTCTGCCTATGAAAGAAGTAAAAACCAACTCACTGCATGCATGGATACTGGCAGCACGCCCCAAGACACTGTCGGCTGCCGCCGTTCCGGTAATGATTGGCTCGGCTCTTGCCGCCAACACATTGCGCGAGGATTTCCAGTGGGCTCCCTGCCTGTTTTGTTTCCTGTTTGCCTTTATCATGCAGATTGACGCCAACTTTATAAACGATTATTTCGACTACAAGAAAGGTAGTGACCGTAAAGACCGGTTGGGCCCGCGACGTGCCTGTGCCGAAGGATGGATACACGTGCCCGCCATGAAACGCGGCATCCTGTTTACCACCATGCTGGCCTGCGGAGCCGGACTGCCGCTGCTCTATTATTCGGGACCGGAACTTGTAGCCATCGGACTGATATGCGTTATCTTCGCCTTCCTCTACACGCTGATACTTTCTTACCGCGGATGGGGCGACCTGCTGGTATTGGTGTTCTTCGGCCTGATTCCCGTGGGATTCACCTATTACATACAGACCGGATACTGGAACTGGGAGACTACCGTTACGGCTGTGGCCTGCGGACTTGTCATCGACACCCTGCTCATGGTAAACAATTTCCGTGACCGTGACCAGGACCGTATCAGCGGCAAGCAGACCGTCGTGGTGCGTTTCGGCATCAAGGCAGGAAGCATCGGATACCTGCTGCTGGGATTCATTCCCTGCATCGGCTGCCTGACATTGGTTATCGGCGGACACATATGGGCAGCCATACTGCCTCAGCTTTACCTTATCCCGCATATCCGGACATGGAACCGCATGGTGGAGATTCATCAGGGAAAAGCGCTGAACGAGATACTGGGCAAAACGGCACGCAACATCTTCCTCTTCGGCGTACTGCTTTCGGCAGGACTGCTATTACCGCTACTCATGCAATAAACATCGTCCGTAACGATATTTTCAGACACGCGACTTTTCATCCCGAAAGGCCGCGTATTTTTTCTTTATCAGCCGTCACGACGCCGATAAACGTACGCAAAAGCCTCTCCGGTATACAAATATCCATGTTTTGTGTACGTTTTTCCATGTATCCGCCTCCCGGAAAGCATTATCTTAGCCGAAGAAAAAAGAAAACGAACCAAACCGTTACACCATCAAGTTATGAAACATCTGTTTATATTACTGCTGGCCGGCTTGCTCGCTGGCACTGCCGAAGCCCAGTCATTCAAGTTTGATTTTACCAACCGAAAGAAGGTGAAGGAAGGATATATCCGCATCACACCGGCCGATACGTTCAGCACCGACAGGGGATATGGATATGACTTGCAGCCCATACCGCAAAAAAACAGCCACACACCGTTCTTCTTCTCGGTCAACGTACCCGACGGAAATTATCTGGTAACAGCCGTTATCGGAGGCAAACGCTCGGCAGGCTCTACTACCCTGCGCGGAGAATCCAGACGACTGTTCTACGAGAATGTGCCTACCCGGAAGGGAGAACTGATTGCATGCCCGTTTGTCATCAACAAACGCAACAAGCACATATCTGCCAAAGAGGATGTAAAGATAAAACCACGCGAACGCCATAAACTGAACTGGGACGACAAGCTCACGCTGGAGTTCAACGGCGACGCACCGATGCTTTCGGAACTGACCATCGAACGGGTAGACTCCGTATGCACCGTATTCCTGTGCGGAAACTCTACGGTAGTGGACCAGGACAACGAGCCGTGGGGAAGCTGGGGACAGATGATTCCTCGCTTCTTTGATACGGGTATCTGCTTTGCCAACTATGCCGAGTCGGGCGAAAGCGCCAATACATTCATCGCCGCACGACGCCTCAAGAAAGCCCTCACGCAGATGAAGGCGGGCGACTACGTGTTCATGGAGTTCGGTCACAACGACCAGAAACAGAAGGGACCGGGAAAAGGTGCCTATTATTCTTACATGACCAGTCTGAAGACATTCATTGACGAGGCACGGGCACGCGGAGCACATCCGGTACTGGTCACTCCTACCCAGCGACGCAGCTTCGGTGACGACGGAAAGATTATGGATACACACGAAGACTATCCCGAAGCCATGCGCTGGCTTGCCGAAAAGGAGAATGTTCCTCTCATCGATCTCAACGAAATGACCCGCACCCTTTACGAAGCGATGGGCGTAGAGGAGTCAAAGAAGGCATTCGTACATTATCCCGCCGGCACGTATCCGGGTCAGAAGGAAGAGCTGGCCGACAACACCCACTTCAATCCTTACGGAGCTTACCAGATTGCAAAGTGTGTCATCGAAGGCATGAAGAAAGCCGGACTGCCCATCATCAAGCATCTGCGCAACGACTATAAGCCATACGACCCGGCACACCCCGACAGCATGGAAAGCTTTCACTGGAACAACAGTCCGTTTACGGAGATTGAAAAGCCCGACGGAAACTGATAAAAGCCAACGGCCATGAATATTCAACCTGCCAAATTCCGTCTGCAATACATATTACCGTTTCTGTTCATGCTCGTTCCTTTTATGGGACGGGCACAGAAACCGGTATTTGAAATGCCGGGAGGAGCCGGAGTGTTCAGAATAGGATTTGTACACAACGGCCAAAGTTGCTGGCTGGACCAATGCACGCTGCGCCATCAAGGCGATACGCTCTGCATAAAGAACCTTCCTGACGGGAAAGGTACCGTCCGTCTGATATACCGGCAACTTACAGAAAGCAGCGGATTCATCATCGAACTGTCGGCCCACGAATGCGCGGAGAGAATCAGCCTGTGCTGGGCTTACGGAGCCTGCAGCGAAGATACAGTCTGCCGCACAGCAAACGGCGATTTCGTACCGGAAGCCTGCCGTGACAACGTATTCAGCACCGAAGGCAACGCATTTACCGTATATTACGGAAAGGTTATGAAACTGAGAACCGTTCACGGAATCACCCCTCCATTTCCTGACATTCGGCTTGCCAGTGCATACTGCCAGACATCTCCTCTTGCGCTGTTCAACTCCGGAAAAAAGACCGATGCTCCGGTTATTGCCGCCATGTATGAATGGGACACAAAGGAAAAAATATACTTCTGCTTCTACAAGCAGAATGCAAAGGCCGATTACAACTACTTCATGCTCCCTGCTCTATTTGAAAGGATGCAGGACAAAACTGACAAATAACATCCCGACCGGAAAAACTATCATGAAAAAAATACTGTTTCTTCTACTCATGCTGGGAAGCCTCAGCGCACAGGCCCGAATTTATAATGTTATGAAATATGGCGCACGGGCCGACGGAACAACCATCGACAGCGACAGCATAAACCGTGTGATTGAGATTGCAGCCGCCAACGGCGGAGGAACCGTTTATTTCCCCGCCGGCGAATATGCCTGCTACTCCATCCGCCTAGCCAGCAACATCCATCTGTATCTGGAACAGGGCGCACGCATCGTTGCCGCATATCCTACTGCCGACAGAGGCTACGACAATGCGGAAGAAAACGAACATGACCGTTTTCAGGATTTCGGACACAGTCACTGGAAAAACTCACTGATATGGGGTATCGGCCTGGAAAACATTACCATCAGCGGATACGGAACAATCTGCGGGAAAGGCCTGACGCGCGAAGAAAGCCGACTGCCGGGTGTAGGCAACAAGGCTATCAGCCTGAAACTGTGCCGCAACGTGACGCTTAAAGACTTCTCCATGCTGCAGTGCGGACATTTTGCCCTGCTGGCCACCGGAGTGGACAACCTGAGTATCACAAATCTGAAAGTAGACACAAACCGTGACGGCTTTGACATTGACTGCTGCAAGAACGTACGCATCAGCCGATGCTCGGTAAATACGCCGTGGGATGATGCTATCGTACTCAAGGCATCATACGCACTGGGATATTTCAAAGACACGGAGAGCGTGACCATCTCCGACTGCCTTGTAAGCGGATATGACCGCGGAACCATGCTCGACGCATCCTGGCAACGTGATGAGCCTCAGGCTCCCGACCACGGATTTGTGACCGGACGCATCAAAATGGGAACAGAATCGAGTGGAGGATTCAAAAACATCACCATTACCAACTGCATCTTTGAACGCTGTCGCGGACTGGCTCTTGAGACGGTAGACGGAGGATATCTGGAAGACGTTGTCATTTCAAACATTACCATGCGCGACATTGTAAACTCCCCGCTGTTCCTGCGGCTCGGAGCACGCATGCGAAGCCCTGAAGGGACACCCTCCGGCCGTATGCGCCGCATCATTATCAGCAACGTAAACGTATACAATGCCGATTCACGCTATGCCTCTATCATCAGCGGAATTCCGGGAGCTCTGATAGAAGACGTCAATATCAGCAACGTGCAGCTTTTCTATCAGGGCGGATACAAGCAGGCGGATGCTTCAAAGATGCCTCCTGAACAGGAAAAAGCCTATCCCGAACCATGGATGTTCGGAACCATACCGGCCAAAGGATTCTTCATCCGCCATGCAAAGAATATCACGCTGCATAATGTCAGCTTCCATTTTGAAAAGCCCGACAACCGCCCCCTGTTTGTAACCGATGATGCTAGCAACATTCATTATTATGACATTATGGAAGAGGGTGAGGATGTGACTTCACAGCTTACAGACAGAAAGTAATCACCGGCCTCAACGCTCACCGTTCAGCCGTTTCAAGGCCAGATGATGCCCCTCTTCGGCCGCTTTCGTATACCATCTCATGGCTTCATCCGGGTCTTTATAGCCCAACCATCCCTCTTCGTAAGCCTGCCCGATGCGGTAATGTGCATAAGGGTCGCCCGACTGCCTGTAAGCGTTGAAAGCATCGGCCGGCGATGCGCCCAGTGTATCGCCGTGCTTGCGCAGCAAATCACCCAGATTGACGGGGGCATACAAGTCGTCTCCCTCACGGATTCCTGCCCTGAACCAGTCGGCAGCCGCCTCCAGGTCACGAGGCACACCTATTCCTTCCTGATAAAGGGTTCCTATATCATTAAGTACTACTCCGTCTACCTGTTTTCCACAACGGTATTCTTCGCCCAACTGGAGCAGCAGGTCCACATCCTCGGCCGAAAAACTTTCCCAAGTTTCCGAACCGTCGGTCTGCCACGACTTCACTTCTCCCACCGATACGTGTTGGGGAACTTCCACATTAAATTCCTTATCTATCATAGAAAGGTCTTCGGCCAGCTCATCCTCGGACGGGGTCTGAATACGTCCGTTCTCCAACAGATATTGCACATATCCGTAAATACGGGATGTAGATGAGGTTATTCCCACTCCCACTTCTGCAAGAAGCTCTTTCGAGATGCATCCCCTCAGGACGAAGGGAAAGGAAAGGTAATATCTGGGAGCAATCGAAAGCGTGGACTTGAGCATGGCCACTTCCTCGCCTATCGAAGCGGCAATCCAGTCTTCGTCATAGCAGGCAAATACCGACTTTCCGCCAATCATAAGAGGCACACCATTAAGATATGAACTCAGGCTGTCGGCCATATAAGGGAAAAAACGGTAATCGTCATACGAAGCCATCGCATCCATACGCAGGACGTATTCTTCCAAACCGTCATATTCAAGCATAAAAAAGGTGGTAGAATAACCGGGACGCGAAAAAACATACACATCCGCTCCCTCCTTATCACATGCATAATCCAGTACGAGCTCTCCGCCCACCATTTCGACAAATCGGTCTGCATCAAATTCCTTATTCGAAGAATAAACGGTTGTTTTCAGTATCATAAGTTACAATTTACAAAGCATTTTCGTGCAAAGGTATGACGAAGCGCAGAATTATACAATAACTCTCTGACAGAAAGCCGAAAACCACTCCCGCAGAAAATGCCTGACACTCAATCAAAAGTTTATCCTTAGGCTAAGGATACATATCCTTAAGCTGAGGATACATATCCTTAGGCTGGAGATACATATCCTTAGGTTAAGGATAAACTTTCCGGGCGCTGTTCTTGAAAAATAATCCGGAACAAAATTAACTTGTAAACAAGACACTCATGACACTTGCCTTTATCCGGGAAATACGTTAACTTTGCTAATAACCCTGACAAATATATCTGTTTCTACAGGTTACCTGCACTATATTATAAGAACGTATCGGGCGGAATCATTGAATGGAAAATTAACGAATAAACCAAACATACCATGAACAGACTGATTATATCCACACTGCTCTTCCTGCTGACCGGAGGAACGATTTGTGGCCAGAGCGAGAAAAACCAAAAGCACGGATATCCTATTGACCCCGTACCGTTTACATCGGTAAAGATTACCGATTCGTTCTGGGGACAACGCCTGAAGACCAGCCGTGAAGTAACAATTCCCCTTGCTTTCAGAAAATGTGAAGAAACGGGACGCTACAAAAACTTTGAAATGGCGGCCCATCCGAGCAAAGACAACAAAGTGACCGGCTATTCTTTTGACGATACCGACGTATACAAGACCATAGAAGGAGCCAGCTATCTGCTGCAGACTTATCCGGACCGGAAACTGAAGGAATACATTGACAGCGTACTGGTAATCGTGGCTGCCGCACAGGAGCCGGACGGATATCTGTATACCGCACGTACCATGAACCCGGAACATCCGCACGAGTGGGCCGGAAGCAAACGGTGGGAAAAGGTGGAAGAGCTGAGCCATGAGTTCTATAATCTGGGGCACATGGTGGAAGGTGCAATCGCCCACTATCAGGCTACGGGACAACGGAACTTCCTGGACATTGCCATCCGTTATGCCGACTGCGTGTGCCGTGAAATCGGCGACGCTCCCAACCAGCTAATCAGAGTGCCGGGACATCAGATTGCCGAAATGGCACTGGCGAAGCTTTTTCTGGTAACCGGTGACCGCAAATACCTGGACCAGGCAAAATTCTTCCTCGACAAGCGTGGACATACCACCCGACGGGATGAATACAGCCAGGCTCACAAACCCGTAACGGAACAGGATGAGGCGGTGGGACATGCCGTACGGGCCGCCTACATGTACTCGGGCATGGCCGATGTAGCAGCACTGACGGGCGATACTGCTTACATCCATGCCATAGACCGGATATGGGAAAATATCGTAAGCAAAAAGCTTTATATCACAGGCGGCATAGGAGCCACCAGTCAGGGTGAGGCTTTCGGAAAGAACTATGAACTTCCGAACATGTCGGCCTACTGCGAGACGTGTGCCGCCATAGGCAACGTATATATGAACTACCGTCTCTTCCTGCTGCACGGAGAATCAAAATATTACGATGTGCTTGAAAGAAGCCTGTATAACGGACTGATTTCGGGTGTATCGCTCGACGGAGGCGGTTTCTTTTATCCCAATCCGCTGGAGTCGATGGGCCAGCACCAGCGCCAGCCCTGGTTCGGGTGCGCATGCTGTCCCTCGAACATTTGCCGTTTCATCCCTTCACTGCCGGGATATGTCTATGCCGTAAACGCACGGAACGTTTATGTAAACCTGTTCGTTGCCAACAACGCTACCCTGACCGTTGTCGGAAAGAAGGTAAAACTCAGCCAGCAGACTGCCTATCCATGGGACGGCGACATCACTCTCCGTGTGGAAAAGAATGCGGCCGGACGCTTCGCCCTGAAAATACGTATTCCGGGATGGGTGCGCAATCAGGTTGTTCCCAGCGACCTTTATATGTATTCCGACGGACTGCGCCCGCAATATTCGGTGAAGGTCAACGGAGAAACTGTAACAGCATCGCTTGAAAACGGATATTTCACCATCGACCGGAAATGGAAAAAGGGAGATGAAGTTTCAGTACACTTCGACATGGAAGTCCGCACGGTAAAAGCCAACGCCAATGTGGAAGCCGACCGCGGACGCATCAGCATCGAACGCGGACCGATAGTGTATTGTGCCGAATGGCCCGACAACGACTTCGATGTACTGAGTACACTAATGAACCGCAAGCCTGCATTTGAAGTTATCGGCAAACCGGAACTGCTCTGCGGCATCAATCAGATAAAGACGCAGGCACAGACGCTGGAGTACGACGAGAACGGCCGATTGCAGACCAAAGACCGCACACTCACACTGATTCCTTATTATGCATGGGCACACCGCGGACAGGGAAACATGACCGTATGGCTGCCGCAGGAAGTATATGCCACCCGTCCGGCCGCCATTCCTACACTAGCATCAAAGAGCAAGGTAAGAGCATCACACAAGACTACATCACTGAAAGCCATCACTGACGGACTGATTCCCAAGAATGAATCTGACCGCAGCATCCCCTACTATCACTGGTGGCCGAAGGAAGGCACTACAGAATGGATTACCTACGAGTTTCCGCAACCGATGACCATAAGCTCATCTACCGTATACTGGTATGATGACGGCCCGTGGGGCGGATGCCGTGTACCGGCTTCATGGAAACTGTATTATAAGGACAGTGAAGGTAAATGGCAGGAAGTGGCTCATCCGTCCGGATATTCCGTAAAGAAAGGAAATCCGAATACGGTTCACTTCGACAAGGTAAAAACAGCTGCCGTAAAACTGGAAGTCAGCCTCCAGCCTAAAGTTTCATCGGGAGTATTTGAATGGGAAGTGGAATAATGCCAAGTTATCAGATCAAATGAAGGAAGTCACCGGAAAAAGGGAACCTGCATAATACAAAATAAGGAGTTAAGCCAAAGACTTAACTCCTTATTTTTACCAGTCGGGGTGACTGGATTCGATAAAGAAACTTAGTACAATCAAGAAAAAATTATTGTTTCTATTATATATCTGATAATCAATGTAAAATGTGATAAATAGTTGCTTTTTAATTTGGCGAAGTTGCGGGTTTTTTATAAGTTTGTTGCGTAAAAGGTGTTGAATTAGGTGTTGAATAAACTTAGCAACTTTATAAATATGGCATTGAAATTAATTAAACGGATGTATTATCAGGGTAAAGTTGTAGCGTATTTAAAGAAGAATAATTCAATATTGCGTTACAAGCTTGCAATGATTGAAGAAAAGTATTTAACGACAAAATATAGGGTAAAGCCTGGATATCCATTTGAAGATTCTGAATTGTTAAATCAGAAAATAGATGAGTTGGAAGAAAGGGTTGATAATAAAGCTTGTGAGATTCTATATTCTAATCCTTTGGCTAAGATAACAAATATGGTTATGGCTGAGGCTTTAAAGCAAGTAAAGATTGAAGAATCTGAAATTGAAGAGGATAAGAATATTATAATTTATGATTTTGATAAATATATTGAAGATATGAAATTGCGTAAAGCAGAAGAAGATGCTGAAAGGGGAATATCACGCAAGCTACATCCTTCATGTAAAGATTTTATCAGTACTCGCAATGCTTTAGCAGATTATGAATATGATAACCGAATCCTTCTCCATCTTTCAGATATTACACCAATTTTTATTAGTGATTTTGTTGATTATTTAGCTGATGAACGGATTCCCAACGAGAATCACACTTATCTTACTAAAGGTAGTTTGGTTAATGCAACAATAAATAAAAGACTTGATTGCTTAGCTGCGTTAACAAGAAATTTCTACAAAGATTTGAAAGCTACTGAAATCATATTAGAGGGGAAACAAGATAGCGAACAAGCTGATGTTATACGCCTTACCAAAGATGAATTAACTTCATTGGCTTCAATGGATTTGAATGTAGAATCAGAATGTAGGATTAGGGATTATTTTGTTTTTCTATGTTTGACGGGATTGCGTTATTCTGATTTTTGTCTGATTGATAAATCCAATTTTGTACCTCATCAAAACGGTTATATACTTCGTTTGTATACGCATAAGACGATTAAGCGAGCTGAGATTCCTTTGACAACCAAAGCAATAGAAATTGCACATAAATATGAATTCCGTTTTGATTATTATACAAATCAAGCGTTTAATCGTCAGTTAAAAGATTTATTAGCACGATATGATTTGTTTGGAGACGAAATAATAAAGTATCGCCAAATAAAGAAAGGAGTAGAAAAGGTGAGTATGCTGAGAAGAGAAAAAATTAGTGCTCATACAGGTAGAAGAACTTTCATATCCATATTGGTTGAAAACGGAGTAAATTTGCCCAAAATAATGGCAATGACTGGACACACTAAAGAATCAACCTTAAAAATATACGTAGATAGGTTCTCGCCTAATCTAAAAGACGCTATTGTACCATTGGAATTTTAATCTTTAAAAATTTGATTATTTATGGACACAAATAAAAAAGAAGAAGTATCCCAACAAGCTCATCTAGATGAGTATCTAACTAAATGTTTCGTTAGTTATTTAATAGCCATAAAAGAAAATGGTGACGCATTGGGATATACGAGAGTTCAGACAGCATTATTTACTGCTCTTGGTGGTTTAGACAAGGACTATAATACACCTCAATTTGTGGGGCGTATGAGAGATGATTTTGAATTGATTGCAAGACATTTAGATTCAATTTCTCATAATATGTATAAGGAAGAGAGAAAAAGGAAGTTTATAATGATAGAAATTCTCCGCAATTAGAAAAGACATATACAGTTGTTGATATTGCAAAGAAGCTCAATATAACGGAACAAGCGGTAAGAAAGAGTATCAAAGTAGGCAATTTGAAGGCACAGAAAGTAAGGAATAGTTATCAAATTACACATAATGATTTAGATGATTTTATTAAAAATAGAAAGCGCAAGTAATTAAAATATGGTAGGTAACTTCTATCAACTATTTGTGAAGTAACCTATTATACTTCACAGAACGGTTTAGCATAAAATTTTCGGGAAAAAAATTGTTCCCAAAATATGCACAATTTGGTTTTCTAATATTTTTCGTGTATGTTTGAATCATAAGAAATATATAATAATAAAAAACGGAAAGATAGTACGTTTATCCTTAGCAGAGGAAATGTACTATCTTTTTTATTTAGGGACTGTCGTTTAATTCCGTCATTATGAGTCAATCGGCAGACTGTCCCGGTAATTTTTCCGATCGAA
>OJMI01000440.1_pt1 | contig 55870 bp, 56 predicted proteins | sample 1597131 | NCBI WGS metagenome assembly OJMI01 (sample SAMEA2452116, study PRJEB22498) | human gut metagenome | reverse complement strand
AGTTTTCGGATTTGAATCTATGCCCAATTAACAACCGTCAGGGAATTGTAATTGATGGTGAAGGTTCAAAGGTTATTTGCAAAGACTAATTTGAAAATTACAATCTGTAGGGGAGGTAATTAAATTGAAATTATCTCTCTTTTATTATATAATCATAACAAATTATAGTAAGTTATCGCTTACTTTAATATGTATTTATTAGTAGTAATAGGAGAACAAAGTATATGTTACCAACAATAAAATCAGACATTATTTATCCATTACCCAATGATGTAGCAATATTTAATATTAACATAGTAGATATAATAGTTTTAATAGGAATTATATGCCTAATAATAAAAAGAAAATCTATTTTTAATGCAAATAATGATGTATTGGATAAATACAATAGTAATAAAATAAAGGGACTATTGGCATTATTGATAATAATACACCACTTGTCTATTTATATAAAAGAAACAATTCTACTTAAAGTATTTACAATAGTAGGAGTTATTGCAGTTTCAGCATTTTTCTTTTATTCAGGATATGGACTAATGACAAGCTATCTAAAAAAAGAAAATTATCTAAAAGACTTTTTGAATAAAAGAATAATGAAAATAGTTATACCAAATATAATAGCAATTATATTTACTATTTTAACATATCTATTAACTGGACAATTAACACCTAGAAAAGTTTTTAATTCTTTAGTTGAAGGAGAGCCAGTTGTAAGATTTTCGTGGTATGTGTTAGCAATTATTATTTTATATGTAGTTTTTTATTTATCAGCTAAGTTTCTAAAAAGGAAAAAAATGATAAATATTGCAGTATTTGGTGGAACTATTTTATATTGCATAGTTGTTAATAATATTTTAGGCTTTAATAATTGGTGGGTTAATTCTTGTTTTGCATTTTTTATAGGTATATATTGGGCAAGTTATAAAGAAAAATATGCAATAACATTAAAAGACAAAAATAAAATAATTAGATATGCAATTATGCTTTCAATTATATTATTTGCAATAATAGGGATTCAATTCTTCACAAGTGGATATGCCATTATGGATATAATAAACGATACAGATCTAGCAGACGATATAATGAGAGAGCCTATTCCTGTTATAAATATGAATATTATTTGTATAGCATTACTTTTTGTATTGTTTACTATATTAGAAAAAATGAGATTGAATGATAAGGTATTTACTTTTTTGGGAAATATATCTTTTGAAATTTATTTATATCATGGATTAGTTATGTATTTATTGAGAAATCCTCGCTTTTATTGTAGAGTTGATTATTTATATGCTATTCTAGTAATTGGATTAAGCATAATATTAGCTAAACTTATGAATATAGCAAACAATAAAATATATAATTTCTATTTGAATAAAGTTGAGAAATAGTCATGTTAATGATAGCGAAAAATTACAATTTTATAGTAATAAAAATCTCCGAAAGATTACACTTTCAGAGATTTTTTCATATATTAGGAAAGTTATACAACTTTCCTAATATATAAAATTACATTGCACAGAAAATTTATTTTATAAATTTTCGCGCACGAACAAATTTACTGAAAATTTCAATTTTTTTGAGTATAATAAAAAGTAGAGTTAAGACTGAAAATTGAAAATTTTCAGATTTGTTCTTTATTTTATAATGGCATCATTTGCAGTAAATCCTTCAAGAGAATTTTCTTTTACTTGAATACAAATGTAAGAAATTGCATTGTCTTTGTTAGCAAAAAATTGTCTTTCTGCTACTGGAGATATTCTTACCCAATCACCAGTAACTAAATTAACTTCTTCGTTGTCAATAATTGCTTTTCCAGAACCACTTATAACATAATAAATTTCTTCATTTTGTTTATGAGAATGAATAAAAGGTACACTTTCTCCTGCTCTAATAGTGCTGATGCTAATTTCAGCACCTGTTAAACCTAATTTTTCGTGTAATTCAACTCTAGGTGAACTTTCTGAACTTATTTTCATAAAATTTGACATTTTAAATTCCTCCTTAAATATTAGTATAATGAATTTATATCAAAGTACATACAATAAAACAAGTACGCACTTTAAAGTAACTACTTGTCAAATTAATAATATGTGATACAATATCAATAAATTAGTAAGGAGTATCAAAATGAGAAATATAAATGAATTACCAGAATGTCCTGTTGCAACTACAATATCTTTAGTAGGAAATAAGTGGAAATTGTTGATAATAAGAAATTTAACAAAAAGAACATGGAGATTTAATGAGTTGCAAAAGTCATTGAATGGAATATCACAAAAAGTATTAACAGATAGTTTAAGGCAATTAGAAAGTGATGATATTATTTTTAGAAAGGATTATCATACGAATCCACCAAAAGTTGAATATGGAATGACTGATTTAGGATTAGAATTAAGTAAAATGTTAGATATAATGGCTTCATTTGGTGAATTTTACAAATCAAAATTATAATAAATTTAAGGAGAAAGAAAATTGCAATGTATTAAAGATACAATAAAAAATATAAATATAGTAATTGGATGTAGTATAGGATGTTCGTATTGCTATGCAAGAATGAATAATAATAGATTTCATACTATTGATGATTTTAATAAGCCTGTATTTTTTGAAAATAAATTGAAAATGCTTGATAATAAAAGGCATACGGCATATTTACTAACTGGACAAAGTGATTTATCAGGTTGGAATGAAGAATGGAAAGATAAAGTTTTTTCTAAAATGAAAGAAAATGAAAACACGCAATACATTTTTTTAACTAAAAGACCTGAAAATATTAAATTAAAAAAAACTCCTGATAATGGTTGGTTTGGTGTAACAGTTACTTCTTCAAAAGAAAAGACAAGAATTGATTATTTGAGAAATAATATCAAAGCAAAGCATTACCATATTACTTTTGAGCCTATGTTTGATGATGTAGGAAAATTAGATTTAAGTAATATTTCTTGGATTGTAATAGGTACTGAAACAGGTAATAGAAAAGGGAAAATATCATCAAAAAGAGAATGGGTATTTAACATTTATAATCAAGCAAAAGAGAAAAATATACCTGTATTTATGAAAGAAGAGTTATTAGGAATTTTAAAAGAAGATGAGTTTGTTCAAGAATTTCCTAAAGAATTTGGAGGAATAGAATGATAGATTTAAAAAAAGTTGTAATTAAAGAAAAGAAAGTTGATACAATTCTTACAAAATCAAACTTGCCAATAGCAGGATATTCAATAAATCCTTATGTTGGTTGCCCTTTTGGTTGTGAATATTGTTATGCTACATTTATGAAAAGATTTACAGGACATAAAGAAGATTGGGGAATGTTTTTAGATGTTAAGATGTGGGATAAAATAAAAAATCCTGAAAAATATAAAAGTAAAACGATGATAGTAGGATCTGTAACAGATGGATATAATTATTTTGAAGCAAAATATAAAAGAACAAGAGCATTTTTAGAAGAAATGCAAGGAAGTGGAATAAATTTAATTATAACAACAAAATCTAATTTAGTTACAAGAGATATTGACTTGATAAAAACATATCCTAATCCATTGGTTGCTTGGTCAATAAATACATTAGATGAAGAATTTAAGAAAGATATGGATTCAGCACCAACAATAAAATCAAGAATTGAAGCAATGAAACAAGTTCACGATGCAGGAATAAGAACAACTTGTTTTATTTCTCCAATATTTCCTGGTATTACTGATGTATTTACTATAATAGAAAAAATAAAAGACTTTTGCGACTATATATGGCTTGAAAACTTGAATTTAAGAGGTACATTTAAGCCTACTATAATAAATTATATAAAAGAAAAACACCCTGAATTAAATGATTTGTATAATAAGATTTATACTAAAAAAGATATGTCTTATTGGGAAGGGTTAGATAAAAAAGTACAAGAGTATGCAGATAAAAATGGATTTATGTATGTTATAGATGAAGAACCATTTTTAAAAAATCCTACTGGAAAACCTATAATAATAAACTATTTTTATCACGAAAAAATAAGACAATTATCAAAGAATAAATAGTAAGTTTTTGTTATGATTGGAGGAAAAAATTTATGACAGAAAAAGCAAAAATGTTAAATGGAGAATTGTATGATTCAAGTGATAAACAATTAGTAGATGAATTAATAAAAGCTAAAAAACTTTGTAATCAATATAATAATTTATGTATTGAAGATATAGAAAAAGGAAATGAAATTATAAAGAAACTTTTTTCAAAAACTGGAAATGAATTTATGATAATGCCAAATTTTTATTGTGATTATGGATTTAATATAGAAATTGGAGAAAAGTTTTATTCAAATCATAATTTAGTAATATTAGATGCCAATAAAGTAGAATTTGGAGATAATGTTTTTATTGGACCTAATTGTGGATTTTATACTTCAGGGCATCCTTTAGATTATCAAACAAGAAATAAAGGATTAGAATATGCAAAACCAATTAAAGTTGGAAGCAATGTTTGGATAGGCGGAAATGTCTGTGTTATGCCAGGAGTAACAATAGGAGATAATGTTGTAATAGGCGCAGGAAGTGTTGTAAATAAGGATATTCCTTCAAATTGTGTTGCAGTTGGAAATCCTTGTAAAGTTATAAAAGAAATATAATATAAAAATAGTAATTTGTAGAGATGATTGGAGAAATATAAAATGACTTATAAATATATGTATCAAACTCCAGAAAACTTTTCAAATATGATTATGAATAGTGATGGAGAATATTTAACAGGTTTATGGTTTGAAGATTCAAGAGATTCTTTTAAACATATAATAAACTGCGAGGAAAAAGATTTAGAAATATTTAAAGAAACAAGTAAATGGCTAGATATTTATTTTAGTGGTAAAAATCCTAATTTTACACCGAAATATAAAATAAAAAACTTAACACCGTTTAGACAAGAAGTAACAGATATAATGAACTCTATTGAATATGGAGAGGTGGTAACATACAAAGATATATCAAAAATAATTGCTGAAAAAAGAGGAATAAAAATAATGTCATCACAAGCAGTTGGTGGAGCAGTTGGTTGGAATCCTATTTGCATTATAATTCCTTGCCATAGAGTAGTTGGAATAAATGGAAGTCTGACAGGATATGGTGGAGGAATAAAAAACAAAATAGAATTATTAAAACTAGAAGGAAACGATATAAGCAAATACCATGTTCCAAAACGAGGTACTGCATTATGATAAGGTGCAAATGGTGTAATTTAAAAAATGAAAAATATATAGAATATCACGATAAAGAATGGTGTAAATCTAACTTTGAAGATAAATATTTATTTGAAATGCTAATACTAGAATCTTTTCAAGCAGGGCTTTCTTGGGAATGTGTTTTAAATAAAAGGGAGGATTTTAGAAAAGCATTTGATAATTTTGATATAGAGAAGATATGTAATTACAATGATGAAAAAATTCACGAATTATTAAAAAATGAAAAAATTATAAGAAATAAACTGAAAATAAATGCTACTATAAATAATAGTAAAATTTTTAAGAAAATACAAAATGAATATGGTACATTCCATAACTATTTAAAGACTTTTACCAATGATGTAATTATTTATGAAATAGATAAAACGACAAATCAATTATCAGATGATTTGTCAAAAGATTTACAAAAAAGAGGAATGAAATTTGTGGGAAGTACAATTATATATTCTTATTTACAAGCGATAGGAATTATTTACTCTCACGATAAAGAATGCTTTATGTATAAGAATAATTAGAGCGAAAAATTACAATTTAGTAATTAGTTAGAAAAATAGTAATTTGTATTTATAAATTAGAAAGAGAGGAATATTTATGAGTAGTAAACAAAAAGTCTTTATTGTAATAGGAATGATAATAATTATAGGAGTAAGTTTTGTAGTTGGTTTATTTATAGGGCAACAAAATGCTCCAAAGAATGATTTAGCAATTAGGAAAGTAGTTGGGCAAACATTTTATGCAAATATTGAAAGTATAAAGCAATACAATGATGGTAGCTTCCACATTAATGTAAAAGGACTAGAAATAAACGACATAAATTATAGAGGAAATTTCACTTTTAAAGTAGATAATAGTATGGATATGACTTGGAGAGGAGAGAAAATTAATATTTCAGACTTAAAAGAAGGAGATAATATATCAATTACATTTACTGATGAAATAATTAATGACATTAGTCCAACACCCTTGGAAGAAGTTGTAAAGGTTCAACTTTTAAGAGATGATGTAGAAAAACAAGAAAATAAAATTAACAATAAAGTTACTACAATAGATATTCAAGAAACAGGTTTAAGTTCCGTAACACCACCAAAAAAATATACTTTAAACCAAGAAGAAATATATACAATTTTCAGTATTATAGATAATTTGACTTTTTCCAAAGAAACCTGTGATGGAATTCCAACCTATTTCATTAAGTATAATAGTGAAGAAAAAGAAGGCTTTATAACCTATGGAATTGAAATATTTGAGAATGAATACCATATTACATCAGAAGAAAAAGGTGAAGCTATATTATCTAATGAACAACAAAAACAATTAGATGAAATAATAAACAAAATGCATAATTAGACAAACAAATTACAATTTTGTATTTAGGTTATAAAAATAATTTCGATAAAAATAAAAGAAAAGTAAATGACACCCAAAATATGTGTATTATTTATATATAAATATCATATAATATTATATATAATAATTTTAGAAAATCATTTTGAAGTGGTTGACAATTCCAATAATATGGTGCTATAATTATTGTATAAATAAACACTGCCTACTAGGAGGCAAAGAGTAAAATACCCTAGATAATCGATTAATCAGCCACCCAGTTGGCAAAGAGAAAATACACTGGTGAATAAATTTGGGAGTTTTATACTCCCTTTTTTGTTATATAAGGAGCAAAATGGAAATTGTTGAAGGAAAATTATATTTTATAAAAGATGAATTCGTTGAAAAGTACAACCCTAAATATCATTTAATGGAAAATAAAGAAGCTGGAACAAAAAGACCAACTTATTTTTGTTTTCGAGATAAAATTGATAAAGACATATTGTGGTTTGTACCTATGTCTTCAAAATATGATAAATATTTAAAACTATACGAAGATATTAAATCTAAAAAAGGAATAGAACCAAATAATTTTGTATTTGCAAGGAATTTAGCTGGAAAAAAAGCCGTTTTTCTAATTCAAAATATGTTTCCAACTTTAGAAAAATACATAGAACAAGAATATAAAAAAGCAGGAATATCAATTAAAGTTCCTAAAGTAGTAAAAGAGGAAATAGATAAGAAAACTAGAGATATTTTTGCACTTACAAATAGAGGAATTGTAGCCACATTTACTAATTTACCAGAATTTCTAAGAGACATAAAGGTAGAAAAATCTTGAATTTATTAATAAAAATAATAAGAAAGTTTTAGTAGCAGTTATAGTTATACTAATTATAGGAGTAGTTGTTATTCTTGACAATAATAAAGAAAAACTAATTACAGATAATAATTCAAACAAATATGGCTGGGGTGTTGAATTTAGAGTCCAAGAAAAAGTTAATGGAGAGTGGAAAGTTTCAATTTTGACAAAAAAGGAAGAGTAGGAGAGAGGGGTAGTTTTGAAAAAATAAAGATTTAAAAATTAAATAAAAAATAAATTTTCTAAACTAATTCCAAAAAAATTATACAAAAAATTTTTTATAAAATTTACAGAACAAATCACAAAAATAAAATTTATAATTAAAATAAAATTAGAATAATAAAATTAAAATTTCAAAATTTTAATTTTTAGTTTAAATTTTAGATTTTTAGATTTTAAATTTGTGCAATGTTAAATTTATAATTCTAAAGCCAAACATTAAATATTTAAAACCGAACATTTGTATAAAACAACTTTTTACAAATTATAATGTATAATTTTATAAATTCACAAAACAAATTTAATGATCTAACTTATTATAATTATTTTATAAATAAGACACTCTAAAATCGTTTTTAAGACATTTTTATATAAAGTCTAACAAGTTATACGTTTATGATTAAATACCTAAATTTATAAATCTGATATTTATTATACAATTTTAGTAGAAATGCTGATTTTTAGGCATTTATTAAAAATGCTCAAAAATGGCTAAAAAAGTGACGCACGAGAATCGATTTTAAGGCGTTTTTATTTTTTAGGCATATAACTTGTTGTTTGAAAAATAAGGCAAAATACTGATATATAAGGATTTGAAGAATTTTTGAAAAAATAATCTAAAGTTATATAATTTTTTATAAATTATTAGGTTACAATAATGAAAAAAATCCAACCAAGAATAAACACAAAATAATGAAGCATCAGAATCAATTTTAAGGAGTTTTTATATAAAAGTAATGTAGTTTATTGTATATAAATATAGCTAAACATAGCTTGTATCAAGGAATAGCTAAGTTTTGATGGGTGGGACTAAAATGCAGGTCCTATATATTTGTTCCTATACCTTTTTGCACAAAACTTTGATTTTGTGCAATGTTTTATCTAACTATATATATCAAAGTTTTGACCTTTGCCTCTTCTCTATTCTCTTTAAAAAAATATAAGAAATATGTAATTTATATTACATATATTTCTTATATTTTTTAATACCTCAACTAATAATTCTCTAAAATCCTTTTACTGTTATAAATAATTTTTAATTCAATTTATAATTAATTTTATATTTTTATCGACAAATTACGACACACGTTTTTTATTTTGTTGTTGTATAATAAAAAAGATTAGTATGCAACTACTAATCTTCTAAATCGTTTTTTAATTGATTTAGGTCTATATCTAATATCTGGGCGATTGCTACTAATTCAAAGTCTTTTACAAGCAATTGATTCTTTTCTATTCGTAGTAATTCGTCCGTATTAATATAGATTCCATAGGTATCTAATAATTGGGATAACCTAACTTTACTCATACCTTTTTCTTCCCTTGCATTCCTTATTAGCGTGCCAGAAATGTTTTTCTTGTTGTTATATCTTTTTAGCATGATTAATGGTTCCTTTCGTTATTATCGTACAAGTATATAATTATTTTATAACAAATCACTTTAAAATGTGCATAGTATAACGACGGATTTACCAAATAAATAGTACATTTTTGTCGAAATTTACCAAAAAAGAGATATTAGAAAGTAAATCTAATATCTCAATCACTATTTCATTAAATATTTTTAAAGTTTTATCTTATTTTATATTCAAATATCCTTTTATTTTTTGTATAAATTCTTCATTGTTTTTTGTTGTCATCATTAAGTTGATTAGTTGTTCTGTTACTTCTGAAACTGGCTTGCTTGATAATGCTTTTCTTAAACCAAATACTGTTTTTAGTTCTTCTGGTGTAAGCAACTTTTCTTCTCTACGTGTTCCAGACTTATTTATATCTATTGCAGGGAATATTCTCTTCTCAGATAATGATCTATCTAAGTGTACTTCCATATTACCAGTACCTTTGAACTCTTCGAAAATTACCTCGTCCATTCTGCTCCCTGTTTCTACTAATGCTGTTGCAAGTATTGTTAAACTTCCTCCATTTTCTATATTACGGGCTGCTCCAAAGAATTTTTTGGGTTTATGTAATGCTGCAGGGTCTAAACCTCCAGAAAGTGTTCTTCCTGATGGTGGTATTACTAAGTTGTATGCTCTTGCAAGTCTTGTTATACTGTCTAATAAGATTATAACATCTTTACCATGTTCTGTTAGTCTTTTTGCTCTTTCTAGTACCATTTCAGCAACTTTTACGTGATGCTCTGGTAATTCATCAAATGTAGAGTAGATTACGTCTCCTTTGATTGATCTTTTCATGTCTGTTACTTCTTCTGGTCTTTCGTCTATTAATAACACTATTAATTCAATTTCAGGATGATTTACAGTTATGCTGTTTGCAATTTTCTTTAATAATGTTGTTTTTCCAACTTTTGGTGGTGCAACAATCATTCCTCTTTGACCTTTTCCAATTGGGCAGATTAAGTCTATCATTCTCATGGCATATTCTGTTGGAACAGTTTCTAGCTTAATTCTTTCTTCTGGATATATTGGAATTAAGTCATCAAATTTTCTTCTTTTATAAGCTTTTTCTGGGCTTTCTCCATTTACTTCTCCTACGAATATTAATGCAGGAAATTTTTCTCCTTCTTTTGGAAGTCTTGCAATTCCCTTTATTTTATCCCCCTTATCTAGTCTAAATCTTCTAATTTGAACTGGCGATATGTATACGTCTTTTGGGCTTGATAAATAATTTTCTCCTCTTAAAAAACCATAGCCATCTGGTAATACTTCTAATACACCTTGCGCTATAAAGTCATCTGCATTTGTAAGCTTATAAGCTAAGTCTGAATCATTTTTAGCATTTTCATCAATTTCATATCTTACATTGTTAGATGTTTTTTCAGTAATAGTATTCTCATTTCTTATATTATCCAAATTATCATTTTGACTTCCATTGTTATTTTCTACTGAATGAGTGTCAGCAACATTTAGTTTTTCATTTGAGACGTTCTCATTTAAATTATTGTTTTGTTTAGTTAAATCTGCGCTTTTACTATTACTATCTAAAATTTCAATAAGTTCGTCTTTCTTTAATTTTGTAACATTCTTTATTCCTTTTTCTTTTGCCATTTGGCGTAATTCCACTAATGTACAATTTGTTAAATCCATATTATAGTATCCTTTCTATATTTCCATGATTATGGAAGATGATTTGTGTATAATAATTATCTAAATAAAGCTAAGCTCTAATAAAATTAAAATAATCTATAATTATCTTAGATTAACTTTTTTGGTTTTTGCGTCATATATTTGTTTTGGAATTTATTAAGATTAAAATTTATTTCGATTAAAACCATATCTATTATATATTAAATTACCAAAAATTGCAAGAAAAGAGAGCAATTTTTTGCTCCCTTATTTGCTAATATCTATATAAACTCTTTCATTAGGTAAGTACATATCCAATTTTTCTCTTGCTACTTCTTCTATATATTCAGTTGAATTAACATTTTCTTTTGTTTTTTGTAATTCACTGTTAGTTTCTTTTGCGGTCTCAAGCTGTTCAGAATAAGTAGAAGCTTCAGATTTATATTGATTTAATGTTTTTTGTTGTGATATTAATGTTACGGCGAAATATATTAAAAATATTGCTATTATTATCTTTTTATAAATTTTTTTCATCTAATTATCTCCAAAATTCAATTTTTTTATATCTAATTATATATTTCTACATTATTTCTTAAAATCCTTTTTTATGTGTAAAAAATTTTTAATTTTTTTCGTTTTAAATACATTTTTCGCGTTTATTGTTAATATTTTGAATGGTTTTAAAATTAGGCTAAGAATATATTTTTTAAATAAGTACAGTAGTTTTCTTATTGGAAATGTAATAATCATGAATATTTTTATTATGGTGTTTTTTAATGTTGTAATTATCTTTACGTTTATTTTTATGAAATATTTGCTTATTGTAGATAAATATAAAACATTGCCTAATAGTAGGGCAAGAAATATGTAAAATCTTAGTTCTCCATTATTGAATATAAATATGATAAATATTAAGAAGATTCCAGTTATAATGCCAAATATGGCATCTTCTATGTATGTTACAAAATCGGGTGTTTTGAATGATTTTCTTAGTATTCTAAATATGTCAAAGAGTATTCCTATGGATATTCCGCAAAGTATGTATATTGCAAAATACTGCATTTGGCTGATTATTTCGCTATTCATATTTGGTTTTAATTCTCCTTCTAGTTACTAAGCTAAAACTAAATTTTTAAATACAGTACAATCTTTTATATATAAAATTGCATCTCATTATTGCAGAAAATATACAAAATTATTATATTGTAGTTATGAATTATTTTCTTTATTTAAAAATTTTACCTAATAAACTACCAGAATTTTTTTTGCCAATTTCATCATTGCTGTAGCCCATATTGTAAATTTGACCTTCAATTATTACTTCTAAACTATCTATACTAAGCTTATTTATTCTCAAATCCTCACCCTTTACAGTAAGTAGTCCTAATTGTGTTTCTACTATTACTATTTGGTCATCAAAGCTTAATACATCTACAACTCCTGTTATGGTTAACTTTTCTCTATTTTCTAAAATCAAATTTTGAACTACATTTCCATTATTTTGAGGCATGTTCTTTCTGTCGTCCATAGGCATTTCCCCTTCCCCCCATTTCATATATTTAATTATATTCGGGTCTTGTCTATTTTAGAACAGGTTTTAATGGATTTTCTATTAGAACTACAACATAATAACTAAATTAAAAATTTCTTTATGCAGAAAAATCAATTATAACTTTTCTACCAGAAAAAACTCTTATAATAACCCGTTTTTTAAAAGAGACTGGAAACTCGCCTTTTGAGGATTCCGAAGGAGCTCAAACCAAGATCGACCTTTCAAGGCTTTAAAAAATGATTATTAATAAGAGTTTTATTTAATATATTTATGAATTTGAAGATGCGTTATATTTTAAATAACTGTCTATGAATCCGTTCAAATCTCCGTCCATTACAGCTTGAACGTTTCCTACTTCGTAATTTGTTCTATGGTCTTTAACAAGTGTGTATGGGCAAAATACGTATGAACGAATTTGACTTCCCCATGCAATGTCCATTTGAACACCTTTTAAGTCATCTATAGTGTCTTTGTTTTCTTTTTCTTTTAAGTCAAGTAATTTTGATTTCAACATTTTCATAGCAGTTTCTCTATTTTGAATCTGAGATCTTTCTGACTGGCATGTTACGACTATGTTTGTTGGAATATGGGTAATTCTGATTGCTGATGATGTTTTGTTTATGTGCTGACCACCGGCTCCAGAGGCACGGTATGTGTCTACTCTTAAATCATCTGGATTTATATTAATTTCAACGTCTTCTGTTATTTCAGGCAATACTTCTAATGAAGCAAATGATGTATGACGTCTGCCACCAGCATCAAATGGAGAAATTCTAACTAATCTATGAACTCCCATTTCTCCTTTTAAGTATCCATACGCATATGGTCCAGATACAAGAAATGTAACGCTTTTTATTCCGGCTTCATCACCTGCTAAATAGTCTAATTCTTTTACTTCATGTCCATTGCTATTTGCCCACCTGCAGTACATTCTGTATAACATTTCAACCCAATCTTGGGCTTCTGTACCACCAGCACCAGGGTGCAATGTTAAAATTGCATTGTTGTTATCATATTTTCCAGATAGAAGTGTTGTTATCTCAAGCTTTTCTATGTCTTTTTCGAGATTTTCTGTTGTGTCTAAAATTTCTTTTGCTTCTGAATCTAACTCCTCCTGTTTTGTACCTTCTTGAATTTCAGACTTTACTAATTCATTTAATTCTTCTATATATTCAAATGTTGATGATATTTTTTTGTAGTTTTCTGTTTTATTTTTAAGTTCATTTATTCTTTTTAAAATTCTACTAGAATTCTGTGAGTCTTCCCAAAAAGAAGGCTCTTCCGTCTGCTTTTCTGATGTGTGTAATTCTTTCTCTAAACTAGCAATGTCAAAGAGAGTCACCTACTTCTTTTAGTCTGTTTTTTAACAATTCTAGCTTTTTAGTATTTTCGTCTAAATCAATCATTTTATCACTATCCTTTCTTTAAGAAAATTTTACATTTCAATTTTTTAGTTCTTTTTTTGCCTCTTTGTAATCAGGCATATAATATTCCACCATGTTCCAAAATTGTTTCGAATGGTTCATATGTTTTAAATGGCAAATTTCGTGCAAGCATACATATTCTATTGCATGCCTGCTGTAAGCCATCAGGTTTTGATTTATGCTTATTTTTTTCTTTGAAGAGCATATTCCCCATGTTGCTTTTAAGTTCTTTATAGTGCATTCTAGTGGAGCTAAACCTGTACGTACCTTTAAATCTTCCATTGCTGACTGAACTTCTTCTTTTGCAATATATTTATATAATTTATCAATTAATTTCTTTACATTTTCTTGCTCATTTGCTTTGCAATCTCTGCTTAAATAACAGTATAGATATTGATTATCCATATTAAGTTTATTTCTTTTGCTATCAATATACATTATTTTTAGTGTATATGGTTTTCCTAGTACTCTTACCGTACTTTCCTCTTTATACGTTGTGCTTTGTTTTGTAGCTTGTTCTTGTAATTTCTTATTTATCCAATCTGTTTTGCCATTTACAATACCTTCAATATATTTAATTGACGAACGAGGTGAAGTTTTTATTATAACTTCACCATCTTTTATTTGAATATATGTGTTTTTTATTTTTTCATACACTATTTTGCATTTTATATCATTTATAATACGATATTCTTCGCTTTTTTGTTTCAATTTATTCTCCTAATTATTTCGTGATTTATTACATATGGTTAGTCATAATCGGTTTTTATTTTCTATTATATTTCAAATTTCTTCTGTTTTTCATATTCACTTTCTAAATCTGCTAAAGGATTGTCTTCAACAGCATTTCTAACTTGTTGATCATCAACGTGAGTGTAAATTTGTGTAGTTGATATACTATCATGTCCTAATAAAACCTGTAGTGCTCTAATATCAACGTTTCCATATCTATACATTAATGTTGCGGCGGTGTGTCTTAATTTGTGCACAGAATATTTATTTGTGTCTAAACCTGCCCTCAACAACTCTTGTTTTACAACATATTGAACTGTTCTATTGCTTATTCTTTCTAGTCTTTCACTTAAAAATAAAGCATTCTCTGATCCTTGTTTTATGCCTGTTTTAGGTCGTATTGCTAAGTAGTTATCTAATGCACTCATACACGATTTATTTAAATATATAACACGCTCCTTGTTTCCTTTACCAGTTACATTCATTTTTGCTTCATCAAAATCTATGTCTTTAATATTTATTCCAACAAGTTCAGATAAACGCATTCCACAATTTAAAAATAATGTAATAATTGCATAATCACGTTCTTTATTTCTCGTATCTTCATTGTTCGTAGCAGCTAAAAGTTTTTTACTTTCCTCTAAAGAAAGGTATCTAGGAACACGTACTCCTATTTTAGGTGACTCTAAATTTAGAGCAGGGTTATGATCCATGGGCTTTGCGGCCTTTTGCGACATATATTTGAAGAACACCCTAATACTAGCCGTTTTTCTAGCTCTTGTTGCTGGTTTACTTTGACAACTATTTGCCAAATAAAACAAATATGCATGTATATCGTCTAGTTTTATTCTATTTAGTGTTTCTAAGTCCATATTATGAATATCTATTGCATCAAAATTTTTCTCATCTGTTAATTTAAAACGATACATTATATATTTCAAAAATCTATTTAAATCATAATTGTATTCCTTTACCGTACCAGGCGATTTGTTTAGAATCGAGGTCGTATAGTCCAAAAATGCATTTAAAAAATCTGGATTTCCATCTGTATTTATCATATTTTCGTTCCTTTTATCAAAAATCTATGTCTATTATAAATCATTTTTAATAAAAAAACAACAGGAGTATTTGCTTTTGTATCAAATGCTCCCATTGTTTTAACTTGCTGTTTAACACAGCTTTAATCATTTTTTACGAGTTCATCCGTGAAGTCGTACAATTGTTGTTTCCAATACTCTCCGTCACGTGAATGCCTTACGTTTTTAATAAGGTAATCCATGGCCTCACTATTTATAACTTTGTTAGCGTCAGCACCAATGGCATAACGGAAACGTATAGAACCTTCTTGAGGCACTATAAGCAAAATATGTCCTTCATCTTCAAAGGTTAAGTGGTATTCTCTTACAGCATCACCATAGGAAAGTTTTCTGTCAGTTGTCATAATAACTAACTGAACGTTAGTCTTTTCCCTCAAATACTCTAGGCCTTGAATTAAGTCTTCTTGGTTTGAGAAAATATCGTCATCATGCAAATACTGCACAGTTTCGTATTCTCCTTCAAGAGGTTTTTTGCCTCCAATATCATAATGTGGAAACACCGTTGCTAAAATGCCATATATCATTAAACATACAAGCATGCAACATGCAATAAAAAGAGCTCTATCTAAATCGTACCGAAAAGTCTTTTTAAAAAATTTTTTTATTGCTCTCATATAATATTTCCCCTTTTATGTTGCCTTTTTTTCTGATTTAGATCGTTCGAGTAGTTTATCCGCAAAACTGTATAATTCCTGTTTCCAATACTCTCCATTTCGCGAATTTTCTACTTGATCAACCAAATACGAAATTGCATTGTCGTTTATTACAGAATCTGCATCATCTCCAATTGCATAGTAAAATGGATGTCTAGAACCTTCCGGCGGTACAATAAGAAGTACATGTGCTTCATCTTCTACCAAAAGGTAATACTGCTCCACAGCTTTTTTATCAGACAATTTTTCAGTGGTTGTCATAACAATCATTTGAATATTTGTCTTTTCTTTAAGATATTCCAATCCTTGAACCAATTCTTCTTGGTTAGAAAAAGTATTACTATCATCATGCAAATACTGCACAATTTCGTATTTTCCTTCAAGGGGCTTTTTCCCTCCAATTTCATCTGCACCAGTTATGTTAAAAACAAGAAATGCAGCTGCAATGCAAAGGCCTATCGAAAAAATAAGTTCCAGCATTATAACTCCAAGGCTATCATATCCTCCGCCTCTACCATATCCACCACCATAATGATGTACATGTGAATGAGACCGTGCTCCTCCAGTGTGTCCGCCATGTGCCATAATAAGCTCTCCTTTCATCTTGTGTTACCAACATTTCGAACTTACTAAATGATTATCATTGTTTTTCCTCCTTACAATTGTAATTTGAGAAATTTTTTATTGTTTTCTGCTACCGAGCAGCTCAATATAACTATTTTACTACGATTTTGCACTTTTGACAACTATTTTAGTATTAAAAATTATGTAAATTTGTGTTATTATGTACTGGTAATTCCAAATAAGCAAAAAGTGAAATCCGTCTTTAACAGTCGACTTTCACTTTTTATGCAATCTATTAAAATTTCGTCCAAAGTAAGATAACTATTTTGATATTAAATCTTTCGTATCTCTTGCTATCATTAGTTCTTCGTTTGTTGGAACCACCCAAACTTCTACTTTCGAGTTTGGAGAAGATATTCTTCCTTCATCTCTGAATTCATGGTTCTTTGCTTCATCTATTTCTACTCCGAAGCATTTTAAATTTTCACATATTCTTCTTCTTGCATTATATTGGTTTTCTCCAATTCCTGCTGTAAATACTATTGTGTCTAGTCCTCCAAGTGAAACTATGTATTGAGCTATGTATTGTGCTACCTTGTATGCATAAGCACTTATTGCAAGCTCTGCTCTCTTGTTTCCTTTTGCAGCTTCAGCTTCTATATCTCTAAAGTCTGCTGATACTCCTGAAAGTCCTAATATTCCAGATTCTTTGTTTAGTATTAATTCCATCTCATCTGGTGTTAGATTTTCTTTTTTCATTAAATATGTCACTATTGATGGATCCAAATCTCCAGAACGTGCACACATAGGTATTCCTCCAAGTGGAGTTAGTCCCATTGTTGTATCAACGCTTTTTCCGCCTTTAACTGCACATAAGCTTGCACCTTGTCCTAAATGGCATACTACCGTTTTTAACTCTTCTACTGGTTTTCCTAAAAGTTCTGCAATTCTTGCTGAAACATATTTATGAGATGTTCCATGGAATCCATATTTTCTTATTCCATATTTTTCATAATATTTGTATGGAATTGGATATGTATATCTTTCCTCTGGAATTGTTTGATGGAATACTGTATCAAATACTGCAACATTTGGCTTTCCAGGCATTGCTTCCATGGCAGCTCTAATTCCTGTTATAGCAGCCTTGTTGTGAACTGGTGCTAAAGCAGCACATTCATCAATTTTTGCAATTACATCTTCATCAATTATAACTGATGAGCTAAACTTGTCTGCTCCTTGAGCAACCCTGTGGCCAATTCCATCAATTTCTGCTAGACTCTTTATTGTATTGTATTTAGGGTCTAATAATAATTCTGTCATAAAGTCAATTGCTTCTTTATGTGTTTTTACAGGATGATCAAATCTAAACTTTTCTCCATTAACCTTATGAGTAACAAAAGATTGCTCTCCTATTCTCTCATAAGTTCCTTTTGCCATAACCTCTTCTGTGTTCATATCTATTAATTGATATTTAAGTGATGAACTACCACAATTTAAAACTAATACTTTCATTTTTTGTCCTTTCTTTTCGCCCAAAAAGGGGCGTCCCTATTGGGCGAAGTTAATATTTATTTTACAAGTTTCATTGTTTCTCTTGCTATCATTAGCTCTTCGTTTGTTGGAACTACCCAAACTTTTACTCTCGAATTTTCGCTCGAAATTTCTTTTTCTGTATCTCTTACAGAGTTGTTTTTATCAGGGTCTAATAATACTCCCATAAATGTTAAATGGCTACATATTCCTGCTCTAGAAATTGGGCCTTTCTCCCCTACTCCAGCTGTAAATGTTATTACATCTACTCCGTTCATTGTAACAGCCATTTTGGCTATGTATTGGGCTATTATGAAGTCATATTCTTTTAGCGATGATATAGCTCTTTCGTCTCCTTGCGCTATTGCTCTTTCTACGTCTCTGTTGTCAGATGATATTCCAGAAAGTGCTAATAATCCAGAACGCTTATTTAATATTTCATCAATTTGAGCAGGATTCATATTTTCCTTAGACATTAAGTATGTTACCACTGATGGGTCTAAGTCTCCAGAACGTGAACCCATTGCAACTCCTCCTAATGGTGTAAGCCCCATTGTTGTGTCTACGCTGACTCCGTTTTGAATGGCACATAGGCTTACGCCTTGACCTATATGGCAATTTATTATTTTTAGTTCTTCTATTGGTTTTCCTAGTAATTTTGCAATCTCTAATGAAACATATTTATGAGATGTTCCATGGAATCCATATTTTCTTATTCCATATTTTTCGTAATATTCATATGGAATTGGATATAAATATTGTTCTTTCTTTAAAGTTTGATGGAATGCTGTGTCGAATACTGCAACATTTGGTTTACCTGGCAAATTTACTTCACAAGCTTTTATTCCTTGTAAATGTGCTGGGTTATGAAGTGGTGCAAATCTTACAGCATCTTCAATTCCTTTTTTTACCTCTTCTGTTATAATACAAGATTTTTGGAACTTTTCTCCACCATGAACAATTCTGTGTCCTATTGCAGCTATTTCAGCCAAACTCTTTATAACAGGATATCTTTCGTCTGTAAATTGCTTTAACACAAACTTAATAGCCTCGCCGTGATCTCTAGCAATTACGTCATATCTATACTTTTCACCATTAACCTTATGAGTTACAAACGAATCGTAACTGCCTATTCTTTCGAAATAACCTTTTGCAATTACCTTTTCATTCTCCATATCTATAAGCTGATATTTAAGAGAAGAACTGCCACAGTTTAAAACTAAAATTTTCATAAATTACCTCCATTTCGTTATTTCACAATTTTTTATAAGATTTTTGCCCAAAAAGGGGCGTCCCTATTGGGTTATTTTTTGAGCCTGAACTGCTGTTATTGCTACAACTCCAGCAATATCTTGACTTGAGCAACCTCTTGATAAATCGTTTACGGCTTTGGAAACACCTTGGCATAAAGGTCCATATGCTTCTGCGTGTCCGAATCTTTGTGTTAGTTTATAGCCGATGTTTCCGGCGTCCAAATCTGGGAATATCAATATATTTGCTTTACCTTGTAGAGGGCTTCCTGGAGCCTTTCTTTCGGCTACTTCTGGAATAATTGCAGCATCTAACTGAATTTCTCCATCACATATTAAATCTGGTGCTTTTTCTTGCAATAATTTTGTTGCTTCTATAACTTTATCTGTTAATGGCGAATGAGCACTTCCATGTGTTGAATATGAAAGCATTGCAACCTTTGGTTCGTCTCCAATTAGCTCTTTAAAACTCTTGCTTGATGATATTGCAATCTCAGATAAAGCATCTGCATCTGGATATTCGTTTAATCCAGAATCTGCAAATATAAATACTCCATCATCCCCAAACTCTTTGTCTGGCAATACCATTACGAAGAATGCAGATACCAATTTTGTTCCAGGTGCAGCCTTCAAAATTTGAAGAGCAGGTCTTAATGTATCTGAAGTTGGGTGTGATGCTCCAGAAACGAATCCATCAGCATCTCCCTCTTTTACCATCATTGTTGCAAAATATCTGCTATTTGTTTTCAATAGCTCTTTTGCTTGGTCTAAAGTCATACCTTTATTTTTTCTTAATTCATATAAGTCGTTAGCATATTTGCTAAAATCAGCAGAAGTCGCAGGGTTTACAATTTGAGCTCCATCTAAGTTTATATTATTTTTTTCAGCTAATTCATTTATTTCTTGTGGATTACCTATTAAAATAATATTAGCAAAGCCTTCCTTTAGAACTATTTCTGTTGCCTCAAGAGTACGTATATCTTCACTCTCTGGAAGCACAATAGTTTTAATGTCTTGCTTTGCTTGCATCTTCATTTTTTCTATAAATGTCATGTTTATTTTTCCTCCTATCAGTACTTAACTTTTGACATCTATATTATATATTCAAATTGTGTAAAGTACAAGAGAAAAATTACATAAAACTTCTAATATCGGCTTAATTTTCTAGTAATTTTTTTCATTTTAGCAGTTTATTATGTTATAATATTTATATAATTAATATAATGAGGTTTAAAATGATTTTAGAATACACAAAAAATAATGATAATTATAATACCGTAAGGCAAGTTGTTACTGGAAAATTTAATATTTCGTACAACCTTCTACTTAAATTAAAAAAGAATAACAAAATTTTACTAAATGAAACTTCCACATATCTAGATAAAGAGATTTTTAATGGAGATATTATTACTATTAATATTGATTTTGAAGAAGATAATTCTAATATTGTACCAACTAAAATGGATTTGTCTGTTTTATATGAAGATGAATATTTACTCATAATAGATAAGCCTGCTGGAATTCCAGTTCATCCATCTATAATTCATTTTGAAGATAGTCTATCTAATGGAGTAAAATATTATTTTGATACAATAAATCTTCATAAAAAGATTAGACCTGTAAATAGATTAGACAGAAATACTTCCGGAATAGTTATCTTTGCTAAAAATGAATACATTCATGATATGTTGTCTAAGCAGATGAAAAATAAGCAATTTAAAAAAGAATATATTGCTATATGCGAAGGTGTATTTGATAAAAAACAAGATACAATAAATGCTCCAATCGCACGTAAAGCAGATAGCATAATAGAAAGATGCATCTCTCCTAACGGAGATGTTGCAATAACTCATTATTTAGTCTTAAAAGAATTTTGTAAAAATAATGAGACCTTTTCTGAAGTTTTAGTAAATTTAGAAACTGGCAGAACACATCAAATAAGAGTACATATGGCATATATTGGGCATCCAATCGTTGGAGATAGTTTATATGGCAATGAGTCTGATTTAATTACTAGGCAAGCTTTGCATGCTTATAAGGTTGAATTTATTCATCCAATAACCTCAAAAAAGCTGGAAATTCAATCAGAACTTCCAGCAGATATTCAAAATTTAATTAGCTAAATATTTAATAAAGGCATTTAATGTCTTTATTTTTTATATCAGACTACAATTCTATAGAAACATTTTGTTCTACATAATTTTCATACATCTTATAAATGTTTGCAAGTTGATCAAATTGTGCTTGTGGTGCATTTCTACGTCTCATTGCTTCTAATATTAGATTGTAATCTTTTTCAAATCCATCATTTATGTATAGTTGATTTGATGCCATTCTTGCACCTCTTAATATTTGAATTGGAGATAAAGCAGGATTATATATTGGCATAGGACGTCTAGATTCTAAATCAGTCCCTCTTCTATATATAGAAATAGTTGCTGGGTCTAATCCTGTTAATACTTTTTCAACAGCCATATATGATTCATTATGTCTTTTTAAATCTGTTAATTTTGCATCCCCCGTTGCTTTACTCACTGATAACTCATTTTCATATCTTAGATGCACTGCTAAAGCGCTTATCAAATCTCCAACCGCCATAACATGGAATCTTGTTGAATACTGACATTGTCTTAGTTTTTCCATATTGACTCCAATCATTCCTTGTTGTAAAGATGGTGCAACTTCAATTAGTATGTCATATGAATGACTTGTTGCGAAATCTACAATATTTTTAGCATGGTCATACGAATCTATTCCCGTTAATGCCCCAAAATGTGTAGGGTCTTTTTTTTGGAGTTCATCTGCATCTGGTCTAAACTTCTTGTATGAATCCGAATTTATTATTATCGAATTTGGATTTTGTTGTAATAATATTTTTCTTAGATTGGTTTTGCCGGCTCCTGTTTGTGCAATTAAAACTGATGCTGTAGGAGACATTGAGCTTGCTTTATCATAAAAAGCATCATACATAGATAAAAACAATGTTGCAAGATAATCTTCGTCTGACAATCTTGATTGTCTCATTCTCTCTGCTAATTCACTGCTTAAGTTACTCGAAATAACTGGATCGGTTCTTCTTTGAGCATATGGCAATATTTCTTCTGGACTTGCTGGTAATGATTTAATCAATACTGGGTTCATTTTTTCTACTGTTCTTTTCAATGTTTCTTCTGTTATAGTTCTTTTTTTACTGTCATCCATTTTTATAAAGCTCCTTTTTCATATTTTTCTATTACCTTCTCTGCAAAAGTCATACTACCAAAATTGATTTGCATTTTTATTTTTTCTAGCACATCAATTTTAGCTTGCAATTCATTATCAAATTCTTGACTGAATGCAAGTTCTTTTGTTAATTTAGCTATTTGATTATTAAGAATATTTACAGCTATATTTATTTTTTCTTCATTCATAATAACATCCTTCTTATAGAGATTTTACACTATTTTTAATTTTTCCCATCTCTCCCTAATTTTTTCGAGTTGTTCATATTGAGCTTGCGGTGCATTTCTTTTATTCATTTCTTCTAAAACCAAACTATATCTTGGTTCAAATTCTTTTATCGTTTTTTCATTGTCAATCTTTCTTGCCGATATGATGGCTTCTTCTGTAGACGCAAATTTGTCTGATGGATATATTTGTTTTGGATTGTATCCTTCTTCATTAATGCCTCTTACATAAATATTAATCGAAGATATATCTTTGTCAGACTCTATATCTTTAACATTTTGTATTAAAACATTGTACGATTCATCATGCCTTGGAATTCCTGTAAGTTTAGCTGTTTTTAATCCGTGTATAATTTGAAGTTCATACCTTTCATGAACAGACAACAAACTATTTAATTCTCCAACAGCAAGTATATGGACCGATATTCTATAATTTTTAGCCTTAAGAACATTTCTATCTAAGTCTACGAGTCCCTTCTTCGCAGATGGTGCCGATTCTTTTATAATATTATATTTTTTATCAATTGCATATTCGTAAATATTTGCTGCATGGTCATATCCATCAGACGCTGTCAAATGTGGATATATTACAGGATATCTTTTTGCAATCTCCTGTGCATCAAATCTAAAATGTTTATATTTGTCCGAATCTACAAAAATATAATTATCATTTTTCCTAAGTAATTTAGCCGTCAAATTACTTTTTCCACTTCCAGTCTGAGCAGCAACTATTGCAATTTCAGGGTTCTCTACTGGTACTTTATTATAAAAAGTTATTGCCATTACGTAGAAAAAAGTTTTTAGATATTCCTCATCACTTAACAAATATTCTTGCATCAAATCTCTCACATCATCATTTATTCCTGTTGTTACTTGAACCTCTTTCGTTCGAGTGGCATATGGTAATAGCTTTTCTGGGTTTTCCGGCAGCATATCTATAATCTCTTGTGGTATTAGAGATATAACTCTACCATACACTTCCTTTGATATAGTTCTTCTTTCCATTTTTTAATTCCTTCTTTTAATACTTTTTATTTGTATTTATAACATTCTTTTTTATTGTAAAAAATAATCTAGCAAACCATTATTTTGTGTTTAATATTGCTTCAACAGCTTTTCTGTTGCCTTTATAAGCTTCTTCCTGTAGAGCAATTAAATCATTTAACTTTTTAGTGTTTTCTTCTCCATTTCCCTTGTTCAAATTAAATATTGCTTGTGCAATTCTTGCCATTATTATTTCCAAAGACACTTCAAGTTCAACATGTTCTTGCATTTTTATCTCCTTCCAAAATTTTCTCACATATTTATACCACAAATATATTCATTTTTCAACGCTAACATAAAAAATAGAGCAAACATCGAAATGTTTCCTCTATTGCAGTCATGTAATTACTAATTTTAAATTAAAGAGTAAATCTGTAAGCCGGGTTCTGTCTAGAATGGTCATTTATCTATTACATATATTACTACATGTCTCAAGCCACCAAATTAAGAAGATGACGAGCAGTCTTATCCTTCTAGTCTCGGTGTTGCTCCAGATGGGGTTTACACAGCCTAGTATGTCACCATACCAGCGGTGAGCTCTTACCTCGCCTTTTCATCCTTGCCTTACGGCGGTTATTTTCTGTTGCACTTTCCTTAAGGTCGCCCTCACTGGACGTTATCCAGCATCATTGCTCTGTGGGGCCCGGACTTTCCTCGTACGCTGCCTTTCAGCCTTGCTATACGCGACCATTTAATTTACTCTTTTTCTATTGTACCGCAACTTAAAGCAAAAATCAATGTTTTAGCATTATTTTTAAAGATTATCCAGCTCTTCTATTAAATTAATGTATTTTAAGTAGAATATATCTACATTTTTATCATTACTTGATTTTATTAGTTCTTTAAGTAATACATAAGCTTTGTTTATTTTTGGTTTTCTCATTGTTGATAAATTTTCCTTCATTGTCATTAATTCTGTTAAATCTGTTTCTGCCTGTCCCAGTAATTTTAATACATCATCCCACCTATCTGTCTCTACTATTGAATATGCAAATATGATGTTAGACTTAACGTTTTCCAGTTTAGATTTTGCTGTATCACTCGAAATTTCATTAGTATATTTTGGAATTAGGCTATACATATTTGCTAAGCATATTGCGGAATTTATCTTGTTTTTTTCTTTTAAAGATATCATCAAATTGTCTAAATTTGTATTATAAGCTAAAATATCATCACTCGTAACATTCATAGTATTTAAGTCTAAGGTTATTGTTGTCCATGACTTATATAAATTCTCTGCTTGATTTTGCAGTTCATTCCAGGCAATGTCCGAAGTGTTTCGTAGTAGCACTGCATTATTTTGAATTTGATACTTTTCTGTACTGGCAGACGAATCTCCTGTACTTCCAGAGCCTTGTTCAGAACCACTGTTGCCTGAGGAATCCGTGCCTCCCATTTTGCTGCCCTTGCTATTAGAATTACCCTCTTCCCCACTTTTACTACTATCAGTCATAATATTATTCTGTGAAGAAATCTCTACTGATGTCCTCTTTGCATGAATTTCGTCACTAGTCTGTAAATTATTCAATTTATTTACCATTGCAATCATCGTTTTATCTAGATAATCAATTTCAGAGATAATCTTTTCATTAAGGTTCGTCTTTTTATTATTAACAGTTACAACGACAGTAACCGCAATTATTGCAACCATTATTATTAACGCAAATATGCTAATTAACCAATTTTTACTTTTCATATTTTTAAAAATCCCTTCAATTTTCTTTTAATATAAATTTCCCTAAATTGCTCTATTTTATTCTATATATTGTAAGTATATATTTTTTTAATAATCAAATAATAATTTTAGAATTTACAAGAAAGGATTTAATCAGTAAAATAGAAATATTTTTATAAGATTAATTTGAATACATCATGCATCCCACAATAAAATTTTATAGTAATAAAGATGGAGAAATTTTTAGATTTCTCTCAAAATATTATGACATAAATGAAAAAATTTCACAGAATTTTGATATATATTATCATTCCTTAGAATGGCAAAATTCATACGAAAATCCAATAGAAATTGCAACCATTTTAGGCGTTTTTGCTGATAATATGGATGGATATGAAATAGCAATGTGGCTCTGCTTAGATAAAGGATATTATATAAAAATAACACCTAACAATGCAGATAGCATCATTAGGTATTTATATGAGAGATTTCCTTATTAATTTATTCACTCTTTTTAGCTCTTGTCATTAGCATTGTTACTGCTTTTCTTGGTTCTAGTCCATTATATAATACATCATAAACCGCATTTACAATTGGCATTTCTATGTTATATTTTTTTGATAATGCATATGCGACTTCTATGTTGTCTATGCTTTCTATTACCATTCCAATTTCTTTTCTTGCCTGTTCAACTGTATAACCTTTTCCTATAAGTCTGCCGGCTCTTCTATTTCTACTGTGTTCGCTCATGCATGTTACAATTAAATCTCCTAATCCAGATAAACCGTAGAATGTGTCATGTTTGCCTCCCATTGCAGTTCCAAGTCTTGTTATTTCTACTAATCCTCTTGTGATTAATGCTGCGAAGCTGTTATCCCCTAAATCAATTTCTGTTGCAATTCCTGCGCAGAAAGCAATTATGTTTTTTAATGCTCCACCAAGTTCTACTCCAATTACATCGTCTGATGTATATACTCTCATCTTCTCATTCATGAATGTTTCTTGTACTAAATTGCGAACTTCTTCATCTTTTGAAGCTATAACAATTGCTGTTGGTATTCCAACCGAAACTTCTTCTGCATGGCTTGGTCCAGAGAATATCCCATATTTTGAATTTGGCATTTCTTGTTCTATAATTTGGCTAAGTGTACATAGTGTTTCAGCTTCAAAGCCTTTTGCACACATTATTATTGGTTGATTTGTTACATAATCTTTATATTTTTTTATAGTTTCTCTAACAAATTTTGAAGGTGTAACATGTAAAATCATATCTGTTCCTTCTATTACTTTTTGAATATCTGTGTAACATGTAATATTGTCGTTTATTCTTACATCTGGCAAGAATTTGCACTTTCTTTCTATATTGATATTATCTGCTTCTTCTTGCATAAAAGCCCATAATTTTACGTTGTGTCCTATATTTGACAGATGCATTGCCAATGCAACACCCCATGTTCCACTTCCTATTATCGCGATGTTTTTCATAATAAATTCCTTCTTTCTGTTTTTCTTCAAACTATTTTATAATTATAAAAGCCCACTATCGAAATCAGTATTTTTTGTGCATAGGCATAATTTTGCTCTTTGAGAAGTCCGAAGGAGCTCCGACCAAAAATCATGTCCGATTGTATCAAAAAATTGATTCCGTCATAGGGCTTATACATTTAATTTAGTTCTTATTTTGTTCCTTTAAAACTTAGTTTATTTTCTTTTCCTTCTAATAGTCTTTTTACGTTTGATCTATGGTTGAATACTACTAATATAGCCATTATTATAGCAAATATTACATAATTTCCTGGTACTAAGTAATTTTCATGAATGAATACTGTTAGTACTGGGAATAGTATTGCAGCAGCTATTGAGCCTAATGATACAAATCTTGTTAATGCCATTAATATTAATGCAAATACCAAGCAAATTAATCCTATTTGCCAGTTTGTTATTAATAGTACGCCTAGAGATGTAGCAACACCTTTTCCACCTTTAAACTTGAAGAATACTGGAAAAGTATGTCCTAATACAACAAATATTCCTGCTAATTGAACTAATAATCTTGAATCTGTATCTTTTACAATTTTTCCTGCTATAAAAGCAACTAAAACTGCAAATACACCTTTCAAACAATCACATAAAAGTGTTAAAGCTGCAGCTTTTTTACCAACTGTTCTTAGTACATTGGTTGTACCTGCATTTCCACTTCCCTTTTCTCTTACATCAAATCCAGCTAATTTCTTGCTGAATATTACCGAAAAACTTATACTTCCTAATAAATATGCTATAATTGAAACAATAATATATGTTGCCATAAATAATCACAATCCTTTCTTATAAGTCATAATCTATTACAATCAGACCTTGTTTTTTCTTATTTAGTATTACTCTTTTCATTTTTCTCTATTTTTTCTCTTGCAATCATTCTTATTGGAGTTCCAACAAGTCCGAACTCTTTTCTAAGTTGATTTACTAGATATCTTTCGTATGAAAAATGGAACAATTTTTTATCATTTACAAATACTACAAATGTTGGTGGCTTTGTAGAAGCTTGTGTCATGTAGTATAATTTTAATCTTCTTCCCTTGTCTGTTGGTGGTTGAACAACAGCTATTGCCTCTGCTAATACTTGGTTTAATACAGATGTTGAAACTCTTAGTGCGTTTTGGTTTGCAACATTGTTTATCATATCGAATAATTTTTCTACTCTTTGACCAGTTTTTGCTGATATGAATAGAATTGGTGCATATGATAAATATGGTAATTTTAAATATACATCTTTAGTGTATTTTTCTAAAGTTCCATTTTGTTTATCATATTCATCCCACTTGTTTATTGCTATTATAACACCTTTTCCTGCCTCATGAGCCTCTCCTGCAATCTTTGTATCTTGCTCTGTAACGCCTTGTGTTGCATCAATCATTAAGATACAAACATCGGCTCTTTCTATTGCAAGCAAAGTTCTTGCAACACTGTATTTTTCGATTTTTTCATCTATTTTACTGTGTCTTCTAATTCCTGCAGTATCAATAAAAACATACTTTCCATGAGAATTTTCAAATTCAGAATCTATTGCATCTCTTGTGGTTCCTGCCATATTGCTTACAATTAATCTATTTTCTCCAAGAATTTTGTTAATTAATGAAGACTTTCCTACGTTTGGCTTTCCAATAACAGCAACTTTAATCTGAAGATTGTCATCTTCATTTTCTTGTTTTGGAGGCAATTTGTCATATATCTCGTCCAAAACATCTCCAATTCCTATTGCATTTACAGAAGAAACTCTGAACGGATCTCCTAATCCTAAATTATAAAATTCATAAATTTCAGGAGCATCCTTTCCATAATTATCTGCCTTATTGCAAACCAAAATTACTGGTTTCTTAGACTTTCTAAGCATTAACGCAATTTCTGTATCTGCTGATGTAATACCTTGCTTTGCATCAGTCAAAAATATAATAACATCTGCCATTGAAATAGCAATATCAGCTTGTTCCTTCATCTGAATAGAAATGTCATTAGAATCGTCAAACTCTATTCCACCTGTATCTATTAATGTAAAACTTCTACCTCTCCAGTTAGCTTCGCCATAGACTCTATCTCTTGTAACACCTGGAGTATCTTCTACTATTGAAATTCTTTTTCCAACTATATAATTAAAAAATGTTGATTTTCCTACATTCGGTCTACCAACAATTGCAACCATTGGTTTTGACATTTTTTCACCTTCTTATAAAATTAATTTTTCAAATTACATTATGTATTTTACTATAAAATACATAAAATGACAAGCTTTTGTTTTAAATAAAATTAAAACGAGATATATCTTTATACCCCGTTTTAACTTTAGATTTTTCATATTTAATATTATTTCACTTATCACTATTATCATTGCACTTATTATAGAAATAGCACTTGCCACAATCATCTCATTTGTTCCAGTATATCTCACATTTATTTTTACATTCTGTTCATACAATGCTGGATTAATTTTTATTTGTACAAATCCATTGTCTGATTCTGCATATTCAATTTCACCGCCATTTGCATACACTCTATATCCTAAATAATAAATATATGGTAGTTCTATTGTAAGTTCCGCTTCTGTCTTATTATTTTGATTGTCCGCTTCTTTCTTGCTTTTCATATTTGCCAATTCAAATTCTAAGTTTGTCCCATTTTTGTTGTAATTTAATATTTCCGCTTCTCCGCTCATTATTATTGGTTCATCTTTTCTATTTGCAATATAAGTATTTAATACTTTAAATGCCTTGCTTGGTAAATATTCCATGCTTGCCATTCCAGCATGAACTCTTCCAGTGTTTTCAGTTACTCGTACTCCTTCTATCAATCTCTCTTCATTAGTAGACAATCCATACTCCAATTTGCTATTATACGGAATCAACAATAATGTAGAAATAATAGTTAGCACAATTACATCGAATATCTTAAAGTTCTTTATTATAATCCCATAATTTATTCCTGCTACAAAGGCGAAGAAGAATGCTGTAAATTCATATAGTCTAAACGTAAATTGTATCATTTTAAATACGCTTGGTAACTTTTCGAATGGAAAGAATGTTAATGTCATTATGATTAAAATAATTCCAAATGTCAAAAATAGTACATATGTTCTCTTATACTCTTTTTCTATCCTCTTCAACACTATTGGTGTTAAAACAAGTCCTAAGACTGTAACCATGCCTATAGCATAAATCATTTGTTGGTCTTTACTAGTATAGAACAACTGATAAAATTCTGTTTTATAGTATTCTAGCTTGTTTCCTACTTCCATACGTCCTGGAACGAATACCTCATAGCTTGTAGCATTATGATGTTGTAGCAGTCCTACCCAATAGAAGCTTGTTATTAGTAAAATACATACTAGGCTTATTACTAATATACGTATGACCTTAACGCTTTTTAATTTTTTAATATTAAATGCCAAATATAATAGGCATATTATGGCCATGTACATAGTAATAACCGTATGTGTCAGTATCAGCCCTACCGTTCCCCAGATTAGCTTAAACGATAACTTTTCTTCTTTTAGTACATAATACAAGCCATCAAATATTATCGGTATAAATACAAATGAGGCAAGTTCTGCTACCGCAATTCTTATGTACATGTCTGTTATCCTGTATGGTGCAAGTACATATAAAATTGATGATAATAATGAAACATTTTTGTTTTTTGTTACATTTATCATAAATTTATACATGGCGATTCCAGATAGCAAAGTTACTACAAACATAAATATTTTTAAACAATTCGTAAATGTAAAATTGAATATCTTAAATATTAATGGAGCATATGCTGTTAATGGACTATAAAATATGTTCCATGAGTATCCAAAATTATTGCAAAAACTGGACATTATCATTGGAAGTATTTCTCCGCTTCTTATAGTTTGATATGTTCCAATTAATCTGCATACATGTTGAATACCGTCATCTCTATATATGTTTATATTCTTATTCATCAAAGGAATACATACTATTATGCTAATTAATAGTATGTATAAATATTCCTTGTTATCTTTTATTTTGTTTAGAAGTTTAATCATTTCAACTTCCATTCCTTTCTCATTTTGCTACATTTGCTAATAGAAATATATATGATTTTCTTCAGCTATATTATTTTAACACTTTTTAATAATTATATATCTTGTTTCTTGCTGTAAATTACATATCCTATAAAAGTTATTATTGAAATAGCTGATATCAAATATGATACTTTCTCTATAGTAGTTCCAGTGTACTTAACAGTTATATGTGCACTTTCTATATTTTCATCTAGCTTTATTGCTAGCATTCCATTATTAGATTCAAACATTTGTATCTTTTCATTTTGCTCTGTTGTAACTGTATAGCCTAAATAGTATATGTAAGGTAATTCCAAAATTGTGTTTGCTTTATAATTTTCTATATCAAATTCTAATTGCAAGCCTTTCTTCTTTTCATTTGTAATAGTTGAATTCCCATCTAATACATAAACCCTGTTTTCTCTATAATCTAAGTAGCTCGTTCCAAGTTTCTTTACGTCAACTTTTTCTGGTAAATACTCTCTATTAATCGACCATATAGAATTTTTCTCGTTTATTTTTGTTTCGTACTCTTCATCAGTTAAAAACTTTTCTTTCTCATAACTATAATTATAGTCTATTTTCATCATTGAGGTTATAATTACTATTATTGCAAATAATAACAACATATTATATAAATTTTCTGTTTTAGTATGGACTTTAGTGTCTTTACTATTTTTACTACTCTTCTTGCATATTATATCTATAAAGTAATATAAATTTATCGCACATATAATTGAAAGTGCAAATTCAAAGAAAGCCAGCATTCTCCATGCAAATTGAAGTGTTGTAAGTATCTTAGGCATTATTATCCATGGAAATAATTTTGTTGCCATTGCTAATGATATCATAGCTATTACAGCAAAAGTAATATACTCACTTTTTATATTTTTGTCCATTTTTTTATATGAAACAATTCCCAATAGCGTTAATATAATTAACGGAATTCCAACTTTAAAACTAACACCATTTACTTCGCCAATATCTTTAAATAATTGTGATATTTTTATTGTAGAATTTTGCACATCACTTGGAAGCGATTTCATAGATGTCGAATTAAATATCACATAGTTTCCTAATATCTTGTGTTCCATTAATGGTACAGTAAAGAATGTGGTAATAGCTAAAATAAATATTACATTTATTACTATTTTTCTGATTACACCTTTATTTTTTAGTTGTTTAAAATTAAATATTATGTATAATAGTGCAAATATTGCAGAATATTCTGTTGAAATTGTATGTGTTAATATAAGTCCTATTGCTGCTATTGCAATATAATAGTGTTTCTTTCCATCACCTTTTAGTAAATTAAATAATCCATGGAATAACATTGGAAAGAATATATAGGCGGTAAATTCTCCTATTGCAAATCTGTTAAATATAGTTTCTAATCTATATGGTATAAAAGCATAGATTACGGCTCCTAGAATGGCAATTTCGCGTTTTTTTGATACATCATATAGAAAATTATACATCGTAAAACAAGATATTAATATTGTGCTATATGCAAATAATTTTAAACATGTATAATAGTGTAATCCAAATATTCTAAAAAATAATGGCCCATATGTAACAATTGGACTATAAAATAGATTTATTGCATATCCAAACCCGTTTGCAAATTTGCTATATATAAAAGGAGGAAAATTTTGTTCTTTTAAAATTTGTTCCATTCCAAAAATTCTGAGCATATGTACATATCCATCATCCGTGCCATATATTCTTAAATTAATTAATGGAATAGCTGCAATTAAGCTTGCAGCTATTATTATTATATAATGTATTACTTTATCTTTTCGTATATTTTCTATAATTTTTTTCATTAATTAGCTTTCCTTTCATACAGTTCCAATACAATTAATACATATTTTAATTTTCTACATTAGTGCTGGATTATATCTCGTATTTCTTATATTTTGTTAATGCACAGTATATCAATAACACAAAAAAATAACAATACCTAAATGATATTGTTACAAAAAATATAATTTTTTAATTAGTTTTCAGCTGTTTCTGTTGAGATAACCTTTTTTCCATCATAGTAACCACAGCTTGGGCAAACTCTATGTTGCATCATTTTTTCGTGGCAATGTGGACATTCTACTAAGTTCTTATTTTCTAGTTTCCATGTTGATCTTCTTAAGCCTGTTCTAGCTTTTGACCATCTTCTTTTTGGTTGTGCCATTTCTATTCCCTCCTCACACGCTTTGCTTATGTATATATTATTAATATATTTACTTTTTTCGTACCTTCAAATTATACTAGTTTTTTAAGTCTTTGTCAATACTTGTATTTATTTTTTGAATAATTTTATCATTTTGTTGTCTAATTTGTTTATGTCTCTAGCACATTTTACCAGTTCTTTAGATACATCTTCGTTTATTTCTCCATTTGGTTTGTATTTTATTTTGTGTTCTAAACTCGCCCAGAAATCCATTGCTAAACTTCTAATTTGTATTTCTACTTTTACCATACTAATATCATTGTCTATTGCTACTGGGACCTTAACAACCATGTGATAGCTTGTATATCCACTTTCTTTTGGGTGTGTTACAAAATCTTTTTCTTTTATTACATTTATATCATTAAATTCTCGAATATACTTTCTAATAGTAAATATATCACTTTTGAGTGGACATATAATACGTATTCCAGCTACATCATTTATATCACTTACTAAGTTTTTATAAGTTGGTTCCATTTCATCTTTTTTCAGCTTATTTAATATACTTTCTGGCGATTTTATTCTCGTCATAACATGATCAATCGAATCATATTTATTAAAATACTCATAATCATAACGAATTATATCTATTTTCTTTTCAACCTCTTTTAGAGCTAAGCCATATATATACATTAAATCTTTAAATTTTTCATTATTTATATTAATTCTCGCTTCTAGCTCCTCATACTCTGCTATTCTTATAATAAATTCATTCCTTTCTCATTTTTCCAATAATCTTCGCCCATTAGGGCCGCCCCTTTTGGGGCGAAAAAGCTATAAACATATAACTATAATTTCATTTTTTTAAATAAGGTCAAGTTTTCCCAAATGTCCATATATCAAATAAAATTATATTACTTGTTTTTTGAATAAATCTAATATATAGCAAATGTATGTCTTTTCTGTGTTTAGTCGGTAAAATCTAGTCTTGAATTTTTCCTCCGCCAACAACTACGTCTCCTATGTAGAATACAGCAGATTGGCCAGGTGTAATTCCACGTTGTGGTTCTTTAAATATAACCTGTATATTTCCCGCTTCTGTCTGATTTATTATTGCTTCAGCAGGCTTGCTAGCATATCTTATTTTTACTGTTACGTCTAGAGTCCTTTCTATTTTATCCATAAGCAATAAGTTTACTTCGTTTACCTTCATTTCTTTTCTGTAAAGTTCTTGTTGCTCGCCAACTATTACTTCATTTCTTTCTTTGTTAAATCCTATTACAAATAGTGGAGCCTTATACGAGATGCCAAGTCCTTTTCTTTGTCCTATTGTATAATTGTAAAGTCCAGTATGTCTTCCTAAAACCTCGCCTTTTCTATTTACAATATTCCCTTCTTTAGGAACTATACTAGAATTTTGCTCTAAAAATTTTTTATAATTTCCGTCTGGAATAAAGCAGATATCCTCACTATCAGGCTTACTTGCAACAGATAAATTATGCTCTTTTGCAATTTTTCTTACATCTTCTTTAGACTCAAAATTACCTAATGGGAATAATACTTTTCCAAGCAACTGTTTTGGCATATTATACAAAACATAGCTTTGATCCTTACTTAAATTTTGGGCTTTTCTTAAAACATACTTCCCATATTCGTCAGAATACTCCATTTTGGCGTAGTGTCCTGTTGCAATATAATCACATCCAAGCTCTTTCGCCTTTTCATACATTGCTCCAAACTTCATATATTTATTACATTCTATACATGGGTTTGGAGTTCTCTGGTTAGAATATTCATCTATAAAATTATTAATAACCTTGCACTGAAACTCTTCCTTTAAATTATATGTTATATGTGGTATTCCAATAGAATTGCATATTTGCTTAGCACCAACAATCGCATCAGTATTGCAACAAGTACCGCCAAATAGTTCTAAAGTTATTCCAATTACATCATATCCTTGCTCTTTTAATAGAATGGCAGAAACACTACTATCAACACCACCACTCATACCTAGTAAAACTTTTTTCATATTTTCATCCTTTCGTAATATAATACCAACTTTAAAATCATTGCCAAATTCGCTTTTTGAGTAGTTCGAATGAGCTACTGCTAATAATACATACTGGAATTTTGTAAAATAAAATTGGATTTTCTATAAGTTTGCCCAAAAAGGGGCGTCCCTATTGGGCGAGAATTGCATTTGCTACTTTTATTCCGTCTACTGCTGCAGACATTATTCCGCCTGCATATCCAGCACCTTCTCCACAAGGGTATATACCTTGCACACTTGCCATCTTTTGTTCATTCCTTTTTATCGTAACAGGAGATGAACTTCTTGTTTCTACTCCTGTCAATATTGCATCAGCACTTGCGAAACCTGCTATTTTCTTATCAAAATATATTAATCCTTCTTTTAAAGTCTTAGTCACAAAATCCGGTAAGATTTCTTGTAAATTTGCAAGAGTCACGCCTGGTTTATATGTTGGCTTAACTTCTCCTATAAAAGTAGATTTCTTATCATTTAAGAAGTCTTCTACCCTCTGTATTGGAGCATTGTAATTGCTTCCGCCAAGTTTGAATGCTTTTTCTTCAAGTTCTTGTTGAAAGTGCATTCCTTCTAAAGGAGAATCTCCCTTAAAATCTTCTGGTGTAATATTTACCAAGACTGCACTGTTAGCATTTTCTCCATCTCTTGCAAATGTACTCATTCCATTTGTTACAATAGTACCTTCTTCACTAGAAGAAGCCATTACTGTTCCACCTGGACACATACAAAACGTATAGCACGATCTATCTTCTCCGTGGTATGCAAGCTTATATTCTGCAGGTGGTAACTTTAATTTAGGATTTTTCCCATATTGAGACTCATTTATCATCTGTTGCTTGTGCTCTATTCTAACACCAACAGAGAAATTCTTTTTCTCCATTTCTACATGTTTTTCATATAGCTTCTTGAACATATCTCTTGAACTATGACCTATTGCAAGAACTACTGTGTCAGTTTCAATTTTATCAATAGTTGTACTTTCCTGTATTCTACTAACTATAACAGATTTTACTTGATTATTCTCAATTTCAAAATCTACAGCTTTGGTACCAAACATAAATTCGCCGCCATTATTTTCTATATATTTTCTAATGTTTGCAACTATTTTTACTAAATTATCTGTTCCTATGTGTGGCTTATTTATATACGAAATTTCTTCTGGTGCTCCAAACTTAACAAATGTATCTATTACATCTTTGCATAGCGAACTATGTAAATTTGTTGTAAGCTTTCCATCAGAAAAAGTTCCTGCTCCTCCTTCGCCAAACTGCACATTCGAACAAGTGTTCAACATACGCTCTTTCAAAAACAATTCAACATCTTTCTGTCTTTCTTCTACAGTTTTACCTTGCTCTACAATTATCGGCTTAATTCCATTCTCGATAAGAGTAAGTGCACAAAATAGCCCTGCAGGACCGGCTCCAATTATAACTGGTCTATTATAGGCTTTTAAAGCATTGTGCAATACTGTTTTCTGTTTTTGTTCTTGCTCAATTAAGCTAGCATTTTTGTTTTTCAATAACTTGCTAACCTTAACATTTTCCTTCAAGAAAACAACAATAGAATAATTGTAAAAAATATCATTCTTATCTCTTGCATCAATCGACTTTTTTACAATTTTATAGTCTTTTACACTTTCCTGCGGAATATTAAATTTTGTATAGGCAATTTTTGCAACCTCATCATTCGATAAATCTTGCCTAATTTTTATATTTTCTAATCTAACAGTAAACATTTTCGTTCCTTTTCTAAAAATCTACCTATAATTATACTATTTTGAGCAGTTTACGTCAATTATATTGACAAAAAAACTCCTACATAGTCTGCACACTATATAGGAGGGGTAATTAGGTTTTAGCTTTCAAAATTTAGTTAGCAGATTTCAAAGGTTGCCTTAGGCATTTGTGACTGCATTCTTTCGATAAACATTCTATCGGAATATTCGTACCCACTAGGATAGTACACAATGGTTACAATCCCTTCGAAACTGCTACAAGCATCTTCATCAAAAATGCTTTCGTAATTATCTCCGAGGTCAGACAACAAATAGATGTGTGCATCTTTAGGTGCTTCTTTCAGAGCGACATTGATTGCTTCAACAATATCAGTTGCACCTCCAATATCATAATCCAAGATACTCCTATTGGCAGAGAACTCTTCGCTTTTCTCTGCAAACACATACTTCTTGCCTTCAGAGACTTGTACCTTTTGAAGCACATCTTTTTGAAATGCTGCCATACTACCAGAACAGTCTCCCAAGATATATGATTCGCGAGGAATCTCCATATCTTCGAGAATTGCATTGTTTAAGGTATTAGCAGTCTTAGCAACATCTTTTTCATCAGAAAGAGTCTCCAAATTTTCCAACATGTCTTCATCTACTTCAGTAGTACGATACATCGGGTCCTCATCAGGGTCTGTTTCAGGTTCAAGAGTTGGCACGCTCTTTACCTTAGGCCACTTGCCCCAATATTCCACATTTACTGTAGAAGTAGTGCTGAGTTTTTCAACCACATCAGAGAGATGCTTAGCAAGTGTGGTCAGGCTTATTACACTAATTATGTCAATTAAAGAACAGGCATGTATTTTAACACACCTGCTCTTTGTTATAGAAATCTTTTCAATCTTTCTATTGTTTTTTGATGCTCTGCAATTTCTTTCTTCAAAGCCTTCACTTCAAGTTTAATCAATGTTTCATCCTTAATTTGCTCATACTCTGCACTTTTTTCAGCATACAAGAACACCCCAAAAGGAATCATACCACAGTCGTGCTCATATTGATTCTCATCATTTCTGTCTATACGAGCATACCAACAGTTTTCTGTTCCTTTGCATTTTCTTTCATAATATTGCTTATCACATCCTACATCTTCGTATTTTTGAAATTTTTGGATTGCCAAACATATGGCATCTCGATTCGTCACACATAACATAAAATTTTTATTCTTAAAATCAAATGTTAGTGTATCAAAACAACCACATTCGCCAAATATATCAGTCTCAACTTTTAACTCATACCACCTTCCACATAATCCCGGTATAGTAATTTTAAACTTACAATTACCCTGATTAACAATTAAAATCTGAGCACTAACATTAAATTCTGTACAGTGCAATTCTAAGGATTCATGGCTTTTTTGTGTATCATGCCAATTACGTCTTTTTTCAAAGCAATGTTTCTTTCCGCAATACGGACACTGAAAACCCACAAAATCTAAGCTCTTAAAAACATTTTCATGTAATATTTTCATCATTCAATCCTCTTTTGAAAATATAATGTCCTCCTTTTCTTTGGATAACATTTCTTGTGTTTTTTGTGTGGCTCGACCTTTTTTCTTGTTTTAATATCTGATTCCAGAGTTTTCTCCTGCTCAACCTGTCTTTCAGTTTCTGATAGCTTTGTTTGTTCAACCTGTTTTTCAGAATTTAATACCTCATCTGCTTGTAAATTAGACGGTAGACACTGAGTATCAACCTGTTTCATCAACCTTTCTTCTTCAGCTCTTAGTTTTTGTTCTATCTTTTGTAAGTTTTCTCTTTGTCTAATTGTAGCATGTAATGCATAATCCTTAGAGTCAAATTCCAATGCAAACTGAATATTTGAACTTCTCTTTCTTATACAAACTGTAGAAAACTCACAGTCGCTTCGAGTACAGAGTTCTGCCTTATCAAATGGCTGTAGTAAATAAACTATTGGCTCTGTTTCAGACTCTTTAAAGTCATATAAATAATAGACATCTTCATAGATACATTTTTCATTTTCAAAACCAGTAGAGATTACTAAGCTAAAATTGCATGTTATAACAATATTATAAGATGCATAAAAAGACATTTTTATAAAAACACCTTTTTCATACCATTCTTCTTCTATACTGTCACAGCTCAAATATATTTTATATTTTTTCCCGTACTCTGAACGTTTAACTTCTCCATCCGAAAAACTAAATCTTGAATTCCAATTATGCCATTTTCCACAAATCGGGCATAAAAATCTCTTCACATGACAGCTTAACAATTCAGGGTTCATACTCATCCTCTTCTACATAGTCTTTACAAAATACATTGTCACTTGAGAAGTATCTCATAAACATACTAACATCACCAATACTTGCTCTCTGAAGATTCAAACCAATTAGCGACTGCACAATAATGATTATGTCACCTCCATTTACTTTTTTCATCATTTCCAAAGACTTGATATCAATCGGATTCATACCATAATCTATTATAAAAATGAATTTTGTATATGCAGTATAGAAGCAATTTCTCATCATTATAATAGCTTGTTTAAGATGTTCATCTCTCTCCATGTTGCTACTTATTCTTTGCATCATGGCCAAACCTGACATATATTCCGTGTCAACTTCTCTACGAACAACCTGTTCAAGTTCTCTTAAAATTGCGCGACTGTCAGGATGCATATAACTTCTATTATCACATTTTTGGTATTTTGCCAATACCACTGCACCCATAGTAGTATAAACATCCGAATCCAAAGTTACTGAGGTCTTGTTAAAAATAACAGTATTTCTAGCATACCTCAATGCATCTTTTACAAGTTCATCAGCTCCCATTCCGAAAACACCGATTAAGCCACAAGTATTATTGTCACTCTCAGTAATATTTCTCAGTTTTCTCACTAACCGCTGAAGTTTCAGTTCTTCATCAGTACGAGAATGGTGCTGACGTTCGTTTTCATATGTGTCATGTCTTGTGTCTTCTGCTGTTTCTGGTCTTTCTATTCTTGTGTTCTCATATGTTTGTACATATGTCGGCTGCTCCTCATCGCGGATTTCTATTCTAGGATTAGTTGCCCGCGGAGTACTCCTTGTTTCTTTCGGTCTAGAATTTGCAGTTCCATTCGTTCCTGCTTTGTTCTCATAGCCCGGAATATACAAATGGCGTCTTTTGCCCATAATTTTTCTCCTTTCACATTTGTGATCAGGCATTGTTTAATAATAAACTTCTTGCTTTATTTTTTTGGTGTTCTTTTAAATCTCCTCTTTCAATTATCTCATAAATCTTTGTTCGTGCTTCATCAGTATAAACGCTCAAGTTTTGCTTAACTCTTTCTAAGTCAAAATCACTCCTAGCCTCAATAATTTGAAGCATAACACTTCGGAATACCCGTTTGAACTCAAGTTTTTCTTCCGTATCTGTTCCGGCAATATATGCATACTTTTGTCTCGCTTCTGCCTTAAAAATATTTTTTGGCATTTGCTTTAAAGCATGATTTACCGTAAAGAATTCGTCAAAAACACTTTTGGGTTCTCCATCAGGTGCAGGATAGCATGTTGCAGAAAATTCTTGCATAATACATTCCATCCTTCTTTTCTTGGTTTTTGCTGTTGTTTGTTTTGGTAATTTAGCTGCCAGAGTGCCTTCAACAGGTTCGTAGCTTGCAACTCCAATATCATCAAAGTATCCCTTTTTAAGATATTTTACAAGTTCCTGAAATTGTAAACTTGTTTCTCCTGGAAATCCCGTAATCACCTCTGTCGAAATAACTAAGTCAGGCCTGACCGTTTTCAAAATTCGAACTTTCTCATCTACAATGTCAAAAGCAGGTCTATTCATATCCTTTAGGATTTTCTTAGATACATGCTGAATATGTAACATTATTTCTACAATATTCTCATTCTCCAAAATAAGAGTCATAACCTCTTCTGTTAATCCTGCAGGATGAAACCAACCTATAACATAATTGCAATCCGGAAATCTTGTAACAATTCTCCTCATTAACTCAGCAAAGCTTCTCTTGCCATACAAGTCAACACCATAATCGGCTGTTTCTTGCGCTCCGGTAATGTAAATAGTAGACTCCTTAGCATGCATTGCTTCAATTTCATCCAAGATATCTTCCATCGGTCTACTCTTATACTCTCCTACAATTTTCGGATATACACAATAAGAACATTTATGAAGGCATCCTGTAGAAATAATTACTTTGTTCTGTGGAATATACTGTTTAACTGTAGTCGGCTTTGCAAGTGTAGTAAAAACCTCATTTAACGGTATTACGTCAATCCCGGGAATTGCTTCCAAGTCGGAGTGGCATAATTTTTCAAGGCAACCAGTAACAATGATTTTTGCACTAGGTTTTGCATTAATTCTAACGTCTGCAATAACATCAACAGAATACATCTTATGTGGGCCGAAGGCGCATGTGAGAATAATCACTGTATCAGCAATAGTATAATCACATACGACTTCGTACCCTGTTGCCATAAGATGATTTACGATGGTGTTTGCATTAGCTATATCCATGTGCATATCATTGCAAATAACTAATGCAACTTTCAATTTAGTAGCCTCCTACCCTCAATTTCTGACGGTTTTCTGTCTTAACTTCTGCTGCTCTTTCCTTCAAGTATTCTTTGGTAAATTCTCTTTGCTCAATTTTTCCCAAAGAATCTTCAAGTTGAAGATACTTCGCACATTTTTTTCCTTTCAACCCCTTAGGTTCAAAAGTCAGATTTCCATCTTTAGATACTGTTACCAACATATGGCCACCATCGGTATCCTGTGGATCCCTTACCTTATAGATGTCATTACCCTTCGGAGTTACAGAAAAATGCAATCTTTTTGCAACCTTTTTTAGCATCTCAACAGAATAATTGTGCAGAAGAATGCTACCTCTCGGTCCAATAGTCCTTTCAACATACCCACCATAAAAATCAGCAGTAATGCGATAAGAACCAGTACCATTCTTTTCCAGAGCCATATCATATTGCCCAGGTAATCTGACAACATTCTCTTTCATTTCTGTTCCAAAATAATACCGACAGCTTCCATAGCTTTGCATGGTAAGCCCCATATTATTAAGTGCTTTGTTGCAAGCGTCAAGATCTCTAATTTCAGCAGAAACATGCGTAAAGTGACTCATTCCTTATTTCCTCCAGCTCTTCTAATAGTACGGCCACCAGGCGTCTTTTTAGTTGCGGTCTTTTTTGCAGAGTTCTCATTTTGAGTACATACAGTAGAATTAGCGTTCCGAACATTTTCTTTGCTAGCCCATTCATTAAGAGCTTCTACGGTATCTTTCATAATTCCCTCAGAAGCGGGTTGGCAACTCTTCATCTGCGAAATAATGTCATCACTCGTTAATTCCCTTGCATTATCTGCATAAGCTTCAAACATTGCTGATACGATAGCTTCTTCGATTTCAGCTCCTGTAAATCCGTCACAACTTTGTGCAATTTTCTTAACATCGAAGTTTTTTTGCTTTCTACCTTTTCTTTCAAGCTGGATTGCAACAATTTCTTCGCGTTCTTCCTGAGTAGGAAGCCCAACAAAGAAAATTTCGTCGAATCTACCTTTTCTTAAAAGTTCAGAAGGCAAAGATGTAATACTATTTGCAGTTGCCACGACATAAACAGGAGATTTCTTTTCCTGCATCCATGTAAGGATGCTGGCAAACATTCTCGAAGATACGCCAGAATCATTTCTACCACCAGAATCAGCACCAGCTAATCCCTTTTCAATTTCATCAATCCACAACACACAAGGTGCCATAGCTTCTGCAATCTGAAGGGCTTTTCTAGTATTAGCTTCGGTGTCTCCAACATAGCTTCCGAAAAGTTTTCCTAAATCGCACTTAATCAGCGGAACATTCCAGCTGTGTGCAATCGACTTAGCAGCCAAACTTTTACCACAACCGGGAATGCCGACCAACAATACACCTTTAGGATTAGGCAATCCATATTTTTTTGCTTCATCGGAATACGCCAAAATTCTTCTTGCAGTATATTCCTTTAAATTTTTCATGCCACCAATCTTAGAATCTTCACTATTACTCCAGAATTCCAGCAAACCATCTTTGCAAATAGTTTGTGCTTTAACTTCTGCAATAACATCAATATCAATCTTCCTTTGCAGGAAAACAGATGTAAACAATGCACTGTCAGCCTGAGTATACGTTAAGCCGATAGAAATTTCTGCCGCCTTTTTTATGGTACTCTGCTTCTGTTCCTCGCTTTCGAAAGCCAACAGCCCTTTATTGTTTCTGTCAATATACCTGATTGTTTCATTGAATGAATCTACAAGATCTTCTTTAGTTGGAAGTTCGAGTTCAATAGAAATAATCGTCTCCTGCCAATCTGCCGGAACTTCAAACTTGCTGCTAATAAAAATATAGCTAACACCCAAGTTCTCAGCTTTTTCAAAAGCATCTTTTGCTGCTCTTAAGACCATCGGCTGATTCAGATAATGATGAAAATCGATAATACAGAAAATGTATTTTCCTTCACCGCCATTTAATTCAAGACCTTTAACAAGAGCCTCTTGCGGATCAGTCATATCTGGATCGCGCTTTTTAAATACGTATCCATCCATAACTTCGTATTCTTCCGGATTTTCTTCTATTTCTCTTGTCAATTCGTTGTAATAATTGACATCAGTGTCATCTTCGGCTTCGTCTTCAGGTTCATCTTCTACTTCATAAGGCAATATTTCTACAATGCCTCTCGTACAGGTCCAACCAAACAGCTTAATTCCATATTCAATACTTGCTTGCAGGCACTCCTTAATCGCCCGAGTTTCTTCTGTGGTATTAATCAACACAGAAGAATACCCGGAACCAATACAATCCCGAACAGATAATTTACTCATTTTTTTTCCTCCAATATTGTTTATTATTAAACTTATCATTTATGAAATAATTACCTCATAAATAACAAATTTTTACGCGAATATTATATCATTCTATATGTGCTATGTCAATTTAATTATGTTGTTTCATTATGTTGTTTCATTTTTCTTAATTTATGCTCTCTATAAATAAAAAATAACCCACCATATATAGGATATACACTATATATGGGGTTTATTATTTACTATCCCAACGCAACATCCAAAAGCATCATTATTACAAAGCCTACCCCCACACTAACAGTCACTAAATTTGATTTTTTTTCAGCTTGTGCTTCAGGTATTAGCTCAGATGATACTACGTAAATCATTGCTCCTGCTGCAAATGATAGAAAATATGGTAAAATTGGCACTACAATCCTCGTTAATGCAATGGTTATTATTGCCCCAATTGGTTCTACTATTCCAGATAAAGTACCTCCTAAGAATGACTTAAATTTACTTTTTCCAGAGCTATGAAGTGGCATTGATATAATTGCCCCTTCTGGTATATTTTGTATCGCTATTCCAATAGCTAACGCAAATGCTTCTGCGAGTGTTATTCCTGTATTTTGTGAGAATAGTCCTGCAAACGCAACCCCGACCGCCATTCCTTCCGGAATGTTATGTAGTGTTACTGCAAGCATTAGCATTGTAGTACTCTTTACTTTTTCTTTGATGGTTAATTTTCCTTTATTCTTTATTACAATTTTTTCATCATTTTCTTCTGCGTCTAATAAATTTTCGATATCATCACAAATAACACATTCGTTTTTCTTATTGTTTCTTTTTTCTATTTTTTCTGCCAGATTATTTACACCAATTAATGTTACAATTCCTATCATAAACCCAACAGAAGCGGGTAACCACGCAGGTTTTCCTTGAGTTTCTGCCATTTCTATTGCTGGAATTAGAAGTGACCATACAGAAGCGGCTATCATTACTCCTGCAGCAAATCCAAGTAATAATTTTTGTATTATCGGTTTAATTTCTTTCTTTAACAAAAATACTAAAGCAGAACCGTAGTGTTGTTCCTATAAAAGGTACTAATAAACCAATAGCAATTTGTGTCGTACTATTAATACTCACGTAAAGTTCCTCCTTGAAACCCTATTATTTTACCTATAAAACGTAATTTTATTAGGACTTCTCTTTTATATAATATGAACTTTACATAAGGTTGTGAATGATTTTTAATTAGCAATTCAGACCAATCCATATGATCCGCTAGGTTCATCCAGATTGTGCCATTTCCTCCTTCGTAGGGTATGACGTGATAAAAGAGCACTGCTCATTTAATTCGCTGTGCCCTCTATATATTTATTTTTTATATATTATACTTTATTACTTTTGCATCTGCATTTTCTTCTATTCCAGTTGCTATTACCGTTACCATTATTGCATCGTGTATTCTTTCGTCTACTATTGTACCGAAGATTATGTTTGCTTCTGGGTCTAAGAATTCTTTTATATATCCAACAGCAGTACTTACTTCACTTAGTCCTAAGTCCATACCACCTGTAACGTTTACTATTAATCCTTTTGCACCTTTTACAGATGTTTCTAGAAGTGGGCTATCCATAGCAGCCATTGCAGCATCTAATGCTCTTTGGTCGCCTTCAGCTACACCAACACCCATATGAGCAATTCCACTATCTCTCATTATTGTTTTTATATCTGCAAAGTCTATATTGATAAACCCTGGTATTGTAATTAAATCTGTTATACCTTGAACACCTTTTCTTAGAACACTATCAGCCTCTTGGAATGCTTGTATCATTGTTGTTCCCTTTGGCATTGCCTTTAATAAATTGTTATTTTCTACAACTATAAGAGCATCAACATTTTTCTTCATTCTAACAATACCATCATCAGCATTTGCTTTTCTTTTTCTTCCCTCAAATAAGAATGGCTTTGTTACAATTCCTACTGTTAAAATTCCCATTGATTTTGCTATTTCACATACAACTGGGGCAGCACCTGTTCCAGTGCCTCCACCCATACCACATGTTACAAATACCATGTCTGTATTTGCTAATGTTTTCTTTATATTTTCTTCATCTTCTCTTGCAGCCATTTCTCCTAAAACAGGGTTAGCTCCAGCTCCTAAACCTTTTGTTGTACCTTTTCCAATATGCATAACAGTTGTAGCTTTATTTTGTGCTAAAGCCTGTTCTTCTGTATTTATCGCAATAAATTGTACATTACGTATTCCTTCATCTATCATTCTATTTACAGCGTTGTTTCCAGCACCACCAACACCAATTACTTTAATTCTTACTAAATCGTCTTCATTATCTTGTTCTGTGTATCTCATTTTTTACATCCTTGTTTATTATAAATTTAGGTTTCTGGGAGTGTCCTATAACCCATAAAGCTTGTCTACTTTTTGCTTCCTATATATTACTACTTTTTCGTCCAATTGGCAACAGTAAATTCAATAATTTATGTGACTATTTTGTAATTTTTTATACAATAATAAATATTATTATAAAATATCAGTTAGTTCTGTAAATTTACGAACAGTAGCCATTATATGTTTATTGGGATTTATTTTTATATTGTTTCTATCATAGAATATCACGTTCATATTAGCATTTACAGCTCCTGTCACATCTGTTTTTAGGCTATCTCCTACCATTACACATTCAGAAAACTCATATGGTCCTTTAGCAATTTCAAATGCTTCTTTGTTAGGTTTCATCGGTATATTTTCTGTCATATATGTGGTTGAAAAGTACTTATCTAACCCTAGCCTTTTTAATCTTTCATCTTGCGATTTTTTAAACCAATTTGAAAGAACAACTAAATCATATTTTTGTTTCAAATATTGCAATGTGTATACAACTTCATCATCAGCTTTTTCTGGTACGCACATACCCAAATATCGTATCCATATATCAAAAAAGCTCTCTGGCAATTTATATCCTAATTCTTCTTCTATAGCATTCATCATAGATTCTTTTGTGTATGTAAAATTTGTACCGTCTTCATAGTTGTCTACAGCATGCTGAATTTTTGCTTTAGTCTCACTTGAATATGGTAAATTAAGCTCATCAAAAACATTTTTCAAGCAATCCCAGTATTCAGCCTTCCAATCTATTAATGTGTTATCTATGTCAAAAATAATTCGTTTAATCATGGTTCCTCCCAAATTTTTAATAATGCAAATATTATCATATAAAAGATGAAATGTAAATTGTTTATAAGTAAATTGAATAATTTAATTCCACCATATTTCTTTTCCTTGTGGTTCTCCCCAATCAATTTCGTATGGAATATACGTTTCTTGAATATTCATAAATATCTTTCTACGTTTAGCATCTCTTTTTATTTCAGATAGAAATTGTGGCAGATTTGTTAAAGTTACTACATTGCCTAAATTAGTTAATCTGAGTACTTCTTTTGCCTTTTTTAATACTTCCGTTTTTTCTACTTTTGGGACTTTAATTATACCATTATTAGTTTTATATATTCCTATAACATAATTTTCTAGTGTTGGGAACATATTTTGAATAAGAAATACTCCTCTTTTCCCAGCAATATTTTCAAAAAACACAAAATTATTCGGCTTTTTTTTTATTTTTTCTCTAATTCTTTTATATATCTTTTGGTATTTCTCATATTGTGTTGACATTGGTATAAACCAAAGTATCTCTTTCTCTTTGCTATCTCTAAAGCAAAAATATGCTGGTCTTTTGTTTCCGCTTCCTTTGTTTTCCATTATGCTATATTTGATACCATACTTGTCCAAAAACTCGTCGCAAATAAAGCATAAATTTCCCTCTTCAACTCTCATATATTACCTCCATAAAAAAATGGAGAAACTAAATTTACTACTGCATTTAAGTTTCTCCATCTATATATTTTTTCATAGCATATTTATACTAGCCTGCTAAGGGGCATTTGTATATCGTTTCATAGCATATTTACCCAATCGCCTACTAAGGGGCTGACATTATATTTACATATTTATTGTACCATCAGACTTTTATTAAGTCAATAATATTAATAAATATTCATTTATATTCTATGATATTTTGTAAAATTAATTCACAATTTATTTTCCTGAATTTGTTTCTTTATTTTCTTCGTTATTTGCAACTCTTTCGCTATTTTCTACTGGCATGTTGCTTTCTTCTTTTTTGTTGTCTTTTTTCAAACTATCTACTACAAATATGAATTTTGTTGTTCCTTCCGCTTCTTCGTCTTTTCCTGCAAAGCTATCATATTCGTTTGCTAAGTCTTGTAGTTTTTCTACTCTTGTTTGTAGGTCTTTTACGTCTCCATTTACCATTGAAACTATTTTGTTTATTCCTTCTTTATCAAATTCAGATATTCCTTCTGCTAACGTTTTAGCACCGTCAGATATTGTACTTGCACCTTCTAATAATTGTTTATTAGCAGAGTTTAATTTATTGCTTGAAGAATTTAATGTGCTTAATCCTGTTTTTAATTCTTTTGAACCGCTTGCAAGTGTGCTAACTCCTGTTTGTAATTTGCTTGTTCCTTGGCTTAATGTTGATGTACCATTCTTTAATTCGTTTGATCCTACTATTAATTCTGTTGTTCCATCTGTTATGGCATCAAATCCTGATGAAATTTCGCTTATTCCACTCTTTATGCTTGATGCAGCTTGTGTCTTTAATGTATTTAATCCAGCTTTTACGCCTTTTTCATTATCATTTATTGCATCTAATCCCGCTTCTTGAGCCTTTGTTGTTTGAGCAACTGCACTATCTATTGCTGTTCCAATTTGTTTTGACATAGCTTGTTTTTCTGCATCTGATATTGATATACTTGAAAGTGATTTTTGAATTGCGAGTTTTTCTTCAGTTGTTAATGTTTCATCAGCAAGAATTTCTTTTTTTATGCTTGCCATTTTCTTTTCCATTGTGCTATCTATTGCAGAAGATACTGCTGAGCTTACACCTGTTTTTAATCCTTCTGCTAATTTGCTGTTTGCATTTTCTATAACTTGCTCTTTTATTGTTTCTACTTCTTGGTCTTTTCCTGCTATTATTTTGTCTATTCCAGCAGATAATGTTTTGCTACTTTCCTCTAATGAAGAAACAGCTTGCTCTTTTCCGGCAGATACTCCTGTTTGTAATGAATTTAATCCATCATTTAAATCACTTGCACCTTTATTTAATTTGTTTGCACCATTCTTTATTGTGCTTATGTTTGAATTTACAGAATCAATTCCTTTGTCTATTTTATTGTAGCTGTTTGTAGCAGTGTTTATTCCTTGATTGAAGGTTTCTAATCCGTCAGCAAATTCTGTACTCTTTGAAACATACTCTTCTGTTCCGTCTTGTAAAGTCTTTGCTCCTTCAACTAATTGTGTTGAAGCAGATTTTAAATCATTTATCTGGCTATAAACTTCATCTAATTTATCCATTGCAGAAACATCAGCATCATCAAATATTTTTGGTGTTGCATAAGACATTATATTTCCCATTTCGAAGTCTGTTGCTTCAAAGCTTATTTCAACTTTATTTAAATCTGGTAAATCTTCGTCTTCTAATCCTAAGCTTTCTATTAGTCCTGGGCAAGCAAGACCAACTACTACTGTTTTTTGTCCATTATCTAGAACTTTACCATTTGTAACTTCTATGTTCTTCATTTTTGTATTATCTAACATAGTTCCAGCCATTACAACAAATGGTATATACATTTTCTCGCTCTTACCATTTATATTAACAAATCTTTCTTCTTTATTTGTATATTCTATTGTTATTTTTACATTTCCACTCTTGCCAATTAAATCATTTGGAGCAATCTCTTCTCCGTTTAATTCGTATTTAATTGTACAATCTAATGGTAATTCTTTATCGGTATTTCCCTGATAATAAATATCATTTCCAGATGTCTTCCATTCAAGTGAAGTTCCATTTTGAGATGCTTCTTCGTCTCCATTAGTATTCTTTATGTTTAATAATGTAGACATATCTTTTAGCAATTCTGCATTGTCAGAATTCTTTAAATGCTCACTTACTATTGTTTGGTATGAACTACCATTTGCATTTGCATTAGTATAAACAGTCTCATCTTTGCTATATGCGAAAACTGGAACCGCATTAATTGTTCCTAATGCTAGCACTAAAGATGAAGCAATAACCTTTGACATTATTTTTTTATTATTCATAATATTTTACTTCCTTTCTAATTTGACCCTAAAGAATTAAATTTTAACAAGGAAAACGATATTTAAAAGGCAAGGGCGCATACTTTGTGTATGTAACCGCGTTTTAAATGTTGTTTGACGTAGGTAAAATTGTAATTATTTAGTGGTCTAATATTTTATATCTGCATGTCTAGTTCGTTTAGTAGTCTTGCAAATAATCTTATCAAATACCATTAAGAATGCTGGTAACATTGTAATTACTACAACCATGCTTATTAGAGCACCTCTTGAAATTAATGTACATATTGAACCTATCATATCTATCTTTGATATTATTGAGACTCCACATGTTGCTGCAAAGAAGCATGATGCACTTACTATTATTGATTTTGCTGAATTTTCAAGTGCATATTTTGCAGATTCTTGTTTATTCTTTCCGTCACATCTTGCATCTAAGTATTTGTTAGTCATTAATATTGCATAATCGACTGTTGCTCCTAACTGAATTGTTCCAATTACTATAGAAGCTACGAATGGGATTGTTACATTTGCGTAACATGTGCAAGACATATTAACAAATATTGCAAACTCTATTACAGCTATTAATATGAATGGTATCGAACCTGATTTGAATACGAATATCATTAAGATAAATATTACCGCTATCGAGCTTATATTTACACTGTTGAAGTCTTGGTCCGCAATTTCTACTAAGTCTTTCATAAGAGGAGCTTCTCCTGCAAGAATTCCGTCTTCATCATATTTCTTTATTACATCATTTATCTTATTTACTAATTCATTCTCTTCGTTTGTTGCAGTCTCATAACTTGAGTTTATAACAATCATTTGATACTTGTCACTCTCGAAAATACTCTTTATCTCGTCATCAATCATCTCGTCTGGAACTAATCCGTTTGTAATCTTTGCTTTTGCAATTGACCATTCTACACCGTCTAAGCTATCTATCTCATCTAACATTGCTTTAACCTTTGAATCTGGCATATCTTTATTTACTAATACAATCTGTGTAGAAACCATATTGAAGTCATCTGCTAATGCTTTATTTGCTGGAACACTAGCCAAACTTTCTGGTAATGAACTATTAATGTTGTAATATACATTTACATGACTGTTTCCATAAATTGCTGGAACTAATAATATCAAGAATACTATAATTGCAGCTTTGTAATGTTTTACAACAAAATCTATCAAATGTGTAAACTCTGGTAATATAACCTTATGTGATGTTTTTTCTATTAGTTTGTCGAATACAAGTATTGTTGCAGGTAAAACTGTTACAACACAAATTAATCCAATTAAAACACCCTTTGCCATTACCAAACCTATATCTCTACCAATTGCAAGTTGCATTGTACATAATGCCAAGAAACCTGCGATTGTTGTTATAGAACTTCCTACAACAGAAGAAATTGTACTCGTAATTGCTTTTTCCATAGCCTCATATATATCTTTAGAGGTTTGTTTTTCTTTGATATAGCTGTGATACAAGAATATTGAGAAATCCATCGTAACACCTAATTGAAGTACACTTGCAATAGCTTTTGTAATATAAGAAATCTCTCCAAACATAATGTTTGTTCCCATATTATACAAAATCGCAATTCCTATACTTCCTAATAAAAATAAAGGCACTATATAAGAATCAAGCGCTATACTTAAAACTATCATACAAAGAACAGCTGCAACCACAACATAAATTGCCATTTCAGAATTCAAAATATCCTTCATGTCGTCCTCTGTCGCAGATAAACCTGCAACCGCACACTTTTCCTTTGCAATATCTCTGATGTCATCAATAGCTTTAAGAGTATCGTCAGCCGCAATACCTGTTTTAAAGGTAACAAGAATTGGAGTCTTACCCTCTGTGCTAATCTTTCCCTTAACATCATCTGGAAGAGAATCAAGAGGAACCTGAGTTCCAAGAACATCGTAAACTCCAACAACCTTGTCTACACATTCAATCTCCTTAATCTTATCTTCCATACTTAAAATATCTTTAGCTCTCATATCGTCATCTACAATCAAAACTGCAAACGAACCCATGTTGAACTGTTCGGACAAAATATTTTGTCCTTGAATTGTTGCTACATCATCTGGTAAGTAGGTTAAAATATCGTAATTAATTCTTGTAGCTGCCATTCCAATAGCAGATGGAATTAATAACAAAAGTGCTACAATTATAATTGCAACTCTGTACTTACAGACAAACTTTCCAAACTTATTCATAATTTCACATTCCTTTCTTTTTCGCTTTGTATATTTGCCAGTTTCAACCTTGCTTGGTTAATTCTGACTATCAGTCACTTTTTATATTCTATGACTTTTCTGACCATTAGTCAATACTGTTCACAAAATTTTCACAATTTTATTTAAATATTTAAATTATTATATTATAAGGTTCTATTTTATTATTCATATTATTTAGCTTTGTTTCTACTGAATTTCAGCATTTTTCGACCATACAATAATTTTTTGCCCTCAAAAGAGGCGTCCCTATTGGGCGAAGCATTTGACCAAAAGTCATTTTAGTGTTATAATCTATTTAGTTTAAATTTTATTAAGGCTTATTGCCTTAAAGAACGAAGGTTAATATGATGGATAAAAAAGAGAAAGAAAATAAATTAATGGAAAAAGCTTTAAAATTATTTACTGAAAAAGGTGTAAATAACACTTCTATTCAAGATATTGCTGATGAAGCGGGTGTTGGTAAAGGTACATTTTACTTGTATTTTAAAGATAAATATGATATTAGAGATAAGGTTATTGCAAGTTGTTCTAATAAGCTGTTTTCTGATGCTTTAGATGCTTTAAACAATAGCTATATACAAAATTTTGAAGATCAAATTATATTTGTAATTAATCATATATTAGATGAATTAAATAAAAATAAGGTCTTGTTAAAATTAATATCCAAGAATCTATCTTTTGGATTATTCAACAACACCATATCAAATTTGTCGAATCTATCTAATATAAATAATGATACTTCGACACTATATGAAAAATTCTTAAATCGTGTTAATGAAAATAATGTTAATTTGAAGAACCCTAAGGTTACACTATTTACAATTATTGAACTTGTTAGCTCGACAGGATTTAATTCTATATTGTATTCAGAGCCACTACCACTAGACGAATACAAGCCATATCTTTACTCAATTATACGAGGAATATTAAAAGAGAATATTTAAACAAAAAATGACTAAGTCGTATTTTGTACTTACGAATTAGTCATTTTATTTATGGTAAATGTAAAATCTATTCAAATAAATCTGAATGTGTGCCTGTTCTAAATGCGGTTAATATTAATTGACTATTATCAATCTTATATATTAGTAGCCAGTCCGGCTGAATATGACATTCCCTATATCCGTTTATATTCTCCAATCAAATAATGATCCTTATACTTATCTGGTAGACTTTCATTATTAGCTAATATACTAACAACTTCATGTAACAGTGCAAGATTTAACCCACGTTTTTTCATCAATTTATAATCTTTTTTGAACAAATTACTGTATTTTACAATTAGCAAATTTATCAATCCTCTTTCTCTAGGTCTTTCCACATTTCCTCTAAATTAGTATAACCTTTACTCAATCCAATTCCTTTTTCTGTTTCTTCCATTGCCTTTTTAGTTTCAGCATTTAGTCTTGGTATTTTTACTTCAAACGGAATACTTTCGGTTAAAATGATTTGTCTTAATAACATATTGATAACATTGGTAAAATTTGTTCCTAAATACTCAAGAGTTTCTTTTGCTTGTTCCTTTACTTTTTCATCTACATTTACGTTTATTGTAGCCATATAACCACCTCCACAATATATTATATACATATAATAACATATTATGTGCATAATTGCAATATATTCAATCATTTTTTCAAAAATTACGCTTTCTATTGCAAATTATGTAAATTGGTATTATAATGTATAATCGTTAATAAGAAAGGATTGCAATTTATAATGAATAATTACTTAGATTTAAAAAATATAAAAGCTTTTTCTGAATATTCAAAATTAGAAGAAGCGGGACAAGTCATCAGAAATGGTGGTCTCGTTCTGTTCCCTACCGAAACTGTTTATGGACTTGGAGCAAATGGACTCAATTCAGAAGCGGTTAAGAATATTTACGTAGCTAAAGGACGTAGCTCGGATAACCCATTAATTTTACATATTTCTGATATTGAGATGCTTGGCAAAATTGCAAAAGATATCTCTGACGTTGAATTCAAATTGATGAATGCCTTCTGGCCTGGTCCATTCACAATAATTCTTAACAAGACTGATGCAGTGCCTTCTGTTGTAGCTGGAGGTTTAGATACTGTTGGTGTTCGTATGCCAAGTAATGAAATTGCCAAAAATTTAATAAAATATGCTGATGTTCCGATTGCAGCACCGAGTGCCAATATCTCTGGAAGACCTAGTGGTACGAATGTTGAAGATATTGACCAAGAGCTTAAAGATAGAGTTGACTATATAATTGATGGTGGAGAGTGCCAGATTGGAGTTGAATCTACTGTAGTAAGGGTTATTGATGGCATTCCACATATTCTAAGACCCGGAAAAATCACAGCCGAGGAAATTAAGGAAGTTGCTGGCAGTGTTGTAATAGACAAACACATTTTAGGGAAATTAGATGCAAACGAAAAAGTTATGTCTCCAGGCATGAAGTATAAGCATTACGCTCCCAACACAAAATGTGTATTAGTATACAACGATGATAAGGAAATTCTACGTGCAAATATTTGTAAAACAGTCGGAGATTGTTATACATCTAACAAAGTACCACTTGTAATGTGCTTAGATGAAAATGCAGAATTCTTAAAAAATATGTATCAAAATTTACAAATATTTAATCTCGGCTCTTCGCTTGATGAAATGTCTAAAAACATATTCACCGATTTACGAAAAGCCGATAGAACCAATGCAGATTTAATCATAATTCAAGGAGTCTCAACTGATGGATTAGGCCTTGCTATAATGAATAGATTATTACGAGCTTGTAATTTTAATATTATTAGATAAAAAATTTCTCAATACCTAATGTAGAAAGAGTATATGGAATAATTTGTGTAAAATTATTCTATATACTCAAATCGTCACTTTTCTTTCTATAATTTAACTGTTATTTAATTATTTGTTTTACTTCCTCAGTGCTTATATTTACAATTTCAGCTATTTTTTCAATTGGAGTATTTAAAGAATGAAGTTTTTTTACAATTTCTACTTCTTTTTCTTTTCTGCCACGTGCTTCGCCTTCTTTTTTTCCAAGTTCTCTGTTTGTTTTCATCTCAACATTGTATCTCATTATACTCCATTCACGTTCTTCATATTTAGCTATTTCATCTGGATCTTTGCTTAATTTATCTAATTCTTTTACTGTTTTGTCTATTTCTTCATTTTCCTTCGCCGACATTTCTACCTTCTCCTCCTTACTTCCATCTATCAACCACAGCCATTGCTCTAGCTTTGTGTTGCAATCTGGGTTTTTCTCTTTAAATTTTGGTAATTCTATAAAGTGCATTTCAAATGTATTTGTTGCTTCTTCCTCTTCCTTGTTGTAGCCCATATCAACAAATTCAGTTGGGCTTGTATCCTCATATTTCATTCGTGCTATTGAATGATATGAATTTCTCTCTAAATAATTATATTTCAATATGTTTATTGTTATTATCTTTTTTAAT
>OJMI01000434.1_pt1 | contig 56098 bp, 39 predicted proteins | sample 1597131 | NCBI WGS metagenome assembly OJMI01 (sample SAMEA2452116, study PRJEB22498) | human gut metagenome | reverse complement strand
TCAAGGTGGATAAGGTGAGCCAGCTTTATCCGGAGTATTATATCCTGAAGGTGAACGACTTCAACCGTGTGGCGAAGACTCCGCTGGAGGAGTGGATATATTACCTGAATACGGGTAGTGTGCCCGACAATGCGACGGCTCCGGGACTGAGTCAGGTGAAGGAACAGCTGAAGCTTGACCGCATGGGCAAGGATGAACTGAAGGCTTATTACCGCCATCTGGACAATATCGTGATATTGCGTGACAACATATTTACCGAACGTGCGGAAGGCCGTGCGGAAGGCCGTGCGGAAGGTCGTGCGGAAGGCCGTGCGGAAGGTCGTGCGGAAGGTCGTGCGGAAGAAAAGATGGCAATAGCACGGAATCTGAAGTCGCTGGGAATCGGACCGAAAGATATTATGAAAGCTACCGGACTGACGGAAGAGGAGATCGGGAAGCTTTGAATGGAATCGCTTATGTTTTTAACCGGTATTATTACCGGTATATCTGACAATATGATGCCACATGGTCGTGAGACTGTGTGGCAATAAAAACAGGCAGGCCATCAGGAAAAGACTCCGCCCCAAATGTCTGGGAATTGCTTCCGGTTGTCTGGAGTATAGCAAATTCTTCCTGTCAACTTTAGATATTATCTTGAATCCCTCATTGCCGGTGACCCAAGGTCACTGCAACGGGGGATTTTTTGTATATTGGTTATTGGGTGATTTCTATTCTCATTACAGGTATCAGTTGGTTTATTGAACGCGTACTTTCCCAACCGCCTTTCTGGGATTCTTCCAGCAGCTCGTCTGCCTTATGGATATCGGTCGGTACGCCTCGGCCGAAACGATAACACTTGGAAAGGATGAAATTGGCTGCTGCTGTGGCATCCTTGTTTTGACCGGCCTTGGCTTTATTGAGATACTCAATGGCTTTCTTATAGCTGTCTTGTGTGCCTTGGGTGCCATCTTCATAATAGATATTGCCCAGCAAAAGGTTGGCTTCATCTTTTAAAGCAATGTCTTGCAGCAGTTCTGACGCGCGCTGCACATTTTTTGTTACTCCGGCATTCTCATAACCATAGATGGCTGCCAGCTCAAGCTTTGCGAAAAGCTTATATGCCGGAAGACGTTCTGATTTATTATCCGGCATTGCCAGCAGTTGTTCAAAGTAATGCGCGGCTTGCCTGGCATCTTTCTCAACCGTCTCTCCGTGGGCATAACGGATACCCAACAAATACATGGCTATGACATTGCCTCGTGCTGCTGATTTGGCATACCAGGTGGTAGCGGCCGACTGGTCTTTGTCTACGCCCAATCCCAGCTCATAGCATTTCCCCAGGTTATAGTCGGACTCGGCATCATTGCAGCGTTCCCACAGATGTATGGCTGCCATGTAGTTTTGCTCTACGCCATTACCGTTGTAATAGCAGCGAGCGAGGCCGCGCATGGCATCAGAATCTCCAAATGTGCCTTCTGCTCCTAACTGGTAGAAGGATACAGCCTGTTTGAAGTCTTTGTCTACGCCTCGGCCGTAATAGTAACAATCGCCTAGCTTGGCATAAGCAGCCTGGTCTGTGCTTTGTTTGAAGAGTGAAACTGCCTTGGAATAATCTTGCTGCACCTTGTCTGTTCCTTCATAGTAACAAAGTCCGAGCATATATTTGTATAGCCTGTAAGCATTGTTATCACGCGAACCGTTTTCACGATTGGAGGCTTTTTGATACCAGAATGTGGCCAGCTCATAGTTCTTGGGTACTCCAAAAGCGCCGAACCTGTAATAGGTAGCCAAAGTATATTGTGAAGAGCTGTCGCCATTTTCTGCTTTCTGTTTCAGTTCATTGATGTCTTTTTGCCCGAAAACGGCAATTGCCGACACAAGCAGTATCAATAATATATTCAGTCGTTTCATTTGTCATTCGTTTAAATAGGTTGGTCAGTTTATTTGATGGGTGATTGCGCCTTCTCCAACTTATCAAGCGATTTCAACAGGTCGTCGAGCGAGTTGGCTTCATCCCACTTCTTTTCTGAAGCTTCTTTCAGTAAAGCATCGGCCTTGACTACATCTTTGGGTACGCCGCGTCCGAAGCGGTAGAGCTTGGAGAGGTAAAAGGCAAGACCACCGGATATTTTGCGTCGTAGCAAGTTTCCTTCTTTGTCGAGTCTCGCTTTCGCTTCTTCAAAATAAACGGCGGCTTTCTCGTAACTGCCTGCGATATGGTTGTTGCCATATTCATAGGCCAGTTTTCCTGCTTTTATCAGAGAATTATAGGTTTCACGTTTTTCGGCCAAATCATGTTCTGCTAGCAGGAAAATGCATTTGCGGTTCGTGAGTATGTCGGCATTCTTTTTCAAGTAATTCCAGGTATAAAGGTTTCTGTAATCTCCCAACACGGCAGCCCAGAAATGGCAGGTGGCAATATTTTCCGGACGGTCGTCTGGATACGATAAATAACTAGCCCTATAGTGCAAGTCATAGTATGAGAGGTGGTCTGCGGCCACAGTCTTATAACATCCATCGTTGTAATTTTCAATATGGGGTGATTTAAGATAAATGGTTGTGCCTGCATTCCAGCCAAACTCACAAAATAGGTCGAGGGCCTTATCCGGGTTTTCTTTCACCGCATAGCCTTCCAGATAACACAATGCCTGTTGCCATGTCCAGAAACGCCATCTTTCGGGGTCGGACTTCATCATGCGCTTTATGTCACTGCCTTTCTTTTGTAAAGTAGTGATGAAAGGGATTGGAATATCGTTTTCCTTGTAAGTGATGGTTCTGTCCAGAAAACCATCGGCTGAAAGTGTCACTGAACGTGACTTACATAACGGAAATTCTCCTTGAGTGTTTGAGGTGAACGTACGCACCTCATTATATTCATCCAAATAAGTTACTTTTACTGAAGACAAGGGTTTTCCGGTAGTGCCATCGAAAACAATACCCACCCGGCAATCCGGTTCGTCGGCATATAAGCGGCTGGCCAGCTTTCGCAGAGAGTCGGCCTTTGCCGTGTCTTTTTGAGTCAGGTAACCGTCTTCATAGCATTGGGCCAGCATACGGAGCAAATAGGGCGAATAGGTGTTTTTGCACTCGTTCTCCAGTACAGACAAATCTTTCAGAAGCATCGTGGAGTAGAAAAAACGATTACCTGAAAAGTCGGTTTCGAGTGTACGAGTCGCATATCCGTCGGCAGATAACACGAACCGTGCGGGGATAACGTCTTGGGGGAGTTCAAAATAACCGCTTGAAGAAATTTCCGTTATCGGATATTCCTTGCCATCGGTACTCACACACGTAATGCTTGCCGAGTAGTCCCTCTCCTGGAATGGAGAGAATGCCGGTCTTGTGTTTTCCAGACCGACTCCTAGAAAAATGTGGAAGGACAGCATATCTCCTGATAACAAACGAATTCTGGAAAACTGACCTTCGTATTTTTGCACGATTCTTATATAATCTGGATTGGCATTCATGCCTGATATGCAACAGAGCATGAGCAGCATGCAGACAAAACAAATTTTTCTCATGGCAGATACCTCCTTTTTTATTTTATCCATTCTGGTAGTTTCTTGTCGTCATAGTAGCCAAAACCTTTAAGGGCAAGCATCACTTTCTTGGCATCGTCCTTATCTGTTCCGGCAGCGCAGGCTTTTTGAGCATACTTGTCGGCGTTATCATAATCATTTGCCTGCAAATAGTGGGTAGCCAGTTTGGCATAAGCTGCCTTGTAACCACTGTCGGCCATCTGTCTGATGGTATTCCAGTCGTTGCCAATCAGGGCAGCGGCATAGCGATCTGCCTGCTCCAGTTCTGTGATGCGCTGCAATAGCTTCCGGGCGGCACTAAGGTTTATGCCTGCTGATACGGACTTGTTGGCCCACGTCTTGGCTTGTGCATAATTGTTGTTGTTATAGTAGAGGTTGGCCAAAGGGTAGTAGGCTTTGGCGTAACCTTTGTCGGCCAATGTTTTGTAGTCTGAAAGGGTACGGGCTTCGGCGAACAGCTCGTCGTTCGTCTTGGTCTTTGGAGCGGATGCCGGTTGCTCTTTTTCTTCTTCTACTGCTGGTTCTTTCACCGCGGGTTTTTCGGCCGATGTTACAGGCTTGGTTTTCTTCTCCACATGGATTTCCTCGCTTTTGTCTGCTTCTGCGACAGGAGCTGTCTGCACTTCGGACGGTGCAGGCTGCGGCTGGTTCTTGTACCACATATAACCTGCATAGCCTCCTATAGCCACTACGCAACCGATAGCACCGGCTACGATATAATTTCTGTATTTCTTGACGATGTCTGCGAACCAGGGTGACTTGGGCATGATGCGGCAGGAATAATAGCGTGTGCCGTTGGCCTCGAACTTTTCTGCCTTCGGATGACCATAGGCATCGTACTCGGAGAATGCGGCTTCGGGGATACGCTCACTCATTTCCCTTGCAAAGGCCAGGGCCTGCGGACTGTTTGCCTTATCACGGAACGACTGCGGGGCCAGCGAAGAGTCTGCCTGGCGCACGTCGGCATTCCTGATGCACCACTCGTAGACGTAGTAGGCGGTGTTTACCTGTGTGGCATTGTTGCCGCCCATATGTGCCGGAGTACCGTTCAATGAGTTGACTGGCATGGCACGATAGATGAACATGTCGGGGGTGGAATCTGTCAGTTCCATGATGAGGTAGTTGGTTTTCTGTCCATGGAGCACATGGCCTGCGGGTAACGGTTTTCTTCCTGGTGCTTCCTTCTTGCCTTCAAGGGTTGTGATGAACTCGTCTACCGTCCTGGTGCGTTCAAACTTGCTGGGCTGCATGGCTCCTTCCAGGGCTTTCCGTACACGCGGGCTTACGTCGGCTGGCAATTTCTCCATCAACGAAGCGGATGACTTGACATTGAACGCATTGGGAGGGGTCATGCCCGTGAGAAGGAAAAACAGGGTAGCGCCCAATGCGTACACGTCAATTTCAGGTGAGAACTGATCAATCTCGGCAAACTGCTCCATGGGTGCGTAACCTGCCGTGGCACCTTTGGCTGTGAGGTGGGAGGTAGGGTTACCTTTCTTGTCGAAGTGTTTTGCCAGACCGAAGTCTATCAGTACCGGGGTAACCGTGCCCCGTACGGGGTCGGTCTTCAGCATGATGTTGTCAGGCTTGATATCGAGGTGAAGCAGCTCGTGCCGGTGGAGCATGCCTACTGCACTGGCAACGGGTACCAGCAGGCTGAGGGCTTTTTCTTCGGACAGTCCTCGCCGGCTGTTGGTCTTGCCATAATCGTCCATGTAACGCTGGAGGCTCTTGCCGTCAAGAAACTCCATCACGTAGTAGCACGTACCGTTGGACTCGAACAGTTCGTTTACCTTTACGATGTGGGATGACTCGCCGTTCAGTGTCATCAGTACGCGGGCTTCTTTCTCGAAGTCTTTCCGGCTCTGCTCTACATCGTGCTTGATGCTTGCGGAGTAGAGTACGCCGGACTTGTCCGTGCTCCGATAGCATCCTTTTACGAAATGTTCCTTGATGGCGAAATAGGCGGGTACGGAAAAGTGCTCGTTTACCTTCACGATGGACATCGCCTTGTAGGTGATTCCGAAGCCGCCCGCTCCGAGCACGTCGGTTATCTTGTATTCACGCCCGGATTTGCCCCGGAGTATTGTACCTGCGGGCAATGCGCATTCCAGCATCTGCGCTTTCTCTTCCGATTTCTGCTGGTTTATATCTGTAGTCATTGTAATAAAGGTTAATCTGATGTAGTTACTTTCTTCAACAAATCATCAAGGGTCTTTGCCTCATTCCATCCCTTTTCTGTAGCCTCTTTCAGGAGGGTATCGGCCTTGGCCACATCTTTGGGAACACCCCGGCCAAAACGATAACATTTGGAAAGAAAAAATGCGGCTGCACCTGAAAGACTGGCATCATTGTCTGCTTTCGCTTTTGAAAAGAATGACACGGCTTTCTCATAACTGTCCGGTGCACCGTTGGTGCCGTCTTCATAATAAATATTACCCAGCAATACTTGTGCGTTGGCATAGGTGTCTGCTTCTTCTTTCAACAAGTCATATGCTTTGGATACGTTTTTCTGCACACCGCCTTTGCCAAGGCCATAAATGCATGCCAGGCGAAGCTTAGCTTCATATTTATACAGGATATGAGACAGTGCCAGAGGGTCATTCCCGAGAATTCCTGGTATTTCTGCCAGTAAAGCCAATGTACGCACGTCGGCTTCCAACGCCTTTTCATAGTAGTGCACGGCTTGCAACATGTTCTGTTCTACGCCTTCGCCATATTCATAGCAGCGCCCTAATGCCAGCATTGCATAGACGTTGCCCTGTGCAACTGCTTTTTGAAACAGGTTTACGGCTTCTGCCGGATTGTTTTCTACACCATCGCCTTTCAGATAGCAATCTCCCAATGAAGACAATGCGTCTGCATTGTCTTGGGATGCTGCCTGACGCCACCATCTGACAGCCTCCTGATAGGATTTCCTTACTCCCATTCCTTCTGAATAAAAAAGCCCCAGCATAAATTGGGCATCGGCATGTCCCTTCTTTGCTGCTTTTTTAAGAAATTCTTCTGACGATACGTAGTCTTTCGCCAGGAATAGAATGTAGCCCAATTCGTATTGTGCCCGGGTATTCCCCGATGCCGCTTTCCATTGTAAGGCATATAATGTTTTCTGCAGTTTCCGGCTTTCTTTCGGAGACAGCTGAGAGGAGGCCTCATTCTTCACATTGGAAGGAACCGTGTTCTGCCCCCAAGCCAGATTTGCTAGAAAAAGCAGCATTATCCATAAGTTCTGTCGTTTCATATTATTCAGATGTTTTGTTAACAGACTTTAATATCTGTCATCATAATCGTTTGTTCACGGTTAGTAATTTGTGTAAAAAGCAGGGGCAATATCACTTGTCGTATGCGGTCAGCCACGGAACAGCTTCTTCCACCATGTGCCAAGACGTTTTCCGAATGTAGGGGTAGTGATGGCTGAAAGCTCTTTTACCTCGTCTGTAAAACGCGGGAGGCTGATGGTGTTACCTCCTGAGAAATCTTCGGAATCGTCATAGTCTGTTTCTCCGTCATCCGTCTCTACCGAAGCTACGGGAATGAGGATGGCGGTATTGTTGTCGTGACTGTTGCGGCTCAAGTTTGCCAGGCGTGCAATTTTCTGTTCGTCGGAAAGAGACGGATTGGAAAGTGTATCCAGTAATATCTCGTCGGGGACGCATGCCAGTACGCCGTCGGAGCAAAGGAACAGGTAATCACCTGCCTGCAAGTCTTTTGTGCAGACTACAGTGGCTCTGGAACGGTTTTCTTCATCGGACACGACTGATATATAGCGGGTGATGACGTTGCTGTTCGGATGATTGATGGCGGCTTCGGGGGTAAGGTTGCCGGAATGTACCAGAGCGTTGACCAGCGAATGGTCTTCGCTACGATAGAGAATGCCGCTGCCCGGACGGACGTGGTAGATGCGGCTGTCGCCCATATGGGCCATCGTGCATCCCCCGGCATGGAAGCATGCGAATGTGAGTGTGGTGGCCATGTCACGGTTTTCGGGTGTGGCTGTCTGCTCCATACTGTGGTATGCCATGCCCAGGGCTATCTGAAAATCTTCATCGGTAAACTCTTGGTTCCAATCGGTATCGGTCAGGGCACGGGCAAAGGCCTGGCATACGGTGTGGCTGGCTACTTCGCCCCGCTCGCAACCGCCTACGCCGTCGCATACAAGGAAGAACGGCGCACAGCTTTCCGGACGGTCAGCATCGGGATAACGGGCGTCTTCCTGATTGTTCCGTTGGCCGAGCTGGTAGAAAGAATAGGGTTGGTTGAGTGTTATCTTCATAGTCACTTTACTTTTTCAAAGTTGAACGTAGTGCGGCCCAGTCGGATTCTGTCACCATAGTTGAGGTAGACAGTTTCGCCCACCATGAGCGGTTGGTTGTTGTGGAGTACGGGGTTGGCGGCATTGAGTATGGTCATCTTGTAAAGATAGCCTTTGCTCTCTTGCAGGGTGACTTCTATCTCGATGGAGCGACGGCTCATGTATTTGTCTCCCTCTATGCTGATGGTACTGGGATAGCTGGCATCAGCCCGTCCTACAGTGTTCTTGCCGGGTAGCAGAGGGAAAACCTTTTTACCTATACTGCCCAGAAGGTTATGGAAGCGCACGATGGAGAGTTGTGCCTTGTCAAAAAAAATGTTGTCAATAATCTGGGTTCCTTCAATCTTGACATCAATCACTTTGCCGCCGTGCTCTGTTACTGTCAGCTTATGATTGCAATCGTGGTATGGGCATGTAGCTTTATGGTTCCCGTCGCCTTTCAGCTTGTAACTGAACTTCTGGTGGCAGCATGGTGTGTCGAGGATAACAATTGTCGGGTCGGCTGCAGATACTTCTGCCACTTGTCCGTCTTTGACCGTTATCTTTATGGGGTTGGCACACGCCGGGTTAGGGCACTTCATGGGATAAATGCCATCGTTGGAAGGGAGTTTGAGCTTAAATGTTTTTCCGCAGTGATAGGGACACGTGACTGTTGCTGCCTCTTCGTCTTTCGGCTGTTCCATCTTGATGTCTACAGGATTGAACTGTATATAGAAATCACGTTTACAGTCGGGGCAGGTCAGCTTGTATTTTCCCGGCTTCTTGGGAAGCTGGCACTTGAAGGACTTTCCGCATTCCGGATTGGGACACTTTACGGATGCCACTTGTTTATTCTCTTCTTCCATACCTTATGTGTTTAGATTATATGTGAGCTTTGCATTTCAGGCATTGCCCTTTCTTGATTTCCGTTTCGGTGAGGGGCATGCCACATTTGGGATTCGGGCAGACAAACGTGTATCTGGCTTCTTCATTCAGTTGTTTCAGCTTCTTCTTGCTGAAGGAGTTAATGACGGGCGAAAGCATGGACGGAAGAAACATTGCAGCACGAATGATGTTAATGTCCTTGACAGACATGGTAGCGCAAAGCATCAGTAGCGAAGCGCCCATGGGGATGTAGGTCATCTGTGAAATCTGCTTCTCCAGTTTGTCTTTCTTGGTCATGGTTTCGCTCCACTTCTGCTGGAGACGGGTAAACTCGTAACTGAAGTCTTCCGGGTCTTTTACCAGACGTACCGCCATGAACTGAATGCTGCGGATGTCATCGGTGCAGCCTAGACGGATGACGGTATCCTGTCGGATGACTTTCCTGACAATGCGCTCAAACTCGAAACGCTCATTACGAATGAATGTGCCGTTGCGCGAATTGAGATCTTTCAGTACCCATGTTCCGTCTGAACAAATGGTGAGCGAGGCATGTTGCTCGCTCACTCCATCCTGTGAGATGGGGAACGGCTGTCCGCCGCTCCGCCCTATGATGATTTCCTTTTCTTCCATCGCTTATAAAGTCCGTAGCATTGGGATGACGTGATTTTTGAAATCTCTCTTCTTTAAAGCTTCTGCTTTCTCGGTATCCTTTGTCAGTCCGCCCAGACCGTCGGTCAGGCACTGTGCATAGCGCAAGGCTGCCGTTTCGGTGAGTTGTCCTTGTGCTTCGGCCATCTGGTAGTAACGCACAGCATCGGCATAGCTCTGTTTGGTGAGTCGTCCTTCGTAGAAGAGGTCTCCCAGGTAGCATTGTGCTACGGCATAACCTCCGTCGGCTGCCTGCTTGTAGAGCTGCACGGCCTTTTCTGTATCTTTATCCGTACCATTGCCGGCTTCATAAAGTGAAGCTACGTAGAATTGTGCTACGGCATTGCCTGTTTCGGCAACTTTTGCCAGCTCCTTGAAGGCTTTCTTGGCATTAGGCTTCTTGTAGTTCTTGTTGGCCAGACATACAGACATCATGATTTGTGCTTCGGGCACGTCCTTGCGGATTTCCTTAAAGGTTTCGTAGGCGCCGGTAACGTCTTTGTTCTCGGCAAAATAGAGTGACATGCCTTTGAGGTAGGTCATGAACGGTTTGTCTTTCCAGCCCTTCTCGCTGTCATTGCACTGGGTGGTGAACATTTTCATGTAGCCCTTGGCTGTGGCTTCGCCCAGCCAATAGATGGCTTCATCATAGTTGCGCTCAGTGCCGTTGCCGTCTATAAGGCAAAGGGCCAGGTTCCATTGGGCCATCGGCCATCCGCCCGTTGCCGCAGTCTTGAACCACTTCACGGCGTTGGGCATGTCTTTTGTCACGATGTTGCCTTGGTAATAGAGCATACCCAGGTCGCACTGTGCCTGCAGATTACCTGCTTCGGCAGCCTTAATCAGGTAAGACACGGCTTCCTGACTCTGTGCAGGCGTGGCGGATTTAGACTTGATGACGGTCTTGGCATACTGGTATGCCGACGGGATATCGCCCAGCTTGGCAGCATTGGCAAACATGCGTTGTGCCACATCTTCTTTCTTGGTGCGCTGGTAGATGAAACCCAGTTCACGGTATGCATCGGCTGAATTGTTCTTGGCAGCGAGGCTGAAGAGCTGGATGGCACGGTTGGTGTTTTGAGCTACACCTTTACCTTCCTGGTAGCAGATTCCGGCCAGGATGCTGTTGAAGTTATCCTTTCCCTTCTCGGCCAGTGTTTCACGCTGCTGGAGGAGCTGTTTGTTGCCGCCATTGATGGAGCTGACATAAAGGCGGAGGGCTTTTACGGAGTCACGTTCTACGCCACGTCCGTACTGGTAGAGTAAACCCAGATTGCCGTAGGCTTCGACATTCTTTTGGGCGGCGGCTGCCGACCACCATTGGAATGCCTTGCCATAATCCTGGGCATAGTGTTTGCCGTTGTAGTACCATGTACCGACGATGTTCTGTGCTACGGCATTGCCTTTTTCGGCCTGTTGCACGATGACTTTCAGACTGTCTGTCGCTGCAGTTGCTGATGCGTTGTCTTGCGCTTTGGTGTTTCCTGCAAAAAGGAACGCCAACATGGAAAATATATAAATGCGTTTCATACGAATGTATTTTTATGGTAATTGGTTTATTTCTTCAAGATTCTTATCTCATGCTCGCAAGAAGGACATTTCAACAGATAACGTCCCGGATTTTCCGGCTTGCGTGCTGTTATTACCTTGTGACATGAAGGGCATTCTATGCGGATACGCTCATCCGGCTTATTGATTTTGAAATAGGAATCCTGTTTGCAGAAAGGACAGGTTACTTTATAAGTTCCTTCCTTGGTAGGACAGTTCATCTTAAAGGAACGTCCGCAATGTTTGCATTTCATTGTTTCCATATTGTTATGCATTTTCGTCTGTTATTATAATGTCATTCTGGAAATTCTCGCCTATCATGTTGCTGCTTGCGATGAAGTTGTCATCGTCAGTAGACGGCACGTAACCTTCGTCCTCGTTTGCAGCTGTCGTCATGTCTGTGAGAGTTATCAGCTGGTCGGGAATCATATCTGTGACTATGCCCGTTGAATCTACCACATAGTCGAAATCGCCGTCAAAATCAACATCGATCAGAGCAAAATCACCGTTAATGGAGTTATGTACGTTTGCCTGGATGGCTGTCGGGTTTCCGTTTATGTCATAGACGACTTCTACATCTGTTACATCTTCTATAAAGTCTGCTACATCGTTGTCGTTGGGGTCTATCTCTATTACGGGAGCCACAGGGTCGGTTATTTCTTCTTCTTGAACTGTTACCGGAGCATCTGGCGACGGAGTATCGGGAACAGGTTCAGGTTCCACTACAACCATATCAGGATTCGGCGTGGGGACAGGTTCCGGTTCGGGAATCGGTTCCGGGACAGGGGCTGGTGTTGGTTCCGGCTCAGGAATTGGTTCGGGAACCGGTTCAGGTTCCGGAGCTGGTGTCGGTTCTGGTTCAGGTTCCGGAATGGGTTCGGGTACCACCACCGGTTCATCTTCGGTTGTCAGTTCGGAAGCGAGTGTTGTTGTGCCGCTGCCTATTACTGAGCCAATCACGGCAGCTCCGGCTGTTTTCAGCCCTTCATGTTGCTTTTTTGTATTCTGGCTCTTGTTTTCAAACTTTTGGGTATCGTTTTTTTCCATAATGTCTTTTTTCATTTAAAGTTTTGTACAATCGAATATGACTATGTCTTGTCCCGACTTGGGAGCGATGAGTTGGGGGTGCTGTTGTTTCTGGCTCTTGCCCAGTACGTATGCATAGACGTACTTGTAAAGTTCCAGCATGGTGATTTTCTTGTCGGCATTCGCATCAGCCTTGCCTTGCAGTCCGGTGAGTATGCCTTTTGAAAAATATCCGGCACTTATTATGTCGCTATAGTATGAATACTCATCCATGCGGCTGCTGGCCAGACAGGTCACTCCGGGAGCAATGTAGGAAGTAAGTGCGCTGCCTGAATGACAGGCTTCTACTATCATGACCTTTTCTTTGGCGCGGCACTGTTTGAAGCAGCTCATCAGTTCGGAATAATAGATAGGTTTATCGTATGCGCAGATGCATCCTGTCTGAGTCTCGTCCACACCGCCGTGTCCGGCAAAGTAGAACACCACGCGGTCGGTGCTGCGGGCTGCCTTGCAGATGGCTTTCAGCTTTGCCAGTACATTGTCATGGTTGGCATAGGAGCTGGTCAGGATGGACACGTCCGACGTTTGTGTCTTCATCTTTTGGGCAAAGCTCTTGGCATTTTTAGTGGTCTGCGTCACAGTCATGCGGCTGTCCTGATAAGTGGATACGCCTGTGACGAGCACGTAAGTCTTTTGAGCATTTGCTCCCAGTATGAACAGGAGTAACAATGCAAAAGTCAGTATTCTTTTCATAGGATTTGATGCGTTAGAGTGTTAAATCGTTTTGAATGATATTTCCGGCAACATCGTTTTGAATGTCGGTCGATGCGATGTCCGGTCCGCTTACTGTAATGTCAGCTTCCGTAACGGGAGGGAACGGGTCGCAATCCGGCACTGTCGGTTCTTGAACCGTAGACGGTTCTACAGAAGGAAATTCCGGCTCGTCAATCTTGGCAATCAGTTCTGTTGTAGGTATTGTGAACACAGGCTCGGGCAATACCACTTCTTCACTCTCGGCAGTCACTACCGGCTCTGTTTGAACTACCACTTCTTCTGCGGCCGGGACTTCGGTTATCGTGCTGAAATCTATGCCTTCCGTACTGGCTATGGGAGCGGGCTCTTCGTTTTCATTGACAGGCTGGGGCTCTACTACCACTACATTCTCTTCAGGAATTACTTCTTCTGCAGGTTCCTCTTTTATGGTTGTGTGTTGCTGTTGCTCTATCTGTTCTTTCAGTTCTTCTATCTCTTCATCACTTTGGTTCTTTCCAAATCCGTAAGACACGGTTCCGGCTGCAATACCGGCTCCGGCTGCCACGACAGCATCCCGAAAGTTCGACATACTGGTCTTCTTGTCTTTCTGTTCTTTGTTTTGCTGTTTTTCTGTTTCCATGAGATTATGTTTTAAAGTTATTTTTGTGATTTCTTACATTGCAAAGGTATGTAGATTTTGCAACGGTTAAGCATCTTTTAAGCCTTTTGCGGTGAACCCTCCTGATTTGTCGATGAACCCTTGGTATATCGTTCGTGAATATACTGTTTGTACCGCTTCAATGCCTCCTTTGTAACAGGCAAAGTCAAAAGTTTGGTTCCGTCAGAAAGTATCAGTTTTTGATGCAAGACCTGAATCCGGTAAAGATAAGCCTGGTTGACTATATAGCTCCTGCCAACACGTACGAAATCACATGATAATGATTTGGGAACGGCTGCGGCTATGACACTCTCGATCTTGTTTAATCCCATGGGTAACATAGATACAAGTCCGCTCATATAGTAGGCCTTTGTATAATCCGTATCAGCTTTGAAACAGGCGATTTTAGTGAGGTCAAGGATCAATAGTTCATCCCGGCCATTGATACATATTTTTTCCATTTTTTCTATTCATATTAGATTCAAACCTCTATTCTTTTATTGGATGGGGCTTGTGCAAAATTAACAAAATAATCAGGATATTATGAAATATCATATTTTATTGTTGTTTGGGAAAATATTTATTTAACGTTGTTTAATAAAACCATGATATGCCAAAAAACTTCTTGACAACCGGTGTGAATATTTTTACCGGAGTTGTAAAAATATATGTTAATTGTATTTTGATATGTCTTCTTTATATATGATGGAGGACCGTACTTCCGCAAGTTCGGATAATAGTCGGGACGGGGGGTTTTTTGTTATGATAACAAAGGAATCTTATAAAAAAAGTCCGCGGTATGATATTTTTTATTAATTTCAAACACGTATAGGCATGATAGTACGAGAATGGGCTGTGAATCAATGCTATAAGTAAAACGGCCTTATCGCTGTGCTGTTGGCGGAGAATAGAATATTTATTTACTTATATTGAAACTAAACTGGAAAAAATGAATGTATCGGACTTTGATGAATCGGAAATGCTGGAACTGAAAAGAAGGGTGCTGGAGAAACTGGAGGAGACGACGGATATGCTGAAGCTGGAAGAATGCATGGCACTGCTGACGGGTATGGAGATTCCGGTATGCTATTCGGACGGGGAATTCCTGGACGAACTGCATATGGCGGATAAGGAGGAATTTGTGAAACATGAACAGGTTTTAAAGGATTTTGCAGAATGGGATTACGTGAGATAATGTGGAGCCGAAGGGCTGTGAGCGGATACAGACGGCTGCTGTGGTGGCTGGACATAACGGGTGGAAACAGCCGGGCAGACAACTTCTACAGGGAGATGATGAGGGCGGTGGAGATGCTGTCGGCTACTCCGGAGAAGGGAACGCTTAACGTGCTTTTCAGTACGCCGAGAAAACGGTATTACGGTTACGTGGTACATGGAAGATATGAGGTGATGTACCGCTATACGCAGTCTGCACTGTATGTGCTGGCCATACGCTCTACGATGAGAAGGGAGTGAATATGGGGCGTAAAATGCGGAAAATGCATACCTTTGCAGAAAAATGGATTTGCCGGAAACGGACAGATACTTGAACTATGGGGGATATGGATAACAGACCGTTTTTTGCTCTGGTCCGCCTGGGACTTGACTTGGGTGGAGAGGACTTTTCATACGTGCTTGCGGAGGCGCAATGGAAGGAGGTGATGGATATGGGTTACCGACAGTCGCTCTTCGGGGTGATGATGGACGGGATAGCCCGGCTGAAACCGGAACAGAGACCGCCGCGAGAGCTGATGATGAGGGGCATGCAGATGCTGATGAAGATTGAGAATACCAACCGGCTGCTGAACAGAAGGGTGCGTGAGACGGTGGACTTCTTTGAGAAGGAGGGATTCGGAACGTGCCTGCTGAAGGGACAGGGGCTGGCTGCGCTCTACCCGAACCCGATGCATCGCATGCCGGGGGATATTGACCTGTGGCTTACGGACGGAAGAAAGCGGGTGACGGAGTTCCTGAGAAAGCGCTTCGGAAAGGTGGAGGCGGTATATCACCATGTGGACTGCCCGATGTGGGAAGACATTGAGGTGGAGGTACACACCACACCGTCATGGATGAACTGCCCGGTGACGAACGGAACGCTGCAGCGGATGTTTGACGGATGGAAGGAACGGACGGTGAAGGTGACACTGCCCGGTGAGGGGGAGGTGCCGGTGCCTTCGGGCGAGATGAACCGGGTGTATGTGCTGCTGCACATTTACAGGCATCTGTTTCAGGAGGGAATAGGACTGAGGCAGCTGGCAGACTACTGCATGGTGCTGAAGAAGGGCATGGATGACGGTGAACGGAGATGCATGGCGGAGCAGCTGGAGAGGCTGCACATGACGCGCTTTGCCACGGCGGTGATGTATGTGATGGGTGAGGTGTTCGGTCTGCCGCGGGAGATGATGCCGGTGGAACCGTCGGAGCGTTACGGAAGGAGGCTGCTCGACGAGGTGATGCGGGCCGGAAACTTCGGACGGTATGACGAACGTATCGATCGCAGAAAGAATGCTACGGAGGCGGGACGGTTCTGCCAGCGCATAGTACGCGGAGGGCGATTCGTGACGGACTATCCGCGGGAAACGCTCTGGATGGGGCCTTTCAAGCTGTGGCATTATGTATGGAGAAAAAGACATAACTAGAATAACGGAACAGGAAGGTGCTTTGAAACGGAAGACTGCCGGTGGGGTGATGGCTCTGCGGCGGTCTTTTTTCGTGTATGTAGGGGGAAAGTGAGTATACAGAACCGGAAATGTACGGATTTTTGAAGAAGTATTGGAGGCAAACGGTGTGAAGTGGAGGATAATATTCTGAAAGTTAGTTTTTTATTTTGTTACATTTTTTGTGTTTTTTCCTGAAACATAAAAATGTATTTTTACAAACGGGTTGTTTTTTTCCTTATATTTGCAGTTCATATTTACCAAAAAACTAAAATAGGCATTATTATGAAAGGAAAAAGATTGGTATGGTTGCTAATGTTGATGCTGGGGCTGGGTATGACGGCTTCGGCACAGCGGATTGCCCTGAAGACGAATATGCTTTACTGGGCGGCAATGACACCGAACATTGAACTGGAGGCCAGGATGGCGCCTAAAGTGACAGCGGACATAACGCTGGCCGGAAGCCTGGCTTCGGTGGGAGGGTATAAGCTTAACTTCGCCGGTGTGGAACCGGAAGTGAGATTCTGGACGGACAGACCGATGGCCAGACATTTTTTCGGAGTGGCCGGGATGTTTGTAAACTATCACATGAAAATGAAAGAGAAAAAGCATTACGGTGATGCCGTAGGTGCCGGACTGGTATATGGATATGCCTTTGTGCTGGGGAAAAGATGGAACCTGGAAACCAGCGTGGGAGTGGGTATGGCACACTTCAGAGAGAAACGCTTTGAAACGGATGAACCGGACAAGGCGAACCATTCGGGATGGGCGGTAGTGCCCATGAGAGTGGGAATAACACTGGCGTATATCTTAAAATGACGGATATGAAAGGATACAGTAAATGGATAATGCCGGTACTGATGGCACTGCTGCCTGTATGTATGACGGCACAGAAATACAGAATAAACGGATATGTGCTGGATGATGCCGGAAACATGCCGGATGTGAACATCAAGGAGGTGAACGGAAAATGGCTGGGATTTACCGACCTGAACGGACACTTTGACATGAGAACGGATGCAGACTCGGTGGAGTTCTCGTTCATTGGATACCAGACGGTGAAGATGGCTGCCGCACAGGGAAGAAACGTGGTGATTCAGCTGATGCCGAACGCTACCGTGGAAGAGGTGACGGTGAAGGCGAAATACTTGAGTGAGAGTATCGGAAAGGTGCCGCCGGTGGCAAAGGGTAACCTGATGCCGTATGAGATTCCGGTGATAATCCCCAAAAATATATTCAAGGGTAACCAGCGGTTTGTGTTCCAGCCTGTACTGACGCAGGTGGCTACGGGAAAGAAGAAGGTCATGAAGCCGATGGTGGTGGATGGCAGGAAGTATAACTATACGCAGCAGAGAATGTATGACTGGGACCTGGAAAAGGATCCGCTGGGACGCTTTGTGGTGGTGGCCGACGAGAGTGTGACCGACTCGGGACGGGTGTACGTGATATACCGCGATACGGTGTTTGTGGACAAACCCAGGGATGTGTATACGCTGGACATCTACAAGTCTTACGAGAACTATACGAAGGTGCTGAAGATGGATTCGATGCCCGACTATATCAGAGGGGCGGTGAACCCGCTCAAGTTCCTGAACCTGACGATGAACGCGGCACCGGTGACTGACTCGATGTTTTTCCCGAGACCGAACAGGCAGTTTATGGATACGGAAGGGAATATCAACCTGAAGTATGTAATAGGGAAGAGTGAGCTGAACATGGACGACGAGCAGAACAGGAAGGAGCTGGAACAGCTGGAAAAGGAACTGAAAATGCTGGACGGTGAAGAGGGGGTGACGCTGCAGACGTTTGCCATCAGGGGTGTGGCTTCGCCCGACGGACCGTATGAGGCCAACAGAAGACTGGCACAGCGGCGTATGAAGGCGGCGCTGGACTATATCGTGGGAAAACTGAGCCCGCAGACCAGGGGACTGATAGAACTGCACTCGGATGCGGAGGTGGCTCCCTGGGACAGCATCGTGCCGCTCATGGAAAGGGACTCGCTGTATGAACTGGCGGAAAAGGTGAAAACCTGCATAGCGCTCGGCAACGGAAATATGGCGCGCACGGAGAAGGAGATAAAGAAACTGAAGGAGTATAAGACGGTGATTGCTGCAAAGTATCTGCCGATGATGAGAACGGCACGCTACAAGTATACGTATTCCATATTCAGAAACAGAACGGTGAGCGAGATTCAGCAGCTGTATAACCAGGGTAAGGTGCTCTCGGAATTTGAATACTGGAAACTGTACTCTGACAAGAAGAATCCTCAGGAGAAGGAACGGATATGCCGCGATGCACTGAAGAGGTATCCGGACTTCATGATGGCGGCCAATGACCTGCAGGTGCTGCTTATCGGTCAGGGAAGGCCGGACGACAGACTGCTGGAACGCTTCATGGGAAAAGAGGGAATGCCCGACGAGGTGAAGGTGAATCATGTGATAGCGCTGCTGCACAACCAGCGTTATTCGGATGCGTATGAGGTGGCCAACGGACCGATGAGGAAATCGGAACGGACGGTGAGGATCAGGGCTTTCGTAAATGCCATGAACAATGTGATGACGCCGGAGGAGGTGCGCCTGATAGAGAATACGGGGGTGATGAACAGGATTCTGATGAGACTGAACGAGGGGGACAACAAAACGGCCCTGTCACTGATAATGGGAATGGAAAACCTGGATGCGGAAGGATATTATGTGAAGGCGGTGTGTTATGCGAGAAACAACCTGACAACGGCTGCACAGGACTTGCTGAAAAAGGCAATTGACATGAAACCGGAGCTGGAGAACGTGGCGAAGGGTGATGCGGACGTGTTTGAGGTGTATAAACTCTTGAAAGAAAAGAAAAAATGAAAAGATGGTTATATAGCGCATGTTTCCTGGCATGCTGGAGCTTGTCACAGGAAATGGAGGCACAGAAGGTGCTGGTAAGTGATTCGCTGAAGACAAGGAGTTATGAGAACGCATTCGACTACTTGCTGCAGAAACCGCTGAAAACGGAGAAGTTTGAACATAAAAGAACGGGCGACCATTTGTTTACCATGGGAGCGCTGGGGGCAAACTGGCTCAGAATGAACGGAACAAACCCCATGCCGGTGGCGCAGTGGATGATTGGAGACTGGATTACGCCCGTGCATGGCATAAGGCTGGGTGTGAAAGGGGGATGGATGGACTATGCGCACGACAAAAACAAGTTTGTGGGGGCGGAACTGGACTATCTGATGAACCTCTCGGCCATAGGATACGGATATAATCCGGACAGGAAATGGGAACTGTCACTGGTGGCCGGACTGGAAGGGCTGTTTGCCAAGAAACTGGGACAGAAGGACTGGGCGGCTGGTGTGCATGCCGGACTGATGGGACAGGTGAACCTCTCAAAGTATATGTTTGCCTTTGCCGAACCGAGACTGGCACTGTATACAAACGGGGTGGCTCCCGCTGCCGACAAGAGCTGGAGAAACTACAGGCTGGGAATGCAGCTGTTCATGGGTATGGGATACAGACTCATGACGGGAGACAGAAGAGACAGGGATGAATACAGCGAAGAGGGATGGGATGACAACCTGTTCATTGCTGCCGGACTGGGTGTGGGTGCACTGGTGCCGGGAGCGCTGAAGCAGACTTTTGACCATATGGGACCGACGGCGTCATTGGCGCTGGGTAAGGAACTGAACCCGTATTCTGCCTGGAGGGCAAAGCTGAAGGCCGGAATGTATGCTACGAAAATGGAACGGAAACTGAAGGTGGTAAACGCTCAGGTGGACTATATGCTGAACCTGACAAACCTGATGGCGGGATACAGAAGCGACCGGAAGTACTGGCTGAATGCGGTGGCGGGTGTGAACCTGGCTGCATCGAAATATGAGTTTACGGAGGTTCTGCCGGGACTGGGTGCGGGTATGCAGATGAACTTTGCCGCAGGAAGAATGGCATCGTTCTATCTGGAGCCGAGACTGGACGTGTATGGAGAGAAGTTCTACGGAGGTGGAAACTCGTTCAGAAAGACGGACTGGGTGCTGTCAATGGAAGCGGGTGTGAACCTTTACAGAAGAAAGCATACAAACCGGATAGTAAACAAATATCAGTGGGAAAACAAGTCGTTCTGGGATAACTGGATGGTGCAGGGAGCCATAGGTGCTTCGATGCCGGCTACCAGACAGGTGACCGTAACGCCGGGTGACTATATGGAACCGATGGCGTATGCGGCTCTGGGGAAGTGGTGGAACGAACTGTCGGGTACACGGCTGGCACTGGAGGTGAGAAAATACAGAAGCTATCCGCAGGCCGACCGGATAAACATGGCTATGGCGGGAGTGGACTATCTGTTTAACATATCGAACTTTATCGCGGGATTTGATCCTGACAGGCGCTTTGAAGCACTGGCGGCTGCCGGACTGAGACTGGGTATGAAGTCGAAGAACAATACGCTTTATCCGGGTGTGAACGTGGCCGTGCAGGGAGTATATCATCTGAACGGAATGACCGGACTGTTTGTGGAACCGGCGCTGCAGGCATACAGCAGTGACTTTGTGAATGCCGGCATGCATGTGGCCGGAATGGGATTCCTGGGCTCGGTAATGGTGGGTGTGAACCTGCGCATGAGGGGCTATGACATGAAGGTGAACAAGAACCTGTATGACAAGGATGAAACCGTAGGAAAACGCTTTGTGACACTGGCAGGTGGAGCACAGGCCAGGATAAAGAACCTGAGGGAGTTTTTCTGGAACGGAAAAGCCGGATATGGTTACCGCTACTGCCCCTATGCTGCCTGGAGGGTTAACCTGGAGAATGCGGCCGACAGAAACTATACGCGCTGGACGCTGGGTGGAGACTGGATGCCTGACCTCTCGACGCTGGCTTATGGATATGATGCTGAAAGGAAGCTGACACTGAAGGGGGTGGCAGGTGTGGCACTGGGACTGGAAACGAACGGAAACAGAAATACGTTCTCACCGGACATTCATGTGGGCGGACAGATGGAACTGAGACTCTCACCGCAGGTGGGACTGTTTGCCGAACCGATGCTGACGGGTAAAATCATAACCGGAAAAACGGCCGGAAAACGGATTGTACCTGCCGGATCGGCCATGCTGGGACTGAATTATTACTTTAAGTAACATGGAAGGCTGCAGACCGGACGCTTCAGTCTGTCTGCATGACCTTAAATGAAAACCGCTGCAAGGCTTTGGAAGCACTTGCAGCGGTTTTTTGTATATGTATAGATTGATTGTATAGTCAGGTCAATAGGCTTTCTTCTCGCCCTTGAATACGTTGGCTACGGTCTTGTAGATGATATAGAGGTCGAGACCGAAAGTCCAGTGTTCGATGTAGTAGATATCGCCCTTGATACGGCCTTCCATCTCATAGAGCTCCTTGGTCTCACCACGGAATCCGGTTACCTGGCTCCAGCCGGTGATACCGGGCTTAACGAAATGGCGCACCATGTATTTGTTGATGAGCTGTGAGTATTCTTCGGTGTGCTTGAGCATGTGGGGACGGGGGCCTACGATACTCATGTCGCCCAGCAATACGTTGATAAACTGGGGAAGTTCGTCGATATTGGTCTTGCGCATGATGTTTCCCCATTTGGTCTTGCGCGGGTCGTTCTTGGTTGCCTGAAGTACGTCGGCATCCTTGTTGACTTTCATGCTGCGGAACTTGTAGCAGTAGAATTCCTTATCGTTAAGTCCGTTACGCTTCTGACGGAAGAAGATAGGACCGGGCATGGTAGTCTTGGTAATGATGGCTACTATGACGAATATGATAGGGAACAGTGTGCAGAGGAAAAGCAATGAGAATACAATGTCGAATGCACGCTTCAGAATGCGGTTCTCGTACAGATCGAGCGGATTACGCAGAAGACTCAATACTGGTACGTTGCCGTACATCTGAAGATATACGTTATTGTGAAGATAGTTGCGCACGTTGGGAACACTGTAGAAACGTACCAGGTGGTTGGTACAGTAATCGATAATGGGGATGATGACATCACGCTGGCGGGATGGAAGACAGCAGAACAGCTGATGAATCTGAGGATTGTTTTTCAGGTATCCGATGGCGTCTTCAGGTTTTCCCAGGTATGGACATTCTTTGGGAAACTTGGGATTGGGCTCGTCATCGAAATAGCCGTATACCTTGTAGGCAGTGGGTCTGTCATCGGTCAGCTCGTGATAAAGTTCTTCGTTGTTGCTCGTACTACCTACAAGCACTACATGATGCAGGTGCTTTTCTTCCATGCGGTACCAGTATACGAACATGCGGAAGATAAGGCGGTATATGGAGCAAAGAACGAAAAAGGTCAGCAGGAATAATAAGTAGTTTGAAAAGAATGAGATGCTTCCGAAATCAATGTATAATACTACCGTTCCCAGTATGCCTGTATAAATCGTGTTACGCAATACGCGCAAGACAATCTGATAGTTGTGCACCTTGCGCATGTGGAGAATCACTCCGTTGTGGATTGTACAGATAATATAGACCAGGCTTAACAGCAACTCCGTGTGGAGTAAACGGTCGTGAAGCAATACATCGTTGCCAGGAAACAAATCGAATAAATTGAAGACATAAAGTAGAATGTTACATAGAATTAAATCTCCTAATAATACGGTAGCTTTAATTGGATGGTTAAAACGATAAATCTGCGTTTCCATATTTGCTCTTAAAATTTATATTCGGGTCTTTGTTTATAGAACGTTTTTGCTTACAGTGTAGACCATATATACTAATATCTGCAAATATATAGAAAATATTTTATATGGGACTTTTTTAAATAAAAAATATGTTTCCCGGTTTTTGGAAAAATTTAATATTTTAATCAGATAATAGCTTGATTGATAAACTGTTCGCAAAAGTATTTGATATCTTATGATTTCGTATTTTTTATAAAGGGTATGAAAGATTGTAAGTAAAATGGAATATTATATGTAAAAATGAAATTTTGATTATAGGGGATAACTTTTTGATATAGCCAATATATATTCTATATAAATATTAATAAGTGTTTTCTATTGTTTTCGTCGTAAAGAATAAAATGATATTTTTTCGATGTGATTGATAGATATGTGGCTGCCAATATTTATGTTGTATAACATATTTCATGTTATTTGATATCTTTTTGATATTTCGTAAAACCGGACAGCAACATGGTATATAGATTTGTTATGAATAGGGTATTGTATAAAGGTTTTTTATGTACTACTTTTGCAATTGTAATTATTACAATTATTAATTGAATTAAAATTTATTGTAAAAGTAATCATTTAAAGAAGCGACATGAAGAAATTTTTTTTGGGCTTGTTTTTTTGCGGGTTAATGGTGACTGCCTGTTCGGATGAGGACAAGGATATGTTGCCTGGCGGAGAAACAACGAGTGCAATTATTAAGTTGGGTGCCGTGGATTATGAAAATGAGACAACTCGTTCGGTGGCACAGGATAATGATGTTTATGACCGGGTGGATTTTTATATTATGGATGAAAACGGTGAGCCGGTGCGAGGTACTAAGAGTTATTACATTCCTGAAACAGCAGAGATTGTAGCTGAGGGATTGCAGAAAGGTAAATATACCTTATTGGTACTGGGCGTGAAAGGAAATATCTCGGATGATGGAGCTGTAATAAACAAGCTGGAGAGAATGAGTGATGTGTGGATCACTTTCCCGGAAGAGCAGGATGAGCCTCTGAAAGCTGACTATTATTACTCAAAAACACCTTTTGAAGTGGTGTCGAAGAAAACTGCTGAAGGATATATAGAAGAGGTGTTGCTGGATAAGGAGGTCAAGCAGAAGAGAATAATGGGAAAGGTCAGCTTTGACTTTGACTATAACAACAGGTATGTGAGAACGGCAATGACCGACAAGGCTGTAAGAATGTCTCATAAGGGATTTTATACGAACTTCTCGGCAGACAGCATCTTCTCTGGTAAAGGTATGGAAGGTGAGTGGGTACTGGAACTGAACTCAACGAATGAATACAGAATGTTGCCGGCACCAGAACTGGCCGTCTTACAGGGAAATCTGGAAATGAAGAGCCGCTCATACAGAGGATATGAAATAAGTCAGGATTATGACTTTGGTGTGGAGAAGGTAGAACCTAACAGAATAAGCCGCGTAAAGATTGACGTGAAGCATCCGGATGATAACCTGGGAGTGATTTTTATGACCAGAACGGCGTATGATGAAGGGGCTTACAGAAAGATATTGCAGGATGGAGAACCGAAAGAGGTGTATACCGACGGTAACCAGAGACGGTTCAATACTGCGGAACCCTTACAGGTGAAGGTGACTGACAACGGGCAGCTGATGGTGAGATTTTACTCGCCGAGGGTGGTTACAGGAATGATGGTGAAAGCGAAGATTCCGGCTGTATCGCAGGAATATCTTGATTTTGCCTATTTTGACTCAATCCCGGCCTTTGCTGATGTGTTTGTGGATATACCGGTACTTGAAAAAGGAAGAATTCTCAGAACTGAATCCGGAAAAATGATTGAGATGCCGAGTTTGACAGTCAGCCAGCTGAAAAATGCCGAATTCAAACTGGAATCGGAGGATGAATACTGGAAAAAGCTGAAACAGATTATACATGGATGGAGTATTGGTTTCGGACTGTTTGGTGGAGACCCGGATCAGCCGGACGGAAGTCCAAATGGAAACTGGATGGGTATCAGACCGGTGCACTGCAGAGAGGTGGTGGCGTTCTTCCTCAACTTTACATTCATGATTGATATGCCGGAACATGAGGAAATTCTCCGGGCTAACGAAGACAGACTGTATGGAAACGGGGGTGTGAACGACAAGGTAACTGCTGAAACTGTTTTGGCGCAGATGAAACAGTCAAGATATCTGAATGTGGGATTGGTATATGCGGGTAACGGTGTCCTGGGACTGGGAGGAGGTAGCACGTATGGAGCTTACCAGCAGGCTTATCTGCAACATTACTTCAATACTTATGCTTGCGAAATCATGTTTCATGAACTGGGACACGTAATGGGCTATAACCATTCAAGTGCGTTTACGTACGGACCCTGGGCACAGAGCCTGATGAATAACTTTTATGTGAATAATCTGAGTAAGATGCCGATTGATTCACCAAATTATCTGGATAGTAAAAACAATCCGAATTTGTATTAACCGACTAAAACTGATTATGATTATGAATAAAAATATGAACAATATGAACGAGACGATGAAAAATGAGGCGATGAATGAAATGTATGTGAAACCTGAGTGTACGGTATATGCCATTGAAACGGAAGGTGTACTGTGTGGAAGTACTCTGACTGTAGAGAGTGACCGTTTCGGGGGAAGCTTCGGTAATCCGAGAGGATGGTAATAAAGTGAATATTAATAAAGAAACTGGAAAGAATGATGAAAAAGATATATGGAGTGCGGATGTTCCTGATGGGAGCGGTCATAACACTTGCTGCCTGCAGCAGCGGACAGGAGGATATGGAAATGCCTCAGAATCCTGTACAGCCGGAAGAAATGGTGGAATATTCGTTTACCGACAATGCCACCGGAACAAAGGCTTCGGTCAATGAAAAGGTACAGGCGGTATGGGATGCCGGTGACAAGGTGACAATGTGGATTGGAGACTCGAAGGGAACTACAATGCCTTATGTGTTTGAAACAGATAAGGGAGGAGAAAACGGAGCGGTCTTTCATGGAATGGTTCCGAAGAGTGTGAACAGCCTTTGCTACTATGCCTTCTATCCGGAAATGACTAAAAACACGAGAACAGGCAAGCTGACATTCAGTATTCCGGCCGATGGAACGGTGAGACAGGAGGAAGCGAACAGTTCAAGCCATCTGGCTGCATACAGAGCCATGTATGCACCGGTGGTGACCAGAACGGTTGCATCGACCTCACTGACGGGGGTTCACTTCAGACAGCTTACTTCTTTGCTGGTGTTTGATATCATGAATATGAGAAAAGATATCATTGATGTATCGGAAGTGGTGGTGATGGCCAGCAAACCGGTGTTTTATGAAGAAGCTGCCATAGAACCGGGCACTGAAGAGGTGACGGTGGAACAGACGGGTGATCCGGTTAATTCGGTTGCCCTCTCACTGGGGGATACTGATAATGGTGTGAAACTGGAAGCACAGAACGGACGGATGATTGCTTATATGCCGATTGTTCCTTCGGCTTCACTCCAGGGGGTAAACATCAAGCTGATTCTTAAGGTGAACGGTCAGGAAATGGCTTCGCTGGTGGTATCGGCAGAAGATTTGATGGCTGCCAGAGTAACCAGCTTTGAACGTGAGAAGTTTTATATGTTTTATCTGGATGTTCTCACCTCGGAGATTTATTGGGATGCCAATAAGAGTATTGCCGATTGGGAAAATGGAGGTGTAATTGATATTCCGGTTTGATAAAAAATGACTGATATGAAAACATTGAAAAAATATATATATTGTTTGGTTGCATTGGTGCTGACTGCTGCGTGTGAAAACGATAAGGAGGCATTTGATGTAAAAAATGGAACTGTGGCTGTGAACTTTGCGGCAACAAGACTGGCCGGGGATGCCAACGGACAACCGGATGCCACCATCAATGTGGTGAACGGATACCGTTTTGACAACGGAGTGCTGAAGGAAATCTATGCCGGAGTGAAAACGGATGCTTCGGGAAATGGCGTGGTAAAACCGTCAGAAAGAAAAGGTACGGTTTATTTTGTTGCAAACCATAGTCAGAATGCCGACTGGAAGACTGAAGTGACTACTCTGGATGAGTTTACCAAGGAACTGGTTGACGGCAATGAATGGAAAACGGACAATCTTCCGATGACCGGAATGCTGAATCTGGAAGGTATAGGATATGAAGCGGCTGTCAGCATGAAAAGAGCGGTGGCGAGACTGGATGTGGATGCTTCTGCTTATGGAGTGGAAGTGTATGATGTAACGGTAAGCAAGCTGGCTGACAGAGGTTTCTTGTGGGAACAGAGCGGAATTGCTACTCCGGAAACCGCACAGAAGAATGACTGGAGCACATCTTTTGAAACTCCGCTGAAAAACGTAAAGCAGACATTGCTGTATATGAGTGAACAGCAGAACAGTGGACTGGCTGTAGTGGTGAATGTTGCTTTCGGAGGAGGTATGCATGAACTGACTGCAAAACTGCCGGAACAGATAAAGAGAAATACGGTGTATACGCTGAAGGTAAACGGAAAGGGCGGAAAGGTGCAGTTGAGTGTAACGGAAGATGACTGGGATGAAGGTGTGCAGAGCGATGCTGTGGAGAATATGAAGGGACTGGTGGATGTGGATGCTTCGCAACTGACTGACGGAGTAAGAGTGAATGACCGCAGAGACACTGTCTTCGTATCGCACAGAGAAAATGTTTTCAGACTGGCCTTACTGGCAGAAAATGGTGCGGAGGTACAGGTAGAGGGAATGGCAGAAGGCGTGGAAGTGTCTGTAGAAAACATGGCAACGAGAACTCTGCAGAAAGTGGCGAATGTAAATGTGAGTTCTGAATTCAAGGTACCCGGACGGTTGAACGGAAGAGAATATGTGTTGCTGAAAGTATATAAGGATGCTGTGCTGAAAGGAAATGTGGTCGTAGTGTTTGAACCGAATCCTTTATTGCTTGAGGGATTGATCTCTATCGATAAGGATGGTGTGTGTGACCTGGGTAAATATGTGGATGGCGAGATTGGACGTATCACAGTGCCTGAAGGTAAGAAAATGAGTATCGAAATAGATGAGGGTGAAGACTTGTGGGCTAAGGTGGTGAATTCTGAAGAAGAAAGTAACCAGTACAGAGTGCTGGCCGGATGGAAACCGAATGACCCGAAGGCTGATGGAAGAACGCAACAGGCTTATCTGATTGTTTCGAACTATGACGGAACCGATGTGGAGAAGTATACCATAAAGAGAAGAAATTGGGGACTGCCGGTAGTGAATATAAACGGTACATGGTGGTGCAAGTATAATCTGCGCGGTAATGTGAAAAGCTTTGAAGACCAGGTGTCGATAAACGATGATGTGAATGTGATTGGCGGTGATGTAAGAAGTTACATGGAGACATGTGGGGATGATGAGTTCAGAAATCTGCTGGGTGACCAGTATCAGGGAGGTAATGTGAATGCATTGAAGCTTGCTTGTGAGGACGGAGCTTTCTATTATGAAGGATTTGCTACGAGTGCTACTGATTTTACTAACTTGGCTGCGGATGCGATGACTCCCGACGGCTACAGACTGCCTACTTATGATGACTACCGCTTCTTCACATGGGGCAATAACTCGAACATGGGGTATGGAAGCAATGCTTTCAACAACGGCTTGGGACAGAGACTGAATATCTATACGGATGAGCGGAACATGATGTTAGGGGAAGTAGAATATGGTCCGGTGCTGTATACCGAGTTTGATTATGACGGCACGAAGATTGTATTCTGCGGACTGGGACACCAGTGGGACAGCACGCGGGGAAATGTCGCTAAGCAGAATGTGATACTGGCAACGTACGGACGTACGGGAAGTTCATGGAATATCGAAGGATATCCGAAATCGGTAAACAGAGGAAACTGGTATAAATATGGAAGCCAGAATCCGACCAAGACACGAACCATACGATGCGTGAAGGCAAATGTGGAGTATATGTATAATTGACAGGAATACTTGATTGGTTTATGAAAAATATGAAACTCTATATATTAGGATTGTTGACACTGCTTTTCGGGATGATGACCGGAGCGTGTTCGGACGATGTGAAGGAGCACTTTGCGGAAGGACAAAGAATGGTACAGACACGTCTGGCCGGATATGTTGTCGGTGGTAATGATGCTACCTTGTCGGAGGAAAATGTTATAACAGATGTAAAGGCCTGTCTGTTTGAAGACGGGGTGCTTGTCAAAGTATATGATAATCTGACCGGAAATTCGGGTGTCTATGATTTTATAGTAGACAGTAACTACGGAAATCTGTATGTGGTGGCCAATACGGAAGATTTGCTGGATTGGAGCAATATGGTGGCAGGACAAACTACGGAGAATGAATGGAAGTCCCTCACTGTTTCGATGCAGGGCGACAAGGCTTCCATGTTCTTTACCGGAGGTGTGGTGCTGGAAAAGCAACCTGCCAATGCTCCGGTTGAAATGATCTTGAAGCGTGGATTGGCCCGAGTGGATGTGACCATGGAAATGGATGGTATACTGGTAAACTCTCTGACCTTGAAGAATGTATCGGAAACCGGATATCTGCTTCCGCAGGAGTCTGTGAAATCACCGGAAGGAGCGAAGAGGGACATTGCAGCAGCCTTGACAGAGCCGTTGGATAAGGATACGGAAGGAGTGATGTACATGTATGAGCAGCAGAACAGTGATTTGACCGTAGAGCTGAATGTAACTGTTGCCGGAATGGAACGGACTCTGACCGCCAGATTGCCTCAGACAATAAAAAGAAATGCGGTGTATACGCTGAATCTGGGTGGTGACGGCAGTAATTTGAATCTGAGTGTCAGTGTGGATGAATGGGATTATGCGGATGATACGGTGGTAAGTCCAGATTTCGGTGATAAGATTACGGTAGACGTAGACCGTTCGGAACTGCCGGAAGGGGTTACATTGGGAACTTCAGACAATCAGCTGGTGATGGACTACAGACCAAATGAATTCGTGTTGGCTCTGGACTGTAATGATCAGCTTGAAATAAACAGCGTGTCACAGCTTCCGCTGGAGATTACTGCCTTGCCGGAAGGGAAAAATCTGTTTCTGGTAAAGAAAAAACTTATGGCTGTGGGATATGAACAAATGGAGGGTTCTGTCACTTTCAAGAGAAAAGGTCTGAGCAATGCATATCGTGAAGATGAGGTAACGCTGGTGCTGACGGCTAATCCGACGCAGATAGAAGGAAATCTGCATTTTGATGAGAATAATTATCTGTGTGACCTGGGCGATTATGTTGACGGCGAGTATGCAGTGTTCCGTTTGGCACAAGGCAAAAAGATAACTGTGGAGTTTGATAACGGAGAGGATGAGTGGATGGCTGTACGTGAGAAGAGTGACGAGGCAGGAGCTTACCGTATATTGGGCGGTTGGAAACCGAATGACCCTAAGGCTGACGGACGTGAGCAGAAAGCCAGAATTGTAATATGTGATGCTGATACTGAAGCCAATTGTGAGGAATATACGGTGGTAAGACGGAATTATGGATTGCCGGTAGTGGAGATGAACGGTGTGTGGTGGTGTAAGTATAATGCAAGAGGTAATTCTCGCAATTTTGCCGATCAGGTACTTTCATCGGATGATCCTGCTCAAAAAGCCGGACAGTCTTCAGTATTGGATTATCTGGCTTCGTGCTCGAATGATGATTTTGTCAGCTTGTGGGGATGGGCCTATCAGGGAGGCAGTGGTAACGGACTGAAGGTGTATGTGGATAATGGAGTGGCTAAACTGAATGGATATAACAGAGGTGAAACTGTAAATATTGCTGATCTGGGAGCCAAGGCACTTTCGCCGAATGGATATCAGCTGCCGGGAACTGCCGAATATGAGAAAATATTTAAATGGGGAATGGTGGTGAACTGGAAAAATGGCGAGTATTATACGATTAACGGTGTTAGGATTCATATACACTCCATAGAAAGAGACAATGTAATGGTGGATGGTGTGGAAATGCCTCAGTTGAACTGCTTTAAGGTTTATACGGAATCATGTCCTGAAGGCATAACTTTCTACGGACCGGGTGGCCAATGGAATACCGGAGGTATCAACCATAACAAATTGTTTATCGGTGTGGTGAACAGCGGATGGTTTGTCAATAACAACTCTCTGTCAACAACCAAAGGTAGTGCGGCAGACTCGCGTATTTTGAGATTTATGAAAACTCCTGTGGAGTATATGTATGAATAAGTAAATTCATATCAGTATAAATGCAGAAAAAATCCCGGAACATGGATGATTCCAGTTCCGGGATTTGTCTGTATCTGGAGGGCCAGTTATACCCAACTTTCGAGCAGTGTGACCTTATCTTCAGGATAGATATACAGACTCTCGGTTTCGGCCGGGATGAGTACCGTCTCACCCTGCGCTATGCTTATCCGGTTGTCCTTGTCGTCACTGAGCTGCGCAGACCCTTCGGTGCAAATCATGATGACAAATGAATCGAGCTCGGAATAGTCGCACATGAGCGGTTCGGTAAGCTTGTATAACGATGTGGTGAAATAAGGGGTGGAGAGCAGTTCTACCGGCTGGTTCAGAACCGGGGTATAAGTGCTTTTGGAGTTTTCCGTAAGATTGTAGTTGATGGCATCCTTGGCCAGTTCTGTATGCAGCTGGCGCAGGTTACCGTCGGCATCACGGCGGTTGAAGTCGTAGATGCGGTAAGTTATGTCGGATGTCTGTTGGATTTCGGCAAGAAAGGCTCCGGCTCCGATGCTGTGTACACAGCCCGAAGGGATGTTGAATACATCGCCCGGATGGATATCGTGAAACTGAAGAACTTCTTCAATGGTGTTGCTTGCTACGCGCTCTTCGTATTCGTCGGGGGTGATGTGGCGTGACAGGCCGGAGCAAAGGCGTGCTCCCGGTTCGGCAGATATGACGTACCACATTTCATTCTTACCGGAACAGTTGTGACGTGAACGGGCCAGGCTGTCATCGGGATGAACCTGAATGGACAAATCTTTCCGGGCATCGATAAACTTTACAAGCAGTGGAAATCTGTTTCCGAAACGGACCAGGTTCTCACGTCCTACCAATGAGGCACCGAAACGGCTGATAAGCTCTGGAAATGAAAGACCCTTAAGAGGACCGTTGGCTACAATGGATTCATGCCCCGGTACATCGGATAGTTCCCAGCTTTCACCAACTTGCTGTAAGTCTGAGTCAAGGTTCTTGTAGGTTATTATCTTATTGCCTCCCCAGATAGTCTGTTTCAGTATCGGTTCGAACTTGAATAAATACATATCGCTATTTTAAACTTGATTTTTGTAAAGCCGCAAAGGTAAACGGATTCCCGTAAAAAAGAAAAAAAACAGCGGTTTATTTGCGTAAAAGAATAAAAAGTTATTCCTTTGGGCCGTTAAAAACTCTTTGAGTGATAAGTGTATACAATACATTTATGCGGGATTTATATCAATAAAAATTTATTTTCTAGTGAATATGAAAAATGTTGCTTTGATTTCTGGTATAACAGGCCAGGATGGTTCTTTTCTTGCTGAGTTCTTGTTGGAAAAAGGATACGAGGTACATGGAATACTCCGTCGCTCATCTTCCTTTAATACAGGACGTATAGAGCACCTGTATCTGGATGAATGGGTTAGAGATATGAAGAAAAACCGGTTGGTGAATCTGCATTGGGGTGATATGACCGACTCCAGTTCACTGGTACGTATCATTGCGCAGGTAAAACCTACCGAAATTTATAACCTGGCAGCGCAGAGTCATGTAAAGGTGAGCTTTGATGTGCCGGAATATACGGCAGAGGCCGATGCGCTGGGAACACTGAGACTGCTCGAGGCGGTACGTATATGCGGACTGGAAAAGACTTGCCGTATCTATCAGGCTTCTACCTCGGAATTATTCGGAAAGGTACAGGAGGTTCCGCAGAAAGAAACTACCCCGTTCTATCCGCGTTCGCCGTACGGAGTGGCTAAGCAGTACGGATTCTGGATTACGAAGAATTATCGTGAGAGTTACGGCATGTATTGTGTAAACGGTATCCTGTTCAACCATGAGAGTGAACGCCGTGGAGAGAATTTTGTAACCCGAAAGATTACACTGGCTGCCGCACGTATAGCACAGGGATTTCAGGACAAGCTGTATCTGGGTAATATGGATGCGCGCCGTGACTGGGGATATGCCAGGGATTATGTGGAGTGTATGTGGATGATTCTGCAGCATGATACGCCTGAGGATTTTGTGATTGCTACCGGAGAGATGCATACCGTACGTGAATTCTGCGAACTGGCCTTCAGGGAAGCGGGAATAGAGTTGAAGTGGGAAGGTGAAGGAGTGGATGAAAAAGGTATCGATGTGAAAACCGGCAAGGTGCTGGTGGAAGTAGATCCTAAATATTTCCGTCCGTGCGAAGTGGAACAATTGCTGGGTGATCCGACAAAGGCAAAGACGCTGTTGGGATGGAATCCGCAGAAAACATCGCTGAAAGAACTGGTGAGCATCATGGTGAAGCATGACATGCGTTTCGTGAGAAAGCTTTATCTGAAAGCACAAATGCCTGAATAAGATGGATAAACAGACAAAGATATATGTAGCCGGACATCGCGGACTGGTGGGATCGGCTATCTGGAAGAATCTGCAAAGCAAGGGCTATACCAATCTGGTAGGGCGTACGCACGCCGAACTGGACCTGCTCGACGGAACGGCGGTGAAGCGTTTTTTTGACGAGGAACAGCCGGAAGTGGTAATCCTTGCTGCGGCTCATGTGGGAGGTATTATGGCTAATTTGCAGTATAGGGCCGATTTTATCTATCAGAATCTGCAGATACAGCAGAATGTGATAGGAGAGAGCTTCCGCCACGGAGTGAAGAAGCTGGTATTTCTGGGCAGTACGTGTATTTATCCGAAGGAGGCACCGCAACCCATGACGGAGGATGTGCTGCTGACATCGCCGCTGGAATATACAAACGAACCGTATGCCATTGCCAAGATTGCGGGGCTGAAGCTTTGTGAGAGCTTTAACCTGCAGTATGGAACGAACTATATTGCCGTAATGCCTACCAATCTGTATGGTCCGAACGATAATTTCCATCTGGAGAACAGTCATGTACTGCCTGCAATGATTCGGAAAATACATCTGGCGAAGTGTTTGAACGAGGGTGACTGGACTGCAGTGCGCAAGGATATGAACTGCAGGCCGGTAGAAGGTATCGACGGTGAGGCTACTGAGGAAGCGATAACAGGTGTCCTGGCCAAATACGGAATAACCGCCGAGGCTGTTACCTTATGGGGAACCGGAAAACCGATGCGTGAATTCCTCTGGAGTGAGGAGATGGCCGATGCTACGGTTTTTGTAATGGAAAAGGTGAACTTTAAGGATACGTATGCTGCCGGGGAGCGTGAAGTGCGCAATTGCCATATTAATATAGGTACTGGAAAAGAGATATCTATCCGTCAGTTGGCCGAGATGATTGTAAAGACAGTCGGTTTCAAGGGCGAACTGCGCTGGGATGCATCCAAACCCGACGGTACCATGCGAAAACTTACGGATGTTAAAAAGTTGCATGCCCTTGGATGGCATCATACCATAGAAATTGACGAAGGAGTACGCCTCATGTATGAGTGGTATGTAAGAGGATGAGTGATAATCTCTATATATTGATTGGAATGGACTGATGATGTGAATCATTGGTCCGTCATTTTTACAGACTGTTATTTATTGAATTCCTGAAAATATATTAAAGATTACATAGAAGGTTAAACCTTAAAATACGGATGGAGTCTTTTACATAACATTTGGCAACTTTTATGTATTTCAATGCATTTGCTTTGCAGAGAAAGGAATAAGAGTTATCTTTGTACGTAAATGATAAAATGTAAAACTCTATATCTGAATATGAAAACACTGACCAGAATCGGGGTAGCATGTGCCCTGTTGTTATCTTTAGGCGCATGCAAACAGCCTAAAACTGAAAATCCGAAAGACTTTTTTATGTTTACTTCGTTTCATGAACCGGCAACCGAAGGTTTGCGTTATCTGTATAGTGAAGACGGTATTCATTGGGACAGCATTGAAGGAACATGGTTGAAACCGGTTTTGGGAGACAGCATCCTGCGTGACCCTTCGATGATTGTAGGAAAGGACAGTACGTTTCATCTGGTATGGACTATCTCCTGGCGTGGAAATACGGGATTCGGATATGCCAGCTCTGAGGATTTGATTCACTGGAGCGAACAGCGTCGTATCCCTGCCATGGATTCGGTGGCTTCTACTGTCAATGTGTGGGCTCCTGAATGGTTTTATGATGACACGAAAGATCAGTATATGATTATATATTCATCGTGTGTTCCCGATAAGAAGTTTGCATTGGGTGTAGAGGATGAGAACAACAATCACCGTCTGTATTATGTAACGACGAAGGATTTTGATACGTTCTCAGAGCCGAAACTGCTTTATGATCCGGGATTCAGCTGCATTGACGCTACCATTGTGAAACGCGGACCGCAGGATTATGTCATGGTATTGAAAGACAATACGCGCCCCAACCGTAACCTGAAAGTGGCTTTTGCAAAAGATGCCGAAGGACCTTATTCCGAAGCTTCGGAACCGTTTACCGGATTCCTGGTGGAAGGACCTACGACGGTGAAGTTGGGGGATGATTATTTTATCTATTTCGATGATTACAACAATCATATTTACGGAGCGGTGAAGACGCGCGACTTTGTCAGCTTTACCAGTATGACTGATAGCGTGAGCATCCCGAAAGGTCATAAGCACGGAACCATATTCAAAGCTCCGGAATCTGTGGTAAAAGGACTCCTTAAGAAATAACCGATCAAGACTGAAAACAAACAATCTATAACACTATGAAGTACTCTTTGAAACTAGCAATGGTTCTGGCTGCCGGATTGTGCGGTGCAAACGGACTTACGGCACAGGAACTGATTCATTACACTGGTACCGAACTGTCTAACCCGAATGAACATGACGGACAGCTCTCGCCTGTGGTGGGTGTACACAATATCCAAACCATGCGTGCCAACCGTGAAAAACCGTCGGCTGCAAACGGTAACGGATGGACTTACAATCATCAGCCGATGCTTGCCTACTGGAACGGCAAGTTCTACATGCATTATCTGGCTGACCCCGTAAGTGAGCATGTGCCTACTTCGTGTACCTTCCTGCAAACATCTGCCGACGGATATACATGGACCAATCCGGAAGTGCTTTTCCCGGAATACAGTGTACCTGACGGATTTACCAAGGCCGAGCAGCCGGGATATGTAGCCAAGGACTTGAAGGCTATCATGCACCAGAGAGTGGGATTTTATGTTTCGAAAGAGGGAAGACTTATTGCGATGGGTAACTATGGTATCGCATTGCATAAGAAGGATGACCCTAACGACGGAAACGGAATAGGACGTGTGGTCCGTGAAATAAAGAAGGATGGTTCGTTCGGACCGATTTACTTCATTTATCTGAATCATGACTTCAATCCGGAAAAGGGTGGAAAATACAAGGCTGATTATCCGTTCTATACCAAGGCTAAGGACAAAGGATTCAAGAAGGCTTGTGAGGAAATCCTTGCCAATCCGCTGTATCGCATGCAGTGGGTGGAAGAGGCTGACAGAGAAGACCCGCTGATTCCGCTGAAGAAGCCTTATAAGGCATTTAACTGGTATACGCTTCCTGACGGAAAGATTGCAGCTTTGTGGAAACATGCGCTTACTTCAGTGAGTGAGGATGGTGGAAATACATGGTCGCAGCCTGTGCTTCGTGCAAAGGGATTTGTAAACAGCAATGCCAAGATCTGGGGACAGAAACTGAGCGACGGTACCTATGCCACTATTTATAACCCGTCGGAATACAGATGGCCGCTGGCTATTTCACTGAGTGCCGACGGACTGAACTATACTACGCTGAATCTGGTGTATGGAGAGGTTCCTCCCATGCGTTATGCCGGAAACTACAAGTCGTTCGGACCGCAGTATGCACGTGGTATTCAGGAAGGAAACGGTACTCCTCCCGATGGTGACCTTTGGGTGACTTACAGTGTAGGTAAGGAGGACATGTGGATTACTCATATTCCGGTACCGGTACTGGTCAATGCCCCTGCACATGCTGACGAGAACTTTGCCAACTTCAAGAAGCTGGCTGATCTGAGCATGTGGAACCTGAACTCGTATGTATGGGCACCCGTATCGCTGGAAGAGAAAGCCGGACAGACATGGCTTACCTTGCGCGACAAGGATCCGTTTGCCGCAGCCATGGTAGAGCGTAAGATTCCTGCAAGCAAGAATCTGACCGTATCGTTTGACCTGATGGCCGACCAGAACAATCAGGGTGAGTTTGAAATCGAGTTCCTGGATGAGAATGGAGTGGCCTGTGCACGCATTGACCTGACCAAGGAAGGTATCATGCGTTCGAAAGGCGGAGCACGTTACGGAACGGTATGCAACTATGAAGCGAACAAGATTTATCATATACAGATGGATTTGTCGGTAGAAAACCGCAGCTCTGTCCTTACATTGAACAATGGCGAGAAGAAGGTTACCCGTATGTTCTACGCACCGGTTCATGCCATTGAACGTGTGAAGTTCCGTACCGGAGCACGCACGAATTTCCCGACACCGGATACCTGGGCAGACCAGTATGAGGATATGCCGAATGCCGGAGCGGAAGAACCGGAAGTAACATTCCGTATAGCCAACTTCAAGACTTCATCCAATGATGTGGACGGTCATGCTGCCTTGCTGAAATTTGACAACTTCAAGCATTACGTGGATTATTTCAATACGATGGAGGATGAAAACATCGCACAGGCTATCCCCAATGCACAGGCGGCTGAATGGATGAGAGCCAACGTGCCTTTGTTTGAATGTCCGCAGAAGAATTTTGAAGAGATGTATTACTACCGCTGGTGGACATTGCGCAAGCATATCAAGAACACACCGGTAGGCTATGGCATGACTGAATTCCTCGTTCAACGTTCGTATGCCGACAAGTATAATCTGATAGCATGTGCCATCGGACATCATGTAAGCGAAAGCCGCTGGTTGCGTGACCCGCAGTATCTTGACCAGATTCTGCATACCTGGTATCGCGGAAACGAAGGGGGAGCAATGAAGAAGATGAACAAGTTCAGCTCATGGAATCCTTGGGCTGTATACGGACGTTATCTGGTAGATGCTGACAAGGATTATATGCTTGACCTGTACAAGGATCTGGATGCTGAGTATAAGCGCTGGGAAAGTACCAACCGTTTGAAGAGCGGACTTTACTGGCAGGGTGATGTACAGGACGGTATGGAGGAAAGTATCAGTGGCGGACGCAAGAAGCAGTATGCACGTCCTACCATCAACAGCTACATGTATGGCAATGCATTGGCTTTGTCTGAAATGGCTGCCATGAAAGGTGATGAGGCTGCATCGAAACTGTATGCCGCAAAGGCCGATACCTTGAAGAATCTGATTGAGACACAACTGTGGAACGATAAACAGCAGTTCTTCGAGACCCGTCGCCCGGATTCGTTGGCCAATGTGCGTGAAGCTATCGGATATATCCCCTGGTACTTCAATTTGCCGAACAATAATCAGAAGAAATATGAAGTAGCATGGTTGCAGCTGACCGACGAGAAAGGATTTTCTGCTCCTTTCGGTCTGACTACTGCAGAACGTCGTCATCCGCAATTCCGCAGTCATGGTGTGGGAACCTGTGAGTGGGACGGTGCTATCTGGCCGTTTGCTACTTCACAGACACTGACCGGACTTGCCAATTACCTGAACAGTACCGATACACCGGTAGTGACCGACAGTGTATTCTTCCGTCAGATGGAGCTTTATGTAGAGTCACAATACCGTCGCGGACGTCCGTACATAGGTGAGTACCTGGATGAAGTGAACGGACAGTGGCTGATGGGTGACCGTGAGCGCAGCCGTTATTACAATCACTCTACATTCAATGACCTGATGATTACCGGTATTGTAGGATTGCGTCCGCGTGCCGACCGTACCATTGAAATCAATCCGCTGGTGCCGGAAGACAAATGGGAATGGTTCTGCCTGGATAACGTGCTTTATCACGGACACAACATTACCATCGTGTGGGACAAGAACGGTAACCGTTATCATTTGGGAAAAGGATTGCGTGTGCTTGTAGACGGAAAGGAAGTAGGACATTCAGATACGCTGAAACGCCTGGTTTGTCCGGATGTGCTCTGATAAATCATTGTATACAAGACATATATTGTTATGAATATATATAAGAAAGCATTCTTCGGAATGGCATTATGGCTTGCAGCGTTTTCGTTGCAGGCCATTGACGTAACACGGCTTAGCTGTGAAATGAAAGACAATGCGCTTGCTCTGGATACGGATGTACCGCGCTTCGGATGGCAGATGCAGGGCGATAAAGGTTGCATGCAGTCGGCTTATGAGGTGGAGGTATACACACAGGACGGGCAGGGTGGAAAGTCGGTAGTGTGGAACAGCGGAAAGGTAAATTCTGACCAGAGTCAGTTTGTAACTTATGCCGGAGAGACGTTACGGCCTCTGCTGCGTTATTTCTGGCGCGTAAGGGTATGGGACGAGAACGGAAAGCCCTCGGAATGGAGTAAGGAGGCAGAGTTTCGTCTGGCACCGGACAGCCGTTTTTTTGAAAAGGCTGAATGGATTGGAGCTATTACCAACAAGGATGCAAAGTTTCCCGAAGGACGCCGCTTTCATGGTGGTGAGCTGAAGAAATCCAAAGAGGCATGGGATGCCGTCGACTCATTGGCCTGGAGAAGTATCTGCCTGCGCAAGGATTTTGTGGTGGAGAAACCTGTAAAGGACGCTACGGTTTATGTGTGCGGACTGGGACATTATGAACTGTCACTGAATGGCCGGAAAGTGTCGGATGCGGAATTTGCACCGCTCATCAGTGATTATGACAAGACGGTTTACTACAATACATACGATGTCACTTCATTCATCAGGAAAGGTGCGAATGCAACCGGTGTAATGCTGGGCAACGGATTTTATAACGTGGTGGGTGGCGGACGTTACCGAAAGCTGCAAATCGGTTTCGGGGCACCGGCGTTGCTGATGCGTCTGGTAATCCGTTATACTGACGGAACAGAGCTTACGGTAAACTCTGGAAGTGACTGGAAATATGCATTGAGTCCGGTAACGTTCAATTCTATTTATGGCGGTGAGGACTATGATGCACGTCTGGAACAGGAAGGATGGAATGAGCCGGTTTTCGATGATGCATCGTGGAGACCGGTAGTACTGAATGAAGGTCCGAAGGGTGTATTGCGCCCCCAACAGGCTCCTCCGGTAAAGATTATGGAGCGTTATGACGTAAAGACAAGCCATAAGCTGACCGCTGAAGAGGTAAAGGCTGCCAGCACATCGACAAAACGTACCGTAGACCCTACGGCAATCATGTTTGATATGGGACAGAATCTGGCAGGATTTCCTGAGATAACCGTATCCGGAAAGCGTGGACAGAAAGTAACCATACTGGTGGCCGAAGCATTGACGGATGAGCATGCGGTAAACCAGCGTCAGACGGGACGTCAGCATTATTATACCTATACCCTGAAAGGAGATGGTACAGAGGTATGGCATCCGCGTTTCTCTTATTACGGATTCCGTTACATACAGGTGGAAGGTGCAGTGATGAAAGGTGACAGGAACCCTCACAAATTGCCGGTACTGAAGAAGATACAGTCATGCTTTGTATATAATTCGGCAGCACAGACCGGAACCTTTGAATGTTCAAACCGTATATTTACAGAGGCATTCCATCTGATAGACAAGGCTGTGCGCAGCAACATGCAGGGCGTGTTTACCGACTGTCCGCATCGTGAAAAGCTGGGATGGCTTGAGCAGGTGCATCTGAATGGTCCGGGACTGCTGTTTAACTATGACCTGACATCATACGGACCGAAAATCATGCGTGACATTGCCGATGCGCAGCAACCGGACGGAATGATGCCTACTACGGCTCCCCGTTATGTGATTTTTGAGGGACCGGGAATGGATGCCTTTGCCGATTCTCCCGAATGGTCAACTACCTTGGTAATGTTCCCCTTCATGTACTACTACGCATACGGTGACGATTCGCTTATCAGAACTTATTATCCCAACATGCGCCGTTATGTAGATTACCTTACCAGCCGTGCCGACAAACATATCGTGGATTACGGACTGGGTGACTGGTATGATTACGGTAACTTCCGTGCGGGATTTTCACGCAATACATCCATTGCTGTTGTGGCTACGGCTCATTACTACATGAACATCTGTCATCTGGCTGAAGCTGCCCGTATGATAGGAAATATGTATGACGCAGAGGCCTATGGAAAGTTGGCCGGTGAGGTGAAGGAAGCCTTTAACGACCGTTTCCTGAACAAGGAAACCAACCAATATGATACGGGCAGCCAATGTGCCAATGCACTGGCTCTTTACCTGAATCTGGTTCCTGCAGAGCGCAGGCAGGCTGTACTTGATAACCTGGTGGCCGATATCAAGGCACACGGAACCCGACTGACGACCGGTGATGTAGGTAACCGTTATCTGTTTCAGACACTGGCCCGTAACGGACTGGATGAATTGATGTATGCCATGCATAATCACGAGGAAGCTCCGGGATATGGATTCCAGTTGAAATTTGGTGCCACTACGCTTACCGAACAGTGGGATCCTCGTCAGGGCTCATCGTGGAATCACTTCATGATGGGACAGATTATGGAATGGTTCTACAACTCATTGGCCGGAATCCAGCATGACGACAAGGAAGGAGGATACCAGCACGTGATTCTCCGTCCGCAGGCTGTGGGTGACCTGAAGCATGTAAAGGCATCGTATGATACGCTGTACGGAAAGCTGGAAGTGGAGTGGAAGCGTGAGGGTGATACTTTCCATATGCAGATTACCGTGCCGGCCAACTGCTCGGCTACCGTTTATCTGCCGGGACAGGATGTTCCGGAAAAGGTAAAGAGCGGAACCTATACGTTTACGAAAACAATCTGAAAACACTATAGAAAAACATTACAATTACAATGAAAAAACTGACTTTTACTTTGGCTTTGCTGGCCTGTTCGGCTTTACAGACACAGGCACAGAACACTTTTGAGGGACAGTTTACCCGTCCGCTGGGAGAGGTGCTCGATGAGATTGCTACACGCTTTAACGTGCGTCTGAAATATGATATTGACACCACCGGACTGAAATTGCCATATGCCGATTCACGCATACGCCCTTATTCGGTTGAAGAATCGCTGACCAATGTATTATCTCCGTTTGACTATAAGTTCGTGAAACAGGGAAATGCCTTGTATAAGCTGAAAAAATATGAATATCCGCGCCGTACGGATGCCGATGGCCGGAAACTGATTGATTACTTGCTGACCCAGTATAATGATCAGGTGAGTTTTGAAAAACGACGCGTGCTTTTGAAGAAAGAAGTGCGTGAACGTCTGCAAATCGACAAGTACCTTTCGCTGCGTACAGGCAGTGCGCCCATCTTGTCGAAGATACGCAAGTATGACGGATATACCGTTCAGAACTTTGCGCTCGAAACTCTTCCGGGACTGTATGTATGCGGTTCTATCTATACTCCGAAATCAAAAGGCAAGCATGCCCTGATTATATGTCCGAACGGACACTTTGGTAACGGACGTTATCGCGAAGACCAGCAGCAGCGTATGGCTACTCTGGCGCGTATGGGTGCTATCTGTGTAGATTACGATTTGTTTGGATGGGGAGAATCGGTTTATCAGGTAAGTTCGGCCGGTCACCAAACCAGTGTGGCGCATATCGTGCAGGCCATGAACGGTATCTCTATTCTGGATTACATGATAACCCGCAAGGATGTGGATACTACCCGTGTGGGAGTGAACGGAGGTTCCGGCGGAGGTTCACAGACTGTTTTGCTCTCTGTGCTCGACGACCGTTATACGGCTTCCTGTCCGGTAGTCAGTCTGGCTTCTCATTTTGACGGAGGATGTCCGTGTGAAAGCGGAATGCCAATTATGCTTGCAGGTGGAGGAACCTGTAATGCCGAACTGGGAGCTTTGTTTGCTCCGAAACCCATGTGTGTGGTGTCCGACGGAAAGGACTGGACGGCCAGCACTCCGACTTTGGAATATCCCTATTTGCAGAAAGTATACGGTTTTTACGGTGTAGCCGATAAGGTAACCAATGTGCATCTGCCGAAAGAAGGACATGATTTCGGTCCAAACAAGCGCAATGCCGTATATGATTTCTTTGCCGGAGTCTTTAATCTGGACAAGAGTAAGCTGGATGAAAGCAAGGTAACCATAGAGCCTTTTGAAAATCTGTACAGCTTTGGAAAGAAAGGAGAGAAGATGCCGGAGAATGCTATTCGTTCGGTTAATGAGCTGGGCAAATATTTCGGCAAGGATGCCGTACGTGCTGCCGCTGCCGATGAGTCTGTACTGAAAAAATCACAGGAGATTATCGCAGCTCTGAATCTTACCGACGAAAAGGTTATCAATCTGGCAACAACTGCCGTATACAATCACCGTCGTGCCGTACGTGACTGGCACAATGCACATCCTTATACCATCATTCCTGAAGTAGATAAGGCTACCGGCCGTAAGCTGAGCAAGGTGGAGCGTGAAATGATGGCCGACAAGATGATTCCGGAGTCTGTTCACGCACGTCTGCTGAAAGACTTGAACCGTGTGCTTACTCCCGAACAGGTAGAAGCGGTGTTCGACCAGTATACCGTTGGAAAGGTGGCATTTACCATGAAAGGATATTATGCCATTGTTCCTGACCTGACCGATGAAGAGGCCAAGGTGATAGAAGGACATCTGAAACAGGCCCGTGAGGAAGCTTTGGAGTGCAAGAGCATGAAAGCCATTTCGCAGGTGTTTGAAATCTACAAGACCAAATGTGAGCAGTATCTCAACAGCAACGGACGTGACTGGAAACAGCTGTTCCGTGATTATGTAAACAAGCGTAAGGCTGAGAAAGCTGCCCAAAAGGCCAAGGAAGCGAAAAAATAATTAATCACTCTATAAAGAATTTATTTGTATGATGTTGAAGAAACTAGTTCTTGCAGGCTGCCTGTTCCTTTCACTGGGAATGGCACGTGCCGATGCACAGGAATACAAACTGTGGTACGATAAGCCTGCCAGTGTATGGACAGAGGCTTTGCCTTTGGGCAACGGACGTCTGGGTGCCATGGTTTACGGAAATCCGGGAACTGAACAGATTCAGTTGAACGAAGAGACCATCTGGGCCGGTCGTCCGAACAACAATGCCAATCCTGAGGCAAAGGAATGGCTGCCTAAAATACGTGAACTCGTATTTGCCGGAAAATATCTGGAAGCCCAGACGTTGTGTACCCAGCATGTGAAAGCAAAGACCAATTCGGGAATGCCCTATCAGAGTTTCGGCGATTTGCGTATGAGTTTTCCGGGACATACCCGTTATTCAAACTATTATCGTGAGCTGAGTCTTGATTCGGCCAAGACTCTGGTACGTTATGACGTAGACGGGGTGCGTTATCAGCGTGAGACGTTTACTTCATTTACTGATCAGGCTGTGATATCACGTATCACTGCCAGTCAGCCGGGAAAGATTACGTTCAATGCCGTACTGACCAGTCCTCATCAGGATGTAATCGTTACCTCCGAAGGCAATGAAATCACTTTGGAGGGAGTATCGTCTTTGCACGAGGGACTGAAAGGAAAGGTTCAGTTCCAGGGACGTGTAGCTGTTAAGACCAAAGGAGGAACGGTTACCAGCCGTGACGGTGTGCTTACCGTAGAGAATGCCGATGAAGCTATCGTATATGTGTCAATAGCTACCAATTTCAATAACTACAAGGATATCACCGGTGATTATATCGGCCGTGCCAAGAATTATCTGGCCAAGGCATTGGGTAATGACTATGAGTCTGCCAAGAATGAGCACGTGAAGTTCTACGAAAAGTATCAGAACCGTGTGACCTTGAATCTGGGCGAAGACAAGTATGCCGATGTGACAACAGACAAGCGTGTGGAGAATTTCAAGACTACCAATGATGCATTCCTCGTTGCCACTTATTTCAAGTTCGGACGTTATCTGCTTATCTGTTCTTCACAGCCGGGAGGTCAGGCACCTAACCTGCAGGGTATATGGAATGACAAGCTCTTCCCGTCATGGGATTGCAAGTATACCTGCAACATCAACCTGGAGATGAACTACTGGCCATCAGAAGTAACCAACCTGACCGAACTGAACGAGCCGCTGTTCCGCCTTATCAGCGAAGTGAGCGAGACCGGTAAGGAAAGTGCGCAGATTATGTACGGTTCCAACGGATGGGTACTTCATCACAATACCGATATATGGCGTGTGACCGGAGCCATAGACAATGCACCTTCGGGCATGTGGGCTTCGGGTGGAGCATGGCTTTGCCAGCATTTGTGGCAACATTATCTGTATACCGGTGATAAGGAATTCCTGCGTAAGGTTTATCCCATACTGAAAGGTTCGGCCCTGTTCTTTGATGAGGTAATGGTGAAAGAGCCTACCAAAGGATGGTTGGTGATGTGTCCGAGCAATTCGCCCGAGAATACACATGCCGGAAGCAACAAGAAAGCTACAACCGCTGCCGGATGTACAATGGACAATCAGCTGGTATTCGATTTGTGGAATGCCGTAATCGCTTCATCAGAAATTCTCGGAACAGATACCGAGTATGCCGCTCATCTGCAGGAGCGTCTGAAAGAACTGCCTCCGATGCAGATAGGACGCTGGGGACAATTACAGGAATGGATGTTCGACTGGGATGATCCGGAAGATGTGCACCGTCATATTTCTCATCTGTACGGACTGTTCCCAAGTAACCAGATATCACCGTACCGCACTCCAGAACTGTTTGATGCAGCACGCACCTCACTGATTCATCGTGGAGACCCGTCTACCGGATGGAGTATGGGATGGAAAGTTTGTCTGTGGGCACGTCTGCTCGACGGTGACCATGCCTATAAGCTGATTACTGACCAGTTGACTCTGGTTCGCAATGAAAAGAAAAAAGGTGGAACTTATCCTAACCTGTTCGATGCACACCCGCCTTTCCAGATTGACGGAAACTTCGGTTGTGCTGCCGGTATTGCCGAAATGCTGATGCAGAGTTATGACGGATTTATCTACCTGCTTCCGGCACTGCCATCCGTATGGAAAGACGGAGAGGTAAAAGGTCTGGTGGCACGCGGTGGATTTGAACTGGATATGACCTGGAAAAACGGAAAGGTTACCCGTCTGGCAGTGAAGTCACGCATCGGCGGGAACTGCCGTCTGCGTTCGTTGAATCCGTTGTCGGGTAAAGGACTGAAGAAAGCCAAAGGAGAGAATCCGAATCCGTTGTTTGCAGTAGAGCAGGTTGCCGAGCCGTTGAACAACAGCAAGGTTGCCTTGAACAAGGTAGAACTGCCGAAGACTTATCTGTATGACCTGAAGACCGAAGCAGGCAAGGAGTATGTGTTAATAGGAAAATAATCAAATAATTAAAACAATAAGTATGAAAAAATTATCTGTGTTAGCTTTTCTTTTCCTGTTGGTTACAGGAAGTGTGTTCGCTGAAGACGAACCAAAGGTATATTTGCCGTGGAAGAACGGTAAGTTACAAGTATCTGAAAACGGACGCTATTTGCAGCATGAAAACGGTAAACCGTTCTTCTGGATGGGTGAGACCGGATGGCTGTTGCCCGAGCGCCTCGACAGAGAAGAAGCCAGCTATTATTTGACCAAATGCCGTGAGGCCGGTTTTAATGTAGTGCAGGTGCAGACAGTAAATGGGGTTCCGGCAATCAATTTCTACGGTCAATACTCATTCCCTGAGGGATTCGACTTTAAGAATATCAACAAAAAAGGTGTTTACGGATATTGGGACCATATGGACTATATCATAAAGAAAGCCGAACAAAACGGTATCTATATCGGTATGGTTTGTATTTGGGGAAATTTGGTAAAAGCAGGTTTAATGAGTGTAGAGGAGGCTAAGGCTTATGGTAAGTTCCTGGCTGAGCGTTATAAAGACTCTCCAAACATTATCTGGTTTATCGGTGGTGATGTACGTGGTGATGTTTGTACAGATCAATGGAATACATTGGCACGTACCATTAAATCAATTGACAAGAATCACCTGATGACCTTCCATCCGTTCGGCCGTACTTCTTCTATCTATTGGTTCCATGATGCAGACTGGTTGGACTTCAACATGTTCCAGAGCGGACACCGCCGTTATGACCAGACTCGTGGTGATGGCGATAACACAGCTGAGGCAGCTGTAGCAGAAGACAACTGGCGCTATGTAGAGGCTGCACTTGCAAAAACTCCGGCAAAACCTGTTATCGATGGTGAGCCTAGCTATGAAGAAATCCCGCAAGGATTGCATGACCCCAGCGAACCATGGTGGAAGGCACCGGATGTACGCCGTTACGCATACTGGTCAGTATTTGCAGGTTCTTTTGGACATACTTACGGACATAACTCTATCATGCAGATGCTGAAGGTTGCCAATGTTGGAGGTTACGGAGCAAAGAAAACATGGTATGAGGGACTGGAAGATCCCGGATTCAATCAGATGCAGTATCTGAAGAATCTTATGCTGTCATTCCCCTTCTTTGAGCGTGTTCCCGACCAAAGCATTATCGTAGGTGAGAACGGATTCCGTTACGACCGTCTGATTGCTACACGCGGTAATGACTATCTGTTGGTTTATACTTATACAAACAATGAAATGAAGCTTGATTTGACCAAAATCAGCGGAGCCAAGAAAAATGTATGGTGGTATAGCGTAACCGACGGTTCATTGAAATATGTGGGTCAATTTGACAACAAGGTACAGACTTTCCATTACGATGGTGCTTACGGAGCAGGAAACGATCATGTATTGATTGCTGTTGACGCTGATAAGGATTATATCCAGAAAGACTGGACAAGCATTCCAAGAAAAGACTAATTTGAAATCATGAACAGATTAAGTATATTTTTAGCAACATTGCTGATATCTGTAGGTATGCAGGCAGGGGTGAAAGTCACCCGCCTGCTTACTGAAGGTCAGACTGCGCCGCTGAGCATTGAGGCTGCGCAGCCCCGGCTGAGCTGGCAGATAGAATCAGACCAGAAGGCAGTGATGCAGACCGGATATGAAGTGATGGTTGCCACTTCGGTTGAAAAGCTGAATGCGGGTGAAGCCGATTTGTGGAAGTCCGGACGCATTGATTCAGACCAGTCTGTATACGTGCCGTACGGAGGAAAAAGACTGAAAAGCAACCAGCGTTGTTACTGGAAAGTAAAAGTATATACCTCTCAGGGAGAATCTGAATGGAGTGAACCCGCTTCATGGGGAATGGGCCTGATGGGAGAAACTTCCTGGGGCGGACGCTGGATAGGATGGGACGCTCCTTTTGAATGGGACGATGAAACCACTTTCAGCCGTTTGAGTGCACGTTATCTGCGCACCGAGTTTCAGGCAAAACCGAATATCAAGCGTGCTACCCTGCACATTTCCGGACTGGGAATGTATGAGCTCTTCATCAATGGCAAGCAGGTAGGCGATCAGGTATTGGCTCCGGCTCCTACCGATTACCGCCGTACCGTACTTTACAACTCTTTCGATGTGACCGATATGCTTGCATCTGACAACGCAATCGGAATCGTACTTGGTAACGGACGTTATTATACCATGCGTCAGAATTACAAGCCTTACAAGATTGCACAGTTCGGCTATCCCAAGGTACGCATGAACCTGATAATTGAATATGCAGACGGAACTACCCAGCGTGTCAATACAGACGAAAAGAAGTGGAAGCTTACCGGTGACGGTCCTATCCGCAGCAACAACGAATATGACGGAGAGGAGTATGATGCACGCAAGGAACTGGGTAATTGGACTGTTGTTGGCTATGATGACAGCAAGTGGAATCTGGCACAGCGCGTAGCCATCCCTTATGGTAACCTGCATGGAGCACAGGCGCCCAACATGAAAGTGATGAAAGAAGTGAAGGCTGTATCCATCAAGCAGTATGGTGACCGTTATATTGTTGACTTCGGACAGAACATGGCCGGATGGGTGCGTATGAAAGTACGTGGAGGAGCTTCGGGCGATACCATCAGAATGCGTTATTCCGAATTGCTGACTGCTGACGGAAAAAATCTGAAACTTGAAAACTTCCGTGATGCACGCAGCACGGATACTTATATATGCAACGGTAAGGAGAACGGACGTGAATGGTCTGCACGTTTCTCTTATCACGGATTCCGCTACATAGAACTGACCGGATACAAGAATCCTCAGTTGTCTGATTTTGTGGCAGAGCTTATTTTTGATGAGATGGAAACGCACGGAACCTTTGAATGTTCCAATGTCGTATTGAACCGTGTTTACCAGAATGCATGGTGGGGTATTGCCAGCAACTATAAAGGTTTGCCGGTAGACTGTCCGCAACGTAACGAACGTCAGCCATGGTTGGGCGACCGTCCGATGGGTTCATGGGGTGAAAGCTTCCTGTTCAACAACGGACAGCTGTATGCCAAATGGATGGACGATATCCGTGAAGCACAGCGTGAAGACGGATGTATCCCCGATGTAGCTCCGGCATTCTGGAATTATTATACCGATGGCATGACATGGCCTTCTGCACTGCCGGTTATCTGTGACATGCTTTATGAGCAGTATGGCAACATTGAGCCGATACGCAAGAATTACGATGCCATCGTGAAGTGGATGCATCACATGCGCGATGTTTACATGGAGGAAGACGGAATTATCCGTAAGGATAAGTATGGTGACTGGTGCGTACCGCCCGAATCACTCGAACTTATCCACAGTCAGGACCCAGCCCGTAAAACGGATGGCGGACTGATTGCTACCTCTTATTATTACAAGATGCTGCAGATGCTTACCAAGTTTGCACACCTGCTCAACCGTGACGCCGATGCTGAAGCTTATCAGAAAGAAGCTGCTACAGTACTTGATAATTTCAACAAGGCATACCTTACCGTGAAGAAAGGTACATCACAGGCTCCGGGACATATGCTTTATCCTGACAGCATATTCTATGGAAACAATACAGTGACTGCCAATATTCTTCCGCTGGCATTTGACATGGTTCCTGCACAATATCGTGATGAGGTATGTAAGAACGTCATTACTTCCATCATAACTACCAACAAGGGACATATCAGCTGCGGTGTGATAGGTGTGCAATGGCTGATGCGTGAACTTACCCGCATGGGAAGAGGTGACGTGGCATTCCTGCTTGCATCCAACAAGACCTATCCAAGCTGGGGATACATGATTGAAAACGGTGCTACTACCATCTGGGAACTTTGGAACGGTGATACCGCCAGTGCCAAGATGAACAGCGGAAACCACGTGATGCTGCTGGGCGACCTGCTTTCATGGTGTTATCGTGACCTTGCCGGTATTTCTCCTGCCAAACCCGGATATAAGGAAATCATTATGAAGCCGGATTTCTCTATCGACGAACTGAGTTATATCAATGCTTCCTATGTTACTCCTTATGGAAAGGTGACAAGTAACTGGAAAAAGAACCTGATGCACCTTGACTGGGATATTACCGTACCGTGCAATACTACCGCATTGGTATATCTGCCTGTTACCGATGAAAAAGCCGTTAAGGATGCCAACATAACCTTTGTGCGTCATGAAGGAAACAGTACCGTATGGCGTGTAGCTTCCGGTACCTATCACTTGTCTGTAGCCTTGAACCCTTCAGCAGGAAAGGAATCTCCCTGCATAGTTGAATCACATTTCCTGTATGAGTCTGCACCTTTTCCACAAGCCCATTCGGCAAGTATTGCCGAAACACCGAAAGGCGATCTGGTAGCTACCTATTTTGGCGGAACCCGCGAGCGTAATCCGGATGTATGTATCTGGGTAAGCCGCAAGCCGAAAGGAAGTACGGAATGGACTGCCCCTGTAAAGGTGGCCGATGGGGTCATCAGCGCTACGGAACGTAAGGCTTGCTGGAATCCCGTATTGTTCCAGATTCCGGAAAAGAAAGGTGAACTGCTGCTGTTTTACAAGGTTGGTAAGAGCGTGGGCGACTGGAAAGCCTATCTGCTTCGTTCAAAAGACGGCGGAAAAACCTGGAGCAAGCCCGAAGCTATGCCCGAAGGTTTTCTGGGGCCGTCAAAAAACAAGCCTGAATATGTAAACGGACGCATTATCTGTCCGAGCAGTACCGAAGGCAACGGATGGAAAATCCATTTTGAGATATCCGATGACAAGGGTAAGACCTGGCGTAAGGTTGGCCCTGTTGAGGCTGAACTTTCGGTTCCCACCCAATTGCGCAAGCCGGGCGTAAAGGCAGAAGATGATATGGAAGCCGGTGAGGCCATCAAAGGCGAAGGTGCCAAACCCATCTATTGCATACAGCCTGCCATATTGCGCCACAAGGACGGCCGTCTTCAGGTAGTTTGCCGTACTCGTAATGCAAAGATTGCTACAAGCTGGAGCAGTGATAACGGTGAAACCTGGAGCAAGGTGACTTTGCTTGATATTGAGAGCAACAACTCCGGAATAGATGCAGTCACTTTGGCCGACGGACGTCATGTCATGGCATACAATAACTTTGAAACCATTCCGGGTACACCGAAGGGAGCGCGTACGCCGTTAAGCATAGCAGTCTCTTCTGACGGCATAGTATGGAAACATGTAGTAACCCTGGAAGACAGTCCGGTGAGCCAATATTCTTATCCGGCAATAATACAGGCTTCAGATGGAAAGATACATGTAGTTTATACATGGCGCCGTCAGCGAATCAAACACGATGTGATTGATTTGAATAAATAAGAAATAAAATTTAGTTTAATTTGTTTTAGTACAAAAAACTGTATTAAGAATTAAACGGATATAAGTAAAGTTACGAATCGTAACTAAAAAACGTAAAAAAGCCGTATCGAAACCTGTTTTCAGGTGTCGATACGGCTCTTTTTTTACGGATAAAAATATTCAAGTTTTAGATTGAAAGTTTGCAAAATGCCATGTTTAAATCTCAAAATAATATCTATCTTAGCCGGTATTGGTTAATAAATGTAAAATATGGTCTATTAGGGGAATATTTTAAGAAATAAATTTTATATTGTTTCTTATAATATTATACTTTTGTACATCATCGAGAAGAAGGAATCGTAAAAAATACTTTTTTTAAGGTGAGAGAATTTTATTTATGTTTATTTTTTTAATCTAAATCTATTCATTTATGAGAGAGGACAAAAAATTGTGGAGCGTCGTAAAACGCCCATTTTTGTTCGCAAGTTGTGTGCTTGCAGCTCAAATATCAATGGCTTCTCCAGCAACGGGGGGGGGGTAGTTTTGTAAATTTAAATTCCACCCAGCAAGTACCTGCTCCAAATCAGAATCAGGACGTGCGTAAGGTTACAGGTGTGGTTTATGGATCGGATGGCGAAACGCTGCCTGGTGCAACAGTTTATGTGAAGGGTGCTGCCCAATCAGGTGTTATAGCCGATTTGGACGGTAACTTCTCAATCATGATTCCAGCCGGTGCCAAAACATTGGTTGTTTCTTATGTAGGTTATGAGGCGAAAGAAATTTCGCTTACCAAGAAGGAGCATTATTCAGTTACGTTGAAAAGTAATACGGCTATTGACGAGATTGTGGTTACCGGATACCAGCAACTGAAGAAAAATGCTTTTACCGGAAATGCCACTGTGGTTATGAAGGATGAGTTGTTGAAGACTAACAACAAGAACGCGATTGCCGCTTTGCAGGCATTTGAGCCTTCGTTCCGTTTGAAAGATGCCAATCTTTGGGGTTCTGACCCTAACAATCTGCCTGAATTTACTATTCGTGGTGAAAGTAGTATCGGTATGAACCGTGGTCTGGATGTAGAGTCTGCACGTCGTTCACAACGTACTAATTTGGCTGATAACCCGAACTTGCCGATTTTCATTTTGGACGGTTTTGAGGTAGATGTTCAGAAAATCTACGATATGGATATCAACCGTATCGAAAGTATGACTATTTTGAAGGATGCTGCTGCTACCGCTCTTTATGGTTCGCGTGCTGCCAATGGTGTGGTTGTAGTAACAACCGTTGCACCGAAACCCGGTGAACTTCGCGTGATGTATAACGGTACATTCGGAGCTGAATTCCCTGACTTGTCAGATTACAATTTGTGTAATGCCTCAGAAATGCTTGAAGTTGAGCGTTTGGCAGGGTTGTTCGTTTCTGATAATCCTTCAACTCAGAAAGACCATGATATTCGTTACAATGACCTCTTGAATGAGGTACGTCGCGGTGTAAGAACAGACTGGTTGGCTCAGCCGGTTCGTAATGCATTCAACCACAGTCACAGTTTGAATTTGTCTGGTGGTGTTGAGTCTATACGTTATAGCGTCGATTTGAACTACAATACCCATAATGGAGCAATGAAAGGTTCATACCGTGATGTATACGGTGCAGGCTTGACCTTGGATTACCGTTACAACAAATGGTTGCAGGTAATGAATCAGGTTACCTATACAGTTACCGAATCAGAAAACTCTCCTTATGGTAATTTCTCTACTTATGCTTCCTTGAAGCCATATTGGGCACCTTATGATGATAACGGACAGTTGCTTGAAACCCTGAAATCATCCAATAACGTAGCTAACCCATTGTATCAGGCTAAATATCTGGGAAGCTATTCCGGCCGTACTACTTTGACCGACTTGACCAATAACTTAAGTATCAATGTAGATTTCGGTGGAGCATTTAACTGGAAAACTCAGTTCTCTGTTACCCGTACCGATTCGGATGCAGAGTCTTATACAGATCCTAAAGATCCAAGCTTTGCAGAGTCTCCAAGTAAGGAAAAAGGTACATTGCAAACTACCAATGACTATTCTTACAACTGGAACTTGAACTCTTTGCTTTATTTCAATAAGTCTTTCGGCAAACACTTTATCAATGCCACTGCCGGTATCAATGCCCAGCAGAACAGAAGCCGCACAACCAATATTCTCTATCGTGGTTTCCAGTTGAGTAACCTGCATTCACCTAACTATGCAGCCGATCAGCCCGACAAGACCAATGTAGCCATTAACGAAGACCGTTTGATTGGTTATCTGGGAGCGTTGAACTATTCTTATGATGATATTTATCTGGCCGACTTCTCATTCCGTATGGATGGTTCTTCAAAATTCGGAAAAGACGACCGTTATGCACCGTTCTGGTCAGCCGGTTTGGGTATCAACATTCACAATTATGAGTTCCTGCGCAACAATGAACTTATCAATACATTGCGTCTGAGAGCAACATACGGTGTTACCGGTAACGTAAGTTTCCCGTCATATGCAGCCGTATCTACTTATCAGACATCAGAAGACTGGTATTATTCAACTCCTGCCAATACCTTGATGGCATTGGGTAACCCGTCGTTGACATGGGAAAAGACCGGAACATGGGATATCGGTATTATGGTTGAATTGTTTAACCGCCGTTTGTCTATCGAAGCCGATTACTACCGTAAGGAAACAACCGACCAGTTGTCACAGTTGAATATCCGTACCTCTTCCGGTTTCGAAACCTATTATACCAACGCCGGTACAATTCTTAACAAGGGTTATGAAATCAAGTTGAACGTTGTTCCTTATCAGGACCGTGACTGGACTGTTGCCATTAACGCAACCATAGCCGGAAACAAGAACCGTATCACAGCGTTGGGTCAGGAAGCAGAAGAATACAACCGTCGTGTTCAGGAATTTTATGCAGGAAAAGGTGAAGATGCCAATAAGGCAGAATACAGTGAGTTGAAAACCATTCCTTTGACTCAGTATTATGTAGGTGCTTCAACAACTGCTATTTATGCAGTACCATCTTTGGGTATTGACCCCTCTACCGGTAAGGAATTGTTTGTGAAACGTGATGGAACTATAACCAATACATGGAACTCAGCCGACCTTGTTGTTTGCGGTGATACAAGTCCTAAGGCACAAGGTTCATTCGGTATCAATATCGGATGGAAAGGATTCTATTTGAATACTACATTCCTGTATTCAGTAGGTTCTCAAAGCTATAATGAAACCTTGTTGACCAAGGTAGAAGAAGCTGATATCGAAGGAAGCAACGTTGACCGTCGTGTATTGACCGACCGTTGGAAACGTCCGGGTGACCTCGCTCCTTACTATGACATGAAGATGAATGTTGAAACTCAACCGACTTCACGTTTTGTTCAGGACAACGATTATCTGTCATTCAGCGGCTTGTCTTTTGGATATGATTTCAGTCAGGACGTTGCCAAGAAGTTGTATTTGACTTCGTTAGGTCTTCGTTTCAATGCAAATGACATCGCACGTTGGTCTTTGATTCGCGAGGAACGCGGAACAAGCTATCCGTATGCAAAAAATTATAGTTTCACACTAAGCTTAGGCTTTTAATTAATATGATTTTATGAAAAAGATTTATCTACATATCTTCTTCTTTTTGGCTGTATTCTCATTCAGCTCATGTTCAGACTGGTTGGACATTGAGCCCGACGGCCAGGCCACAAACGACAAACTGACTGAAACCGGAGATGGTTACCGTTCCATGTTGAGCGGAATCTATAAAGCCATGACTTCTGCCAACTTGTATGGTAGAGAGATGCAATTTGGTCTTGTTGACTGTATGTCTTGTCAATATTCCTGGGACTGGTATACCGGAACCGGTGAAAACAGTGCAAGTTCACAATATATTGAGGCACGTAAATTCAACTATTACAACACTTCTTTGCGCGGAACCATTGATGCTTTGTGGAAAGACGGTTATAATGTAATAGCCAATGCCAATAACCTGATTCAGACTCTTCAGGCAGAGAAAAACCTCGATAAGTTTGCCGAGGGTGCAATGGAGCGTGATATGATTCTGGGAGAGGCTTATGCTTGCCGTGCTCTCATGCACTTTGACTTGTGCCGTTTGTTTGCTCCGGCTCCTGTAGAAAATGAAACCGGTAAATATCTGCCTTATGTAGAAACTTATCCGAATATCCAGCCCGAAGCCATCGAGGTTAAGCCATTCCTTGAAAAAGTTGTGGCCGACTTCAAGAAAGCACAGGAACTGACTTTGCATTTTGATTCTACCATGTTGGGTATGAGTGTTAACTCTTCGGCAAATGCCCGTTTCTACGGACAGCTTGACTATAATATGGAAGGTGCAGGCAGTGAGAAGACTTTGGATGATTTTTATCTGGGTCGCGGATATCGTTTGAATTACTACAATATCGAGGCTTTGTTGGCACGCGTATACCAATACATGGGTGAAGACGAACTTGCTTTTCAATGTGCCAAGAATGTAATGGAATTCAAGGCTGAAGGTTATCAGGGACAGACTTACGAAATGTTTACAGCCGATGACTGGTATACTATCAGTTCACAAATGAGTGTTGAAAAACGTACCGATGTAAAAGTTGTATCCAATCTGATATTTGCTCTTTATCCTTAATTCCGCAACACTATAGTTTAACATTATTTATAAGTGCCTGAGCA
>OJMI01000398.1_pt1 | contig 58394 bp, 53 predicted proteins | sample 1597131 | NCBI WGS metagenome assembly OJMI01 (sample SAMEA2452116, study PRJEB22498) | human gut metagenome | reverse complement strand
CTTCTCCCGGAGCTGCAGATGAAGAAATGACCTGTACACCCGAAGTCTTACCTTGTAAAGCGGACTGTACGGTAGTAACCGAACGGTTTTCCATATCTTCAGCTTTTACCTGTGAGATAGAACCAGTAACAGAACTCTTTTTCTGAACACCATATCCTACAACTACAACCTCGTTCAGGGTTTGCGTATCTTCTTTCAGCGAAACGGTTAAAGAAGGTTGGTTGACTGCGATTTCCTGAGTGGTATAACCTACATAAGAGAATACAAGGATACGTCCTTTTGCAACGTTCAATACATAATTTCCGTCGAAGTCAGTAATTGTACCGTTGGTCGTACCTTTTTCAAGCACACTTACACCGATTAAAGGTTCTTTGCTCTTTGCATCCAGAACCTGACCTTTTACGGTAATACTTTGCGCCAATGCAGATGATAGTCCCATCCACATAACCAGAACAATAAAGGCAATCGCTCTGGTCCATTGTTTGTCATTTGTCTTTTCCATATAGTTAAGAATTAGGGTTAGTAATTAGAATCCTCTCATTGGAAATTTTGAAATGAACTGCATCAGTTCTTTGTCTTGATTGTATTTGATCTCGCTTTGGTTGTTGAAAATCATTGTTGCACCTTTCTCTACTGTATACGGTTCCCATGTTGGAAGACCTTCTACATTAGGATTTCCTGTACGTGCAAACTGTATCCATGCACTGCTCATTTTGTCTGCCAGTGCTTGTGCATCTTTACCTCCACCTGTCATTGAGGCGCATCGAGCGATGTTGTCGAAAACAAAAGCTATTTCCATGCAATGAGTAGAACGGAGAATTCCATCCATTACGGGTGATTCCCATGCAAACTGATACATGTAAACAGGGGCGGCGTGCTGGGCAGCTTTCCAGTTTCCTTGTTCGATTGCTGCTGGACGGAATGTTACGTCAAAATCGATCATGTCTTGAGGAGTTGCAGCCGGATATACTTTTTTGAATATTTCGATATAGTTATCGGTCTTCTCTCCATATTTAGCTTTCAGCATTTCTTTTGCCTGATCGAGAGTTGCATTTCTCAGTTCGGGAACATATGTACTGATACAGAACTCATGTAAGGTTGTACCGATCATCATTGGAATATCTTTTGATAATTCGGCTTGCTTTTCGGGCTGTTGGGGGAGGATATTTCCGTCAACGGTAGGTCCCCATCCGAATATAAAAGAATGGATGCCTTCTTTTTCGGCTTCTTTGCGGACATTGGCTATTGCTTTTTCGCCTGCAGCCAGTAATGTTTTATAAGGTATGGTCTGAAGTTTATCAATCTCTTCAGCTTTGATATCCAGTTCTTCTAATGTAGCCGCAGCTATCCTTTGGGAGTATTTGTTTTCCATTGTCCGCTGCATGGAACCACTTTGTACGATGGCTTTTTGGAAAAGACCTTTTGCAGAGGGAGTAGCGAGTAGTGTAGATACTTTTCCTCCGCCACCTGACTGTCCGAATATGGTGACATTTGATGGGTCACCTCCAAAGTTTTCAATATTTTCGTTTACCCAGCGAAGTGCAGCTACCAGATCCAGCAAACCTACGTTTACACTTTGGGCATACTTACCTCCGTAAGCTGATAAATCGAGAAAACCAAGTACGTTTAATCTGTGGTTTAAGGTTACTACTACCACATCTCCTTTTCTTGACAGAGCAGCACCGTCATATGAAGGTAGTTCCTGACCTGAACCGGCAGCGTAGCCTCCGCCGTGCAGCCATACCATTACAGGGCGCTTTTTCCCGTCTTTTAATCCTTGAGTCCAAATGTTTACACGCAGACAATCTTCACCTGGAAAACCGTCATCCCAGTTGAATGCGAAAGCTTGTTCGTCTGATTGCCATCCCATACGTTCTGCTTGTGGACAAGTAGGTCCGTATGCCCGTGAACTACGGATGCCTTTCCATTGGTCTGGTGCTGTAGGAGGCATAAATCTTTCAGCTTTGGCGTAAGGAATACCTTTAAAGGTAAATACATTATTTTCAAGATAACCACCCACTTTACCATATTGGGTTTGTGTGACGGCAATATTCGATGATGCGGAAATTTCATCGCATGGCTCATTGTACTTGCCGGCAGCACTTGCATTTCCTGTATATAATGCAAGTAGTGAAATGAAGATTAAGGTAGAGAATTTGTGTTTTATCATAAATTTATTGTTTTAGGTTTTCCGATTGCAATATTACGATGTTCCTTTCTCTACAGTTATTTTATTTATTTTTAATGTTTGTTGCAGCGTTCAATCCTCCTGTCTTATTTGTTTAAATGTTTGTTCATTTGTTCAAAATGTGCTTTTGGGGTACTTTATACCTTGTTTTTTGCTTATATTTGTGTCTGTAATTTTGTTAACTAGCGATACTTAAAATGAAAACATTAAGTCTTTTGTTTTTTATTTTTTTATTGTTCTCATGCACTCGCAGTGGGAAAGATTTGGTTTCAGAAGTAGAAAGACAAAGTCCTCTTGTCACCAATGATATATCCAATCAACAGATTACGGCATTCGGTGAAGATGGGAAGGGACATATATGGATAGGTACTTTCCGTGGGTTGAATAAATTCAGCGTAAATGAATATCATCAGTATTTTTGTACGGATGACTCTCTTGATATTCCCGACAATCATATTCAGGATATTTTTCTTGATTCAAAAAAGCGCTTGTGGATATCGACAGTAAACGGTGTGTGCCAGTATACCGATAAGGATAATTTTAAGAATATCCGCTTGAGTGGAAATAACAGAAACGGATTGCGTTTGTCTGAATCTTCCAAAGGTGATATTTTGCTTACTACACTGACAGATATTTGTCTGTATAATTCATCGGAAGAGTGTTTTGAACCGGCTATTTATGATTTTGATACATCATCTATGTTTATTATCAACAGCTTTGTCGATGCACAAGATAATTGCTGGGTAATAACTTCCAAGGATATGCGGTGCTATTCTTTGTCCAATTATAAAAGAACATTCTCGATGAAACGAGAAGAGTATTGTCGTGCTTCTTATTTACTGAAAAATGGAGAACTCTGGATGGCAGGCAATCAGTCGGTATCTATATTCGATGTAAGGCAGCGCAAGTATTTGTCATTGCCCGAGGCGATAGCTTCTCATCCGGTCTTGTCACATGTTCCTGTTGAGTATATTTATCCTTATGAAAACGGTGTCTTGCTGTGTACGCAGGGAAGGGGAGTGTTTTATTACGACAAAACATCGAAGACAGTCATTCATCAAGGTGAGAATGGTTTCCCTTTTGAAGTCCCGAATTTTAAGATTAGCCGTATGTTTAATGATTCACAAGGCAATTTATGGATTGGTTCAGTAGATCAGGGGTATGCAGTACATTATCGTTATAAGAAACTGTTTAACAATAATAACTACTTGAGTTCTTATTTTAAGGATAAGTCTGTTATTTCTTTGTCGGCAGATAAACATCAGAACTTATGGATTGCAACACTGATGGATGGGGTATTTGTCTATCGGTTTGGCAATCAGCAGTTGGAAAAGATAGACCGTAATGAGCTCTTTGGCAGAGGTGAAGGGAATACTGCTTATGTCAATCAGTTGTATGTCAGCGATATAGATGGAACTGTCTGGATGACAGCTACATCCAATGAAGTATTGAAATGTAAGTATGAAGAAGGACGTTTTCGGGTAGAGCAGCGATATATGGTGAATGTTCCCATGTCTATAGTGGAAGATGATAAACAGAATCTGTGGATTGGCACAGCGAGTAGTTTCCTATATGTATTGCGTAAAGGAGATAAAGCGTTTTCTCGTTTCCCGGTTTTCAGCGGCTATACATTTATTCCAGGGCTTTTACCTATAGGTAATGGAACTATTCTTGCTTCAGCATTTTACCAGCCTTTAAAACTGGTATCTGCAGATGGAACAATATCTGAGCCTAAAGTAAATATACAAGACTTTGAACGTTGTATTCAGCGTTCTGTTTTTATTCCGACCGATTTGTATAAAGACAGTTCTGGTAATATATGGATAGGAACCGTAAGTAACGGACTGATGTGTTATTCGCCTGAATCAGGAAAAGTTACTCCGTTCCCGGGGACAACTTGTACAGATATATCCAGTATCGAGGAAGATAGACAAGGAAATTTATGGATAAGTACATTGTACGGCTTAAGCAAATATATTCCTCAAACTGATAAATGGATAAATTATTATGAAGCCGACGGGTTAGGTGGCAATCAGTTTTATGACAGAGCTTCATGCTGTCTGGATGATGGTACACTTGTTTTTGGCGGTACACATGGGGTGACAATATTCCAGCCAACTAACATGCAGGTCAGACATGATATACCTCTGCTGTTTGAAGATATTAAAATACATAATACGTTGGTCCGTCCGGGAAAAGGAGCCTGCATAGATCGTCATTTATCTTATAATCCGGATATTAATCTGAAGTACGATCAAAATGGTTTCAGTATCTCTTTTGCCGCACTCGACTATAGTGAAAGTGAACGTCTGCACCATTATTATAAATTGGATGGATTCGACCAATATTGGATTAACGCTCATAACAATAAAGAAGCCTATTATGCAAATCTTCCTGCTGGAACTTATACTTTTAGGGTTCGGATTACTCAAAATGATCAGAGTACTATCGTAGGAGAAAATGCTGTTCGGGTTATTGTACATCCTGCTCCGTGGGCTACATGGTGGGCATATACTTTTTATCTGATAGCGGGGATTACTATCTTGACCTTCTTTATAAGAGCCATGTGGCGTATACGTGAGGAGAAGCAGGCTGTGCTTCGTGCAGAACAGGCAAAGGCACAAGAGCAGTTTATCAATAAGATGAATATGAGTTTCTTTGCCAATATTTCTCATGAATTCCGTACGCCTCTGACAATGATCTCCGGTCCGGTTTCTTTATTGTATAGCAGTCCGGATATAACCGGTGAGAATAAAAATCTGCTTCGTATCGTACAGCGTAGTGTAAACCGTATGCTGAGGCTGGTAAACCAAATGCTTGATTTTAATAAACTGGAAAATGATACGTTGAAACTCAAGGTACGTCCTACTGAGATTGTTGTGCTTCTGAAAGAGTTGACAGATATATTCCGTGTTAATGCTGAAAGTAAGTCGATTACAATGATAACCAACGGCTTGGAAGGAAGTTTCATTGCCTGGATAGATGAAGATAAAATAGATAAGATATTTACTAACCTGATGTCGAATGCCTTGAAATATACTCCCGCTGGTGGACGTATCAATGTGAATTTTGATATTGTATCGGGGGAGGATGCTGTACAAGCTGTAAAGATAGAGGTTATTAATACCGGACAGATACCGGATGATAAACTGGAAAAGATATTCGAACGTTATTATCAGATTTCGGATGAGCATGGAGGAATATATAACTGGGGAACGGGTATTGGACTTTATTATGCCCGCAGTCTTGCCCGACTTCATCATGGGAGCTTGACTGCCTCTAATCTGAAAGACGACAATAAAGTAATGTTTACACTTATTGTACCTGTTGGTCAGTCGGCTTATTCGGAAGCAGAGCGGTCGCATGAACAAGTCAATCAGCTGGAAGCTTTCCCGCTTGAGGAAAATCCACTTCCTGTAAAACCTGATCCGGATCTTGACAAGGAGAAAAAAACAATCATGGTTGTTGATGATGATTCTGAAGTTGCTTATTATCTGGAGATGCTGCTTGGCTCCGATTATCAGGTCGTTTGCCGTTTTAATGCAGAGAGTGCACTCGAAGCTATTACAGAGAATGCTCCCGATCTGATCCTGAGTGATGTGGTCATGCCGGGAAAGGATGGTTATTGGCTTTGCCGCGAGATAAAGGAGAGTTTACAGCTTTGTCATATTCCGGTCATTCTGGTTACGGCAAAGACAACCATAGAAAATCAGGTGGAAGGACTGAATGTAGGAGCTGATGCTTATGTGACAAAACCTTTTGAGCCGCATTATCTGATGGCTCTTATCAAGTCATTGCTCAATAACCGGGAAAAGACACGTAGTTTGCTTAGCCGTTCTACTCAGACAGACAAGATGGACGAGAATGTGCTTTCACCGCAGGATAATATGTTTATGACAGAATTATATCATCTGATGGAGAGTGAGCTTTCTAATCCTGAGCTGGATGTAACAAGAATGACTCAGCTTCTGAAAATATCACGAACTAAATTTTATTATAAGGTAAAAGGACTGACAGGAGAGAATCCGAGTGTCTTTTTCAAAACGTATAAATTAAATCGTGCGGCGGAACTTTTGAAGGAGGGTAAATATACAATCTCTGAAATAGCTGATATGACAGGTTTCAATACATTGTCTCATTTCTCGAAGAGCTTTAAACAGCAGTTCGGAATACCTCCTAGTGAGTATCTTAAATAGTTGGTTAATAGGAGTTTAAAAACATCAGCATGTTTCCTGTATTTTTTGTACGAATTTTAAAAAAATATCTCGATGAATTTGTGAAAAGATGCTGATATTTTTGGAAAAGGAATGTGTTGTTTTTTGCCTTTCACAGCTTTCACCGGTTCTTGATGCCAGTAATCCGGTAGAAGCCGTGAAGGGTAAAAGGAAACTTTTATTGATAAATACAATATTTCCAGGCTGTTAAAGGCCAGATCCTATCTTTTTGTTTTGGCAATCATAAAGGTTATGGCTGCTATGGAAAGTAAAATTCCGACAATGATATTGGTTGTGAGAGCTTCTCCAAAGACAACGGTTCCAATGAGAATAGCTGTAACGGGTTCGAATACTCCAAGGACGGATGCTTTGGTGGCTCCGATGTTTCGTGTCGCAATAGCCAATGTAGCGGTTGATACGACAGTCGGAAGAATCGCAAGACCGACAAGGTTCAACCAGGCCATGTTTCCTGTAAGTCCGGTTGTTATATGAATGTCGGATAATGTAATTTTCCCTAAGAAGATAATTGCACCTACTGTCAGTGCATAGAATGTAAGCAGGCTGTTTGATATATTGCTGATAATTTTGCTTCGGTTGATGATGACTATAAATAGTGCATAGACTAAAGCCGAACCTAACGAAAGGATGACTCCTATCGGATTGATGGTCTGTGTAGAATCGCTCTGTGTCATGATCACTACCCCTACAAAGGTGAGAATGATGGAAAGCCAGACCGGCCAGGAGGGAACGACCCGCAAAAAGACCATGATGATAGCTACAAGAACCGGATAGAGAAATATAATAGTTGTTGCAAGTCCTGAGGCTATATAGTTGTATGCCTCGAACAAGAATACACTACTTGATGTGTAAAGTAGTCCGAGTATAAGTAACACGCCGGCTTGTTTCCATGAAATCTTGAAACTTTGTCTGCTCAATAAGAGAAATCCACCTAAGAATAATACGGCAATGGCATAACGGAAGAAAAGAATAGATTCGATGGCTGCACCTTCTTTCATTAAAGGAACTCCGAACAACGGATTTAATCCATAGGTTATACCGGTGATAATTCCGGCGGGATACCCGATAATTGCATTTTTACTGATATTTTTCATATTGGCTGAATAGATATTAAATCGTAAAATTTTATATATGTTTTTTGATTGTTGATGACTGAATAAAATTCTTGTTCCTGAACTGTCATGCCTCAGAACCTTTAGCCGTTTTTGTATCCTGATAGGGGGCTTTCTATTCATGAGGATACTTATGTATCAGGAGAAGGCCGGTTGTAACCGAGAAACTATCCTGCCCAATTCTCGCGGTCAAGGTTACGGTAACTGATGGCTTCTGCCAAATGACGAGGCTGTATGTGTTCGGCATTTTCCAGGTCAGCGATGGTTCTCGATACTTTCAGAATGCGGTCGTAGGCACGTGCTGAAAGATGGAAACGCTCCATGGCATTGCGAAGTAATGAGAGCCCTTTTTCGTCTGGAAGTGCATATTGGTGTAACAGACGTGATGACATTTGTGCATTGCAGTGGACTCCTGCGTCATGAGCAAATCGGCTGGCTTGTATCTGTCTTGCCCGGATAACTCGTTCGCGTATAGCTGCACTCGACTCACCTTTAGTCTGTTCAGACAGTTTTTCGAAAGGGACAGGGACTATTTCTATTTGTATGTCGATACGGTCGAGTAGCGGACCGGATATTTTGTTCAGATAACGTTGAACTTGTCCGGGGCTGCATACGCAGTGACGCGTTGGGTGATTATAATAGCCGCATGGACACGGGTTCATGGAGGCTATGAGCGTAAAGCTGGCAGGATATTCTAATGTATATTTAGAACGTGAAATAGTTATCCGACGGTCTTCAAGTGGTTGACGAAGGACTTCGAGTACGCTCCGGTTGAATTCAGGCAGTTCGTCAAGAAAGAGTACACCGTTGTGGGCAAGGCTGATTTCTCCAGGCTGGGGACTGCTCCCGCCACCTACCATGGCAACAACATAAATAAACGATTTGGTGGTAGATATAAAATTCCATATATTTGTACCTATAATTAATAATGTATTCATGTATAATGAAATGTATATTACTAGTCAGAGTTTCTACAGAAGCCCAATCCTATGAAGAGCAGGAAAGGGAACTTTTCGATTTGGCTCATTTTTATGGATATAAAGATAAGGATATTTCTTCAATTGCTGCTAAAGAAAGTGCGATTAAGTTAGACGAAGAGGAAAGAACTGGTCTTAATCGCATGAAAGAACTTCTTGAAACAGGTGAATATGACTGTGTATTTGCTTGGGAAATTTCACGTATAGCCAGAAGAAAAAAAATATTGTTCAGCATCCTTGAATATCTTACGACAAAAGGGATTCAACTAATCATAAAGGAACCTAGAATTAGGCTTCTCAAAGATGATAAGACTATTGATGAAGGAGCCGAAACTATTTTCACTTTATATGCCCAACTTGCAGAATCAGAAATGAGAAACAAAGTAGCTCGTTTTTCCAGAGCAAAAAAAGAAGGCTTTAATAAAGGTAAATATATGGGTGGAAAGGTTACTTTGGGTTATAAAGTTTCTGAGGATGGCTATTGGCAAATTGATGAAGAAGGCTCGAAGTTGGTTCGTCTTATTTTTGAAATGTATAATTCAGGTGAATACAGTTTGACAGAATTGGGAAAAGAACTAAAGTCAAGAGGTTATTTTAAAAATTTGTCTATAACCAATGTTAAATCAGAAATTTATACTTTATTAAATAGGCAGATTTATCGTGGAGTCAGGACTAGTAACAATATTTATCCTCAGATTATTGATGATGAAACTTGGGAGAAATGTTGTAAGAAAAGAGCGGAAAATAGATACCGTTTAAAAGCAAAAACTCCTCATTTATTAACGCCCCTAATTCGTTGTTCCTGTGGTGCATCATATTCTGTTAATCTTATGGATGCATGCTACTCATGTAGAGTAAAGCATAATGCAGTAGAAAAAGGATTATCCCATTCTCCGGATATTAACATTAATGTGATTGAATCATTAGCATGGTATGTGGCTCTTCAAGAATTACATGAGGATATGATTTGTAAGCGCGATGATGCAAGAGAACGATATGAAGAGGAAAAGCGCACTTATAATCAGAAGATAGCTTATTCACATGAAGTATTGGAATCGACCATGGAGAGACGATCTGAACTAGATGAAAATTACTTTGTACATGGTCGATTCACTAAAGAAAAATATGAAGAACTGACCCGAAAACAAAATGAAACAATAAAAATAGAACAAAGTAATATAAAAAAATATGAAGCTGCAATACTGAGCATAGAAAACCAGATTCTGGCAGATATTACCTTTGATGATATGATTGACTCACTCAGCCAGTCATATAATACGCTAAAAAATGGAACAGATATGGAAACTATGAGGAAAATAACCCATAGGTACATTACCGATATTTATATAGAGCAGTGGGAAGGTAAGTCTAAATTTTTCTGGAAAAAAGTGACTATCAAGACTATTCATGATTCAGATAAGAAAAAAAAGATTGAGAAGTTGAAAGAACAAGGATTGGATGGCATGATTTTTGCACTTACAGATACGTTCTACGTTAATACACTCCATAAAAAAGCATATTGGGATCAGGATATGATGAACTGCGTACCAATGGTATATATGGAACGTGTAACTAGGAAGAGAGGAAATAAAAAGCATTGTGAATAAATCTTTGGGAATGAAAAAACAAGAACAGTCAATGAATTTAGAAGCTGAAGCTTATTGCAAAAAGCTGAAAAAAGTAGCTTCGCCCTGTTGTTTACCATGGTTGAGGTATATACTGATAAAGTTTCTGCTGTGTTTAATTTCCTTACTGGAAAAAATATTCAAACTATTTAGTTTGCAAAGCCCACAAGACTTAATTAATTTAAGATATACTTTAAAATATGTGGTATTTATGAATGATATTCTACTTCCACTTATTTTTATACTCGATGCTATCATCGAAAATAGAAATTTCGACATATACTTCAAGTTATACAATAAGTCTTTGCCAGATAGTTTAAAAGGTAATTGTTCAATTGATGATATTTACAATCTACTTAAGCAAACGCCAAAATCCATTACACAAAAAAAACTTAGGGAAACATCACCAGATTTGTTAAGGGGTGAATACCTTATTCATGTATTTTACACTAGCGACAAAGAAAATTTTATAAGAACATTATTGAATGGAGACTACAATCTACAGATTATAAAAGAGTTTTGTAATATTTATGGTAACAAAATCCAGAAACAGAGATTATGGGATAAATTATCTGGAAGATGGATTGATAATAATGAAGTATTAGAATTTGAGGCCGAAAGGAATATAAATGAATATATTAAAATTGGGAAGTTAAATGCATTGGTAAAAATACTTAATCAGTTAATAAAAGGTAATACAAAGGTTTCAAAAAGAGATATGTATTCACTAACTAGATCTAGTTTTATTTTACATTTTTTACTGATGGATGAATACACTTCGTTTGAAAAAAAAGTTGTTGATAGAATTATAAAAAGAATCAATCGTAAACCATATTATAAAAAAGTATATGATAAGATTTATTCCATATATCAAAAAGAAAAATCAGAATATTTTAATGAGCGAGATTTCTCTAGTTTTCTAGATTCTTTAGCACAAGAATTGCCGGAAATCGAGTCAGAAACTCCCCAAAAAATAAATTCCGTTGACAAGCCAGAACCATATGCTGATTCTTCTGTTAAAGTATCGGATATAATTGACGTAAACAATAATGAAGACTTTTTTTTAGACGAGGATTATTTCGTTAATCAACAGCCAGTCGATGATGACAATATTTATTTTTCTAAACTGAAAGAAAGCGTTAAATCCGAAGGTGGAACAAAATTTATGGAATTTATCAATTGGCTGGCAGAGGAAGGTTACATAGATAATAAGTCTAAAACGAAAGCAATGTTAGCATTTCGTCTGACTGGGATTTGTCCACCCAAAGAACTGGAAGAAAAGATTGAATGGAAAATAAATGTAAATAACTTGGCATATATAATCAGATATTTCTATCCTCAGAAATCCAAATGGTCTAAAGTTAATATATTTTTCAGCAGTACACTTCAAAAATTCAATTCGTTAAGTTCATCATATGCTGACAATGTTGATGAACAGTTCAAAAATAAAATTAGAGAATTTTATCCAAATATAGAGGGTAAAGAATAGCTTTGCGACCTAAACAGGTAAGCCACTCCTATTGGGGGTGGCTTTTTTATGCTTAAAAATAAATTATCTTTTACCTTCCAGTTATCATATCATCATTCTTTACCTTTCTAAATCTAAACTGTGTGTTATGTATTTTGAATCTATAGTTACATATTATAATGTAATTATAATATGGTTGTATTATTATAATTATATTATAATCAGTGTTTTAGCTCAATCGTATTTGTAAGAACGATACCTTTGCCCAGAGAAAATTGAAGGGCATGAAAGAGATTATAGGCAACGTAGAAATGCTGCAATTGATGGAGCGAAAGCAAAAACTCCTTCTTAAAATTAGAGCAGCTATAACACTGGATCGTATGGATCTTGTGAAGGAGTTGTCGTATGAACTTCAAATGCTCATTATTCATGAAGATAGATTATTAAACAATGAAAAAAAAAAGAAGGGCGATTAGTTCCTGCTAAATACACTGGTCGTAATCCTTTATTTAGTCAAGCGTCTATAGACAACTATTTAAATAGTTTTGTTTATTAATGGATGTAATAAATCAAAGTCCTGTGACTGCCAATGCAGAGCAGGCAACCACTTACTCAGTGGCAGAGAATGAAAATGGGGGGGTAATTAAACCACAGGCAAGCATTACACCTGATAGTAATTGTAATGTACAATCCAATCCTACAGCACATGTCCCACTTGATAAGTGTTTATGTGGGACATATGTAGCTGGGACAAGAACTGGGACAATACCTGCTAATTCCAACCTTAAAGAATGGGATGGAAAGCCGTTACAAGAGGGTGTCGTATATCACAGAAATGAAATGTTGGGTTTACCAGAATGTACAATTCTAGAAAACCGTGATGTTCAAAGCCGTGCAAAGGACTGGCAGAAGATATGTAGGGAAAACGGAATGACTAATCCTGCATTGTATGCTAATGCAAAAATCGCTAAGGAAGCAGGTTTTACCCCAGTAATATTCCTAAATGATACAAAGGAATTGTGGTTAATACCAGAACATTTAGTCGGACATTTTTATATACGTTTAGATGGTAACGGACGTGCAGCTGGTCATGACCTAGAACTTAAAGAAGCCACAAAGAATCCATCATATAATCCGTTTGACTATGAATTCGTTTTTAAGAAATATGATGACCCGAATTTATTATACAAACAGTATATATCAGCTAATCTTGATGTCAAGAAGACTACCAAGTCAGAATTACTTAGTTATTCCTTATGTCGTAACAAAGAATCAAACATAACCAATTATTATACAATGATGGGAGAAGGATTTGTAGCTAAATCCTCATCATATTATAATTTTGGACGAGAACTGACCAAGGAGGATGTTAAAAAGGCTAGTAAAGGACAAGATATTACAGTAGAACAGGAACTGGTTGATTGTATGGATACGTTACTGAAAACCTATAGTAAGGTCTTCTCTGGTAACGCATCTGCAAAGATACTAAAAGGTGTTCCACTTGCCAGATGGAGCTGTGAGACCTTAAAAAAAGCTGATGATATGAAAGCTATGGCAGATAAAATCTCAGATAAATTCTCAAAGATGTTGCCAGAACAGCTTACAAAACTTCAAGATGCAAAGGGGGTCAAAGGCGACAGAACCAAGACAACAGAGATTATTCTAATAGGTATATTCAATGAAATTCTGAATAACTAATCATTAACTAACGGAAGGTAGTTTTGTGTACTACCTTCCATAAAAACAAGAACCTAGTATGAATATTGAAACATGTACATTAAGATGTATCCTAAATAACCCAGAAAACTACTCTGAAGAAGAGAAAATCTTCGGTGACTACATACATCAGGGAGAACTAGCTTTGATTGTTGGCGATACTAACTCAGGAAAAACACTTCTTGCTGGTGATATTGCTCTAGCTAATAATGATAATTTATGTCATTGGGATGAACAAATGAACAATAAACAGCGAAAAGCGATTATCATTGACGGAGAACATAACGATTCTCAGATAGCCAGAAGGTATGAACATCTTTTGACATGTACATCTGGTGATCTGATAAGAGGACGATTCACTGAGACTGAATATGACGATTGTATTGAAGATAAGTTACTTGCCATTGAGAAACTGATACGGAAGAATAGTGATGCTAAACTACTTATCGTTGATAACTTGATGTGTGTGTTGAATAACGGTAACTCTGTAAGACAAGCTCAACAGTTCATACAAGGTCTAAAAAGAATAAAGGAAATGAATGATTTGACTATAATTCTAGTCGCTCATTTAAGCAAACGTAACAGCAAAAATCCTATTGAGATTAAAGACATCTTCGGAAGTTCTGTTATCGCTAACTATGCAGACAGTATTATTGCTGTTGGGAACACTTGTGAAGGAGACCATATAAAGTACCTGAAGCAGCTGAAATCCAGAAGTTCAATTAAAATATCTGAGGTAGCAGTCTTGGAAATTGTTGAAGAGCCATATCTGCATTTTGAATTTCGTGAGTATGATATGGAAGAGAACCTTCTTCCTAAAAAGGTTACAAATCGTAGCTCCATTTCACTATCAATGGGTGAAATGATATATAAGCTTAGAGAGGAAGGACTAACTGTTAGAAGCATTGCTGAGCAATTAAATCTATCAAAAAGTGCGGTTGGTCGCTTTCTGAAAAACTAATCCCATTAACAAGACTTGAACTGATAATTAAGACTTGGTGCCAGTTTTAGTTATCATTTTGATGGGGCAGAAAGAACTAAAATTCTTCCTGTCAAGCTATCACCATGTCTATAAATTTCAATGTATAATTACAATTAATATATTAAACAAATGATATCACAAATAAAAAATAAATACTTTATGGACTTAGCAAAAGGCTATGGTTCAACAAGATTAGAGAATTGTTTTAAGAGTATAACAATTGATTCTTCCCTCATGAACGAAATTAAAGAGCTTGGTGGATTAAATAGAAACCAAGAATTCTTTATTCATGAAATGATAAAGAGACTCATTCATTATGCTGAACTCGGTTTTGTTAATGGAAAACAAAAAATTAATGTACTTAGTGTCTCACGCTTTGTAACATGGGGTAATTCACATGAAACCAACCTCATACATCATATCGAAAAGTATAATGATATTATCTATACTGAATTTCTGAAAGATTATGAAGATGACAGTATAATTATTTACCCCAAAGGTACAATTATTGGAACTATTAATGATGATCCTTTCCCTGCTGTCGAAGAATCGTTTATCTACAGAGAATTATTAGATCCAGATAATTATGGTGCTCCACATTATGTTCTTGACTTCGCAAATAAAAAATTAAACGAAGCATTATCTGGTCATAACTTGTGGGCAATGACGTTGGATTTCGATTATTTGAGTATTTATGATTTAACAATTTTTCCTCACATTAAAACTTATTGATTGTGACAAAATGAAAACTATAAAATATGCACAGTTAAGATATAGTAAGAACATTATTTATGATAAACCGAGAATAATTTAACCTCTTGTTTATAATCAAAAAAGAAAGCGGATATCATGCCGATCCCAATAAGATCATTTATATGATTAACTAACTGAATTTATTAATCCGGGGTAAGGGGTATGAGTATATACATAATACCCTTTGGGTGGAATAAAAAATCTCCAAAGACTTCAAAAACCTTTATAAAAGATAGATTTCCCTAAATAAAATATTCCATTATCCTATCGGTTATGTATAATCCCTAACCTCTTATCCCTAATATTTGAGAACTATATGAAGAAAACGACAATAAAAGTACCACTAGGTATTAAATATATATCTGAATTTAAAGATTTATACAATAATATTCCTACCAATGGTCATTACATACTTAACAAGAAGGTATGTGGTTGTGGAGCTACAGAATTATACCTTGGCTGTGATAAGAAATGTATATTGGCAAGTCCTAGAAAGAATCTGCTCTACAATAAATACAGTCAACATCTTTCTGATAATTTTCATCTTTTCAGGTATAATGGAGATAAGGATAAGTATTTCTCCAATGGTTCTATAAGCTCAAGTGAAACCGTAACATACAAGGATAATCTCAGGGACTATATAAAGAATGGTGGAACTAAGATTCTTACTACTTATGATTCCATAAAACATATTCGTGAAATACTGATAGAACTGGGAGAGAATCTTGAAGAATGGGAAGTTATAGTGGATGAATTTCAGGTTATGTTCTATGACTGTCATTTTAAAGCAACCACGGAATATGAATTCTATAAGCACTTACAAAGTTTTCCCAATGTAGTATTCCTTTCAGCTACACCGTTCTTGGAGGAATATCTGGACCAGCTTGATTTCTTTAAGAGTATGACCATGTATGAACTTGAGTGGCCTAGGACTATGGTAGAAAAGCCGAAAGTAAATATGACCAAGACCTCAAAAACCATAACAAAGCTCTGTGAAGGTATCATAGACAAATACAGGAATGGTAAAGGAGAAACTACTCTTGTTAATGGAAAAGAATACAGGTCTAAAGAAGCGATTCTATATATCAACAGTGTAAAGGATATAGTAAAGGTTATTAAAACTCTGAATATTGAGCCGGAAGAAGTGAATATAATCTGTTCCTCCACCCCTGAGAATATAAGCAAGCTGAAAGAACTGTCTAAAGCTGTGGGAATGGAGTACAAGATAGGTGATATTCCTGGGAAAGGTGATACTCATAAGATGTTTACTTTCTGTACATCTACCGTATATGTTGGAGCTGACTTTTATTCGGACAACGCTTACACCTATATCTTCGCCAATCCTAAAATTGAAAGTCTTACCATAGATGTTTCAGTAGATATTCAGCAGATTATTGGACGACAGAGACTAGATTCCAATCCATTCAAGAATATGGCTACCTTATACTTCAATACAAAAGCATCTGATATGACTGAAGAAGCTTTCAATGAAAGTATAAGGCTGAAAAACGAAAAGACAAATAGACAGATAGAAAACTTTAATTCAGCCCCACATAAGGAAGATTTCATAGAAGGACTGAATAAGAAGCCGAATCATAAGGAAAACTACTGCTGCATCAGTAAAGATGAAAAGGGTAATCAGGTAATTGAAAAGAACACACTCATTGAACTTGCAGAAAGAAGAGCTTGGGAAATTTCAAATAAGATATTCAACAATGACTTATCCATGTTTACAGCCTTGAGTGTTAATATGAATGTTACAAAAGATACAGACAGTGACGATTCTGAAGTTAAGGTCATGTTTCAGAAGTGGAATGAAATGAAAAGCTTTAAGGATCGGGCCTTTTTCTATTGTGAAGCCTGTAAAGATATACCTGAAGTTCTTGATAAATGTTCTTTCATACCGACTAAATATAAGGAATACCACGAAGCTTTGGGTGAAGAAGGTATGAAGGAGCTTGGTTGGAGAGAGGATTATATAAAGAACGCCATTGCCCCTATCCCCTTCGAACAGAGACCGAATGACAAGATTATGGAGAGACTTAGGGCTAAACTTGAGATAGGAAAGTTCTATACAAAGACCGAAATTAAGGAACTACTATGCAATATCTTTAAAGAACTGGAACTTAAAGGTAAACCAAGTGCTTCAGATATTTCCTTTTATATCGATTGTGAAGAAAAATCAAAAAGGATGGATGGTAAAAAAGTTGTAGGATATCATGTCATTTCACATTATAAGAAAAGAGTAAGTCTGTTCAAGAGAATTACTGATGTCAAGAATCCTATAGACTATAACTTGGATGATATTCTAGAAATAATAAAAACAGGTACCGAGTTCGACCTGAAGAAAAAAGTTCAGGATGTCAGGAACGCTAAGGATAAGGACGAAAAGGACGAGAAGAAAAAAAGAATCCCGGCTGCTACAGTGAATGGAACCTTCGAGAGCAAGAATAAAAACTGCTTAAAAGTTTACTCCTCTTATACAGCCCTCGACTTCGACCATATACCAGAGGATGAAATGCAGGACTTCATAGACAACCTTAAGAAATCTCCCCATGTTTATGCCGGATTCAGGACTTCCAGCGGTGAAGGATATAAAGCTATCATCCTACATGATAACCTCGAACCTCTCTATCATGATGACCTTTATGAGCAGCTCTTGGAGTATTATAATTGTGAGGTTAAGGATACATCAACGAGAGACTTAGCAAGAGGGAATTATCTTTCATACGATCCTGACCTGTGGATAAATCCTGATGCTGTACCTTTCCATTTTGTTCCTTCCACCACAGTCCCTAAAACTGTAGTAATGAAAACTGAGACTGTAATAAAAACTGATACTGGTGAGGAAATTCTTGTACAGGATGATGATGAAGCTTCAGGTTTTCTTCTAAAGCTGAGAAAACAGGTCATATCAGACGAAACCATTATCAAGTTTCTGAAGGGTATATGGACTGGAAAAGCTATCGGTCAGGGAAGAAATAATGCTGCTATGTCCTACGCTGGTGTTCTTTGTAAAGCTGGAATTGAAAAAAGTAAGGCAAAAGCAGTAATAGAAGAACTTATACCGGGGTTCGATATTTCAGAGATTATAGACTACGCCTACTCTCATAATATATACGGTTGCGAGAGAAGAAGGTATATCAGAAAGAAGAAGAATTAATACATAAAAACTGACAATATGAAAAAAAATGAGATTTTAACGATTATAATAAAAAGAATAACGGAAGACAAAAACACTTACGATGATAAGTTTAAAGACTATTATAAAGCTTGTCATTATATATATACAGTATCACATAAATCTGGCTTTCCGTTTGTTTCTATGGATGGAAAAATCTATATCTACACTGGGACACATTTGGAGGAAGTGGATGGGAATGAGCTTATGATGTTTCTGAAATTCTCATTCCAAAAGCTTTCCGGGGATTCAGTATATTGTGGAAAGAAAGAGCTTATAAACGGTCTTACAGCTCAGTTCCCTTATACCGTAATGGGATTGAATGTGAAACAGGCTGAAGATAAAATAAATTTCGGAAATGGGACTCTCGACCTAAAGACTGGAAATCTCTGTAAACATAACTGGGCTGATTACTTCAGATACGTCCTTCCTTATAATTATGATAAGAACGCCTCCTGTCCGATGTTTATGAAGTATCTGAATGAAGTCATGCCAGAGAAGGAAGCTCAGGATGTACTTTCAGAATATGTAGGGTGGTTATTCATGCCCGGACTTAAACTGGAAAAAATTCTGTTCCTCTATGGTTCCGGCTGTAATGGAAAATCTGTCTTTATTGATATTGTAGAAGCGTTATTGGGTAAGGAAAATATATCACATGAATCTTTGTCTGATCTATGTGGTGAATATGGGGCAAACAGCAGGTCAAACTTGGCTGGAAAGATACTGAATACATGTTCTGATGTTGCCCCAAATGCTTTCGCTGGTGATCTCTTCAAAAGGATAGCCAGTGGAGAACCCATAAGCACCAAGATTCTTTATAAGGATGTTACAACTCTTACCGATTATGCTAAAATGATATTCTGTCTTAATGAACTTCCGAAAACCAATGATACTTCTAACGGTTTTTACAGAAGATTCTTGATAGCTCCCTTCAACGTCCAGATTCCCAAGAGTAAAATCAACCCTAATCTTGCAAAGGATATTATCTCAAATGAACTTCCCGGTATCATGAACTGGGTATTAGAAGGCAGGGAAAGGCTGAGAATGAATGGAAAGTTTACAGATTCTCCAGTGATGAATAAGACACTGGAAGAATACAGACAAAAGGGTAGTAAAAAAATACACAGGCTTTTTCTTCCTCCATTTTAGGGTAATTTTCACGGGTAATTATATTATACTCAAACAACATAACTATCCATTCTTCTATATATTTTAATTGTTATTAATTAGCCCAAAGTCTTCGTGAGAAGATGATGGTTTGTTATTATTCTCAGAGGGAAGGCTAATGCCCTCCCTTTTTTCACTAGAAACAATAAAAGTATAGCTCTTACTTGGATGAAAGATTCTTGAAAATTAATTTAACCTCAACTTCTTAAGAGCAATCCATCTTCAGTCTTTTTCAGAGTTTCCCTCTTGATTCTCAATTGATGTTCAACAATCAGGTCATAATCACAAGCACCATCTCCACTTTTACTCATCACAACCAGCATCTCCAGAAAAGTCAGAAAACAAAGCAATAATAAGTAAAATGCAAAAGCGATACTATTCTCTTCTATAACTTTATGTAATGCTACCAGTTCCTCAAGAAAACCAGATTTCTTTTTACTGAATTCATCTCTTACTGTATCAGCAATGGCTAATTTCTTATCTTGAAGTATGTTCAGTTGGGTTTGGTATCCATTAATATACTTTTCATTAGACTTTATTTTTCCTGTCAATGGATTCTCTACATTCCTTTTCGAGATAGTAGAAGTCTTTTCGTACTGGGGTTTACCAGTTTCATCAATTCCAATTTGTCTGTTCACAGTATTTACATCTGTAGCAACAATTGTCGGCCTTTGATTGATTTCCTGATACAGATTCATGTTTTCTATACTAATTGAATCAATGGTTTTAGTTAGAATCTTTATATCAGTATCAATGAAAGCTAACCTTTTAGGAATCTCTTTATTAATCTGCTCAGTCCTTATTTCATCCATCTTTACCTTTATATCGTTCTGGAAAATAATCTGATCAAATATAGTTGAGCCCAAAATAGCCATCAAGAAAGCAAGAATAAAACGAATAACTCCTGTTACTCCCAACTTACCAACATGGAGTATTATATATCGTTCAATACATATTATAATCAGTATAAATATCAAAGCTACTGATATTTTCTGGTAAAGTTCACTTAACCCGATATACTTATCAGCGAAACAAAATCCTATTGTCCCCCAAATAGTAGACAATATTATTAATGCTGAAACATATCTCTTAAGAGTTCTCTGACTGGCTTCTCCACATTCATTTAATATATCAGGGTTCCATCCTATCAGGGAGCAGCCTAATTTTGAAAAAATACCAATCTTACTCATTTTATCTATGTCCTAAAATTTGATCTGTTTTGGCTGCAAGTGCCTTTCTGTAACCTCTCTCATAAGATTTAATCATACATGTCATATAGTCTTCATTCTTTTCCAAAGATTCATGCATATCATTTATTTTTCTAAGATGCTCCATGAATGTCTCTTTTTTAGATTTTAAGGAGATAGCCTTATTTACCAATCCTTCCTGTTCCATTAATTCAATCTGAACATCAAGAAATCGCATATCTTGTTTATATCTTAGACTGACCTGTTCAAACAATCTCATCAGGTCGTTTTTTATTATGGATATCTTTGAAGTTTTGTAAGACGGATCGTCATTGCACATTGCATCTTCATAACCTATACTTTCATAATCTTTTGAGATAAAGTTATATATGACATCTATTGGCATTCCTGTTCCATAATTTATAATGACAGTTGTTGATTGCTCTTCGGTGTGTTCTTCTGGATTTTTCTCATCAGTGTGAATTTCCAGAGGATTGTTCTTTGCATCTTCCAGTAAAACTGCTTCTGAAACTGGTGTCTCATTCTTTCTTGTTCCAAAAATTCTAGATAATAGTCCCATATTTTTTTATGTTATTATATTACAATTATTCAGTTAACAAACACATCCGCAATAACTTGTATATAATGATATGCTTTCTGATCTTTTACCATCCGCAAATGTTGAATTATGACCTATATGCCACTTTTTACAAATAGAACATTTATAAGCTTCCATCATTCCCATATCTTCCGGATGTTTTTTATACCATTGTTCAATAGCTGCCATAGCTTCCTCATAACTGCTATACGCCATTTTCTTTTTGAAAACTATTTGCCCTGTAATTAGATCAAACGCCCTTTTCCAGTGAGTTGAGAATCCTCTTGAAATGTTTTTTACATGTTCAATTTGACCAATATTATAAAGCTGATATGCTGTAGCTCTTTTCATCCAGTATCTGTCGTTCCGGGAATTCAGACTTCTTGAAGTTGCTTTACAATTCATTCGATAATAAGCCTGACTCATTCTTTTTTCAACAATTCTGCGCACCTTCTTGGAATCTCTAGCAGTTTCAGTTTCCACATCAAAGTTCCTCAACATTTTTCCTTCCATGAACCTTAGTTTCTCATCAAACAGCTTGTATGTTTGCTTCCTGAATCGACAGCGTTGTCCTGGAGTTACTCGATCAGGACTACAATGAACGTCAGCTTCCTTTAAACTCTCAATTCTTGATAAGACATTCTGAATCAAATTTAAAGTAAGGACAACATTGTCTGATTGCAAAATGACAAGATCCCTGATTCTGCTAACCAAACGTCTGATAGTCAAAGAGTCTTCTGCTGATTTCAGATACTCACCAATACAATTAATTTTTTCATTAAAACTCCAGCTGTCAATATGACCGTAGCGATTCAATGATACTTCCCAACTTCTTAAAGTGTTTTCTACTTTTGTATTCATAATAGATTTATTTAGCGTTTCTATTAGTTAGTACCGAAAACACAAGAAAAGGGAAACACTATGAGAACTTTTTTTTGAAGAAAAACAAGAATTTATATAATCACCCAACAGAATACAATTATCTATCAATTATAAAGACCTTATTATCTGCCTGTTTCACTCTTGAAAGGATTTGTTTAGCTATTCTCATTAAAAAACTATCAGGAATCTTGAATTCATTTAAAATCTTTACGCATTCATCATACTTTTCAATTTCTCTATAGAGTTCTGCCTTTAACAATGCGTTATGCTGGAATATCGGTAACATTAATTTTGATTCTAAGATATTTTTGAAATGGGTATACTGTTCTATGCCTGGATCACATCCGTTTCTAATTTTATCATTGTATGACCATACGAGAACCAATGTCAATGTTTCTTCCTGCTCAATTGGGAGTGAGGAAAGTTCAACATTTGCCTTTAGAGCATCTTCAAAATCTAACCAGCCTTTCTGTTCTGAATATTTATCTCCTTCTTTCAACAGAACTTTTTCCAGAAAATAGAAATGCCCACAGCGTGGACATTTCTGTATAGGGGAAGCCGAAGGACACATAGGTGCAACTTCCTTTGCATCTGACCATAACACACTTCCAAAGGTATTGCCAGACAACAATCTGAATATTTCTTTTTCCTTACCACAGTATGGACATACGGCTAATTGACACGTTGCAAAATTCATATTTAAGGTTATTTTAATGTTTTGTTTCTCCACTTTTTTAGTAAGTTCTCAAATTCTGGATAATTACGAAGGTTTTCCAAGTCATTATCACTTAATATATGTTTGAACTTTTTGTATCCTTTCTTAAACGCCTGTTCAAGGTAGATAACAGCTCTTTCTTTATTACCCATCCGACTATATATGCAAGCTGCATCATAATAAGCTCCCGGATCATTCGTCATTTTCAGTATACTATCTGTGATTTCAATAGCCTTAACAGTATCCCCCAATGCTAAATATGCATATTGTTTACAGGTCTCCTCATTAATACCTTTATCAAGCTCAATACATTTCTTGAAGGAAGTTGTAGCATTACTCGTGTCTTTAAAGTAATCTTTAAGGAGGTTTCCCTTCATCATATATGCATAAGCATAGTCTTCTTTTAATAGTATTGACATGTTATAGTAGTCCAATGCCTCATTGTATCTTTTTTGCATCTCTCTTATCCATCCCAATCTATAAAAGCTATAATAAGCATATTCTTTCTCGAGTTCTATGATTTGTTTATAATCCTTTTCTGCTTCATCAAGTTCTTGTTCATAAAATCTGGCATCAGCTCTTTTCAAATAATACTCAACGAGGGTAGAATCCTCTTTTATAGCTTTATTCATAGTTTCTATCACCAATCTCTGGTTATCTAATTTGTCATAGCATTCGCCAATCCAATAGAAAGCGATTCTTCGATACTCCTCATTGCTTTGTAAACGATCCAGACACAAAATAGCTTCATTGTATTTTTCATGTCTCATATAAACATGGGACAAGATAAAACTCCATACACCATTTTCTGGTTCGTTCGTTATCTTCTCTTTTATCATTTTAATAGTCTCATCGTAAATTGAATCAGAAGATCTCAGGATACCATAATACGCTTCCTCGTTATCGCTATTTTGGGTAATCACTATTAGAGACTCTGTTAAAACCTTATTCCAGTTTTTTGAGGCAATACCAAGTCTCACCTTCATGATGCTTATCCGCTCCTTATCTTCATCCAATACAGAGGCTTTATCAATATAATCGCTGGCTTCATAAAATTTTCCCTGATTATAAGCGTTTCTTGCAAGTCCATAATAAGGATAAGGATTGCTAGAGTCCACATCGATAAGCTTCAAAAACGTTTTATCAGCTTCCTCAAATTGATTAGTTTGAAAATAGATTTCAGCAAGTTCAGTAAGAGCCTTATCGTTTGCTGGCTCATAAGAAATGGATTTTAAATAATCCCTTATGGAAGCTATGGTATCACTTATTTCTGAATTTAGTCCGGCTCTATGATAATATGCAGTTGATAAGAATATACTGTCACCACCTTTACCACATTCAATAGTCTGATCGAACAAACTCATAGCTTTTGCATAATTCCCATTTCCATAATTTGCATATCCCAACAGTTCCATTACGACCAATTGATTTTCCGGATATTGCTTTAACTCCATCTCCAAATATTTTATAGCGCTGGCATATTCATGTTCCTCAATGTTTTTCAGTGCTTGTTCTATGTTTGGACTAGATGTCTGAGCTATTGAGATAGAAATAACAGACATCAGAATAAATAATAATGAAATGTGTCTTCTCATTTTTTGAATAGTTTATTGATTATAAAACTACCTATTTTCCTTTTCAGACCGTTCTTTGTTAATGGCATTCCAGTTTCTCTGGCAATCTTTTGTTTCAGAGATGTAATCCCGAGCGCTCTTTTCAGAGAAAAGCTAAGCCCTGGTATCTTATTTGTTTTCATAACCGTTTGTGAATAAATTAAGATAGTATTTTAAGATTTCTGTCTTGAAGTATCTACTTCCGTGTTCAGTCTTTAAACAGCTCCATATACCATTTTCTATAATTGGTAATGCATAATCTGTATCTTCATATCTTATTTTGAATATTAGTTTTCCCAATATATTACCAAGAAGTAGCTCACCCTTTTCTTCCGTAACTGAGTAACTATAAGAATTACTCTTATACAATTGTATGTAACCTAATGATTTCATTTCTTCCATATCAATATAATAAATTAATGATGTCACATGATGATTTTAATAAATGTTTGTATCCTGAGCTCAGTAACCGTTCTTTTTCTTTTGTTCCCCAAATACAGGCAACGCTCTCAATTCCTGCTGCATTAGACGCCTGAATATCTATAGCTCTATCCCCAAAACTGATAACATTTGATGCTGTCTCACCTAACAGTTCCAAGGCTTTAAACATTGGTGCAGGATGAGGTTTTATAGGTTTCGCATCATGATATCCTACGATAACACATATAGGCATATTATAGTATCTTACCAGCTTCTCTATATATGGACGAGGTGAAGTACTGACGATCGCACATTTAATATTATTCTGTCTAATATAATCAAACACTTCATTTACTCCTGGATAAAGCGTAGTTTGCGGAATAAGTCTATAAGCTTCTTGCCAGTTTCTGTTATGTCTCGCATTTTCCAAACACGTTGTATCGACCAAAGTCAAATCCAAATCGAAAATTATACTTTTCATACTCTTTCTTTTTAATCAAACAATAGATTATTTCCAATATCCCGCTTTCTCAAAACTTCACTATTTATGTAGGAAATTACTTCTTCCAAATTATTATTTCCAAGAGCTATAGCTTTTCCTTCACGAATAAATTTTTCATTGCCTTGAACTTTATCATTTGCCAAATCCTCATTATACTTATATTTTACCATCAATAATGGTTTCTTGGAAGCTAATGTAGCATTAACAGCGTGTATGGTTCCTCCTTTTTCACCAGTCTGAATAACAAGAGTTGCATAGCTTAATCCGGCTTGAAGTCTGTCTCTTGCTACAAAAGAATACCTTCCAGTTTGTTGACCGATATAGTACTCTGATAATAACAGTCCATTATTCTCTACAATATTCTTTGCCAATTCCTGATTCTCCTTTGGATAAATGGAATCCCAGTCAAGCCCGGTAGAAAGAAATGCTGTAGTAATACCTCCTGCTTCTAAGGCTCCCTGATGTCCAGTTGTATCACATCCTAAAGCTAACCCTGAAACAATGTTGAAATTTCGTTTTGCAAGTTCTTTAGAAAAATACAATCCGGCTTTAATTCCATTTCTAGTTGGTTCTCTTGTTCCGATAACAGCTATTCCAGGTCTGTTTAACGCCTCAAGATTTCCTCTGTAATAAAGGACAATGGGAGGATCTTCTTTACCTTCAGCATTCACACATCTCTTCAGTTGTTGCGGAAACTGTTCTTCGAAATAGGATAATATTCCGATCTTTTGAAGTTCACAAGTATCTATAATTCGATGGGCGACCCTATTAGCTTGAAGCAAGTCCTCTGTTTGAATCTTCTCAAACCTTATTCCTTTCAGATTGGGCCAATAATTGCAAAGTTCTTCTATTGTTGTAACATTCGTATTTCTCGCAATACCCAAGATTGTCTTATTTCCCAGCCCTTTGACAAGCTGTAATGTTATAAGTAGTTCTGTATTTAATGCCATATTTTTATCTTTGTTTAAATATAATTATTAACTAAAAAGCAAACTGAACAACCACAGGATAATCAATATACTAATAGCAGCTAAGGCTAATCTTGCAAGACATCCAATAGCCATCATTCCTCCAGCAAATGCTCCACTAGCAGCTCCAGCTCCTTTTTCACCGTCTTCAGAGCTTGAAGCTCCGAAGATGGCACCAATAATTACTGCAATAATAATAATCCAAATCCACATATTCTCTTTCTTTCATTAGTCTATATTCCAATAAGCATCAGGATCACCATCAAATACCTCATCTATCGCTTCATCACTCCAACCTTCTATATCCTGAGCATACGATCCTCTGTATCTTTCATATGTTTCCTCCTCATAATAATCCGGTTCATACTCCTCATAGTAAGGTTCAGGATCAAAATCATCATAAACAGAATTATGTGGATGATAATCCGGGTTGATTGTTCTTGCCAGAAACAATCCAGTTACACTCAAGGCTCCTAAACGATCGAGCTTATTTGCAGCCTGATTAAAAGTTGTTCCTCTTGTGATAATATCATCAATTAGAATAATATTCTTTCCTCCAAACTTTTCAGAATTAAATCCGAAAGCTTCAATTGGATTGCTTGATTTCCCAGATATATGGCCGGCTTCAGTATCATATCTGTTATATATAGCTCTGAGTTCCACATCATATCCATCTTTTCTAATAGCATCAGCCAATTTAGAAAATCTTCGTTCTGTTTTAGCAGAAGTAGACGCTGGTATGAAACATACAAGCCAATTTAATTTACAACCTCCAGTTATTTCCCGTATTTTAGCAAGAAAAGAGTTTTTTACGAGATCTGACAGATAACCATCTTTAAAACTATAACAGATTTGTCTGTTCTGCTCCTGTTCTTCAGTAGCATCGTATCTTTTAGGCAGATACTCTAGAATATTAAAAGTCTTCATTGATATAAAATATTTAAGTTTAAACAATTCCTTTACTAATGCTGGTTACGCTGGATGTACAGTCTTTGCTATGAACAGCCCTACGACCATTGAAGCTCCATTCTCTGTCAGTTTTGCGGCTGTTCCACAAAAGGTATTTCCTCTGGTTATTACATCATCAATCAATATTATATTTTTACCAGATACTTTGTTTCTCTCCACAATAAAATCGCTGGCCGGATTCGTTTTCTTTCCAACAATATGTCCGGATTCTTCATCATGAATCTTTGAAATCGCATCAATTGAGCATTCTACACCAAGCTTTTCTGATATGTATCTGTCAATTGAAGAGTATCGATAATAAGTCTTACGATGTGTTGATGCAGGTACGAAACAAATCTCCCAAGAACCTCCAGGGAAAGAGTTCATTATTAATTTTATTCTATCCAGAATCTTTTCTTTTAAAAAATCAGGGCAATATCCATCTTTAAACTGATAAACCAGATTTCTCTCTCTTTCCTGTTCTAATGTTGCGTTGAATCTCTTAGGAACATATTCCATAATGTATGTATAATTCAAGCTTCCCATAATTTCATTTCTTTAAATCAAGTTGGTAAATGCCTTTTTCGTTTAACTCTGCTTTAATCTCATATTCTCCAGTTGGAAGAACCATCTTTATATCCTGTTCTTCTTTATCAAGTTCTTTTATATCTCCTTCAAAGAAGCATGGTAAATAAAATCCGGAGAGTTCCAAAGCTTGACCTGTTATTTCAGCTTCCGTTCCTTTTATTTCTCCTTCAATAAGCTTCAATCCCTTATCCACTTTTACCAAAGGCCTTGTCTTTAAGAGTTCATCTATCGAGGACTCTAGACTGAAAGGTGTTGTTGTTGTAAATCTTAGCATATCATCTGTTTTTAATGTTTCTAATTCAAGAAGCCTTAAATCAACCAGCTTCTATATGTTAGTACCGAAAATGTGAATAAGGGGAACAACATGATTATTTTTTTATTCCTTTCTATCATCTTTTTCAGTAAACAGAAACTATAATCAACCAGCTTCTGTATGTTAGTACCGAAAATGCGAATAAGGGGAACAACGTGATAAAAAAAATGATTAATAGTCTTTTCAATAGTACAGATATAAAAAAAAGCCCACTAATAAAGTGAGCCATATAAACAAAAAGACTGTGTTCTCAAATGAAACACAGTCTTCTTTCTATTATAGATTAATTATTTCGTTTTTGAGTTTTTCAGCCATCTTTGATATTGCTGAATCTGGATTATCTTTTATAAGTTTATCCAGAACCACAATTGCATCTTCTTTCTTATTATCCTTCAAATAAGCTAAAGCCATATACCATGCAATAGTAGTTGAATGATTTGTATATTCATTGTATTCTTCAGATAATGCCTTATCATATATAACTTTCAATTTAGATATGGTCTGTTTTAATTCTTTTTCTTCCTTAACATTATCAATTAAAGTAAGAAGTTCTTCTTTAACAGATTCTTCAGACATACCTCTAAGGTTCGACGATATATCATATTCCATATAATATTTATCTGCAAGACTTATTACTTTATATGAATTATAATATTGTATTCCAAATATCAGTCCTATTATAAGTATTGCTGCTATTGAGGATGACCACTGTATTATACTACGTATCTTTACTTTCTTTTCTTGCTTTTCTAATTTTTCCTGCTTTTCTATAGAACCTATAACATCCCTGACTTCTTTCTCGCTGGAAAATTGTGAATAAGCAGATATTATTATTTTATCACGTTCTTCGCCAACGGCTTTTATATTCTTTATCAGATAACTAAGGGTTCTTGCCCTTTCTTTAAGTTCAGGATCTGATTTTATTTTGTCCTTAAACAACTTCTCCTCGTCGGGGGACATCTTACCTCTAGCAAACAATTCAAACTGTTCATCAAATTCTTCAAAGTCTTTCTTATCGGGGAATAAATTCATTCTCATAACTTAGTCTTTAAATTTTTCAGTAAACTTCTTTATACAACGCTGCCTTGTTTTTTTTACTACTTCATAGCTGGCATACCCTAGCATTTCACCTATTTCCTTTAAAGATAATCCATCACGGTACATACCCCAGAAGATTTCATCGCATGGCTTAGGTAAATTTCTCACTATATCACGCACCTTCTTATTCTTTTCCTCTCTTTCAGAATCATCATCATCAACTATATCCAAGATTTCATCCAATTTCTCGTCAATGTATATAAACCTATTGTCATCATTAGGTTTCTCATCGAAATTCTTATCATACTTGGATGTTTCTTTCTTAGTAAACTCATATTTATTATCACTGATGTATTTCAAAGCCTGTCTTCGATAAACTTCAGTTAAATAATCAGTTAACTCTTTCCGAATATCTACCAATTTACCACCCTTTATTTGCTTGTAAACAGCTTCACATGAATTAAGATAAACTTCATGAGCTTGATCTTCTGTAAATGAAAACTTCCATCTAATATAATGAACGCTTCGTTTTATTTCAGTCTTTTGAATAGAAATAAATTTATCTAATAAATCCTGATTCATTTTATTTAATTTATTGACTTATTTCAATTACCATATTCTGATTACTTAATCTTATATCATTCTTCATAAGTGAATCAACCTTATAAATCCATTTATAGTCTCTATCCAACGTATGAGTAGATAAGATTTTGCTAATATAATAAGATAATCCACCATAATTAACTCCTTGCTCAACTATTTCTACATTTTTCTGGTATGGCCTGCATGCCTCAAGGTATATAATCGGAGCATATCCAGGTATTGATTTCATCTGATAGTGGTTTGTCTTTTCAATTCTAGTTGGTCTATATCGTTTCCCTTCTACTGAAAATCCATAATTTGTCCCTCTAACTACCTCTTCATCATCTCCTCTGAAGCTTGTACCAGCATGACAAGCATCTAGAACCACATATATGACTCCTGTTTTACCAACTTTGGATCTAATCTTGTTCATCATGACCTGTAAATCATCGTCTATTATGTGCTTTTCCCCTTCATAGACACCTTTCTCATAAATCATCCCAGCATCTACCGGGACAATTGATTCATCCCAACCGTCTTCTTCATCACCATTCTGATCCTCAAACGGCTGACCATGACAAGAGAAATGTATATAAACATAATCTCCTTTTTTACATTTAAGAGTAAGTTTGTTCATTTCTTTGATAATAGCTGAATATGTAGCTTTTGAATCCATGAGAGTTATTGTTCTAAATCCCTGTTTTTCTAATAAAGGTTTAAGCAGTCTTACGTCATTTGTACCATTAATATTAGTCCATTTATATGGGGCTTCTTTTTCGTTTCCGTAATCAGATATACCAACAAGAAAAGCATATTTCTCCTGTGAATACAAATTCAGCGAGAAGAATAATATTAGTAATAATATATTTTTCATAAAAACAATATTTTAGTTTTACATATAGATTCTTAAATTTAAAAACCATCTAAAATAATAAATGGTGCCCAATATTCTGGAGATGAATAATATTTAATATTCACACTATCTCGATAATTTTTCAACGTATTTTGTGCTTTTATGAAAGCATTATGTAGAGATTCACCGTACAAATAATGTTTATAAAAAGCTATCATAAATATTTCAGTAGCTAAACTATCAACTTCCCACAATGTCATAAGAATCGATTTGACACCGGCCACCTTAAATGCTCTCTGTAATCCATAAACTCCTTCACCCAACAAAAGTTCCCCTAAACCAGTATTACAAGCAGATAAAGTAACAAGCTTAATATTAGAAAGATTTAGTTTAGATATTTCACTTGCCGTTAATATGCCATCATTTTTATTATCTTCTATGACATCTTTTTTTATTGCATCTTTAGCATTTGATAATAAGAGTCCACTTCTTAAAAGTAAGTTATTCTCTCCATAATGGTATTTCTCAAAGGTAGACATTCTTTCTTGGTTTTCCAACCTTCTATAATAACCATGACTGGCTATATGCAATAAATCTATTTGTTTGCCTGACAGATTCTTAAAAGTTTGTTCCGTACCTTCATAACCATTATAGACTAAATATTTTATACCTTTATTAGTTAATAGAGATGTGATAGAATCAACTTCGTACTGAGTTGAAATAGAAATATCATTTAGTGAACCTCTTGTAACTAAAAGTTCCTTATTATTTGATTTTTCATTCATATTATATAGTAGCCCCCCATATAAAATCGCGTTTTTAATTAATAGATTATTCTTATCTTTATTTATTAACTCATTCATTGAAGATAGCCGATATAACTCTATATGTTTAATTAATGAGTCACAATTTTCTATTGCAATATAGTTTAATAATCCAACAGGTGAAAAATATGCTTTATTTATTCCTTGTAATTCTTTTAAGATAGGTTTCCAAATAGTTTTATGTATGCTACCATTGGAATATGACTTTATATCTATTAAGCTTTTTAAGTAATCACTTTCACCTATTGGTATTATATGAGGATTTGCATAATTATTTTTAAGTGTCATAGCAAAATAAAAAGTAGTTTCTTTTTCCTTTAAAGGAACTTCAAGAAAATCTATTGCAATTTCATCATCATTGAGCAGTCTTTTTATATCATTACATTCCAATGTATTATTATCAAAGAATTTTATTTCATTTAGATAATCTATTATTTTTTGTCGTTGATGAATTATATCCCAAAAAGCCTTATTACCTTTATAATACTCTTGTACATTTAAATTCAGTTTATCAGATAAAATTCTTAGTTCTGTAATTGTAGAGGTATTCACATATTTATTTACTTGAATTTCGTTATACAATCTAAATCCCTTAGTTATAAGAGAACCATTAAAAGCCATAGAACATAATTCAGGATTATTGGTCATATATGCGTAATATGGAATATCAGCATATAAAGCTTCAGAAAAAATCCAATCAAAATTAATATAAGAATAATATGAATCAACATCAAGGAGTATTGGTCTTCTTGAAATTGATCTTAATGAATTCATATTCTTTAAATATTTTTGTTTGCATAGAGAAATCACTTTAGCTGTATCATTATTTTTAAAGTTATAATATATATTACAACTATCATATTTTAAAGCATTTGATAAATCATTCTTATTAAAATAACATATAGAGATCATTTTTCTTATCTCGTCTCTTTCCCATTTATAATTGATTTTAAATTGAGAATTTATATTATCAATCGAATCTTTATTATTGCAATGCATTACTAAAAGGCTATCTGCTGCAAGATATTGATTTATTGCCAAATCAAGATTATTATTATGTAGATTATATGTTGCCACATTTTTTAATGACTGAGCATACATTAATTTATTTATATTTATTGATTTGGACATTACATTTTGCCATAAAATAATGTCTACATCCTCCTTAATATGTATACCTGGCTTATATAAGGAGTCAAAGATTACTGAATATAATCTATTTAAATAGTCCTCGCTATTGTCATAATTATGTGCCAGAATCTCGATTATTTTTTTATCTATAGCAGGTAATAAATCGTATTGATTTGAATAAATCAAAGATTTACGAAATGAAATTAGTGACCTTTCATAATATTTATTGTAGATATCAAAATCTTTTAATTTTGACAATAAGATTTTATGATATGTAACAGATGTATGCCAATTTTCTTCCCTTACATTAACATCTATTGAGTCTTGAATACTATCTATGTAATTAAATTGTTTAAATATTTTATTATACTTATTTATATTCAGTATTGAAAACGTATTCTCGAATAATCGTAAAACCATTTTAGCTTCTTCATGCTGACAATTCAAAAAAAAGTCATCAATTTTATATTTATCAACAAGATACTTTATAAGATCTATTTCTTTTCTATTTAAACTATGGGCTAGTTTATTAATTGCAAATGCAGCTTCAGAGTACTTCTTTAAATTAAGTAATGAATCTATTGTGTTTATTGACAACCTTAATGATTTTGTTCGTTTTTTATCTATTGCTTTATTTGATACTGGAATCAAAAAATGAATATTTCCAGATGAATAATATAACTCTTTATTTAATGTTTTTATTGGCTCAAAATGATATTCAAAAAGATATTTAACACCACGTTTAAATGTTTTAATCGGATAAAATCTAGTTGGTAATGTCGTATATAACAAATGATATCTTTTATTTTTTGTTTTTAAAACTTCATTCATATCATTCATTATCCAACAATCTCCATTAACTGGTGTAAAATATCCTTTTAAAATTGTACAATCATCTTTAAATTCTATTGAATCATATACGAATTCTGCCCAGTCCAAGTTTTCTACAATATGTATTTCATTTTTTTGAGGGAATACATATAATGGGAATAATAAAAGGAAAAGAAATAAATAAGCCTTCATTCTTTAATTTTTTATTTGACTAACATACATCTATCACGAGGCCACTTGATATATTATTAAAGTTCACATTTAATTAACTAATTCACATTTAAAGCATCCAATAATATCCAACCAGCCCAATATTCCGGTGAGTTATAATATGGAATAGATCTAATGTACTGCTGGGCTTTACGCAATGAACTTATCTTACTATCTCCTTTGATAAGATTATGATAAAATTCAGTCATTAGCAGCTTTGTAGCCTCATCATCAACCTTCCACAATGACATTAGTAATGAATTAGCTCCCGCAAGTTTAAATCCACGCTGAAGACCAAAAACTCCTTCACCAGTAGTTTCACCAAGACCACTCTGGCACGCTGACAAAACCACCATATCAACGTTACCAAAGTTCATTGCAGATAACTCCTGGGCAGTCATAACTCCATCTTCAACATCTTCTGGAAGCTGTTCTCCGGACAATCCCACATTTGCTCCACTAAAGAACAATCCTGATCGTAAAAGCGCCTTATCTTCATTGCTTCTGACCACGGAATTCATAAGAAAACTTACATAACTACGTTTTTCTGTAATTTCATCGCTCCAAAAAAATCCGTGAGTTGCAAGATGAATAATCCCGACATCCTTTCCTTCAAGTGTTCTAAAAGTTTCTTCTGTCCCTTTATCGCCTGTAATTACTTTACATCTAATCTCCTTAGTAGAATCAATTAATTGAGCGATATTCTCAACTTCTTCTTTCGTTCCTGGCAAATAAGTTACACCATAACGGTAATCCTCCAAGTCTGCTGTACGGTAAGCTTTTACTGATTTAATTCCGTTTTCTCGACTTTCTGCGATTAGTTCATCACGGCTCAAGTCATAATTTAACCCCCCAAACAATACAGCATTTTTCAAATTATTATTGTTCTTATTTTCTGCCAGTAATCTTGTTGATGTCAAGCGGTATATATTATAATTATCACAGATTCTTTTTTTATCCGGTAATAATGCATATTCAATACCTACTTGATGAAGCATTCTGTCTGCTGCAAAATATATATTTCTGACATCTCCCAACACGTTTTCTAATGGCTTCCAAACTAAATCATACAATGTGGTACTATTGTAAAGAGAATCTGAGGATAAAACTTCCAATTCACTTTCTTTACATAATGGTATAATATCTGGCTCTTTAAATCCTTTCTTTAATAAAACAGCACAGAACCTAGGTTCTCCAGTCATCTGTTGTATTGTATCTTTATGTATAACAACAGGAAGGTTGTAAAATTCTATTGCAATATCTCCATCTTTAAGATTTTCACATACATCCTTCCATTTTATATTATTTGATTTTGTAAAAGCCCCATATTCTGAAGCATTCCGAGATAACCGTTTGTCGAGTTTTTCTATTTCTTCGTTTATTTTGATACGTTGTAAAGAATCCCTTTCATTTATTATTTGCTGTTTTAAAGAGAGCATACGATTATAATCACTAATGACCTGCACATTACCAGATTTTAAAATAGTTTCTTTTACGCTATTAGTTGTACGTAGTAATAACCCTTTTGTGATAAGGATGTTGTCATAGATCTGACCAAACAAACTCCTGTCACCTGTCTCATAAAGCATAACATTTAATAATGGAAGATAATATTCAAAGTTCTTATAGAAATTCATTCTCTCCTCTTGAGAAAGAAAAGAAAAATTAGATAATATACTTTGAGTGAGAGATTGCGAGGTCCTAACAGCAACGCTTTTACATTGACTTGAATGAGCTAACCACAATGCTAAAGCATAATTAAATAAAATCTCATTAGCCTCATAGTCTGTCTTACATAAAGAAACCGCTTTTTCGAACAATGGCAATGAAGTCTCAATCTGAGATTTAGCCAAATACATAGTTGCCAAATTATTATAGGGTAGTGCATCTTCTTTTTCTAATTTTTTATTTATGTCTATACTCTCTTTTATACATAACACTGCATCATCCCAAAAACCACCTTGTTGATATATCATGGCTGCATTTGAAAGTATTTGCATATATGGAAATTGCTGAAATATTACATTACTTTGTTCAGATAGGTTCTTAATGTCAACATAATTATCAATTATCGATGTAGCAACATTTTGTATAAATTTGTTAGATGCGTCTTTTCCATATCCTTGACGCATATATTTTAATGCAACATCAATGAACAACTTTGCAGTGAAATAATGACCTAAACCGGATTCAGCAATAGCACAATTTGAAAGACAGCGTATATAGCTAAAACCTAAGTCTAAATTTTTCTCGTGTAATTGTTTGCTTAAACCTAAATAATCTTTTCCTTTTTGGTAGTTATGAACTTCGCAATATAAAACGCCTAATGCATCACAAATGTATCTATAACTTCCAATATTCTCTTTCCCTTTTTCTTTAAGGTTAGTCAGCGTTTTAAGATATAAATATTCAGCATCTTTGAGCCGTCCAACTGACACATAGCAATTCCCCAAAGCTTGGACAAAAGATGCTAATTGTTCCTCCTTGTGGGAAAAAGGCCATTTATTTATTACTTCTTCAAATAATGGTATCGCATCTTGATAATTACCTACAACTTCATATTCCAAAGCCTTTGTTATAACAAGCAATAAATCAAAAGCCCCAGATTGTAAGGTATCTATATCAGTTAATATCCCTTTATAAGAGTCACTATCAGCTAATCCATATTTTTCAAATATCAATTTTGCTCTTTGTAACTTGCTCATACAAATCTCTTTTGATGAATGTGCATAGAATTCACTTGTTGCCTCCCAATAGTAAAATTCTATTAAATATAGATTTGAATGTAAATTTAAATTATCACCATATTTGTCTACAATTGCTGTTACATTACGCAAATAAGGAAGAGCCTCTGCATACTTTCCTGATAAATAAAACCTAGAACCTAATGCAATATCATAAAAAAAGACATCTACACTGTCTTCCATATTAAATGAATCTTTATGATTCATAATATATTCAATGCCTTTTTCATTTGACCATGTATCTTTGTTTTTTGTAAGTTCATTTATTACAGTCATACAAGAGTTTGTTTGCGACCATAATTCCGTACACAATAAAATACATATAATTGAAAATACAAATCTTTTCATAACCTTACCTTTATTGCTTGTTCTACTTCATTCAGATACTGAGCGGTTCTAGCATTAGTCTTACCCTCAACAGTCTTTTGTATTCTAAGTGCTTCTGTTAACAGTTCTTTTGCTTCATCCAGTTTATCTTGTAACTGAGCTATTCTACCACGATTATGAAGAATAGTTGCATATGCGACAGATTCTTTCTTATATGTTGATAACAAAATTTTTTCTGCCTTTAAAAGCATTTTATTTGCTGCTTCATAATTGCCTCCATTCATGTATGCAATACCCAGTTTGTTATAGACCCATCCACGTTCTTCTGTATTTTCAGCAAAATTATGTAAATCTAGCCATGCTAATTGCTCATTTAAATATTTCTCAGCATCAGGTAAATCTTTTTTTAAATTATAATAATCAGCAAGATTCATAAGGACAAACCAGTGAAGATTTTGTGGATCTTCTTTTAATTGAGAAGACTTCTTATATATATCCTTGCATATTACATTAGCATCATCATATCTCTGAAGCGTGATGAGTTTATTTGCAAGCAACAAAGAAGCTACTCCCCATTCATAATCTTTATCAATATGAGATAATCTAACATTCTCCAAGCTATCTATTTGAGCATAAATGCGAACAAAGGAATTAAGATTTTTCCCTAGTTGTTCAACAGCTGAAACCTCGCTTTGATTAGATTTGTTATGCTCATCAACTATATATTGATAATATTTTTGAGCTGTCCTCACATCATGATGAATAGTTAAAAAAGAAGCTACAACCTCTCCCATATCATCTACTAAATATGATTGCTCTCCATTTTGAAACATTATATTCTTTTTTGAACGAAGTAACCTGTCTATCTGTTTAATATCACCTTTACCAGCATAACACATTAAATATTCCCGATATAATGGCTGTTGCATTAGCTCGCCATCTGTACCACATCGTTTAAAAATCTCATTTGCTTCATCTAATAAATCAATAGCTTCACGAGACTTCCCATCCTCATTTAATTTTAATGCTTGACTCAATAAATCACAAGCATAATCAAAAGAGCCAACATAGTTTAATGGCTGTGGTGATTTTAGATAGTTAGCCATTTCTGTATAACCTTTCTTCTCAAGAATGCTTGCAGCATTATCCCTGATTTCAAGGATATACTCATTAAGAGTCTCATTTGTGGTTTGAGAATATCCAATACCTTTAACAAGTCCCTCTTCATACCACAACAAAGCTTCATCATCCTTTCCAAGATCTTCGTAAGTTTCCCCCAAAGTTCTCAGCACTTCAAAATATACTAGTATATGATTATGGATACCTAATTTATTCTCACATAGAGATTTAACTTTTAACAGATAATCAGCTTTTTGTTCTATCTGATTATTCTCTGATGCATTCCATGCTGCTAAATAATAATAATCCAATAGTGTGCTATCTTCCATCTGAGAAATGTCAGTATCAGTAATCTGCTGCATTATCTGTTTACAAGCCTTAATATCTTTCGAAACTAAAATATGATTCAATCGTTGAGATATATCATTTTGTGCGTTAAGACTAAAGCCATAAAATATGGCTATTAGCAACGTAATATATCTATAAAAAAACAAGATTCTATTTTTTAAATCACACCTCATATTAAACATATTGTCATATATTTTTTATTCAAAATATAAAGATTACTACTTGAATAATGTTTGTTGTGAAAGTTGCATTTCTTTACTTTGAGCCATCTCAATTAAAACAACTGCCTCATCTATACAATCTGAGCGAAGAGGATGAGCTTTTTGTTCATTTATGAGCTTGATATTACCTTGCACCTTAGAATGAGTTATATCCTCATTTTTCTTATACTCGACAGCAAAGAGAGGTTTACCCGAATTGATTGTAGCATTAACCGCATGCATCGTTCCTCCCTTTTCACCAGTCTGAACAACAATTGTAGCATAACTAAGACCAGCTTGAAGTCTGTCTCTGGCTACTAGTCCATATCTTCCACAGGGTTGACCAACTGGATATTCACTAAGAAGTAATCCTCCTTTGTTTACAATCTCCTTTGCAAGCTCCAAACTCTCTTTAGGGTAAATAGAATCCCAATCCAAACCATTAGCTAAGAATGCAGTTGTAATTCCTCCCACTTCTAATGCACCTATATGACCTGTTGTATCACATCCTATTGCAAGTCCAGAAACAATATTAAAACCACGCTTTGCCAATTCTCCAGAGAAATATCTCCCAGCTTTTTCTCCATTAGGGGTAGGTTCTCTTGTTCCTATAACAGCAATTCCAGGGCATTCTAAAGCTTTGATATTCCCCCTATAATAAAGAAGTATGGGAGGATCAAGTTTACCATCTTCATTTTTACAGTGCCTAAGAATTTCAGGATAATCACTTTCATAATACGATATAATTCCAACTTCCTCTTGCTTGCATTTAGAAAGAATGTATAATGCTTTTTTATAGGCATTTTCTAAATCTTCGGTATCAATGGATTTAAGTTTTTTACCTTTAAGAGTCTTCCAGAATTGACATAACTGCTCTATTCCTTGTATTGAAGTTCTAACTGCATCCGCAATCTTAAATATTGTTTTGTTACCTATTCCATCTAATTGCTGGAGGGTAAGAATAATTTCTGTTGATAATGCCATAAAGTATTAATCTTTACAATATTAGATATTTATGTGTTTTTGATTTTAAAGATAGAAATTTCGACGTAAAATTCAAAAGGAAATTGAATCATTATATGTAATATGAAGATGATTTGGTTTCATTCTGTTGTCCAAGTTAGGGAATAGATAATTATACATGATTTAGTTGTTCCATTAAAAATTTTTCTCCAAAGGGTGTACGAATCCTAAATCTCCCGTTATATGTAATATAACTTTAACTGTAAATGTATATGAAAAATGGAATAACTAATGAATTCGACTGGAATGAAACCTTTAGAACTAGCTTGGAGAGACATAGTGAAGCTCTTTCTTCATTCTGTTCAGCTGTTATGTATCATCTGGATAATTTAAAAGACTCCTATGAAAAAACCTTCAACGATAATTATGTTCGTAATAGCTTGGTTGAATTGACTCTATCAGTGTATTGTTTTAATCCGATAGCTTCTCAAGAGGATATTTTGGCTAATATACGCTTAGTACTTGGAAACTACTTGGATGATTATGAGGAATTTGAAATGTATCTTTCTACTCAAATACCTAAAATAGGGAAAGATGAGATTCTCTATTATAATATTATTCATGCAAATTCATCAGATTCGGTGCCGGATACACAGGAAACAAGATAAAAACATCTTTATTATTGAAGTGAAATTATCTGGAATATTACATAAACTATTAAAGGAGAACTAAATGAAAGAGGAAACATAGTCATCAACAAAGGAATCATCCATCAATTTCTCAGTGACTCCTTTACCCCAAATGATAAAATAAATCATAAAAGGACTTTGTTATCCTACATATTAACTATACCTTTGCTTAACCTTATAATAACAAACGAAGGTGGTGGTATAGAAGGGTGTATCTGTTTTGTGATGCACCCTTTTTTATTCTCCAAGTGCCACAATCAGTCTATCATAAGTCAGGGTCTCATTTATAATTTCTATAGAAACGTCTATTGCAATCCAATTACAGGTGGCTCCTTTCATCACACCTTCAACACAATCACATCGTCAAGGTTGGTAGTGTACTGGTGAGAGATATATTCACTTTTCAGATGCCAGTTCTTTGAATATCCTTGAGTGGAAATACGAATTGTATCGTGACCGTTCTTCTTGTTTATTTCATCGATGGCGGTCATTAGTTTTTGCTGTTTTTTCCGGTCAACTTCATCAAACAGATCTCCTTGGACTTCATTATCTCTGCATATATCCCATACTATGACTCCAACCTTCTTATAGTAATACTTTCCGTCTCCTTTCCAATATCTTCTAAGAGCTCGGATTGCATAGGCTACAAGTTCCTGATGATTATTTGTTGCAACAGGGAAAATAATGTCTGATGAAATATAATCCTCCGGCGTATCAGTCCTGAAGCGACTGGTATAAACAAAAACAGTCATATTCCTGCAAGCGATATGATCATCCCTCAGTTTACGTGAACAGGAGGCTGCAAAATTTGCTACAGCTTCTTCGAGATCCTGTAGTTTATCCAGTCCCATCCCAGGAAAACTACGGCTGGTACAGATTGATTTCTTATGAGGTAGTTCATCTATGGAAATGCAACTTTCTCCCTGAAGCTCTTTCCATGTTTTCAGCCCTGTTACACTAAGCTCTCTCCGTACCCATGAAGCTGATTTCTGTGTCAAATCCCAGGCAGTCTTGATTCCATAGTATTCAAGCTTCTTTGTATTCCTATGCCCAATCCCCCAAACATCACCAACCTCAAACAGTTTCAATGCTTTTTCCCTTTTCTCGTCTGTATCAATCAAACATACACCTTCATACCCTTTATACTTCTTAGCGTATTTACTTGCCATCTTTGCCAATGTTTTTGTTGGTGCTATTCCTATGGAAACAGGTATTCCAGTCCCCTTACCGATTCTTTTGACTATCCCTTTGCAATACTCCTGAAGATTATCCATCCCAGACAAATCAAGGAAAGCTTCATCAATACTGTATTGGGTAAGCTTGGGGGTATATCGTGAAAGAAGTGACATCACACGCTTACTCATATCACCGTAAAGATTGTAGTTGGAAGAAAAGACCGCAACATTGTTTTTCTCCAGCATATCCTTCACCTGATAGAAAGGATCGCCCATTTTCAGTCCCAGAGCCTTAGCCTCATTGGAACGAGCTATCACACATCCATCATTATTGGAGAGTACCACTACTGGCTTTCCAATAAGATCAGGATGGAAGACACGTTCACAGGAGCAATAGAAGTTATTACAATCTATCAAGCCAAAGAGTTCCATGACTATTTCTTTAATCTGCGAATGATATTTGTTACTACTCCCCAAACCATGAAATCATTTTCTTCTGTTATCTTGATAGGCTTATATTCCGGGTTATGAGGTATCAACCAGGCACAATTATTCTCAGGATCACGCTTAAACTGCTTCAATGTGAACTCACCGTCTACATAAGCTGCTATATAATCCCCATCATTTGCTTCCAGTGATTTGTCAATGACAACGTAATCCCCATTATAAATACCGGCATCAATCATGGAATCGCCCTCAACCTTTGCATAGAATGTTGTTTCCTTATTATGAATCAGTTCCTTGTTCAGGTCTATAGATTCAGTCATATAATCCTGTGCTGGTGAAGGAAATCCAGCCCTTATTCCTTCGTTTGCATAAGGAAGAGCCAGAATAGTATCAGTATCGGCAGAATAGATATGTAGCTTTATTTCATTCATACCACAAATGTAGATAAAAAATAAACATTACATCAAAAATTATTTCCTAAATAAATACATAACCTACCTTACTCCTAACAGTTTCTCTTCCAATGCCTCAAGTTCGTTTTTAATATCCTCTAAAGTATCATCATAATCATCTTCTTCATCGTCAGCCATTTCCAACTCATAAGATAAAGCCATAAGACAAGGAATATCTACAGGTACCAACTTTAAAAGTTCTTTTTCTAGCTTAATGATGTCATTTTCATCCAAAAACTCCTTGAGTATGAACAGAAAAGAATTAATCACATCAGCAGGAGTATATTTTGAATAAATAGAAGAAAAGGACTGGGTTATTTTTTTCAGTAACTTAACCATTTCAGGCCGGAGTATAATATCCTTTAAATCCTCTCCCATCAAATCAAATCTATATACTATAACTCCACAATACAAACAAGACAATTCTGAATGCCAGTTTACTTTCTTTTTCAGATTATTTACAAGAAAAAGTTTTGTTGTAAAATCTACAGTTCTCATAACTATTATTTTTTAAATTAATATCTACTAATATTAACGATACAACTAGTATTTTATTTACTTTTCCTACAGTATTTTTTCTATAAAACTATTTTCTACTATCAATACTATTTGATTTTCTCTTCAATATTTCACAAATAAAGAGACAGTAAAGGACAGCAAAGGACAGTAGAGGACTACAAGAAAATATGGAGTATTATCTTTGTGAAATAAACAACAATCAATAAAATGGAATCAAGAATAGTAAAAAGGTATCTGGAAGACGGTACTATAATAGAATTTACAGAGCCCAAATTTACTGATAAAAATGTAGAAGTAAGCATCAACCATAATCCTTCTCATAAAATGTGGCTATCCCAGTTTAAAGGGTTTTATGCTGATATATCAGAAGAGGACCCTTTATACAGCAGCATTACATTAAAAAAAGAAGGCAAACTAAATTTCTATAATATGGACGGACACACTTTCTGGAATCTTGTAGAGAAAAAGCAATTCAAAGTTTCAGTAAAATTCTACTATAAAATCAGCTGGCAGGAGAAAAAGCATTTAAACATAATTATTTACGACAGATTATGCAGAAAACTAAGAAATTATCTTCTAGAGAAAAACACAAAAGCAATCAATTGCATAGCGTCTAAGAATTCACCCAAATATGACTTGATAGAAATTTAGCAATTCTCTCTAAGGTATAATATGAAAAGAACCCGTTATTATAGGAAATGAATAACGGGCACCATTGCACTATTACTCATCCAAAAGTTCCTCAGCCTTTGACTTTACCTCAAGAGAAAGATTACCACTTGAACTTATTATCCTCAAAGCCTCCTTCTCTACTCCCCTCCTAAAGATACTTTTAGCGCTTGACAGTCTGCTTTTCCTAGCGTTATCAGAAAAACTAGCATATTCTTCATATTTCTCAGATAGTTCAGATTCTGTAATATCCATATACTTCTTTAGTTCAGGATAAAGATACTCAACAAATACTCTTTTACCTATGCTCTGTAACGTTGTTTCGACCCACTCACTGTCATTACTTATGCATTCCTTTGCGGGTGTCATAACTTGTTTTTCAGGAAATATACCAGGAACAACCTTTACATACTTAGACAGTTCAATACCTTGCCTGATAAGAATTGAATAATAGGAGTTAGGAATCATGGAGTTATCTACAAGTATTTCAGGAGTTATACCAAAATCTTCAATCTGGCTTGCATATTTTACACCAAAACAGATAAGCAGTTCATTACAGTTATAGTTCTTTATGCCTTCAGAGTAGCACAGGCTAAGTTTTTCTATCAGTTCATTCATAGGTTTAATAGTTATGTTATTGTTTTTCAAATATAGTCTTTTCTATGAATTATATTGATATTCTTAAAAATACATTGATTTTTTGAAGAAAAAAATATAATATTGCTACTGATATACACTTTTTCAAATCTTCTAATATTATATCATCTAATTATAAAAGATATGGAAAACTCTTTTAGCAATGAAAATAGCTTTAATTCACTAATCAACGATTTTGGTGTCCATTATATGCATAACTCAAGTAATATATTAAATCAGACAAATGATACTGGAACTGATAATAATAAGCTTATTGTTAGACAGTTTTCCCCTTCGATGTTATATAATATCATAGCCAACGATTATCTTTTACCTGAAAGCCTAAGAAATGTGATATCAATCAAAGGTATATATATAAAGACAAATAATGGTTATGACATACTGAAAGATATAGGAAACGATTCCCAGATTAAAATTATTGTTGATAACAACAAGAGAGTGAATTTGATAGATAATGCAATATATACCTGTATTGGAGTATTAAGTTCCTTTTATTATAAAAGTGGATTATATTATAAGTTTCATGTTAATGAGATTTCTGAAATAGAAGAAGAACAAGATAATCGATTACAGCAAATAAATGAATTATTAAGGATAGCAAGTAACAATAATAGCAAAAGACCGTCAGAAGTAATATGGGATAATCTTCGTAATCAGAAAAAAACAAGATTTTTATGTGTTTTTCCTATAAGAACTGAAACAAAAAATGAATTCTATAATCATATTTCCGGTTGTGAAAAAGTGTATGAGTTTGATGATAGACATATAAATTTTACAGATGTTAATACCTTTAGACTAAAACTTGCCGAGTTTGACCGGTTGAGTTTTGACGTTATTATAATAATGAGAGGCGGTGGAGATGGTACTGATTTTTTTAGCAACTTAGATATAATAAGAATTATTATAGAAATGAAAACACCGTTACTGTTAGGAGTTGGACATCAAGATACAAACATTCTATTAAGAAGTTTCGTCAAAGAGTGGAAAGCAAATCCTACAGCTACTGGTATATATTTAAGGGACTTAGTACGGAATTGGAATGATGCTTTTGAACTGACAGAAAAGAACAAAGAACTAAAAACTGAGAATGAAAAGCATAAACGTGATATTGAAAATTATATTAAGAAAAATGATGGACTACAAAAATCATTAACTGAAAAGACAGAACAAAACTCTAAAGTTATAATAGAGCTAAATAACGCAAAGCAACGTATATCAGAATTTGAAAAAAGAGAAAAAACAAAATTATTTGTCTATTATGTATTGATTGCAGTTCTGATTTTAATAATTATATATCTGTTAAATAGGTAAATAAAATAAACAAATAACAATGAATGAAGAACTAAAAATTGTCTTAAAAAAGCTAGGTTATACAAATCCATCATATGATAGCATCAATGATCTGGCTCAAAAATATTATAGTAAATTCAAAAGACGTGAAAAAGAACTACCTTATTGGATTAATTTAGTTGAGGTGATGAATTTGGGGTATAGAGGTTCTGGAAAAAATGAGAATGGACATAGCCGTTTTTTATATGAATTATTCCGTTATAATTCTAATGGAACACATCCTGCCCTTAATTCATTTATAAACAGGTTTACAGACAGAAAAGGGTTTAAAAGTAAATTGAAAGAAAATAAGATTATTGTGAATTACACATTTACAGAAACTGGTAGACATCCTGATATATATATAAAACGATTAGGAGAATATGATTCAGAGAAAACGATTAGTGCCGTTTTTGAGAATAAGATTGATTATGCAGAGGATAGAAAACAGCAAATGGAGGATTACATAAAAGGGATGTATAAAGAAAGAGATAATAAAGATGATTTCTGTGATTCAAACTGTTATGCATTCTATCTTATACCTGATTATGCTTCAATAAAAAAAGATGATAATGTTCATGATAATTTAGGTAGACAAAAAGTCGATAGAAAGGAGGTCCTGAATAAATTGATTCCTGATGAAAATTATATCTTACTTAGCTATAAAGAGGATATTTTACCGTGGTTGAAAAATGACTTATTGTTTTCACTTAAGGAAAAATATTTAATTAATAATGTTAAAATATATGTACAATATCTTAATAACAGATTCGGACAAATAGAAAGTATTAACGACATAAAAATAAAAGTAATGAATACATTAGAAGGAATATGGGAACTAACTATACAAGAATTATGTACACTACAAGATGGAGTGGAAAAGTATATTATTAAAAGAAAGAAAGAAGAAATTATTAATAGTTTTAGTTCAATTTTAGGAAAGAATAAGTTTCAAGAAATTTGGAAAGACGGAGAATTAGGTAAAGGATATAAATTAAAACTTATTGAAGGTTTCTCAATATGGTGTGAATTAAATATTAATGGTTCTAAAGAAGATTTTCACATTGGTATTGCGATTGACGACCCTAATGGTGATAAGATTTCTACATATAATAATTATATTGCTTTGTTCGGTAAAAATCAAATTGAAAAATGTAATATAGAAATTAATCAAAATCCTAATTTAGTAGAGGATACAGATTCTACAGGTTCAGGGTATATAAAATCATGGACATTTAGAGCTAAAGGATTAGATAATTTAAAAAACCACATAAATTATACATTGCCAGATATATTAATAGATTTTATTGATAAATATCCCAGAGAAGAAGGTTCAAAGTAATCAGATAAAATGGTTGGAATCTCCAAGGATACATAAATTAAACTGTGTCAACCCTTTAGTTTGTCATTTATTTAGTTCTACATTACTTCAAATATATCTGATTTTCAGATATTTATCCGAAAGTAAAATTTGAGAGAATTAGGCTTGTTAAGGATTGACACAGTTTGAATTACGGTCTCTACTCCAACCGTCTTTTTTTTATCGAATCCTTTTTTGCCTCTAGCATATCATTCATAGCCAAGTAAAATGTAGTTCTCACAGTATTAAAGTTTTTTGAAAGATCAACACTTTCTTTTATCCGGTAATGAGGTTCAACAGCCTTCCCCTCACGAGGTTCACCCTTGAAAGTAGTTTTAGGTTTTCCATACCCAAGAGAGAAATAAGTATCATGGGAGGTACAGAAGGTAAGTGGGGTAGTTCCAAAATCACCTGTTGTTTCTTCACCCACAAGAACAGCACTTCCAGATTCTTTAAGTATGCTTGCAAGATACTCAGCTGCTGAAAAGGTATTTTGGCCAATCATCACATACAGCCTACCTTTGAATGAGTCCTCGGTTGGTGTTATTAAAGTCTCAGCCTGATAAGGCTGCTTCAAGAGAAGGGCAGCGATCTTCTCCATATTTCTTACAAGTCCACCAGAGTTGTTCAGCAGATTCAGGATGATACACTGGTAATTCTTTACTTTGTTGTATTTAAGAATGAATTCCTCAGTATCTTCATCTGTAAATCCTGATAATGACAAAAGGGTAAAGTATTCTTGCGTGTTTTGAGGTGAATCCATGATACGCTTATTTTCTGATTTTCTCGTTTCTTTGTTATGCTCGGATATACGCTCCATTCCGTCCCTGTTCAATTCTACCGTAACATTAAAAACTGAATCATCCCTGCAAAGACATAGGTTCCTTACAGTATCGATATAACTTGAAAATACATAATCCTCTGTATGAACATATCTCCCCTTTTCAGTGGATCCAAGAACGTAATTCTTCATACTATCTCTCCATAACACTACATCTATACCATCTACAGACAATATCCTGTCTCCTTTCTTTAATGGATATTCAGTCAGGTTGGCTGAAACATACAAAGAATCACTTCTCCATTCCGCATCCGCCATAGTCGTGTATTTACTGTATCTCAAGCAGGTATGTGAATTTCTCAACTCAGAGAAATACTGTTGGATAGCTAAAAAATATTCCCTGTTATCCTTAGCATTCATTACTTTTACAGAATACTTATCACGTAAAGACTTTAAGGATATTCCTTTATAATCAGCGAGAGAATAATGTTTCTCAACAATGTCACATATCTCTTCGAAATCATCCATATATTCGTCTGGTTCTATATCTTGTTCCGAGACGAATTGTTTCTCTGCCTTCATTGTAAGATGATACCCGACCCAATAAATAGGATAGTTCCTTACGGCAATATATATAGTCCCCAAAAGAATCAAGAGGTATGATATGCATACTATCCAGAATCCAAGTTTTTTTCTTTTTATATAGATGTATATAGAAATTCCTACTATGACTATCAGATATAGGACTTGAGTCCATAAAAATGTATTCATAATCATCTGCTTGCTACCAATGTTATTTTTACTCTATCAATATCATCATGCTGGCTTAAACCCCAACATAGTTTTTTATCCTTAACAAACTCCTCACAAAATTCATGAATTGGCGCCATCTCATTCATCATCAGTTCATTCTGAGAGTTGTATTCTATAATCATAACAAAGCGTTCATAGTCCTTGCCCAAATTAATTAAGTCTTTACCCAGCTTGTCCATTACTTCCTTTATCCTTACAACATTTTCATTTGTCAAGGAAGTATGAGAAAAACATTCGACTTCATGTTCACTCATTAAATAACCATAGTCTTCTATACCAAGATTATTCATCGGGTACTTGTTCTTTGCCAGTTCACTTAAAATCTGAAATGCCTTTTCTTTTTCCATATCGATTGTTTTTTTAATAATGAAGTAAAATTATTCCACCTATGCACACATATCTTATGCACCATTATACTATCTTGTAAAAAGCAGAAAACGCCATAAAAACAGAATTTGCAATATGGATAGTATCTTATCTGCTTGCTACCAATGTTATTTTCACATCCTCAACATCATCATACTTACTTAACCCCCAACACATTTTGCTGTCCTTTATATACTTCTCACAAAATTCATGAGTAGGATCCAATTCATTCATCATCATTTCATTCCAAGAAATGAATTCTACGGTCATTAAGAAACACTTAACCTCACTACTGGCGTTAAACAAATCGATACAATAATTGTCCAATTTTCTCTTTACTCGTTTAACAATCTCATCGGTAGAGGAGATATGAGAAAAACATTCAATTTCATGCTCTTTCTCTAAATAACTATACTCTACCAAATCTATTTTCAAAGGGCGGATGTTCTTTGTCAACTCATTTAAAATCTTAAGTACTTTTTCTTTTTCCATGTCTGGTATATTTTTGATGATGTTACAAAATTACCCCACTAGTGCATAAATAACTTGTGCAGTATCTCATTATCTTTGCAGAAAAACTAAAGGAAACCATGAAAACAGAATTTGCTATATGGATGGTGTCATATCTTATAAGGAGAGGTCCTGATACCCAGGAAAATATTATAAACGAATGGTCCAAGCATATAAATGAAGATGTAGAGATTCATAGGAATACATTCGGGAACTATAGAAGAAAAGCTGAAGAATTGTTTGGTACAGAAATATCATATAATCCGGGTACCAAAGAATACTACATAGGAGATAAGGACCTGATAACCCATAATGCAATGTATAGATGGTTACTCCAGTCTGTTTCAGCTTCAAATGTAATAAGCAGAAGAAGCAGGCTTAAGGAGCGTATAATGCTTGAGACAAGTTCCGGTGGTGAAGAATTCATTGAACCTATAACTGAAGCTATGGAGAAAGGGCTGTGTATTAAAATGGTTTATCAGGCGTTTTGGGATGAACCGAAAGAAAGAACCGTAGAACCATATTACATAAAGCTCTTCAAACGTCGTTGGTACCTGATTGGGAAAAGACGTGATACTGAAGAGTTCCGAATTTACTGCTTTGATAGGATAAACTCAGTAACTGTTTCAGATATTAAGTTTAAGTTTAAAAAAGAACAAAGTGCTGAAACCTTGTTCTATGACTATTATGGAATTATCCAATATCCGGTAGAAAAGGAACGTGTTGTAATCAAAGTGGGATGTGAACAGGGAATGTATATTAAGACTCTTCCCCTCCATCATTCACAAAAGCTGATACAGCAGGATGACGACTACATGACATTTGAATTATATCTGAAACCCTGCTATGACTTTGTACAGGAATTACTATCTTGTGGATCCGAACTTGAAGTAATAACTCCCCAATCACTAAGGGAAGAAATAAAGCAATATACAGAAGAAATGTGTGAAATATATAACCCCAAAGATAATGGATAGAATAAGACTTTTTATTGATGAACTTTCGAGAGAGGCATCAACACCGGAGCTTACCAACGTATACTCCTCTGAAGTGCCACAGAGTGAAGTATGCAGGGAAAATCTGTATAACTATCTTCATAGGATCAAGAATAATAACAGCAAGGTTATGTTGATTGGTGAGGCACCAGGTTATCATGGTTGTAGACTATCAGGAATCGCATTCACTTGTGAGGAAAACTTTACTGAGGATATAATACCGGGAATTATGGGGAAAGATCTTGGATATAAAATTTTCTCTGAAGGAAAACCAGAAAGAGAATTTTCAGCTTCAACTGTTTGGCCTAAGCTTAAAGAATGGTATAATGCTCATGATTCCGTGCCTTTGTTATGGAATATCTGTCCTTTTCATCCACATAAAGAGGGAAACATAATGAGCAATAGAACTCCAAAAAAGAAGGAGATAGAAAGAGGTATCAAATACTTTCTTGAACTTGTAGATATATTCGATATTCAATATATAGGATGTATTGGAAAGAAATCATTCAATACCATTGAAGCCATGAAGCTCAATACTAGTCTTGAATATCTTCGTCATCCGTCATGTGGAGGAAAGAGGGAGTTTGAAGCTAATATTACTGAATATATGGAGAAAATAAAATAAATACTTATCTTTGAGATATAAGTTGTTCTGTATATCACCTAATAAAGTTTAAAGAATATAAGGATGTAGTTATATACAGCCTTTTTAAAGCCAATATAATCTAAAAAAAAATATGAATATAGAATATGATTCAATCAATGTTGACTTATATATAGTAGCCGTTGCATTTGGGAAAAACTATGGTGGTAATAATTATGGCAGAATTCTTGTCAGTGATAATATGTACGCTAAAGGAAGTGAATATTCAAGGCCTATAAATTATGATGATATATACTATAATGATGGTATTTTAGAGGATGCTGAATTTTCACAGGACATACCTTCAGTCAATAATATTCCACGTTTCCGAAAAGTTGTTTCATTAAAAGAAGCAATATATTGGGGTAAAGGAAATTTAATACATATATCACATGCTGCTATTGGAGTTAAGAATAATAATAATACAATTACAATAATTCGTGACACATACACAGCAGCACTTAATTATGAAGAAGATGATGATATAATAGATACTGAACTTTATAGCTTATTTAATAGGAAAGGAGCCGTATATTACAAAAACAAAGAGTTCTTGAATGACTATAAAAGATATTTATGTATTCAAAAAAATAAATAATAACCACAAGCATTGTAAGGGTTGCAAAATAAATGTTGGTCTTTACAATGCTCTTATTGTTTATAGAAATTTATTATTATTTCATACCTTTATGGCTAAGATAATAAAATCATAGAAAAAAATTATATGAGTACTAAAGAAGAATTAATAGAGTTACTTCGTTCTACCAATCGTGAAGGAGTAGAAGATTTATTGGAAGGTTTGGAGAAAATGGGATTCTTTACCACCCCTGCTTTTTCTACCCACCACCTTAAAATTGAAGGGGGATTAATAAAGCATTCACCCAATACTTATAAAACTGCCCTCATAGTTTGAGAAGGAATGATTGAAATAGAATCAGGATTAAAGAAAGAAGTAGAAAGAGATAGTGTAATTATTGCCAGTCTGCTTCATGATGTTTGCAAAAGTGATATATACGTCAGGACTGTCAAGAAAAAGAAAACAGTAATTGGTACTTGGGAAGATTGTGAAGGGTACAGGATATCTCATAAAAACTTCCCGATTGGACATGGAGAAAAGTCTGTTATACTTTTGCTATGTAATGGTATGACCTTAGAAGATGATGAAATGTTGGCTATACGTTGGCATATGGGAGCATGGGGTCTTAATTTGAACAGCTATGAAGACCAAAGATGTTTCGATACTTCACAGAAACTCTATCCTTTGGTTACAATCATTCAAGTAGCGGATAAACTGGCTGCGAACATCATGGAAAGAAGTGGGGAAGAATTGGATGAATTATAGTATATTCTGACAGTTCTCGCTCTAAGACAATCTCAAGACTTTTATTATGGTAAATTCATCACCATAAAAGCACTAACTTTCTGGATATAATAAATGCACTTTACATTAAAAGGATACAAAACCTGAATCGAGATTACCGATAATATGTATCCGTTCTTTGACAAGAAGACTCCGGAGGCAATCAGAGAATCCGCAAGGTTGTTCGATGTCGCCATGACCAGGGCTAAGAAATACCTGCACATCACATACTCAGAATCCGTGTCCAGAATATCAAAATGGGGAAACCCTTACTCTATCGACAAGGTACCCACCCCATTCATCCGCCACATAAAGAACCACTTCCGCTTTTGATTGTGCCACAGAATCAGAAGCGGAAATTTAATGACTATATAATTGATGCAGTCAATTCCTAATATTGTCTATCATACAAAGTTTTTTCAAGAACGAAGATATTTTCTTGAAAGAGTTTTTAATTTTGTAACCTTATAATCAATATAACTTGATAAGAATATGTATTCTTAATTTATGAACAGTTGAAAAACTACAACTAAAGGTCATATGATTCTAATAAAAATACACTTACCTTTATTAGTTGTATGATTATTATCTATTTATATATGTTTAAGTTATAGGAAATTAGCAACTAGAAATAATGCGTACTTTTTATGATATATTAAGGATACCTCGATCTGCTACACAACAAGAAATATTAGTAGCATATAGGAAACGTTGTCTTGAAACCCATCCTGATAAAGGGGGAGATAGAAGAGAATTTATGAATGTAAGGAAAGGTTATGAGATATTATCAAATCCAGAAAAAAGGAGGGCTTATGATCAATGGATCATAGAAAAAGAGAAAGATGAATTTGAGAGAGAAACTAAAGAGCAAAGAGCCCAAAGTGAAGAATTCTCACAAAAAAATACCTCAAGTAATAATAATACTCGTAAAAATGCTTCAGGTTATAACAGAACACGTGATTACGCTTCAGATAATAAGGTACATTCAGAAGGAAAAAACTATTTAAGCATCTTTATTGTTGGCGTTGTAATTATTCTTTTTGCATTTATTATCTATTTTATTAATAGCAACAATAACACTCCAGACAAGCCTTTACAATATAAAAAACAAGCCCCTATAATTACTAGTGAGAAAATTATCATTAAAGATATAAGATGGCTTTATAATGAGTTATCTAAGCATTCTGATATTGGTTCTTATAATAAATTCAAAGAAGAACTTAAAGATTCAATTATGGCAGGATATTATTATAGAGATGCTGTAATTAGAGGGATAGATATAGGAAGCTTTGAAGACTTTAATATTATGCTGGGTAAATATATATTTAAAGATATAAAATGGCTTTATAATGAGTTATCAAAAGATTCGGATATAGGTTCCTTTAATCAGTTTAAAGAGGAGCTTAAAGATGCAATTATGGCAAATTATTATTATCGTGATGCATGTATCAGAGGTATAGAGATTGGTAGTTTCGAAGATTTCAACAAGATGTTAATGAAAGAACATATTATTGATAAGCCTTTTAAAATGTCAGAGAAGATAGATGAATCAAATTCATCATATAAAGTGCCTAAAGGATATGGTAGATATGATGAAATAGATAGAGCAACTAATCTAATTCAAGAATATAATAGCTTCAAACAACGTTAATAGAACTATGTTTTAATTTACATTTGACACTGTCCAAAATTTTGTGTAAATGGAAACAGGATTCAGTTGTAAGTTTGTTCTTATAGACACTGTCCAAAATTTTGTGTAAATGGAAACAGGATTCAGTTGTAAGTTTGTTCTTATATCTGGATTCTGTTTTCAAAAATAAGCATAAATTGATTCATAATGACCCAGTTTGAAATAGGCATTGTCCATTTCTTTTCAATTATTTTACCTCTAATATAAACATAATAACCGGGAGGAACAAAAAATAAAAACAGGAAACCTTTTTATTCGATTTCCTGTTATAATTATCATATCGTAAATAAACATTCTCTTCTTTTTCCCCTCTTTCCAGAGAATCGGTCCAACGAATTACTTATATCCATAGACCAGACGTTCTTAAATTCAGGAGGCATGAAATATTCAGAGATATAGATTTTGTGTCCTTCATCTTTCTTCTTAAAACACCAATCATAAAACTTCTCATGGTCAAACGCTATACCATACCCACTAGTCTCCTTGTATGGCGGATCACAATATATTATGGAATTTTCGGGAATCTCAAGTTTATCATAAGAGCCGCAGTTAAAAACGACCCCGTTCATGAGAGGTAATTGCTTCATTATACTGTCTATACTTGCCCTTACATAATCCTTACCGTCAGAACCAATCCCAGAATAAGAATGATAGAAGATTCCATTGTAAGAAGCCATATAACCAATCCAGCCAATTTCAGAAACGGAATAGTTAATATAATCTTTTTTCTTATATGCTTTTTTCGCTTTGTCAAATGTTTCTCTTGATATTTCTATAGGGTATATTTCATCCCCTTGTAACCCCTTCCACATACCTATGAGATATGGATTAATATCTGATGCTATTCTATTTCCTTCAACCAGGGCTATACTATTACATCCACCGCAAAAAGGTTCTACATAATATTGATTCTCAGTCCTTCCTTCCAGTATTATAGGAGATATGTATTTCCATATTCTCCGTTTGCTTCCCATATATTTCATAGCTTTAAATTTAAGATTATCTTTCCTCCATCAATTTCCAACCATGACTTTTTTATCTTATCAGCCCCCAAAACACCAGCACTCTCTATGTAAGCTTTAATAAACTCAGGCTGCTCCATAGAATAAGTACATCGTAATGGAACTTTAGGGAATTGGGTCGGCATCCTAAAGCCTTCATATCCTTCTCCAGTTATCATGTAGGCATCAGCATCCATAATCATATCCACTGGATCAGATTTATAATCAATTCCACGATAAAAATACATGGCCACTGTTTCTCCAGCCATATAGAGTTTGAATATTACCTTATTCTCACCAACATAAGCATCCAAATCTTCCTGTACAGCTTTTTCAATTTCACTAATGTTTGTTTCCGTTATGGTATATACTTTACCCATAACGAATACCTTCTTTTCTTTTTTCATTACTGTCTCCTCCTTTGTTTAATACGTGATTTTCATTATTATACAATCGGGATAACATCTTATACCGATTTCTTCAACAAACCCTTCCCCTTTACATGTAAATAGTAACAGCGTCTTATAGAACTGAATGAAGGTAGTTACATCGGTATAGAAATTTTTACCATTAAAACACAGTGGACTAATTAATGGATAACCACCCATCTTTTTAGGAGTAAAGGCTGTAAGACCAATGCCAGATATAATATTTGCGTCAGTATCATATATCACTGGTTTGTCTGGATTGATATTAAAGTCACGAATATATTTCATAATTACATGATTTTCGCTTAACTCCTCAATCGCGAAAGACACCATTCCACCAGTTGTTTCCTCCAAAGAATCATTTACGGCTGATTCAATCTCCTCTATCGTCATTGTAGTATCGAGGACTTCTCTGTTTGCAATAAAATAGTTTTTCATAGTTTAGATTTTTGTGATTTAATGTTTAGTGTAATTCCCAGTTTAGCTTTTAGAAAAGATATAAGTCCTGTATAAGCATCAGTTCGCCTTCTTTCTCTCGGGCATATCTCCAGAAGCTCCTTCAGTGTTATTTCAATGCAGAGACCAGTTTTAAAATTCTCTCCATACTTCTTTCGTAAGGCTTCTACATCTTTCTCGTATTTTTCAGGGATGGGTTTGGCAATTGAACTACTTTTTTCGATGACACCAGGAGTAGTTTCTCTAACCTGACGCTCTGACGGTTCTTCTAAAGTACCATCAAAGAATATATTCATAAAATTTCCTAACATAGTTGTAGGTATTATTATTGTCATTAGTTAGAGTTTCAATCCACCATAATCGCGTTTTGTCATTTTGAGATATAGATACAAAAAAAGAACGCACTAAGATTGAATGTCCTAGTGCGTTCCTACTTATATTATTATTACTATTCAAAGCTTATTTCTTTCCATATAGCTCCTTTCCATGTATTACCATTTGAAACTTCATCTTGCTTATTTTTATTTAGATAAAGGTGAATGTTTTTTGATTCATTCCAAGAATTTATTGATACATTGATGTCATTAGGGCTTGTTAATTTTAATTCTGATAAAGAAGTACAACCATATAAGGCTTGGAATTCTATTACATTTGGGAAATTAGCAGATGTCAAAGAAGTACAATCGCTAAAAATGGTACCGTCTAAACTTGTTAGATTTTGTAGAGTTACAGAACTTAATGAAGTACATCCCTGGAAAGCTTGACGTCCTATAGATTGAAGATTAGAGCAATTTATACTCTTCAAAGAAGTGCAAAGCCAAAAAGCGCATTCACCTATTGAGGTTAAATTAGGAGCATTCAAACTCTTCAACTTTTCACATCTCCCGAATGCCATTTTACCTATCTTGACTATCTTTTCTAAATTGATTGTCTCTAAACTTACGCATCCATCAAAGACACTATTACCAAGTTCCATTACTTCATTGGGTAAAATCACATTTTTTAATGAATTAAAATATCGTACATATCCCGTGCCATCAATAGTTCCACAAGAAGAGAACAATCCATCTGGTAATTTTTGATCACATTCTGTTACTTGACTTAAATCTATAACTTCTACGTTTGTTGCACTTTGCAACGGATTGAAAACATTGTATTCTTCTGTTTTTATACCAAGATTTTCATATTTTCCTTTTAATATGAAATGCCTTATTCCATTCTTATCAGCTTGTTGAAAAGCAACAGCTAAATCAATCGGACTAGGAGATTTGTCTAAATTAACAATAGCTTGTTCTCCTTGTATCTCCATATATTCAGATTCATCTGTATTCCCCTTTTGAGCAATATATATATTTTCTTGGATAATATTATTATTGTCAGAGAATGTTATAATACCATAGCGTGCAGTTCCTGTATTTTGACTAATACTAAATTTACAGTTAGAATATCCTCTAGATTGTATAGGTGTAATCCAATTTTTAGCGTTTTCTTCTACTGTATATTGGTAATGTAAATTAGAATAGATTGGAATATCAACTAACTGTTCTTTCGAATCAACATAATATATATTATTATCGACAACTTCTATATTCCCATTTTTAAATGCTAATCCTTTTACTATTGTCTTGTCACCACTTGATAAAAATACCAATAAACTAGCTCCAAAGGAATCATTTAATGAGGTTGTAGAGGTTATTGTAAATATACCCTCTTTCGCATTTCCACTAAATTCGACTTTTAAATTATCACTAGCAATAAATGTTATATTAGAATGAGCTTCTAATCCAGTAGAATGGAATGGAATTGTTACAGGGATGTTAGGTAAAATACCTATGTCTTGTAAATCATCAATTTCAAATGTAATATCCATATCTTGATAAATGGGTAAGCTAAAATATTCACCGTTTGATAGCTTAAAGATTACATATCCTTCATTACTTGTATCTACACTCTCAAACAAAGAATAATCGGAGTCTTCATTGGCTAATCCGAGGTCAATCCAAGACGCTTCATTGTCATAGGAAATATACCAATGTCCATTTTCTATCTTCAGCTTTGGAGTAACGCCATCTTTGCCATCTTCCCCTTTATCACCTTGGGCAGGAATTTTATTGTTAGTATTATCTATAATCCATTCTCCATTCAAAGTCCAATAATAAATACCATCTGTATCCTGCTTTATCGCTATTTGGGGAGTATTCCCATCTTGTCCGTTCTCACCATTGTAAATCGTTATTGGATTGTTATGTAAAAACTCAATAGTATACCCAATTACTTCTTCATCTAATGTAATAGGAGTAATATTAGTAATATAATCATTATTTTGTAAAGACTCAACGAGTGTCTGCAAAGATGAAATGTTAGTATTCATGTTTTTGCATAGTTCCTCCAGTGCTTGCACTCGGTTCTCCAAATCCGTAATATCGTTACGCAAATCCGTGTCATCATATTCTTCACTACATGAAGAGAAGAATAAAGACATAAATAAAAAAAATGAATAAGCTATTTTTCTCATATAGTTTAAGTTTTAAAATTATTCTTTTTCAGTTTATGATGGAACGATAGATTTTATCTTACATGGAAATTACTATAAAAACAAAATGTTGATATGCATCTTTCAATAACTGGTTAAAATTATTTTACCTATAAGCCCCAGAATTCAGTATTAGATTAAACAAAGAAAGCGTGAGGCTGTCCTACTCTATCCATCGAAAACAGGTATCGCCAAACACCTCGTGAAGATGAATAA
>OJMI01000376.1_pt1 | contig 60706 bp, 64 predicted proteins | sample 1597131 | NCBI WGS metagenome assembly OJMI01 (sample SAMEA2452116, study PRJEB22498) | human gut metagenome | reverse complement strand
GTTCTTAATAATAGGATTTATGATTTCAATAACTATAAACGTTGCCTTATTAAGTGTTATATACATAATACTATCAAATAAGCAACAATAAAAAATACACCACATACGCTTTCACAGAGCTAGTGGTGTATCCTTAAAATTTTTTAGGTAACACACATTATTTGTGTTCTCATTTTCTATCTACATTATACACCCTAATTAAATTATTTGTCAATGAATTTTTAGAGTGTGTTACAATATGTTATATAAAATTAAAATTATTGGGTTAAAAATGTGTTAAAATAAGGTTTTTTCAACACAAAAGTACAGAATACAAGAGGGATACAGGATACACTCAACCTGACTGTCGCCTCCAAAAGAAAAACAAGAAAATATTGGAATATCCATGTTTTCTTGTTTTATATTAGCTTTTATACTAAATAAAAAATACATATTTAAAGGGAGAAAAAAATGAAAATATACAAAAAACTTGTAAGAGACAAAATACCGGAAATAATAGAAAAAGATAATTTGGTACCAATTTGTAGAACCCTAAATAACAAAGAATACCAAATAGAATTAAACAAAAAATTAGTAGAAGAAGTAAAAGAATATCTAAAAAGTCAAGAAACAGAAGAATTAGCAGATATTGTAGAAGTGATTTACAGTATAGTAAAATTAAAAAATATTTCTTTAGAGGACTTCGAAAAAATAAGAATAGATAAAGTAGAAAAAAGAGGTAGCTTCGACAAAAAAATATTTTTGGAAAGGGAAGAAGAAAAAGAAAGTGAAAGAACCTAATTGAAGGCTGCCATACAGCAGCCTTTTTGTAGAACATTATCTAACATCAATTACAAGTTCGAACTGAGCTTGTAATTTTTGGGAAGTCTCATCAAAAGTAAAATCCCTGGTAATAATATCCAGCAAGCAAAAAGAATATTTAAAATCTATTGCAGAATTAATAATGTACAGAGACTTAACAACAAATACTAGTATCTCATCCCGAATGTTTTTCTTGATTTTATCGAGTAAAACAGAAAAATCAACATGAGAAAGTGTAATAGAAGAAGCTGTAAGTTCTTTTTCATAAGTAGATAAGTCAATAAAATCTTTTGAATAAATCCAAATTGACTTGCTTGCTGACAAAGAAGAATTATCAATTTGAATTATAGAATTACTGTACTTGTTTAAAAGCTTTTTCGCAAGCTTCTCAACCTTTTCATCAGGATATTCAAAAGATTTGGCATCTTGAATGCACTGATTTAAATGTTTTAATTCATCATTAATCCGTTCGATTAAACTTTGCAAGTTAGATGATCTACTTTTGTTGTTAGAAAATAAATTTCCATTTTCCATAAAATTGTACCTCACTTTTTAGTTTTTATTATCATAAAAATTTTATCACCTAATAAAAGCCTTGTCAATTAAAAAACGACAAAAAATGACAAAGCACAAAAAATATTAATTAAATCATATATTATACTAAGAACCAACATAAAACAAACACTTGAAATTCACAAAAAAATGATATAAAATATCCAAAACAAAATTGAAAGAAGGCCAATAAATGAAAAAAATAAACAAAGCACAAGCAATGAAACTAATAGCACTAATAATAACAATAGCAATATTAGTAATCGCCACAATATACATGATACCAATAATAAAACAAATAAACTCACCAGAAGGTCAAGCCGAATTTAAAGAAAAAATAACAAACTCAGGACTAACAGGAATGTTAATACTTTTTGGATTAGAATTAGCACAAGTTGTATTGGCAGTATTGCCTGGTGAACCAGTAGAATTACTAGCAGGGATATGTTTTGGACCAATATGGGGAACAATATTTTTAATGATATCAGTATTTATAGTAACTGCCATGATATATTTCTTTGTAAAAAAATATGGAAGAGACTTTATATATGAATTCTTCCCAAAAGAAAAAGTAAACAAATTAGAAAATAGCAAACTATTTAAAGACCCAAAAAAAATAGAAACTGTAATGGCATTATTATTTCTAATACCAGGAACTCCAAAAGACTTACTAGTATATATAGGGGGACTACTACCAATAAAAACATCAAGATTTCTGGCACTAGCAACATTACTAAGATTTCCATCAATAATATCATCAACAATAGCAGGAAATAAATTATTGCAAGGAAAATGGCAGGTTAGCATATTAGCATATGTTATAACATTTGCATTAACTTTTGTAGTGATATATATTGTCAATAAATTTGATAAAAACAAAGTAACAGAAGATGTAATAAAAACAGTAAAAAATAAAGAAATGTAAAATACACAAACAACAATAAAAAACAATGGATAAAAATACATTAATGAACTAATGTATAACCTCAAAAAAATATGGGAAAAATATAACAAATACATATTTTGAGGAGGTACAAATGGAAACAAGTAATTTAAAAAATATGGTAGTACTAAAAAACTTGCCATCAAACATTGTGGATGAAGCAATAATAGTGCTAAAAGCAAATAAAAAAACGAAAAAGCTTCAAAAAATAGAAAACAAAAAAATATTAGAAAATCAAGAGAATAAAAAAGACAAAGAATATATTTTAAAAGAAGCAGAAATGATAGTAAATAACTACATTTCCAAAATAGAAAATAAAGAAAATGACAAAATAATAATTAGTAAAGATACAGATGGAAAATATAAAAAATTGAAAAAATATGCAATAGCAACAACATTATTGTGTATAATTCAAGCAATTGTAATCATATTTTAATGCAAAACAGGTAATTTAAGTAGGTAATTACCTGCTTTTTTTGTTTATGAAAAACTTCAAGAAACAAATTTATTCTTGTCCACTTCTTATCATAAAACAAAACAAAATAACATATAGTTTAAAAGAAATAAAGAAACAACCATTTTTGAAAGGGATGAAATAAAATATGGAAAGAACAATGTCTGTAGAAGACAAGATAAGAAGGGCAGAAGAAATATATGTAAGAAGAAAAGAAGGCACAATGCCTAAAACCACAACAGTATCAATAAATAATGATAATAAAAAGGAATTAAAACTATTAAAGAAAATGGTAATACAAATAATTATAAGCCTTTTAATATATGGCGTAATTTATATAATACAAAACAACAACTACATATTTTCACAAGAATTTTTAAACAAAGTACAAGAAGTTTTATCATATGATATAAATTTTGTGGAGTTTTATAAAAATGGAAAAAACAACATGAATCAGGTAATTATAAATATAAAAAATAAAGCAGAAAAAAATGAAACAACGGAAAATCAAGAAAAAAATGGAATAGGTGGAGCAGAAGAAAATGTTCAAAATGAACAGAAATCAAATGAGGAAAACACACAAGAAAATCAACAAAATATACAAGAAAATGAACAAACATCACAAGCAAAAACACAAGAAGAACAAGATATAGAAAATATAAAAAATACAACAACATTTATAAAACCAATAGAAGGAACAATAAGTTCAAAATATGGACAAAGAGAGCCCACAACATCAACAGTACCTAAAAACCATACAGGAGTTGATATTGCATCAAATTTAGGAACAAAGATAAAATCTGCAACATCAGGGGAAGTTGTAATAGCATCAGAAGAAGGAGACTATGGCAAACACTTAAAAATTCAAATAGGAGAAGTAAGTATAATATATGCACATTGCAATAGCTTATATGTTAAACAGGGAGACCAAGTAACACAAGGACAAGAAATTGCAGAAGTAGGTTCAACCGGGAATTCAACAGGACCACATTTGCATTTTGAAATAAGAATTTCGGAGAGAACGATAGACCCACAAAAAATATTAGAACTATAATAAATTTTTAAATAAATTTATTATAGTACGAAAAATTCTATATGATATAAAAATGCTTATAGGTAGCATAAAACCTAAATAAAAAAAAGGAAAAATAATATGAGATTTAGAATCGATTTAAAAATATTTATTTTCTTAATAATATTTTATTTTACAAGGCAAATAGAAATATATTCCATATTAATGCTATTTGCACTAATACATGAATTAGGGCATTTGCTAGCAGGATTATTGGTAGGAATGCAACCAGAAAAATTAGAACTAATGCCATTTGGTGTAGCAATATCGTTCAAAATAAAGCCAGAAGAATACAATAAAAAAATAAAAAAAGGAAATCAATTAGAAATCAAAAAAATATTAGTAGCACTTGCAGGACCAATTACAAACTTTATAGTCATTGTCATTATATTAAATCTAAATATAGAATTATTTAAGGCACTTACAATAATATACACAAACTTTTTAATAGTGATATTTAACCTATTACCAATATATCCATTAGATGGAGGAAGAATTTTAAAAGGAATTTTACATATAAACATAGGAAAACAAAAAGCAGAAAAATATATAAATATAATATCAAAAATAACAGTAACAATACTAACAATAATAGCAAGTATATTAATTTTACATGTCCACAACATAGCATTTATATTGATTTGCATGTATTTATGGTATCTCATTTTAAAAGAAGATAAAAAATATCAACAAAGAAAGAAAATATATGAAGCACTAGAACAATAATTTTACGGACTGTGACTGGTAACACAAAAACAATAAAAACAAAAATAAAAAAAGAAAAACTACTTGAAAAACAAATAAAAAAATAGTAAACTATACTAAAGAAAAAAAGGAGAATGCCAATGATGAAAAACAAAATAAAACAGGAAAAAGGTGTAACATTGACAATATTAGTAATAACAGTAATAACACTAATGATTATAACAGGAACACTAATATATAACGTAGAAGACTCAACTAGAATAAAAAAATTAACAAATTTATATAGTGATATAGACCTGTTAAGAACAAAAGTAACAGACTACTATGAAGAATACGGAGAAATACCAGCAAAAATTAAATACACAAACACAAGTGGACTTTCAAATGTATTAAGTAAAAACAACGATACAGGGGATTTTTATGTAATAGACTTAGAGGCAATGAAGGGGATAACACTTAATTACGGAAACGATTATGAAAAAATAATAAATGATACAACAATAACAAAAGAAAATCCAGAAAAAGCAGACCAATACAAAGATTTATATATAATAAATAAAAATAGTCACAATATCTTTTATGCAAAAGGTGTGTCAATACAAGACAAAAACAGCGTAAAAATGTATTACACTGACTACACAATTCCAGATGAAACAGTTGTAGACTTAAGATATATTGATGGAATATTAATTCCAGAAAATTACTATTATATAGGCAAAAGCCCAAGCGTTAGTGGAAGTGAAAGTGAAAGCATAGTAATTTCAAACAAAAAAGATGATACAATAGATGGACAAAGCACAAATCAATTTATATGGACAAAACAAATAGTAGAAATGGATACTTTGCCAACTAGCATAAAATTAGACAAAAACCAAAATGAAAAAGATTTCTTAAAAAGTGTAAATGCAAATAAAGGATATTTTAGAAATCCAGAAGGAAAAGTTCAATATACAAAAATTGAAGATGGAAAATAGTAAAAATATAACCCAAATTTTATATAGATAACAATAAATAAAAAAATTAAGAACCTCAAAGTATACTTGTAAGTATAAAAAGGGGCTCTTTTTTAGGCATTACAATATGTAATCATTCTGTAATATTTTTGAAATATTCCTGTAAAACCAATTGACAATTAAGCCTTTTCGTTGTATTATATATACATAAAAAAATGAGTGTTTTTTAAAATCCTAAGGAGGAAAATTATGGGAGAAGTAATAGTTATAACATCAGGAAAAGGTGGAGTAGGAAAAACAACAACAACAGCAAATTTAGGTTCAAGTTTAGCAGTAGAAGGAAAAAAAGTATGTTTAATAGATACAGACATTGGTTTAAGAAACCTAGATGTAGTAATGGGACTAGAAAATAGAATTGTATATGATATAGTAGACGTTGTAGAAGAAAAATGCAAACTAAGACAAGCATTAATAAAAGATAAAAGATTTAAAGAATTATACCTACTACCAGCCGCACAAACAAGAGACAAAAGTGCAGTAAATGAAGAACAAATGAAAAATTTAACAGACAAATTAAAAGAAGAATTTGACTATATACTAATAGATTGCCCCGCTGGAATAGAACAAGGATTTAAAAATGCTATTGCAGGAGCAGACAGAGCAATAGTAGTAACAACCGCAGAAATCTCTGCAATAAGAGACGCAGACAGAATTATAGGACTATTAGAATCATCAGAAATAAAAAATCCTGAATTAGTAATAAACAGAATAAGACCTAATATGGTAAGAAAAGGTGAAATGATGGATGTTGATGACATAGTAGACCTACTTTCAATAGACCTAATAGGGGTAGTACCAGATGATGAATACATAATAACACAAACAAACAAAGGTGAGCCAGTAATCCAAAACAAAAAAGCACCATCAGGAAAAGCATATATAGAAATTGCAAAAAGAGTATTAGGAGAAAAAATAGAAATCACAATACCAGGTAGAGAAAAAGGATTTTGGGCACGTTTAAAAAGATTCTTTAAAAAATAATATATAAGCAAAACGGAGGGATAGGAAATAATGTTTGAAAACATAGTAAACTTCTTTAAAAACATAGGAAAGAAAGAAGAAAATAAAAAAATGCAAGAAAGTTCAAAAGATGCGGCAAAAGAAAGATTACATCTAGTGCTAATGCAGGACAGAGCAAATGTTTCAGCAGACTTTTTAGAACTTATGAAACAAGAAATAATCGATGTAATAAAAAAATATATAGAAGTTGATGAAAAAGAAATAGATGTAAGATTAACAAATAAAGAAAATGATGATGGAACAAACGGAGCACCAGCATTATATGCAAATATTCCTATTCTTAATATAAAAAATGATGCAAGAAAAATAGGACAAAAAGAATTAGAAGAAAACAAAGAAAAAATAGCAGAAATAGAGAACAACAAACAAAACGAAAAAGAAGAGAAAACAGACAAGAAAACAGAAAGCGAAAAAACGACCTCAAATGATCACAAAACTCCAAAGGAAATGAAAGAAAAAAATGAAACAAAAAAAGCAGATGAGACAGAAAAAACAGAGCAAAAAGAAACAAAAAATTTAGAAGATAAAAAAGACATTGAAACACAAGAAAAAATAAAAGAAATAATAGACGGTGTAATAGAAGGCGCAGAAAACAATAAAGAAAAAGCAAAAAACGAAGAACAATAAGTTAAATCATAAAAATTAAGAAAGAAAAAGAGTTGATTTAATGAGAAGAAGAGAATTAAAAAACATGGAATGGGGGTTGCTAATAGTAGCAATTATATTATCAATAATAGGGATTATTGCACTATTTTCAGCAACACAAGAAACTGAATATGACGAATTTAAAAAACAAATAATATGGTTAGCAATAAGTCTAATAGCAATGGTAATAGTAATGCTAATAAATTATGAAACATTAGTAAAACTATCACCAATTTTTTATGGAATATTTATAATTCTGCTAATAGCAGTAATGTTCACAAAACCAGTAAATGGAGCAACAAGTTGGTTTGACATCGGATTTTTTTCATTCCAACCATCAGAATTTGCAAAAATAGCAGTAATACTGTTTTTAACATATGTAATATCAAAAATACAAGAAAGATATGCAGAAGATATAAACAAACCAACACGACTACTAATAATATTTGTAACAATATCAATACCATTATTATTAATTATAAAACAACCAGACTTTGGTACAGCAATGGCGTTTTGTATAGCACTTGCAATGATGTTATTTACTGCCGGAATAGACAAAAAGTACATAATAGGAACAATATTGATAGCAACAATATCAATACCACTATTATACAATTTTGTACTGCCAGATCATGCCAAGAAAAGAATAGATATATTTTTAAATCCAGAATCAGACCCACGTGGAAGTGGATATAACATAATTCAATCAAAACTAGCAATAGGAGCAGGACAATTAACAGGAATGGGATTATTAAAAGGAAATCAAACACAACTAGGATATCTATACCCAAAAACAACAGACTTTATTTTCTCTGTAATTGGCGAGGAAATGGGATTTATAATAGGACGGAACAATTATAGTACTATATGTATTTCTGGTCACAAAAGCGATTTACATTGCAAAAACAGCCAAAGACACAAAGGGTTCCTTGATTGCATCTGGAATAGCTGGAATATTTTTATTTCATATGACAGAAAACATAGGGATGGTAATGGGACTTTTACCAATAACAGGTGTACCATTGTTGTTTGTAAGCTATGGAGGAAGTTCTATGATTACAAGTTATATTTTAATTGGAATATTATTAAATATAAGCAGTAAAAGGCAAAAAACAATATTTGTAAAATAAAAAATCGGGGGATTAAGGGACGTTCCTTTTTCTCCCTTTTTTTAGTGATTAAGGGACAGTGCTTTAGTACCAATTTTTTCGAATTTGTTATTTGGAGGGAAAAATGTATTTAAAAAAATTAAAAATAGGAAATGTAGAACTAGAAAATAATTTAATATTAGCTCCAATGGCAGGAGTAACAGATTTACCATTTAGAAAAATATGCAAAGAATTTGGGCCAGGTTTAGTATGCACAGAAATGGTAAGTAGTAAAGCAATATTTCATGACGATTCAAAAACAAAACTACTAATGAACACAGAAGGAGAAAAAAGGCCAGTAAGTATGCAAATATTTGGTAGTGATGAGGAAACAATGGGGTATGCAGCAAAATATGTATCAAAATTAGCAGATATAGTCGATATAAACATGGGATGCCCTGCTCCCAAAGTAGTAAAAAATGGTGATGGTAGCAAACTTTTACTAAACATAGAACAAGCAGAAAAAGTAATAAAAGCAGTTGTAAAAAATTCTACTAAACCAGTAACATTAAAAATTAGAAAAGGTTGGGATTGCGAACATATTGTAGCAACAGAATTTGCTAAAATGGCAGAACAAGCAGGAGTATCTGCAATTACAATTCATGGGAGAACTAGAACCGAGATGTATTCTGGAAAAGCAGATTTAGACATTATCAAAAGAGTGAAAGAGTCAGTGAACATACCAGTAATAGGCAATGGTGATGTGGTAGATGAAGAATCTGCATTGAAAATGTTTGAATACACCGGGGTGGATGGAATTATGATAGGTCGTGGGACTTTTGGAAATCCGTGGATATTTGCAAGAATTAAGCATTTTTTAGAAACAGGGGAAAAACTTCCTGAAATATCAAATGAAGAAAAGTTTAGAGTTATAAAAGAACAAATTCAACTTGAGTTAGAAAATAAACCGGAGGTAACTGCAATAAGAGAAATGAGAAAGCATATTGCTTGGTATACTAAAAATATGCCGAATTCTAGTGAGTTTAGGTGCGAGATTAATAAAATAGAGGATAAAGATTTATTAATGAAAACTGTTGAAAAATATTTTTTGGAAGAATGATACAGTTCACAGCCTAGAAAAATAATTTTATGGACTGTGAATAGTAACAAAGATAATATATATAAATATATAGTAAAAAAACTGGGACAAAATTGGATATACCAATCGTCTCAGTTTTTATTATTTTATGCCAAAGGTTCTGTACTATACCAGTAATATGAACCATCAGTATTTTTCTTAAATGTATGTTTAAAAGTTTTTATTTTATTATTAGTAATTTTATTAGCATTATTTATAAGTATTTTTGCAGAAAAATCTCCTACACCATCTAAAAGAGTCTCTGAACTTGCGTTCTTAGAAATTATATTACTTTTATCTGATGAATCATAAATACTATAAGTTGAGCCGGAATTATCATTTTGATAAACATGTACATATTTATCATATATATATATTTCATCACCTTTTTGTTCAGCACTAACTAGATCAGAACAAGAAAGTATCCACCAATATCCACCTCCACCTTGATATTCATAGCAATCATATTCACCATTTTTATATTCTTTTGCCCTTGCAAATAATCCTTCACAAGATTCATGTGTAATTGTTACACCATTACCAAAGATTTTTTTTGCCATATTTTCAATTGTATCCTTGCTATAATAAATATGTTTTGAAGTATTACCATATTCATCTGTAATGTTTTTTTCATTACTTGCTGCACTTTCAGAAACATTTTCGAAAATAGTAAGAAGTTTTAATTGATTATTTAAATCTTTTTCTGTAACTTTTGTGTTTCTATATACTAATTCTTCTTGAGCCTCATTAGTTTTTTCAATATATTTATATAATTTTTGTACTTCATCACTATTGATATCCAACTGTTTTACAGTACTATCTAATTTTTCAGCCTCTGTATTTGAAACTGTTATATTACTTGTAGAGCCAGATAATACATTTTTTGTTGAATCTGTAGTTGTATTTTCTACAGTATTTGTAGTATTTTTAGAATTTGTAAAATAAAAATACATAAGTATCATTCCAATAATAAGTATAAAAATAATAAATAATAAAATTACTGTTGATAACTTTAATTTTATAGGTTCTTTATCAGTCATTTTTTCACCCCCTTTTTCTTTTGTAATTTATGATTACAGAATATCATAAAAAAATAAAAAAAACAATAAATTTCTTATTTATTATTCTTTTTATATGGTTTAGAGATATTCGTAATTCCCAATAAATAGTCACAAGATGTGTTATAAAAATCAGCTAGTTTTATTAAATTATAAATATCTATAGTTATTTCACCGGTTTCATATCTTGAATATGTTTGTTGCGTACAGCCTAGTATTTTTGCAACCTCAGTTTGAGTTAAATCTCGATCTTCTCTTAAATCTCTAATTCTTAGTTTCATACTTTTAATATCACCAAAAAAATTATAATTTATTCTTAAAACGAGTAAGATGTTTTACGCTTTTTACGTGTAAAAGAAATAAAATATATACAAATTGGATATAATTTAAATATAGTAAATGAAGGGAGAATACATATGAAAAAAATTATGAAAAATCAAAAAGGTATAACATTAGTGGCACTCGTAATAACAATTATTATTTTGCTTATTTTGGCAGGGATTTCAATATCAACTTTAACAAATACTGGGATATTTGGAAAGGCAAAAGATGCAAAAGAAAAAAGTGAAGTGGCGGAAAAACAACAAAGTGAAATATTAGATAGTTATGAAAAAGAATTAAATAAATATACGTCAGATAATTTAGAAGAAAATATAGGAGTGAAATTTGAAAAAAATACTGAGTTACATGATAAAAATGGAGCGAAGATAATAGTTCCAGCAGGATTTAAGGTAGTAAATACAGATGATTTAACAGTAGAAAAAGGAATTGTTGTAGAAGATAGTAAAGGCAATCAATACGTCTGGATACCTTGTACTATTGAAGAACAACAGTCACAATTACAATTTAAAAGAACTGAATGGAATGTTGAGGATGATAATGGAACAAGAGCATCAAAAGATGAATTAACGATAACTTGTCCTGAAGATTATAATGATAACGGATTGACATATGCAGTAGTTAATGAAATTGTATCACAGGTAAAAACAGAAAAGGAAAGTGTAAGTAAAAATGGTGGATATTATATAGGGAGATATGAAGTTGGAGATGAAAATGGAGCTGCAGTAATAAAAGCAAATCAAACTCCAAAAACAGATATTAATTGGAGTACTGCATATGGAATAGCAAAAGGAATAGGTGGAGGAACAGGTGCAACAACATATTTATGTTCAAGTTATGCTTGGGATACTGCAATTAATTTTATACAAAATAATGGATTTCCTAATTATGCAAAAGCAAGAGAAGATAGTTATAATGAGAATTGGGCAGATAAGAACGTAAAAGATTCAAAAGGAAATATAATAAAAGCAGCAAATAAAGCCGAAAGACTTCTAACAGGAAAAACAACTCCAAAATGTAATATTTATGATATGGGAGGAAACGTAATAGAATTTACAACAGAAGTAATGCCAAGTACTAGTGAGCCGGCGGTGTTTCACGGTGGTGATTATTATGGTAATGTTTATCCAGCAGGTCAACGCATTGACGGTAGTACATCCAGTGCTACTAGCCGCCTTGGTTTTCGTGCCACTTTATTCTTAAAATAAACTTGACAAACACCTTTAAATAAATTAATAGAAGATAAAAAATAAAAAAACACTTGTATATTCCACAAATTTGTGATATAAATACTAGTATAAAGAAATGCTACAGAAAGGCGGAATTTTTGTGGAAGAGAATTTAGAAAAAGAAACAAAAAAAGTACTAGTTGTAGACGACGAACAAGCAATAATCGACGTACTAGTATATAATTTACAAAAAGAAGGATATGAAACATTAGAAGCAACAGATGGTGTAACTGCAGTAAACATAGCATTAGAGCAAAAACCAGACTTAATGTTATTAGATATAATGTTACCAAAAATGGACGGACTAACAGTATGTAAAAGAGTAAAAAATTACTTAAATATACCAATATTAATGCTAACAGCCAAAGACGCAGAAATAGACAAAATAGTAGGTCTAGAATTAGGAGCAGACGACTACATAACAAAACCATTCAGTGTAAGAGAACTAATGGCAAGAGTAAAAGCAAATCTAAGAAAAAATGAAATATCAACAATAGTAAAAGAAACAGAACAAGAAATGCCAAAAATGGAAGAAATAACAGATAGCATAATAAGAGTAAATGACCTAGAACTAGACCTAGATAGATTCGAAGTAAAAGTTAGAGGAAAAATAATTGACCTAACACTAAGAGAATTTGAAGTATTAAAATTTTTAGCAGCCCAACCAGGACAAGTAATAACAAGAGAAACACTATTAGAAAAAGTATGGGGATACGAATATTACGGAGATATAAGAACTGTAGATGTTACAGTAAGAAGAATAAGAGAAAAAATAGAAAAAGACACTTCAAGTCCAAAAATCCTAATAACAAAAAGAGGCGTTGGATATTATATAGCAACAAAATAAAAGAAATAGAAAGAATAAAAAAGGCAAAAATAGCCAAAATATTCTTTCTATTTTTTATATTCTAGGAAAGTTATCATAGTATGATAACTTTCTGTAGAAGATAAATATGGCAGAAATTAGATTTTGTAGCAGTTTGCACTGCGTACAAAATCTTAATTCTGGTTTTTTGTTGAAATTTGTTGAAAAATGTGATTAAATAAAAGCAAAAAAATACAAATAAAAAAGGAAAAGGATAAAAGATGAAAAGAGAAAATACAAGAAAAATAATGGTAGGAAATGTACAAATAGGAGGGCAAAATAAAGTAGTAATACAATCAATGTGCAACACAAAAACAAAAGATGTAACATCAACAGTAAAACAAATATTAGAATTAGAAAAAGCAGGATGTGAAATAATAAGAGTAGCATGTTTAGACATAGAAGATGCAAAAGCAATAAAACAAATAAAAGAACAAATACACATACCAATAGTTGCAGATATCCACTTTGACTATAGAATTGCACTAGAAGCAATTGAAGCAGGAGTAGACAAAGTACGAATTAATCCAGGGAATATAGGCTCAGAAGAAAGAGTAAAAATGGTTGTAGACAAATGCAAAGAAAAAAACATACCAATTAGAATAGGAGTAAATGCAGGCTCATTAGAAAAAGACTTGCTAGAAAAATATGATGGTAAACCAACTGCACAAGCAATGGTAGAAAGTGCAAGAAAACACGTAGAAATACTAGAAAAACTAGATTTCTATGACTATGCAATATCATTAAAAGCATCAAACTTAGACTTATGTATATCTGCATATGAAGAGGCCTCAAAAACATTTGACTGTCCATTACACTTAGGAATAACAGAGGCTGGAACAGAATTTAGTGGAACAATAAAATCAAGCATAGGACTTGGAATTTTACTAAGAGAAGGAATAGGAGATACACTTAGGGTATCACTTTCAGACGACCCAATAAAAGAAATAAAAGTTGCCAAAGAAATTTTAAAAGACTGCAATTTATATAAAAATTCACCAACATTAGTGGCTTGCCCAACATGTGGAAGAACACAAATAGATTTAATCCCAATAGCAAAAGAAGTAGAAGAATTTTTACAAACAATAGAAGCCGACATAACAGTAGCAGTTATGGGATGTGCTGTAAATGGACCAGGAGAAGCCAGAAATGCAGATATAGGGATAGCCGGAGGTATAAAAGAAGGATTGCTATTCAAAAAAGGAGAAATAATTAGAAAAATACCACAAGATAAAATCGTAGAAGAATTGAAAAAAGAAATATTAGAAATGATAAAAAATAAATAAAAGTATTTACTTAAGAACAAAGCTAAAAAATTAAAGAAATTACAGTTAAAAAAGAGAGGAGTTATAATGAAAATATTAATTGGAAAAACAGCCGGATTCTGTTATGGAGTAAAAAGAGCAGTAGAAGGAGCAGAAAACGAAATAAAAAATTCTAAAACACCAGTATATTGCTTAGGAGAAATAGTACATAACAAACAAGTTGTAGAAGACCTAAAAAATAAAGGAATTACATTTGCAGAAGATATAAATAGTGCAAAAGGAACAACAATAATAAGAGCACATGGAGTTCCAAAAGAAATTTATGAAAAAGCACAACAAAAAAATATAGAATTAAAAGACTATACATGTCCAAATGTTTTAAAAATACACAAAATAGCAGAAGAATATGCTAAAAAAGGATATTTTATATTTTTATGTGGTAGCAAAAAACATCCAGAAAACTTAGGAACAATAAGCCATTGCTCAAAAAATTCATACATAATAGAAAAAGAAGACGATGCACTAAAAGCATTAGAAAAACTTGAAAAAACAGAAATAAAGAAACTTTTAGTAATCTCTCAAACAACATATAGTTTAGAAAAATTTTATATTATAAGAGAAATAATTGAAAATGAACTTCCTAGAAACATAGAATTAGTTATAAAAAATACAATATGTGCAACAACAGAACAAAGACAAATTGAAACAAAAGAATTATCAAAAAAAGTAGATATGATGATAATAATAGGTGGAAAAAATAGTTCAAATACAAAAAAATTGTATGAAGTAGCACAAGAAAATTGTAAAAAATCAGTATGTATAGAAGACTATAAAGAATTAGAAAAACTTCAAAATGAAATAAAAAAAGAAGAAAAAATAGGCATAATGGCAGGAGCATCAACACCACAAAAAAGCATAGAAGAAGTAGAAAAATATTTAAATGGATTATAAAAGATAAACCGCAAAGTTCTAAAAATGTCGAATTTTGCGGTCGATTTTTTAAGAAAAACACAAAAAAATATTGACACAGATAAAATAAGATACTATAATCTAATTAAATTTTTTTAAATCGTAACACATTTTAATTCAAAAATATTAGTTCTAATTCAAAATCCAATTTATTTAACTAAAAAGGAGGTGGAAAAAAGTAAATGAACCGAAAATTTATATCAAATAGTAATTATGTATTCAGAAAAATACTAAATTCTGAAGAAAGTTTAAGCATTCTAAAAAATTTTATAGAAGCAATATTAAATATAAAAATAGAAGAAATAGAATTAAATCCATACTTAACAAAAAAAGAAAAATACTTGCCAAGTGAAGAAAAGTTTGGGATAGCAGACGTAAGAATAAAAACAAATGAAAACGAAGAAATGAACGTAGGAATCCAATTTATAGATGGAATATATGTACAAACAAAAATGCTTTTATACTATTCACAAATACATCTAAATCAACAAGAATATGATGACAATAGAGAATTTGCTAAAACAATAACAATAAATTTATTGGACTTTAATTATTTTGCATCAAAGGAATGTGAAAAAACAATAAGAATAAAAACAAACCAAGGAGACATTCAGTTAGAAGAAATAGAAATGAAAGCAATAGAATTACCTAAATTTAGATGCTATGATAGAGAAAACATGACAGAAAGAGAACAATGGCTTCAATATCTAAAAGGATGTGATGAAAAAACACTGAAAAAAATAAAACAGCAAAATAAATTTATAAGAACATTAGATGAAAAAGCAGAAGATTATTGGATAAAAGAAAAAATGGAATAAAAAGAGGGAGAAAATCCCTCTTAAAATCACATAAATATTAATTTATATTATAATTGCTTTAATGTTACTTTTACAACAGTACCTGCATCAACACTAGAACCTTTAGGTGGGTCTTGTGAAACAACAGTTCCTGTGCCTTCAACACTAATATTAAGATTAGCATTTTTTAATTCGCTAGTTGCTTGGTATTTACTCTTTCCAGTTAAATCAGGAACAGTAGTAGATGTTCTTGTATCTTGGTCATATAACATAATGGTAGAACTTTTTTGTAAAGAAATTCCAGGCTTTGGAACTTGATCCTTAACTAAAGTATTATTTTTATCATTAGAAGTAGATATTTTCACTTCAAAACCAGCATTTTTAAGAACTTTTTCAGCCTCAGCAATAGTTTTATTTCTAACCTCAGGAACAGTAATTAAATCTGCATCGTCAGAAGAATCAGCATTAGAAGGTATACCTAGTAAAGGTAAAATTTCAGTTAGCATTTGTGAAACTACAGGTCCAGCTAAAGTACCACCTTGGTGATTGCTTTTTGGAGGTTTATACAAATTAAGTAATAAAACAACCTGAGTATCTTCAACAGGTGAAATTGCAACATATGTAGCAACATAACCATCTATATCTTCTCTACCAGGCATTGGTTCAGAAGTACCAGTTTTTCCACCAACAGTATAACCAGTAACTGCTCCTCTTTTACCAGTACCTTCCTCAACAACAGATTGCATCATTGATTTAACTTTTGAAGCGGTTTCAGTAGAAATAACTTGTCTAACTTCTTCAGTATCAATATTTGTAACAGCACCTGTATCAGTATTAGTAATAGATTTCACAATTCTAGGCTTCATTAGAACACCATTATTAGCAATAGCAGAAATTGCCGTAATCATTTGTAAAGGTGTAATACTAAAACGTTGCCCAAAAGAATAAGTTGCCCTTTCAACAGGTATTACAGTAGATTCTTCTTTAAAGATTGAGTTTGCTTCACCAGGTAGGTCAATACCTGTTTTATCAAATAACCCAAAAGATTTATAATATTTATATAATGTTGCAGTACCAATTCTTGAACCTAATTGGATAAGAGCAGGGTTACATGAATTTTCCAATGCTTTTCTTAAAGATTGTGAACCATGTGAACCATCAGTTTTCCAACAACTTATTTTTACGCCATCTACTGTTTCTGAGCCTGAACAGTGGAAATCCCCAGCAACATCTGTACCAGTAATATTTTCCTCCAAAGCAGTAGAAGCAGTAATCAATTTAAAAACAGAACCAGGTTCATATAATTCGGAAACAGTCTTATTAGACCACATTTTGTAAATAGCATTAGTTTTTTCCTCCGAATTTAATGAATCATATGTTTTTGCAAGATATGAATTTGGTGTAAAAGGACTATTTAAATCGTAATTTGGATAATTTGCCATTGCTAAAATATCACCAGTTTTAGGGTTCATAACAATACAACTTCCACCATTTTCAACATTGTTATTATCAACTGCCTGTTGTAAATATTTCTCAACTATTTTTTGAATATTCAAATCAATAGTAAGAGTTAAATCACTACCATCTTCTGCAGCAATATATGTTTCTTCTGTATTTGGAATCTCCTCTTGACTTGCACTTTTTGAACTTACAATTTTACCAGGTGTTCCAGACAAAACATCCTCCCACTTGTTCTCGATGCCAGATAAACCTTGATTATCACTACCACAAGAGCCAAGAACTTGAGAAAGAACAGTTCCATTTGGATAATATCTCTTTGTATCTTCATCTATATTAATGCCATTAGTAACTTTATTATCTTCCATCCATTTTTTTAACTGGTCAACTTTATCCTGTTCAACTTTTTTTGCGATGGTCTCCACCTTTGAAGTACTTGTGACTTTTTTCAAAGTTTCATCATAATCAAGTTGGAAAATGTCTGAAAAAGCCTTAGCAACTTTCTCTTTTAAAGCCTGAGTATTATCACTATTTTTTGAATCTTTAATTTTTTCAGGATTAATTGTTATTGTGTCAACAGAAGCACTTGTTGCAAGAGTTTGCCCAGTAGAATCATATATGGCACCTCTTTTAGGACTAATTATTTGATTTATAGATTGCTGAGTATATGCCATTTCTTTTAAATAAGTACCTTGTACAAATTGCAAAAATCCAATTCTTCCTATCAATATTGCTATAATTAAAATAATTACTATAAATATTGTTTTGATTTTTTTGGTATATATAAAGTTTTGAGATTTGAACTCCGTATTTATTTTTGTAACTTTTTTATCTATATTTTTTGTTTTTTTCGGTTTATTTTTTTTCTCCAATATTTTCACCACTCTTTTGTTTAAAATTATAACATTATTTTATATTAAACATGTCCAAAAATCAATAAAAATTTAAAAAGAAAGGAAAAAATTATGATATCAAATGTAAAAACAATATCTTTAATTGGAATAGAAGGTAATTTAGTAGAAGTACAAACAGACATAACAGGAGGTTTACCATCATTTGATATAGTGGGGTTGCCAGACACAAGTGTACGAGAATCAAAAGAAAGAATAAAATCTGCAATAAAAAATTCAAACATAGAATTACCAAGTAGAAGGATTATAATAAATTTAGCACCTGCAAGTACAAAAAAAGAAGGAACAAGTTATGACTTGCCAATGGCTATAGGAATATTGCTTGCACAAAATAAAATAATTAACAATAAATTAGAAAGCACCATATTTATAGGTGAACTTTCATTAGATGGGAAAATAAATAGAATAAATGGAGTATTACCTATGTGTATAGAAGCAATGAATTTAGGAATAAGAAGAGTAATATTGCCAAAAGCAAACGAAAGGGAAGCAGCAGTATTACAGGGATTAGAGATAATAGGAGTACGAAATTTACAAGAAGTAATAGATTATCTAAATGGAGATAAAAAAATAGAAAAAGTTCAAGTTGATATTCTAAAAATATTTAGTAAAAAGAAAAAAGAACAATTAGATTTTGCAGATGTAAAAGGTCAAGAAAATGTAAAAAGAGCCTTAGAAATAGCAGCGGCAGGTCGGACACAACTGCGTTCTTATTGGTTCACCTGGATGTGGCAAGACAATGATTTCAGAAAGAATACCAAGCATTTTACCAGATTTAACATTTGAAGAAGCATTAGAGGTAACAAAAATACACAGTATTTCTGGAATTTTGGATAATGATGTTGGAATAGTAACAACAAGGCCATTTAGAAGTCCACATCATACAATATCGCCAACATCAATGATAGGAGGAGGAAGAAATCCAATACCTGGTGAAATAAGTTTAGCACACAATGGAGTTCTATTTTTAGACGAGTTACCAGAATTTAATAGGACAACATTAGAAGTGTTAAGAGGACCACTAGAAGACAAAAAAGTATCAATATCAAGATTATATTCAAAGGTGGAATATCCAGCAAACTTCATGCTTGTAGCAAGTATGAATCCGTGTCCATGTGGATATTATGGAAGTGAAGAAAAAAACTGCAATTGCACAGAAACATCAATTCAAAAATATTTAAATAGAATTAGTGGACCATTGCTAGACAGAATAGACTTACATGTTGAAGTAAAACCAGTGAAATATCAAAAATTAAACTCTAATATAAAACCAGAAAAATCTGCAAAAATAAAACAGAGAGTAAATAATGCTAGAAGAATTCAATACTTAAGATATAAAAATACAGGAATATATTCAAATGCAGAACTTACACCACAAATGCTCGAAAAATATTGCCAAATTGATGAGCAGTCAAAGAAAATATTAGAACAGGCTTTTAATAAATTAGGATTGAGTGCAAGGGCATATTCTAAAATTTTAAAGGTTGCGAGAACAATTGCAGATTTAGAGGAAAAAGAAAATATTGAAAAACGACATATTTTAGAGGCTATTCAATATAGAAATTTAGATAGAAAATATGGAGATAAATTTTAAACATACAACTACCAATGAAAAAACAACACACAATATTTTTAGAAACTATGAATGTAAAGGTTTAAAAAAGTATAAAAAAATTAAGCAGATGGAGATGAAGTTATATGGAAATAGATATTGAGAACCCAAGATATCCAGAGCAATTAAAAAATATAAAAAATCCACCGAAAAAAATATATGCAAAAGGAAACATAGAATTATTAAAAACAAAACGGAATATCAATAATTGGTTCAAGAAAACCATCAAAATATGGCAAAAAAATGACAAAAAAATTTGCAACTGAACTTAGCCAATATGGATTAACAATTATAAGCGGAATGGCAGAAGGAATAGATGGAATAGCACATAGTGCAACCTTAGAAGCACATGGAAAAACAATAGCAGTTTTACCTTGTGGATTTAAAAATATATTCCCAGAAAATAATATAAAATTATATGAGCAAATATTGGAAAATGATGGACTTGTTATAAGTGAATATGAAAAAAATGAAAAAGCAGAATACAATTATTTTTTAGAAAGAAACAGAATTGTAGCAGGACTATCAATAGGAACATTGGTGGTGGAAGGGGGATATAGAAGTGGAACAAGTGTAACGGCACGACTTGCTAAAGAACAAGAAAAAAATGTATTTTGCATTCCGTCAAGTTTAGAAAACTCAAAAGGTATAACGCCTAATAAATTAATACAAGAGGGAGCGTTTTTAGTAACAAATGTAGAGGATATTATAGAAAATTATCCTGAATTGGATTTAATAAAAGTAGAAGTACAAAAAGAGAAAAGTGTGGAACCAGAATTTAAGGAAATTTATGATATTTTAAGTTATGATGAACCAATACATATTAATGAAATCGCTAAAAAATTGAATTTGTCAATTAGTGAAATAAATGCAAAATTAATGATGCTTGAACTTGAAGAAAAAATTGTGTCGCTTCCGGGAAACAATTATAAAAAATGCTAAAAATATAAGGTGCAAAAATGGACCTAGGAGGAATGAAAAAATGAAATTACATATAAAAAAAGAGTTTGGTAATACAGGTGAAGATATAGCAACTGAATATTTAGAAAAACAAGGATATATAATTTTAGAACGAAATTTTTATTGCAAACAGGGTGAAATTGATATAATTGCTAAAGATAAAAATGAAGTTGTTTTTGTGGAGGTGAAAAGTAGGAGTGATGTTGGATATGGTCTTCCGTCAGAAGCGGTAACAAAACAAAAGATTAAACATTTGTGCAGAACTGCTAGATATTTTTTGTATAAAAATAAGATGTTTAATGAGTTTATTAGGTTTGATGTTGTGGAAATATTAATAAAAAGTGGAAAGTTTAATGTAAATCATATAAAACAGATAATATAGGTTACAATTTACAGTCTATAAAATTATTATGTAAAATATCAATAAAATCTTGAATATAAACAAAATTATTGGTATAATAACCAACAAGGTACGTTTTAATTCGACTTTCGAATAAAAGACACGAACCACAAAAATAAAAAAAGAAAGGACACCAAATGGAAAATATATTAGAAGAAACAAGATTTATAATGAAAAAATACAACATAAGAGCAAACAAAAATCTTGGGCAAAACTTTTTAATAAATGAAGAAGTAGTAAAAAACATAGTAGGATGTAGTAACATAGAAAAAGAAGACCTAGTAATAGAAATAGGACCAGGGCTAGGAACACTAACAAAATACTTACTAGAAAAAGCAGGAAAAGTAATATGTATAGAACTAGACACAAAAATGTTACAAATACTAGAAGACAGATTCTCATTATACAATAATTTTGAATTAATAAACAATGATGTACTAAAAGTAGATTTAAAAAATATAATAGAAAAAGAAAAAACAGAAGGCAAAATAAAAAATGTAAAAATAGTAGCAAATTTACCATATTACATAACAACACCAATAATAATGAAACTATTAGAAGAAGAATTAGAACTAGAAAGTATAACAGTAATGATACAAAAAGAAGTAGCAGACAGGCTAATAGCAACACCTGGAGAAAAAAATACAGGAGCAATAACATATTCTGTATATTATTATGCAGATTCAGAGGCAATAATGGAAGTTCCAAACAGTTCATTTATACCTGAACCAGAAGTAACATCAAAAGTAATAAAATTAAATATAAGAAAAGAACCTGCTGTTAAACCAAAAGACAAAGAAAAAATGTTCAAAATAATAAAATACGCGTTTATGCAAAAAAGAAAAACATTACTAAATTCACTAACAAATAACGATGTATTCAAAAACAAAACACAAGGAACAGAAATTTTAAACTCTTTGGGAATAAAGGAAAACGTAAGACCAGAAGAATTGACATTAGAACAATTTGAAAAAATATCAAATATTTTATAAAAATACTTAAAAATAAAAATCAAATATGTTATAATAAAAATGAAGTGAAAAATATGTAAGGAGGTTAGGATGAATCAAATATTAGTAACAGAAAAATTATATATAACGCCAGAATTAAAAAGAAAAAAGAAAATATATAAATTTTATTTCATATTATCAGTATTTATAGTATTAATTCTAACATCATTTTACATATATGCCGAATATGACAGAAACAAAAGTGCAGAAGTTTCACAACAATTATTAGACGACATGAATAAAACACTAGAGGGAACAACAGAAGATACAACAATAGCACAAGATGATGTTTTATTAGTAGTACTTAATGGAACAAAAGAAGAAACACAACAAGAAGAACAACAAAATCAACAAGAACAACAATCAAGTGTAACAACTGCAAACAACAAAGCAGAATGGAAAACATCTGCAGCAGGATACAAATATAAAATTATAGCAACAGTAGAAGTACCAAAGATCAGTTTAAAATACACGGTTGTTCAAGGTCAATCAGGAAGCATAGAAGAAACAGAATCTCTATTAAAAAGTTCACCTGTAAAATACCATGGATATGACCCAAACGAAGTTGGAAATTTCTGTATAGTAGGACATAATTACAGAAACTCAAAATTCTTTAGCAAAGTTCCTAATTTAACAGTAGGAGATACAGTAAAATTAACAGACTTAACAGGTAGAACAATAAATTATGAAGTATATGATAAACATACAGTAGACCCAAGTGACACAAAGGACACAACACAATTGACTGGAGGAAGAAAAGAATTAACATTAATTACATGTACAGATGATAGTAAATTAAGAGTAATTGTAAGATGTAAAGAAGTAAAATAAAGGTAAAAATATAGTCACAAATAGATATTCCCTTTCATATAATAAAATAAAATTATTATATGAGGGGGATTTTTCTTGGCAAAAATATTAGTTTTTAATAATGATACAAATAGAATGGAAACATATTATAGAGGCGAAGCAGAGCCTATGCCATATAATACGAATGGAACATTAAAAGTTAGAGAATTTAGAGGCTCCAGCAAATCAAACATATTATGGACAACAAAAAGGACAATGCAAAGTTGGAATAGCCAAAGATATATTTTTGGGTCACCAATACCAGTAGGATTTGCATTTAAGAGGCCATATGAAGGTGGACATGGAAGCCAAAGCCAACATTATGCAGGAGTTGCATTTGATGTTGGCCAAACTTTAAGTTCAACACAAAGAACAAGGCTATGGAATTCTGCTAAAAATTCAGGAGTATGGTATTATGTGGAACCAATAAGTCTGACACCAACATGGGTACATTTTGATAAAAGATTTGGAACACCTGCATGTTCAACAGGAGGATTTCCACAATTAAAAAGAGGAAGTTTAAGCAATTATGTTTGTATTGCACAAGATGATTTAAATACATTAGGATTTAGAACAAATGGACTTGATGGAATATTTGGAGCAGCGACACAAACTGCTGTAATTAATTATCAAAAGTCAAAAGGGTTAACAGCAGATGGAATTGTTGGATGTAATACTTGGCGTTCTTTACAAGAAGCGGTTGTTGGCACAGGCCCTACAAGTACAACAATAAACTGATAATATAGAATTTTGGTATTTTTATTTAATTACAAATTCAAAAAAAGCATGATTATAAAAAATAAATAATCACGCTTTTTTATATATTAGGAAAGTTATAAAACGTTCCTAATATAAAATTACATTATTCTGCATCCATATCTGTTTCTGCAATTGTTTTTGCTACATTATAGATTAATTTTTGTTTCTCTGGAGAAACGCTTTTAATTAAATCTGTAAATTCTTTATCTAAGTAATTTTCTGAACTGCTAGAAGCACCGTTTAATAGGTAACCTTCTGAAACATCTAATAAATCACATAATTGATTTAGTCTTTTTAAGTTAATATGTGAATTACCTCTTTCAACTCTACTTAGGAAAGCAACAGAAATATCAATTTTATCTGCTAAATCTTCTTGTGTCATATTTTTTGCAAGTCTTGCTTGTTTTATTCTAGAACCGATTACGCTGTAATCAATAGCCATTTTTTTCACCTTCTTTCATTTCGCTAGTTCATATTATCGAAATTTATAACAATAATATATCATTTAACTTATAAGTTTGGAAGTAACAGGACACGAAAAATAAACTAATAAATCAAATAAGAGGCAAATAAACTGAAAAAACAACAAAAATACTATAAACATAATCAAAAAATAGAGAAATTACAAGTAAATAAGAATAAAACAGAGATAAAATAAGCAAAATATGGAAAAATCAACATTAAAAACTAGAAAAAACAGAAAAAAAAGTCAAATAAGGTATACATAATTTGAAAATGGAAAGAATATATAGTATAATAAAAAATGTTCGCGTCAAAAAAGGAGAGTGGAGTATATTAGTATAAAAAAATTAAAATTTTATACCAAAGAAACAATAAAATTTTTCAACATAGCATTAATAGCAATTGGTTTTATAATCGCGATAATATTAATAAAATACAAACCAATGTATGAAGTTAAAATAGAAGGAACAACTATAGGATATGTAGAAAATAAAAAATCATTAAACGAAAAAATACAGGAAAATGTGGAAAACTATAGTAAAGAAAATATTGAAAGTGCAGAATTAACTGCAAAACCAGAATATGAATTTAAATTAGTGAACAAGTCACAAGATGAAAATGAAGACGAAGTAATAATAGCATTACAAAATGAATTAGAAATAACATACAAATATTATGAAATAGCGTCAAATAATGAAGTGATTGAAAAGGTTAAAGATGAAGAAACTGCAGAAAAATTAGTAAATGAAATAAAAGAATTATCAAATAATGAAGTAGAATTAACAATAAATGAAAAAACAATAAAAGCATTAGAAGAAATTCAAATTGATGATTTAGAAGTTGCAAAAGAAAATACAGTGGAAAAATTAAATATTGATACAACAGAATCAATAGCAGACATAAATGGAATAAAAGTAGCAACATTGCCAGTAACAGGAACAATATCATCAAGATATGGAGTTAGTAGCAAAATAAGAGTATCAACACATACAGGACTTGATATTGCAGCAACTACAGGAACTCCAATAAAAGTTGTAGCAGATGGAACGGTTACATTTGCGGCATATAGCGGTTCTTATGGATACATTGTAAAAGTAGACCATGGAAATGGTGTAGAAACTTGGTATGGGCATACGAGTAAAATGCTTGTAAAAGAGGGTCAGGCAGTAAAAGCAGGTGATACAATTGCATTGGTTGGAAGCACAGGTAATTCAACAGGTCCACATTTGCATTTTGAAGTAAGGATTAATGGAGAACATGTAAATCCACAAAAATATTTATATAATTAAAAGTTTTGATAGAAAAGTCAAAAAATGTCGAAAATTGCGATGAAAAATACAATAAAATGTACAAAAAAACATTGCAATTCTCGACATTTTATGATATTATAAATTCACTTTCAAATTAGAAAGTTTTAAAATTCAATAAAAAATTTAAATTCAAAAATCAAAAAGTCCAAATCCGGACAAAGACATCATTCAAAAATCAATTCAAAAATCCAGTTCATGGATAAATTCAAATTTTGAAAGAAACAGGAGGTGATAGAAAATTTTCCAAGAAATATATTTACTTCAAAATAAATATTGACAGAAATTAAAATACAGATTATAATAAAGGAGAAGATGCCATATGGTAATATTTACATACAAAGACTATATAAAACAAAAGGAATATGATAAAGCACTTTTTGGATTATGGAACACTATTCAAAAATATAAGAATCAAGAAGTATATAAAAGCGATTTATGTGTAGGTGTAATGGAAGATAAAGAAGAATACAAATAAAATATTAAAAAAATTAGATAAAGGAGATGATAGTATGTTAGCAGTAATTGAAATGATAAGAGAGGAAAACCAAAGGTACATTAATATTGGAAGAAAAGAAGGAAGAAAAGAAGGAAAAGTACAACAAATTCAAGAAATAGTACAAAAAATGTTAAACAAAAAAATGGCAGAAGACATAATTCAAGAAGTAACAGGATTAAAAAAAGAAGAAATAGACAAAATAAAACAAGAGACACTTTAATTTAAAAAAATCTGTTGACAAATTCTTCTAATAATATATAATAAATTAGGATAAAATAATACCAAGGAGGAAGTCTTATGGCAGAAAATTTAGAAGAAGAAAAAATACAAAAGATGATAGACGAATTAGTTGCAAAAGCAAAAAAAGCATCAGAAGAATACTTAAAACTAGACCAAGAACAAGTAAATAATATTGTAAAAGCAATGTCAATGGCAGGACTAGAGCATCATATGGAACTAGCAAAAATGGCAGTAGAAGAAACAGGCAGAGGAATATATGAAGACAAAATAACAAAGAACATGTTTGCAACAGAATATATATACCACAGTATCAAAAACGAAAAAACTGTTGGAGTAATAAATGAAAATGACGAAGAAGGATATCTAGAAATAGCAGAACCAGTGGGAATAATTGCAGGGGTAACACCAGTAACAAACCCAACATCAACAACAATGTTCAAATCAATAATATCTGCAAAAACTAGAAATGTAATAATATTTGGATTCCATCCATCTGCACAAAAATGCAGTTCAGAAGCGGCAAGAATTTTAAGAGATGCGGCAGTTCAAGCAGGAGCACCAGAAAACTGCATATTATGGATAGAAGAACCATCAATAACAGCAACAAGATTATTAATGAACCACCCAGATGTAAACTTAATATTAGCAACAGGAGGAACAGGAATGGTACGTTCTGCATATTCATGTGGAAAACCGGCACTAGGAGTAGGACCAGGGAATGTGCCATGTTATATAGACAAAACTGCAAAATTAAAAACATCAGTAAATGATTTAGTACTATCAAAATCATTTGACAATGGAATGATATGTGCATCAGAACAAGCAGTTTTAGTTGATAAAGACATATATAAAGAATTTGAAAAATTAATGAGAGAATCTGGAAGCTACTTTGTAAATCCAGAAGAAAAACAAAAATTACAAAACTCAATGTTTGAATATACAGAAGAATATGGATACAAACTAAAATCACACGTGCCAGGTCAATCTCCATATACAATTGCAAAAGAAGCGGGATTTGAAGTACCAGAAGACACAAAAGTAATAGTTGTATATGAAGAAGGAATTGGTAGAGAATATCCATTTTCAAAAGAAAAACTAAGTCCAGTTTTAACATATTACATTGTTGAAAATGAAGAAGAAGGAATTGCAAAAGCAGAGAAACTACTAGAATTTGGAGGACTGGGACATTCTGCAGCAATTCACAGTGAAAACCAAGACACTATTTTAAAATTTTCAGAAACTTTAAAAGCAGGAAGAATAATAGTAAACTCACCATCAACACATGGAGCAATAGGAGACATTTATAACACAAATATGCCATCACTTACATTAGGATGTGGCTCATTTGGAAAAAATTCAACAACAGCAAATGTATCATCAGTAAACTTAATAAATATTAAAAGAGTTGCGAAAAGGAGAGTTAATATGCAATGGTTTAAAGTTCCAGAAAAGATATATTTTGAAGCAGGTTCAATAGCATACTTAGAAAAGATGCCAGATATAGAAAGAGCCTTTATAGTAACAGACCAAGGAATGGTTAAATTAGGATATGTAGATAAAATCTTATATCATTTAAGAAAAAGGCAACAATATGTACATTCAGAAATATTTAGTGATGTAGAGCCAGACCCATCATTTGATACAATAAAAAAAGGTGTAGAGCAAATGAATAGTTTTAAACCTGATGTAATAATTGCAATTGGTGGAGGAAGTCCAATGGATGCTGCAAAAGGAATGTGGCTATTTTATGAACATCCAGAAGCAGATATTGAAGGACTAAAATTAAAATTTATGGACATTAGAAAACGTACTTACAAATTTCCTAAATTAGGGAAAAAAGCAAAAATGGTAGCAATACCAACAACATCAGGAACAGGTTCAGAAGTAACATCATTTGCAGTAATTACAGATAAAGAAAAAGACAGAAAATATCCACTTGCAGATTATGAATTAACACCAGATGTTGCAATAGTAGACCCTGACCTAGTTATGAGTCTTCCAAAATCTGTAACAGCAGATACTGGAATGGATGTACTAACACACGCATTAGAAGCATATGTATCAAATATGGCATCAGACTACACAGACGGTTTAGCAGAAAAAGCAGTTGAATTAGTAATGAATTATTTGGAAAAAGCATATAATGATGGAAGTGATAAACTATCAAGAGAAAAAATGCATAATGCAAGTACAATTGCAGGAATGGCATTTACAAATGCATTTTTAGGAGTAAGCCACTCAATTGCACATAAAATAGGCGCAGAGTTCCATTTGCCACATGGTAGAATAAATGCAATATTATTACCATATGTTGTAAAATACAATGGAAGCAAACCAAGCAAGTTTGTATCATTCCCTAAATATGAATACTATATTGCAGACGAAAAATATAGTAAATTAGCTAAAAAATTGGGGTTGAAAGCAGACACAGTAGAAGAGGGGGTAAATAGTTTAGTAGAGAAAATAAAGGGATTAAATGAAAGTTTAAATATTCCAAAATCTTTTAAAGAGGCAGGAATTGACGAAAAAGAATTTTTGGCAAAAGTTGATATTCTTGCAGACAGAGCGTTTGAAGATCAATGTACAACAGCAAACCCAAGAGTTCCATTAGTTACAGAAATAAAACAAATACTATTAGATAGTTATTATGGGAAATAAGGTGATAAGGTGAAAATAACAGATAGAATAAAAAAATTTATGAATAGAAATAATCCAGAATTAATAGCAGGAGAGACAAAGTTAGATAAAAAAATAAATGAAAAAGCAAATGAAATAGAAAAATTATATGTGACAAAAAAGGAAAATGGAGAAGAAAACCCTATAAATGATACAGTAGAAAAAATAATGCAAATTGTACAGAATAATCCAGATCCATTAGAGGTAAGAAAACTTTTAACAGAGTTAATAGAAAGAGAAAATATATCAGATCAAGTTGTAGAAAGGGCAGCTATAGAATTATCAAAAAAAGAGGATATACTAAATCACATAATAGTAGAGGCAATCGACGAGGCTGAAACAAGTATTCCAGATAGTTCAATTAAAAATATAATAAACAAGGGAGACATGAACATACGAGATAATTTGGAATTGATACAACAGATGCATGATCAAGAAAAACAGAAACAAGCAGAACAAGAACAATTAGAACTTCAAAGACAGGAACAACAAAAAAAGATTGATCAAAAAAGAAAAGAAGCAAAAACAAAGATTGAAATATTAAAATCAAATATAAAAGAAATGCAAGATGGTGAAATTGGAGATAGAATATCGGCTATACAAGAACAATTAGGATCAGAAAATATGAATAATGAAATAAACGAATTGATTCAAAATATAATAGCACAAAGAATGGCAGAAGATATTTATAATGATGCAAGAAAAAACCCTTCAATATATAAGTTGTCTAAAGCAATGACAACAGGGGAAATGATAGAAAGAGATTTAGCAACAACAGTACAAGAAAAATATAAAGAAATAGAAGAAGAAAGAGGACATAAAGAAGGCAGGTTTAATAAAAGAGAATTTAAAATGCTAATTTTAAACGAAATGGCAAGACAAATTAGTATCGAATATGAAAAAACAGGACTATTTGATATTCCAGAATCAAAGCAATTAAGTCAGCTGAAAAAAGAAGAAAAAAAATATTTGGTAGATACTATACAAAATCTTGTTAATACAAAATTAAAAAAAGAGGATATCTTAGAGATTTCAAGACAAATAAATGAAGGAAATAAAGAATTACAGAAAAAAGAAAATCAAATTATAAATTTAATAAGACAAATTCCAATAGAAGATAAAAGCAGGATAATAGATGTATTAAATAAAATGATAGTAGATAAAAACAGCTTAGACACAATAGAGATGCTTGATAATGAGGGGTTATTAAATAAACTTACAATTATGCCAACAGAAAAAAGAAAAGAAACTATAAACATAGTAAACAAAGCAGTTGGGAAAAGAAATAAATATAAAGTTGCTACAAAAACACCAAAAGCGAGGAGCTCAAAATTTAGTGGAAATCCAACATCAATAGAATATGAAGAGAGATAAATTTTAATTTATCTTTCTTTTTTGAGCATAATAAAAACAAAAAACTTTTTCACACAAAATTTACACAAAAAATAACATTTGGGAATAATATAAAAATAAAATACCCATATAATATAAATATGAAAAATATGGGAGCAAAAAAATTGAAAATTAAATAATAATCAATTAAAAAGCACCAAAGAAAGGTGGAAACCAAATGAAAGAAAACAAAGAATTACAGAAAATTGAAAATATAATTGAGATAGAAATACCAATAGATACAAAAAGCAAAGAATTTGAAAAAGTGATGTTTATATATCAAGTAGCACTAAAAGAAATCAACACAAAATTAGAAATATTAAAAGACGAATTTAAATTGTTTTATGAATATGACCTAATAGACCACATAAACACAAGAATAAAATCACCAGAAAGTATAACAAAGAAAATGAAAGACAAAAGTTTACAATATACATACAAAGAAATGATTAAGAATATTAATGATATTGCAGGAATAAGGGCAATATGCCCAATTCAAAAGGATATATACTCAATAAGAAACTTAATTACAAAAATACCGGGAGTAAAAGTACTGAAAGAAAAAGACTATGTTAAAAATCCGAAAAAGAGTGGATATTCAAGTTATCATATGATTTTGGAAGTTCCAATTACATTGTCACAAAATTTGATATATGTAAAAGTTGAACTTCAAATAAGAACTTTAGCAATGGATTTCTGGGCAAGTATTGAACACAAAATGAAATATAAACCAGATAAAGAAGTTACAAAATCAACTTCAAAAGAACTTGTACAATGCGCTAAAATGGTAAGTAAATTAGACAATAAAATGATGATTCTAAACACATAATTAACATAAAACTTGAAAATGTACTAAAATTGTAGTATAATATAGATAGTTTAATGTAACAAGAATAGCTTATATCATAGGAGGAAGACATATGAAAAAAATCAATTTAGCTATTCGGGGCGGAGGAGTAAAAGTCCCGGCAATAGGAGTCATGAAGGCTCTAGAGGAAGAAAAAGTGGAAATATCCACATATTCTGGCACCAGTATTGGTGCTATAATTGCAACATTAGGAGCAACTGGAACATCAGCAGATGAAATATTGGAACAAGTAAAAAATTTTGTAATCCAATATTCAGAAGCAAGCCGCTTAAAAGGTGGCAAAGGAAGTCAAATAATTGAAGATACAGTTGACAATTACTGTGGCAATATTAAGTTCAAAGATTTATCTAAAGAATTGTACATTGCTGCAAATCAGGGGAGCTTACTGTTCCCAAAAGAATTTGTATTTAGCAAAAAAACAACCCCTGAAGTGTCTTTAGGAGAAGCATGCAGGGCAAGTTGTAGCTTTCCGGTTGCATATGAACATTATCACATGCAAATAAATGGAAAGAATTACAAATTCTGGGACGGAGGCATGTGTACTAATCCTGTAATTCCATCAGATGGATTTACGGTATTAGCAACCTTTAAAAAGCAAAAGGAAAACCTAAACTCCAGGTATGTCAATGCATGGAAATTGCCGGAAACACAGGCAGACTTTGTAGTAAAACCTAAGGTATACATGGGAACCTTTGGTACTCCTGAGGATATAATACTTGCAAGTGCTTCGGGATATGCTGAAGCCAAAGACAAAATGGAGGAATTGCTCCATTTGATAAGATAAAACATAGGGTGGAGAAAGACCAAACTTTTTCCACCCATGTTTTTGCAAAAAATTCATAATAAAAGAACATTATGCAATAAAGTAGATTTATATTTTTTCAAAAACAAAGAAGGATTTATGTAAAACAGGTCGAATATTATATATAAGTATGTTTATTTGAAAGAAAGAGAGGAAAAATGGCAAGATATAGTGAAGAGATATTAAACGAAATAAGACAATCAAACGACATAGTAGATGTCATATCACAATATGTGCACTTAAAAAGAAGCGGAAGAAACTATTTTGGACTATGTCCATTCCACAACGAAAAATCACCTTCTTTTTCAGTTTCGCCAGATAAACAAATATTCCACTGCTTTGGATGTGGGGTAGGAGGAAATGTAATAACATTTGTATCACAAATAGAAGGACTAAACTTTGTAGAAACAGTACAAATGCTAGCAGAAAGAGCAAACATACAACTACCAACACTACAAAACAATGGAGACACACAAAGAGAGATACTAAAAGACAAAGTATATAAAGTAAATGAATTCACTGCAGAATACTACCATCAAAATTTATATAAACCACAAGCCAAAATGGCACAAGAATATGTAAAGAAAAGACAACTAACAAAAGAAACATTAAAATCATTCAGAATTGGATTCTCAGGCAAATTTGACGAACTATATCAAGAGTTAAAGAAACAAGGATTTCAAGAACAAGAAATATTAGAGTCAGGATTAGTCAACAAAAATGAAAGAGGCCAATACATAGACAGATACAGAAATAGACTAATGTTTCCAATATGTGATGCAAGAGGAAGAGTAATAGCATTTGGTGGAAGAGTATTAGACGACTCAAAACCAAAATACATAAATTCACCAGAAAATATAGTATATAGCAAAGGAAGACATTTATTCGGACTAAATGTTGCAAAAAAAGGGGACACAAAAAAAATATTAATAGTTGAAGGCTATATGGATGTAATCTCACTACATCAAAGAGGAATAACAAATGTTGTAGCATCACTTGGAACAGCCTTAACTGAACAACAAGGATGGTTGCTAAGAAAAAATTCAGAACAAATAATATTAAGTTTTGACTCTGACGAAGCAGGAATAAAAGCAAAATTAAGGTCAATAGAAATATTGCAAAATATGGGATGTGACTTAAGAGTATTGCAATTAGAAGGAGCCAAAGATCCAGACGAATACATATTAAAATATGGAAATATGCGTTTTCAAAATGCAGTAGACAAAGCATTTTCAGTAGTTGAATTTAAAGTAAAAATACTAAAAAAAGAGTTAAACTTAGACAATACTAACGACAAAATAAAATTCCTAAATGAAATTGCAAAATTAATTTCAAAAGTAGACAACACAATGGAAAGAGAAGTATATATTGAAAAAATTGCAAAAGAATATGATATTTCAAAAGAAGCAATTTATGCAGAAGTTAATAAACTAACATATAAAAATGGAAAAACAGAAAAAGTGTTAGAAAGACCAAAACCAGTTGTAACACATAAAAAGGTAGAAACAAAGGAAGTATCAGAAGCGATAAAAAGAAGAGAAAATACAATAATTTCAATATTACTAACAGGAGATTTATCAATATTTGAAATAATAAAACAAAATATAAAACCGGAAGATTTTCAAGATGAAATAAATCAAAAAATAGCCAAAAAGTTGTATGAAGAATTTGAAAAAGGAAATAGTAATATAAATGGAATAATAGACAATTTAGACCAAGACCAACAAAATCAAATTACAATGATAATGGCCGAGGACTATGAAATAGAAGACTTAGAAAAAGCCATAGACGATATAATTCAAGCATATAAAAGGGACAAGTTAAACAACAAGAAACTTGAAATATTAGAAAAATTAGAACAAACTTCGAATATCGAAGAAAAAAAGGAATTAGAAAAAGAGTTAAGTAATATAATAATTACGTTAGCCAGAATTAAGTAGGGGGTAAATTCATGTCTAATAAAAAAGAAGAAAATTTAGAAGAAGTAAAAAAAGTTGAAGAAGTAAAAGAAACAAAAGTAACAAAAGCAAAAACAAAAAAAGAACCAGAAAATAAAGAAAAAACAGACAAAGAAAAAATAAATAACATCATAAAAGAAGCAAAAGAAAATGGAAAAATGACATACAGTGATTTAGCAACAAAATTAAATGAGGTAAATCCAGAAAAAATGGATGAAGTATTTGATGAATTCGAAAAAGGTGGAATAGACTTATTACCAGATGACTTTGACGAAGAACCAAACATCGAAGACTTAAAAGAAGTAGAAGAATTAAAACTAGATGAAATTACAGACACAAGCTATGAAGGAATAAGTGTAGATGACCCAGTAAGAATGTATTTAAGAGAAATAGGGAAAATACCACTATTAACATTTGACGAAGAACTAGAACTTGCAAAAAGAATTTTAGAGGGAGATGAAGAAGCAAAACAAAAATTAGCCGAATCAAACCTAAGACTTGTTGTAAGTATTGCTAAAAAATATGTTGGTAGAGGAATGTTATTCTTAGACTTAATACAAGAAGGAAATATGGGACTTATAAAAGCAGTAGAAAAATTCGATTATACAAAAGGATTTAAATTTAGTACTTATGCAACATGGTGGATAAGACAAGCAATAACAAGAGCTATTGCAGACCAAGCAAGAACAATAAGAATTCCAGTTCATATGGTTGAGACAATAAACAAATTAATAAGAACATCAAGAAACTTATTACAACAAATGGGTAGAGAACCAACCCCAGAAGAAATAGCAAAAGAAATGGAAATCCCAGTTGAAAAAGTAGTAGAAATTCAAAAAATTGCACAAGACCCAGTATCACTAGAAACACCAATTGGAGAAGAAGAAGATAGTCACTTAGGAGACTTTATACAAGACGAAGATAGCCCAGCACCACATGATGCAGCATCATATACACTTCTAAAAGAGCAATTAGAAGAAGTAATGAACACATTAACACCAAGAGAAGCAAAAGTATTAAAATTAAGATTTGGACTAGAAGACGGAAAATCTAGAACACTTGAAGAAGTAGGAAAAGAATTTAACGTAACTCGTGAAAGAATAAGACAAATAGAAGCAAAAGCATTAAGAAAATTAAGACACCCTAGTAGAAGTAAAAAATTAAGAGACTATATGGGATAAAAATTGGCAATATAGACTCGCTTTTTGACAAAAAATAAGTTGCCAAAAGGTGAGTCTTATTAGCAATTTTAGAAAGGATAAGATTAAATATGGAAAACATAAGAAGTTTTGTAGAATCAATAAAAGGAATACAAATGACTCAAATAATAGACATATTAATTGCAATATTAATATACATATTATTTAGATGTTTAAGTAGAAGTTTAGCATATTTTACAGTAAAAATATTTAAACCAAAAACCAAAAATAAAAAGGCAATAAAAAATAATGCATTTTATACACCACTAAAAGTGTTTTATATTATACTAGGTCTATATTTAGCATTATTATTTATAAGACAACCACTAAATACAGGAGCATGGATAAATAAATGGGTAGACCAATTATTTAAAATATCATTTATTATATTAGCTGCAAATGGAATTGCAAATAGTCTTACAACAAACAACAGAATGGTAAATAGACTAAAAGACAAAATGAATCCAGAAGTAGAAGACTCAATGCTAAAATTCATATTAAAATCAATTAGAGTTTTGGTATATGTAGTTGCAGGATTTATGATAATAACAGATTTAGGATTTAACCTAAATGGTTTAGTTGCAGGATTAGGAATAGGAAGTGTTGTAATAACACTTGCAGCACAAGACACTGCAAAAAATTTATTTGGTGGATTAGTAATATTTTTAGACAAACCATTTGTAGTTGGAGATTGGATAGAAGTAGATAAATACGAAGGAACAGTAGAAGACATTACATTTAGAAGTACAAGGGTAAGAACATTTGAAAACTCTGTAGTAAACATACCAAACGCAGTTATTGCAAATGACTCAATAATAAATTGGAGTAGAATGGAAAAAAGAAGAAATAAAGTAAATCTATGTTTAGACTTAGACACTCCGCTAGAAAAAGTACAAATAGTTCAAAAAAGAATAAAAGAATTATTAGTACAACATGACGACGTAATTGATGATACAATAATAGTTAGATTTGATAATATAACAGATAACGGAATGAATTTAATGGTTTGTAGTTACACAAATTCATTAGATTATGCAAGTTTCTTAGAAGAAAAAGAAAAAATCAATTTTAAAATTATGCAAATTTTAAGAGAAGAAAATGTAGAATTGGCATATGATACAAAAACAGTATTTGTAAAAAATTAAAAGGTGGATGGCAATAATCAAAACGAAGGGAGCAAGAGTATGAATAAATGCATATTAGTTGTAGATGACGAATCAAGAATGAGAAAATTAATAAAAGATTTTTTAGCGGTAAAGGGATTTAGCATACTAGAAGCAGAAGACGGAGAAAAAGCACTACAAGTATATGAAGAAAACTCACAAAAAATAGACTTAATATTATTAGATGTAATGATGCCAAAACTTGACGGGTGGTCTGTATTAAGACAAATAAGACAAACATCAAAAGTGCCAATAATAATGCTAACAGCAAGAGGAGAAGAACAAGACGAACTATTTGGATTTGAACTAGGAGTTGATGAGTACATATCAAAACCATTCAGTCCTAAAATATTAGTAGCCAGAGTAGAAGCAATACTAAAAAGAACACAAGGAGACACAAAAGAAGTAAAAGACTATGGCGGAATTGAAATAGACAAAGAAGGAAGAACAGTAACAGTAGATGGAAAAGTACTAGAACTTAGTTTAAGAGAATATGAACTATTGGTATATTTAGTAGAAAACGAAAACATAGCACTATCAAGAGATAAAATTCTAAACAATGTGTGGAATTACGACTATTATGGAGACTCCAGAACAATAGATAGCCATATAAAAAAAATTAGACATAAATTAGGAAAAAGAGGAAAATACATAAAAACGATGAGAGGTGTGGGATACAAATTTGAAGTTAAATAAAATAAAAGATATACTATCATCAGTAAAAGTAAAACTATTTTTATCACTAAGCATAACAGTATTACTAATTATACTATTTATGATATTAGTAAACAATTTTGCCCTAGAACAATTCTACTTATACAAAAAACAAATCACATTAAAAACAGTGTATGAATCAATAAACGACTACTATCAAAAACAAAACAGAGACGATGACATACAAACAGAACTAGAAAAATTATCAATAAAAAACAATTTTGATATTTTAATAAAAGACAAAAACGGAATAAACCTATACACAACAAACAAAAACTTCTCAACAGTAATGGGAAGCATAAACGACATATTAGACAAAGTAAATGATGGAAAAGAAATAGAATCAAACGATAATTTCAAAATAAAACAACAAAGGGATACTAAAAATGGACTATCATATATGATGCTTTCAGGAAAGTTAGAAAATGGATATTTTTTATATATACGTATACCATTAAACTCAATAAAAGACAGTGTTAGCATATCAAACAACTTTCTATTGATGATGGCAGGATTTACAATATTAATAGCTTCAATCATGGTAACAATAGTATCAAGAAAATTCACAGAGCCAATACTTGAACTAAACAATATTGCTAAAAAAATGTCAAACTTAGACTTTAGCCAAAAATACCAGGTAACAAATGCTAAAGACGAAATAAATGACTTGGGAAGAAGCATAAACACCATGTCAGACAAACTGGAAAGAACAATAAAACAACTAAGAAGTAGCAACTCAGAACTAGAAAGAGATATAGAAGAAAAATCAAAAATAGACGAAATGAGAAAAACATTTATATCAGATGTGTCACACGAACTAAAAACACCAATAGCACTAATACAAGGATATAGCGAAGGATTACTAGAAAATGTCAATAGTGATGAAGAAAGCAGAAAATTCTATGCAGAGGTCATTTTAGATGAAACAAATAAAATGGATAAATTAGTAAAACAATTACTAGAATTAATGAAATTAGAATATGGAAAAAGAGAATTTAACAATAAAGAATTCAATATAGTAGAACTTGAAAAAGAAGTTATTAGAAAAACAAATGTAATGATAGAAGAAAAACAAGCAGAAATAAAATTTGACGAAACTAAAGATATATCTGTATTTGCAGATGATTTCTATATAGAACAAGTATTAACAAATTATTTAACAAATGCTATAAAAAATGTTAAAGAAATGTATGGAGAAAAATATATAAAAATTTCAAATGAAATTCTAGAAGAAGAAAATAAAGTTTGCATTAAGGTATTTAATACAGGAGAGAATATTTCAGAAGAAAATCTAAATAGAATTTGGAATAGATTTTATAAGGCAGACGAATCTAGACACAGAGAAGATGGAGGAACAGGAATAGGTCTTGCTTTTGTAAAAGCCATAATGGGAAATTATGATAATAAATATGGAGTAAAAAATCTAGAAAATGGTGTAGAATTTTACTTTGAATTAGATTTGAGACAAAGGGGATAACCTAATGTCTCAATTTTTTTTGTCGAACAGTGTCGAAAATTGCGATGAAAAGTTAGAGTTTCTAAGAAAAAACTATTTACAAAATGAAAAAAATGTAGTATTATAAATATAGTTTTTAATCAAACAGCACAAAGTGCTTTAAAAATCTTATATTTTTTCGAAAAAATTTCAAGTAAACAAAACTGAATAATGGAGGTGTATGATCAAAATGAATGACTAAGTATACAACACGACATATTAATATTGCAAGTCTTTTAATAACTATTATTATCTTTTTTATAACCCAACAATATAAAACGCCAACAATACCAATGAATACACAGAAAATAGAAAAATTGTTTAAAAAAGACCTAATTTTAGTAGAATTAAAATCAAACAATATTAATCAAGACACAAAAGAAAACGAAAAGGATACACAAAATTTTGGACTTACAGAAGAAGAAAAAAATAGAAACGAAAGAATTGAAAAAGCACAATGGAAAATAACAATTCCCAAAATATCTCTTAAAGCAGAAATATCTGAAGGCACAAGTAAAGAAATAATGGATAAATTTGTTGGTCATTTTGAAGAAACAACAAAAACAAGTGGTAATGTAGGGCTTGCGGCACATAATAGAGGGTATGCTGTAAATTATTTTGCAAATATCAAACAATTAGTTGAAGGAGACAAAATAATATATAAATATTATGAATTTGAAGAAACTTATATTGTAACAGAAAACAAAATAATAAAAGATACAGATTGGGAGCCATTAGAAGATACAGAAAAAGACAAAATAACATTAATCACATGTGTAGAAAATGAACCAGAATACAGAAGATGTGTACAAGCAACAAAAGAATAATTATATAAGAAAATATTACCATACCTTTTTATATAAAATTATATTATTAATTTTTGTCAATATTATTTATTAGTAAGTTTATTTATAATTTATTTTTATTTAAATTGCCCGCTTTAAGTGGGCAATTTTTTTTACAGGCTGTGAACTATAACATTTTTAAACAATTTCTTAAAATTTATTGAAAAAAATATATAAAACAAGTATAATAAAAAAGACAAAAGAAAAAGAAATAAAGCAAATCTAACAAGATTTGAACATTGGAAAGGAATGAAAAATATGAAAAAGAAAATAATCATATCAATCATAGTAATAGCAATAGTAATAATATCAGCAATATTTGTAGTAAACAAAATACAAGATGAAAACAGAAAATATGAAATAGCACAAATTTCAGAATACAATTATTTTATACTAAAAGAAGACAACAAATATGGAGTAATAAATAAAAAAGGTGAAAAAATAATAGAAGCAAAATATGATGACATAAAAATACCAAATCCAGAAAAGTCAGTATTTATATGTTATGAAGGAGATACAACAACAGTATTAAATGATAAAGGCGAAGAAATATATACACAATATCAAAATATTCAACCACTAAAATTAAAAAATGTACTAAGTGACTTAATGTATGAAAAAACCACATTAAAATATAGTAAAGATGACAAATACGGAATAATAGACATAGACGGAAAAAAAATAACAGACGCAATATATGATGACATAGACACACTTCAATTTAAAGAAGGGGAATTACTAGTAAAACAAAATGGAAAAGAAGGAATAATAAACATTAAAGGAACGACGCTAGTAAAATCACAATATGATGGAATAGAAGCAGATAAATACTACGAAGAAAACACAGGATATAAAAAAGATGGATATATTACAAAAGAAACAACAGAAGAAGGATACAGATATGGTTATATAAATACAAAAGGCAAAAAAATATTAGAAAATAAATACAACGAATTATATAGAATAACAGATATAAACAGTGAAGAGGCATATATAATATGTGCAGAAAATGGAAAATATGGATTATCAAAAAATGGAAAACAAATCATAAAAAATGATTATCAAGCATTGACATATAATGAAAGCAATAACACGATAACAGCACTTAGTGGAAAAAATTATGGAGTAATTTCAATAGAAGGAAAAGAAATAGTTCCATTTGGGTATAAACAAATAGATATATCTGGAGAATACATATATGGAACAACTGCAGATGGAACTACAAAAGTATTTGATTCCAAAGGAAATGAAGCAAATATTGAATCAAGTACTGCGATTGTAAATGTAAAAAACACAGACTATAAAATATATATTAATACAACAAAAGACAAAACAAACTACAAAATATATAAAGACGGCAAAGAATTAACCAAAAAAGAATATACATATATGGAATATTTATATGACAATTATTTTATAGCATGTGATTCCAACGGAAAACTTGGTGTAATAGATGATGGTGAAAATATTAAAATAAAATTTGATTATAATTCAATTCAAAAAATTGAAGGTATGAATTTATTACAAACAATAAAAAATGAAAACAACGAAATAGACATATACACACAAGATTTAAAAGAAATTGTGGCATTATCAAATTCAAGCATTGAACAGTACAAAGAATATGTAAAAATATATAATGATGATGAAGTAAAATATATTACAAAAGATGGTAAGGAAGTAAAAAATACAGAATTACTAAAAAATAATAAAATTTTTGCAATAAGAAACGGAAAAAAATGGGGATTTGCAGATGCAAACGGAAATATAGTAGTAGAATGCAAATATGATGATGTAACAGAGGTAAATGATTATGGATTTGCTGGAATAAAAATTAACAATGAATGGGGAATTATAAATAGTGAAGGAAAAATTATTGTAGATCCAAAATATAAGATAAATGAAAATAATCCAACATTTATTGGGGAATATTATAAAGTAACATATGGAAGTGGAGAAAACTACTATACCAAATAGGGAACAAATCTAAAAATTTTCAATTTTCAGTAAATAAGTCTTGCTTATTAGACAAGGAAGTTTAATAAGTAAGGCTTATTTTTATGTTCAAAATATGAAATAGAAGGAGTAACAAAAATAAGTTTAGAATCATAAAAAATAGTAAATAATAAGAGTACTGCTAAAATAAAAAATACATAAAAAGTATGAAAGGAAATGTGATAAAATGAAATTAGGTTTAGCATTATCAGGGGGTGGAATAAGGGGAATAGCACATGCAGGAGTCCTAAAAGCGTTAGAAGAAAATAATATAAAAATAGATGCAATAGGAGGTACAAGTTCAGGAAGCATAATAGCCACATTATATGCAATGGGATATTCGCCATATTATATTTACATACTGTTTAAAAGATATGCAAAAGATTTAGTAAATAGAAATTCAATATCAAAAGTAACGAATATAGGAAGTTTTATGGCAAATAAAAAATTGAATTTTCAAGGTTTTTATTCTGGCGAAGAAATAGAAAAATGTTTTAATAATATCGCTTCACGAAAGGGAATAAAGAAAATCTCAGATATAAAAATGCCGATTGTAATTCCAACAGTAGATGTACAAAATTCAAGAAAATATATAATTACAAATAATATACCAGAAAAAACTTGTCCAAATACAGAATATATAAATAGTATCGAAATAGGAAAAGCAATTAGGGCAAGTAGTAGTTTTCCGGTTGTTTTTTGTCCATGTGAATATAATGAACATAAATTCCTAGATGGAGGAATTTTAGACAATTTTCCAACAATTGAGGTTAGACATCAAGGGGTTGAAAAGGTTCTGACAATAAATTTTAAAGCAGATGATATTGAAGAAAATAGCAATATTATGGATATTGTTATGAGAACTATTGATATTATGGGAAATAAAATATCAGAGGAAAATATCAGTAATAGTGATATGGTTTTAACTATTCAAACTGATAAAACAGGTTTGTTGGAAACTGAAAAAATGGATGCTTGTTATAAATATGGATACAGGCAGACTATTAATCAAATTGATAAAATTAAGAATATGATAAATGATAATTAATATAGTATCTCATAATTAATAATTCGTAATATAAAATTCCAAAAGTATCAAATATAATAAAATTGAATATAATATACAAAATCATTATACAGAAAAGAGGAAAAGTTATGGAAGTCAGGTATTTTGATAATAGTGCAACAACAAGGATAAAAGAAGAAGTTCTAACCGAAATGTTCCCATATCTAAGCCGAGAATATGGAAATCCATCATCATTATATAGCATAGGAAGAAAATCAAAAAGAGCAATAGAAGAAGCCAGAAAAAGAGTGGCATCATTAATAAATTGCAAACCAGAAGAAATATATTTTACAAGTTGTGGTTCTGAAAGTGACAACACAGCATTAAAAGGAATAGCATATGCAAATCAAAACAAAGGAAAGCACATTATAACATCAAAAATTGAACATCCAGCAATATTACATAGTTGTCAAAATTTAGAGAACAAAGACTTTGAAGTAACATATTTAGATGTGGATAAAGATGGATTTGTAAATTTAGAAACATTAGAACATTCAATTAGAACAGACACAATTTTGATAAGTATAATGTTTGCAAATAACGAAATTGGAACAATAGAACCAATAGAGGAAATTGCAAAAATTGCACATAAAAATGGGATAATTTTTCACACAGATGCAGTTCAAGCATGTGGAAATATTCCGATAGATGTTCAAAAATTGGATATTGATATGCTTTCTTTATCTGGTCACAAAATATATGCACCAAAGGGAATAGGGGCATTATATGTAAAGAAGGGAATTGAATTTGAACGTTTTATGGATGGAGGACATCAAGAAAAAAATAAAAGGTCTGGAACAGAAAATGTTGCCGAAATAGTTGCACTAGGAAAAGCCTGCAAAATAGCAGAGAAGAACATGGAAAAATATCAAAATAAACTACAAAATTTAAGAAATTATTGTCTAGAAAAAATGAAAAAAAGTTTTCCCAATATCCATATAAATGGAACAATGGAAAAACGATTACCAGGAAATATAAATATTAGTTTTGAAGGACAAAATGCAACAGAAATATTGTATAAATTGGATGAGATGGGGATTTGTGCATCAGGAGGTTCGGCTTGCTCTTCAGGGGATAACAGTCCATCACATGTACTAACTGCAATTGGTTTGCCAAGTGAATTAGCAAAAGGTGCAATACGCTTTACATTTGGAGATTTTAACACCAAAGACGATGTAGATTATTTAGTAAAAATGTTAGAGAAAATTTTAAATTAAAAATTTTTTCTCGCAATTGCTGCAATTGCACATTTAATACCATCAACAGAAGCAGACATTATACCACCAGCATAACCAGCACCTTCACCACAAGGATAAATTCCGCGAATATTAGAAACTAAATTTTCATCCCTTAAAATTCGTACAGGAGAAGAACTACGAGTTTCCATACCTGTTAAAATACTATCTGGATTTGCAAAACCATGTAATCTGGTATCAAAAAATTTAATACCATCTTTCAAAGTTGTTGAAACAAATTCAGGCATAATATCATTTAAATTAGATAAAGTAACACCAGGTTTATAAGATGGCTCAACTGTACCTATAAAGGTACTTTTTATATTTTTTTCAAAGTCTTCAAATCTTTGTATTGGTGCAAAATAATTTGAACCACCAAGGATAAAGGCCTTTTCTTCCAAATCTTTTTGAAAATCAATACCAGATAAAGGATTTTTGCAATCTTTAAAATCTTCTGGAGTTACATTAACCAAAACAGCAGAATTTGCATTTTTGCCATCACGAGCAAAGTAACTCATACCATTAGTTACAATAGTTTTTTCTTCACTTGAAGAAGGCATAACAGTACCACCTGGACACATGCAAAATGTATAACAAGAACGTCCAGAAGGAGCATGATATGCGAGTTTGTAATCAGCAGAAGGCAGTTTTAATTTTGTCAAAGTTCCATATTGAGACTTATTTATTTCATTTTGTAAATGTTCAATTCTAACGCCAACAGAAAAGTTTTTTGGTTCTAACAACAGACCCTTTTCATAAACTTTTTTAAATGTATCTCTTGAACTATGACCAATTGCAAGTATAACAACATTTGCATCGATTTTTTCTATTGCATCAGTATCTAAATGATTAACAATAACTTTAGAAACAGAATTGTTATTAGTTTCTAAATCAATAAATTTTGTATTAAATAAGAAAGTACCTCCTTGAGAAATAATATAATTTCTCATATTTTTAATAATATTTACTAAATTATCTGTACCAATATGTGGCTTGGTTAAATATAAAATCTGTTCAGGTGCACCAAATTTAATAAACTCCTCTAGTACAGTTTTACAATATGGCGAATTTATACCAGATGTAAGCTTTCCATCGGAAAAAGTACCAGCACCACCTTCACCAAATTGGACATTAGAATTTGTATTTAAAACACCATTCGCTATAAAATTATCAACAGATTTTTTACGAATTTCAACCTGTTCACCTTGTTCTATAACAATTGGCTTATAACCATATTTTACAAAAGTCAAAGCAGCAAATAAACCACTTGGACCTGCACCAACTATTACAGGTCTAACAGATTTATTTAAATTTAATTCAAATTGTGGTTGACTCAAATTTTTAATTAAGGAAATATCTTTATTTTTTAAGTATTTTTCCGCATTCTTTACACACATGTCAATAGAATATGAATAGTGTACATCATCTTTTTTTCTTGCATCTATTGATTTTTTTGATATGTGCCATTCAGTAATATTATCTTCTTTAATTTTATGTTTTTTAATTGCCGTTTGAAAAACTTCTTCGTCTGTTATGTCTTTATATATTTTTATATTACTTATTCTTATCATTTTTGTATCCTTTCAAATTTTTTTATATTCTAGGAAAGTTATCATAGTATGATAACTTTCTGTAGAAGATAAATATGGCAGAAATTAGATTTTGTAGCAGTTTGTACTGCATACAAAATCTTAATTCTGGTTTCCTATATTATATAATTTTATTTTTATAAAGTAAAGGAGGTGTGTTTAACAAACACACCTCAATGAAATTTAATTTAGAGGAATCAGCATACCTGAATCATCGTAAACACAAATACCTGTGTCATATGCGATGCTCATTTCATATCCATTAGGAATATTAGCATTTAGCCCAACACTATTGGCAATGTTATCAAGTATTTCAAAATTTTTCTTGTATTGCCCAGGCTTATAACTTGAAAGTTCTATATGTGCATATTTTGAAACTGCATTATCAATTTTCATTGATAAAACTTTCCGAAATGCATCTAAAATGTTAGGTTCAACCCCAAAGTTATACTCCTCTATTTTTTCTGCCCACCAATTGGCAGCAGTTTCACCGTAATTTTTTCTCATAGATGTTTTTCCTCCTTAAACTAAAAATTACATTTATATGTTTCAACAAAGAGTATTATAACACAGAATCGTTTTAAAATCAACCTTATGTCAAATAAAATGGAAAAATAAGGAAATACGACGTTGCTATTTACTGAGCGTGAAATGTAACGGATATTTTATACTGCTACAAAAAGAAAAATAAATCTAAAAAATTATTGGAAATAAAAAATATAAATGATATAATATGGATGTAAATAATCAAAACATAAAATTTGTAGGTTGAGAAAGAGAGGAAAAATTATGAAAAAACAAATTATAATGGCTTCTGGAAACAAAGGAAAAATAAAAGAAGCACAAGAAATATTAGAAAATTATGAAATAATTCCAATGAATGAAATAGGAATAGAAATAGATGTAGAAGAAGACCAAAACACATTTGAAGGAAATGCAAGAAAAAAAGCAGAAACAATAGCAAAAAAACTAGAAGGTAAAATGTGTTTAGCAGATGACTCTGGAATTCAAATAGAATACTTAGATGGATTCCCTGGTGTATTCACAAAAAGATGGCATAAAGGAACTGACAGAGAAAGAAATGAAGCATTAATAGAAAAACTAAATGGAGTACCACATGAAAAAAGAAAAATAACATTTATAACAGCAATGGCACTTTCAGATGGTGAAAAAACTATCACATCAGTGGCAAATATTGATGGATATGTTGCTCAATGTCCAAAAGGAGAAAATGGTTTTGGATTTGACGAAATTTTTGAGTTAGAGGATGGGAGAACATTAGCAGAACTTTCTGCAGAAGAAAAAAATCAAATTAGTGCAAGAAAAAAAGCATTGGAATTATTAAAAGAGCAAGTATAATAAAAAATAAAAATCTCATGATTAATTCATGGGATTTTTATTATACATATCAACTCTAACAGGTAGCTTTTTAGCCAATTTTGCAGTTTCTTCATTAAAAAGCAAATCAGGTTTTATGCGAAAAGATTTGGCAATAAAATCAATATTTTTACAAGTTAAATTTGCATTACCAGTTTCAATAACACTTATATAAGCCATTTTAAATTTAGTTTTATTAGCATACTGTTCTTGTGTCCATCTATTTTTATATCTATACCATTTAGTATTAAGTCCAACCAATTCCATAGAAGTCATAAAATCATCTCCATTCTTTTTATAAAAATATAATGTAAAAATTAATTATATATAAATTATAAAGATAAAATTTATATAACTTAATACCATTAAAACTTATTAATATTTATCTAAAGAAAATTAAAATAATGCTTGAAAAATAAAGTTTAATATGATAAAGTAAAATAAAAATAAGAAAGGAGAAGAACAATGATTGATTTAATTTTAATTATAATAATTATTGTAAGTTTAGCAAAACCAGATATTTTACTTTCTAAAAAAATGAAAGAAAAAGCAAATGAAGAACAAAAAAATATACTTACAAAAAACCTAAGAAAAATATATGCAATAATGGTTGCATTATTTGAATCACTTGCACTTATGAGATATAAAGAAACAGTTGGAATAATTTTAACAATTGTCTTTCTTATACTATTTTTTGTTATATCAGTGCCAGCAATTAAAGAAAATTCAAAAATAACAAAAGAACTAAATGGATAATTGAAATCATGCAAAAGAGGAGAAAAAGTATATGATTATGAAAAAAAATAAAATAGCATTAATATTATTAATAATGTTATTAATAGCATTAACACCACTAAAAATAATACAAGCACATAATGTAGAACTAGATCCAGAATCTTTAATATCATTACCAATGATGATATTAGGAGGAAGTGGAACCGTTACAATAAAAAATACAGTTACAGACTATACATTATACTTTCAAGCGGTAAAAATAGACAATTCAACATATTCTCAAATAAATCAAGTTGAGGCAGAAGGTAAAAACAAATTAGAGAAATTAAAAGAAGAATATAAAGCGTTAGAAACAGAAGTTAAGACACTAAAAGAAACATATAATACAGCATATGATGCATACGCTGAAGGATTAAAAAATACATCTCTAACTGAAAAGGAAAAGGAAAAGTTAAAAACAGATTATGAAACAGCAAAAAATAATTATCAAGATAAAGTAAAAGAATATAATGATAAAGTTGATGAATATAACAACATAGCTACAGAGACAAATAATAAAATAAATGAATTAACACCTATGTATATTGAAAATGACTGGGTAAAAGCGACAGATAACAATATTTCAATAGATACAAAAGAATTTACTGGAAAACAACCTTATACAATATGGATAAAATTAGTAACAACAGAAGGGACATATTATGACGAAGGAATTTATACTGTAACAGGAACAAAAACGGAAGAAGATACCAAAAAAGAAGATGATGTAGTTGATGATTCAAAAAATAATGAAAATTCAAATAAAGAAGAAAAAAATAACTTAATAGAATTCCAAAATACAAATGATAACACAACTGCACAGGGAAAATTACCATTTACAGGGAAAAATAAGATTTATTTAATTAGTATAGTGTCTATAATTATTATAGCAATAATTTCTTATAATAAGTATTTTAAATATAAAGATATCAAGTAATAATATTATCAAATTTATAAAATGTGATACAACGGAATAGCTGATGTATCGCATTTTTTTGCGTTAAAATTCATATTTGAGATTGTGAATTGTAACTTTTTATATTGATATAATTAAAATAAAATTCAAAAAGGTATTGACAAACTAAAAGTTAGATAGTATAATCAAACAAAAGTTTGATACAAACTACGAAGTTATATAAAAAGGAGAGAGAAACATAGAAACAAAAAATATATGTGAAATATACACAGATGCTAGTTTTGACAGTAATATAAATCTTGCGACATATGGAATAGTAATTATTCAAAATAGTAAAATAATAAAAACATTTTCAAAACAATGCAAGAAAAAAATAGAAAACTCAACAGAAAGTGAAATATTTGCTATATTTCAGGCAATGAACGTAATAGAAAGTAATTTAATAAAGCAAATTAATAACAAAAAAATTATGATAAAAACAGACTGTTCTGGAGCAAAGCAAATTCTGGAAAGTACTAATGGAAGAATATTCAAACAAGATATTGAATTATATAACAAAATAAAAGAAACATATAGAAGGATTTTAGTTAAAGCAAACACATATAATAAAGAATTTTCAGTACAATGGATTCCAAGAGACCAGAATAAGAAAGCACATAAATGTGCATATAAAGCATTACAAAATCTTAAAATGCAAGGATGTAATGCTATAATAACAGAGAAAAAAACACTTTTGAAAGTGTTAAAAAAATTTAAAACAAAGCAATGCAAAGTACTAATTTATTTATGTTTGATTGCAAATGAAAACAAAGAAGTTATAAGAACACAAAGGGATGTGGCAAAAGCATTAGGAGCTACAGCATCAAGTATTTGCATAATATATAAAGAACTTATTTCATTAAATATATTGAAAAAAATATGTAATGGAAAATATTTGTTAAATTTAAAGTGAGATTCAAAATGAGTATAGAATAAATTTTAAAAATATGGTAAAATTATTAAAAATATAAAAATTGAAAATAAAGGAATGATACAATGGAAGTAAACGAAACAATGTCAAAACAAATAACAGAAACAGCATATCTAACAACAGAAAACACAAAAAGATATAGACCAATACTAAGATACTTTTATGAACAATATGAAAGAATAAACTACATGCTATACAAAGAAGACGTATGGAATGAACTACAAGGCAAACCAAACTTTGAAAACTACACAATAGAAATGTGTAAAAATGACTTAGCAGGACTAGTAAATTTGTGAAACCTAACAGCATTGCAAGACACAAACAATGTATTGACAGTAGAAGAATTTAAACACAGAAAATATAGAAAACATAGAAAAAACATAATTAAGAAACGAAACTGAAGTATTAAGTTTATGGGAAAACTTAAACAACGACTTCAAAAGATTAAATCAAGATTACCAAAAAAAATAGTGTAAATGCTATAATATAGTAAATAACTAAAGATGTAGGTTGTTATAATGGAAAACTGATTAAAAAATTAATTATAAATAAATTCAAAATTCACTTTTTACGTAAACAAAACATAAAATATAGCAAAAACGTAAAGAGGGAGGAAGAAAAATGTCAAGTTACATAATAGAAGGAGGGCACAAACTAGAAGGCACAGTAAAAATATCAGGATCAAAAAACTCAGCACTACCAATAATAGCAGCAACAATATTAAATGCAGGCAAAACAACACTATACAATGTACCAAACATACAAGACACGCAGATGATGTATAAAATACTAGAAACATTAGGAGCAAAAATAGAAAAGAAAAACGGAAAAATAAAAATAGACACGTCAAAAATAGAAAAATTCGAAATACCACCAGAACTAATGCACAAGATGCGTTCATCAGTAATACTAGCAGGAGCATTGATAGGACGATACCAAAAAGCAACATTTTCATATCCAGGAGGGTGTGATATAGGTTCAAGACCAATAGATTTACACCTAAAAAGTTTTGAAAAACTAGGAATACAAGTAAATCAAAACCATGGAAACATAGAATGCAATGCAGAAAAAATAAAAGGAGAGAAAATTGACTTAGATTTTCCAAGTGTGGGAGCAACAGAAAATGCAATACTAGCAAGCATATTAGCAGAAGGAACAACAATTATAACAAATGCAGCAAGAGAACCAGAAATAATAGACCTGCAAAATTTTTTGAATAAAATGGGAGCCAAAATAGTAGGAGCAGGAACAGACGAAATACAAATAGAAGGTGTAAAAAAACTAAAAGATATTAGTTATAACATAATGCCAGACAGAATAGAAACAGGGTCATTTCTATGTTTTGCGGCTGCAACGAAAGGAAATATAATATTAGAAAACGTAAATGCAACACATATTACTCCGATAATAAGTAAATTAGAAGAAGCGGAATGTAAAATAGAAACAAGTAAAAATAAAATTAAAATTATTGCACCTAAAAAACTAAAAGCAATAGATATAAAAACAATGCCATATCCAGGTTTCCCAACAGATATGCAATCAGTATTTGCATCAATGCTTACAATAGCAAAAGGAACCTCAATAATAGTAGAAAACATATTTGAAAATAGATATAAATACACACAAGAATTAAACAAAATGGGAGCAAAAATCACAGTAGAAGGAAAAAGTGCAATAATACGTGGAACACGAAAATTATATGGAGCAGATGTTAAAGCAACAGATTTAAGAGGAGGAGCAGCGCTTGTATTAGCAGGTTTAATAGCCAAAGGAAAAACACAGGTGGATGATATAGAATATATTTTGAGAGGGTATGAGAAACTAGATTATAAATTGCAAAATTTAGGAGCAAATATCAACGTAGAATAATTTCATTGACTGTGAACTGCAACACAATAAAAGTACATTTTGTGATTTTTTTGTAAAAACTATAGAAATATAGTTTTTTTTTTGATACAATATATACTAGGATTTTTGGAGGTGAAAAAATTGACCAAAGAACAAAAAAAACAAATAGATGATTTATATAATATGACAAATAAATTAACCAATGATATGACAACAAATATAATCAATAAAGATAAAGAAGAAAAGAAAAAAGCAAAAGAACGACAAAAGAGAATAAAACAAAGAAAAAAAACAGAAAAAGACAATAAAGACAAATTTGACTTTGACACAGAAACAGTAATAGGAATAACAAACAAAAACAACAGAAATAACAATAAAAATAGCAATAAAAACAAAACAACACAACCAAAAAAAATGACAAAAAAACAAGCAAAAATAGAAAGAAAAAAAAAGAAAATAAAAAAAATATTAAAATTGATAATATTAATAGCGCTAATAGCAGGAGGAACATGTTTTGCACTAATATCACCAATTTTTAATATAGAAAAAATTGAAGTGACAGGAAACAACAAAATACCTTCAGAAACAATAATAAGTTTATCACAATTAGAAAATGGTCAAAACATATTCAGATTCAATAAAAATAAAACAGTAGAAGAAATAAAAACAAATGCATATATAGAAAATGCAAAAATATCAAGAAAAATACCAAATAAAATAGAAATAAACATAGAAGAAAGAGAAGCAACATACAATGTTGAATTCTTAAATGGATATGCATACATAAATAATCAAGGGTATATTCTAGAAAAAACTGAACAAAAAATAGAAAAGCCAGTAATAAGAGGAATATCCACAGAACAAGAGCAAATTGTGGAAGGGAACAGGCTAAATGACGATGACTTAGAAAAACTAGAAACAGTAATACAAATAATGAATATATGCAAAAGTTATGAATTAGATACAAAAGTATCAAGTATAGATGTAACAAGCAAAAACGATTATATATTAGAAATGGACGAAGAAAAAAAGACAGTACATTTAGGAAATGACTCAAACTTAAATAACAAAATGCTATATGTTCCAGCAATTTTAACAGAAAATAAAGGAAAAGAAGGAACAATATATTTAAACGGCGACATAAACAACAACTTTAAACCACGATTTAGAGAAAAAGTTTAAAAATAAAGGAGCGATATAAATGACCAATAAGAAAGCAATTGCAACAGTCTTGGGAATTATGTGCTTTGCTTTAACTGCAGGAATATGCATACAAATAAAAACTGTAAAAAACACAAATTCAAAAGTAAGTCAAAATTATGAAGAAAACAACCTAAGAGCAGAAGTATTAAAATACAAAGAAAAATATGACAATATTTTAAAAGAAACAGAAAAAATAGATGCACAACTACAATCACAAATAGATACTGCAACAACAAATAACTCGGAATTAGAAGAAGCAAAAAATCAAATAAACGATGGAAACAAAATGATAGGATTAACAGAAGTAACAGGATCAGGAATTATACTAACAATAGCAGACAGCGAAATTGACTCTAATTCAGTATTAGATGTAAGTGATTTATTAATACATGATTTAGATTTATTAAAAGTAATAAACGAATTAAAAAATGCAGGAGCAGAAGCAATATCAATAAATAATCAAAGAATAATTTTAACAACACCAATAATATGTGGTGGAAACACAATAAATATAAATGGAGAAAGAATAGGCTCACCATTTGAAATAAAAGCAATAGGCTCACCAGAAGCATTAGCAAATTTATCAAGACCAGGGGGATATCTAAGCAAACTAGAAAAAAGAGGCATAAAAGTTAGTACAATAAAAAAATCAAATTCAATAACAATTCCAAAATATACAGGAGTATTGAATTTTAAATATATAAGTAATAGTAATTAATTTTGCAAATCAAAAAATGGAGGGAAGCAAAATGAAAAAAGGCAAAATAACTGTATGTATAACAATAGCAATTGCGTGCTTTGCACTAGCAATAGTAATGTCAATGCAATTTAAAGTAGTAAAAGAAACAGACATAACATCAATAGAAACAATGAGAGAAGAAGAACTAAGAACTGAACTTGCCAATTGGAAAAAAATGTACAAAGAAGCCCAAGAACAATATGACGAGAAATCTGCTAAACTAGCGGAATACAAAGAAAAAGAACAATCAACAGAAGAATCCTCAAAATTAGTAGAAAAAGAACTAGAACAAACAAAAATGTATTTGGGGAAAACTGATGTAGAAGGGCAAGGAATAACAATAAAAATTCAAGAAAATACAAATCAGAACAATAATAGTGAAGAAGAAAGCGTAACACCAATTTCTGCAGAAGATTTGTTAGTAATTGTAGACTACCTAAAACTTGCAGGAGCAGAAGCAATATCAATAAATGACCAAAGAATAATAAGCACATCTGAGATTGTAGATATTGGAAGTAACTCTATAATATTTGTAAATCAACAAAGAGTGTTAGCACCATATACAATAAAAGCAATAGGAGATTCAACAAAACTAGAAAGCACATTACTAGGAAATGGCGGATATGTTGAAGAATTAAGAAATTATGGATTTCAAGTTGATATAACAAAAGGTAAAGTAAACATACAAAAATATAGCAAGGATATGACGCATAAATACATTAAATAAAATTAATAAAAAGGAATGATAAAAATGATTTTTTTAGTTATGATAATAGCATGTATTTTAGGAGTAGCCGTTGGACTAAATGCTCCAATAATATCATATACATACTCAAGTTACTTAGCAATAGCAATAATTGCAGCACTAGACTCAGTGTTTGGGGGAGTGGCATCAGTAATAAACAAAAAATTTGATATGAAAATATTTATTTCAGGATTTTTTGGAAATGCAGTTCTTGCAATATTACTAACAGTATTAGGAGAAAAACTAAATGTAGATATATATTTAGCAGCCATAGTAGTATTTGTAGGAAGAATGTTCAATAACCTAGGAATAATTAGAAGATATTATGTCGAAAAATGGACGGAAAAAGTAAAAAATAAATCTGAAAAAGTTGAAAAAAAAGATAAATAATATATTTAACAATAAATATTACAAAAACATTACAAAATTATTACAAAAATATAACAAATTCTATTGACATTTGAAAAAAAATGTAATATAAATACATCAAGAAATTTATAAAAAAAGATGGGGGAATTAACTTGGCTATAGGTGATATTATAGTTGGTGTAGACATAGGAACAACAAAAATAGCAACAGTAGTAGGAGAAGTCAACAATTTTGAACAAATAGAAACTATATGTAATACATCATATAAATGCAACGGATTAAAAAAAGGTAAAATAATAAACGAAGAAGAAATAAGTCTAAGTTTATCAAAAACTATAAAAGATGCCGAAGATGAAACTAATTTAAAAATAAATTCAGCATATGTAACAATTCCAGGAAAATATGTAACAATAGTACAAAATAGTATAACAAAAGACGCAAAGGATAAATATGCAGGAATATCAATAAGAGATGTACAAAATGCCATAATGCAAGTAAAAGACATTGAAATACCAGAAAACAAAACACTAATAGACATTGTACCAGACAAAGTAATACTAGATAATGGAACAATAGTTACAGACCCTGTTGGAAGTTTAAGTTCTAAATTTACAATAAGTGCACAAATCATTTTAGCAGACAAAGAATATGTAAGACAACTAAATAGTATATTCAAAAAAGCAGGACTAGAAATAGACGGAATAGTCCCAACAACACTAGCAGAAAGAAATTTAATATTAGATAAAAATGAATTACATGACAATATAGCTATAATAGATGTTGGAGCAGAAAACACAGACATAGGTGTGTTTGAAGGAACAACATATATGTATACAAACTCTATACCAGTTGGTGGAGAAAACATAACAAACGACATTGCACTAGTACTAAATATAGAAAAAGAAGAAGCGGACAAATTAAAAAGACAATATGGACTAGCACTAAAATCATTTATTGACAATGACAACGATATTATTTTAAATACATGTAAAGATAACAACAAAAATAAAATAATAAAAAGTTCAGAACTTATAGAAATAATAGAAGCAAGAATAGAAGATATGTTCCTAATAATTAATAAAGACTTAACAAATCAAGGAATAAAATCAAGAATAAACAATGTTGTACTAACAGGCCAAGGAATAGTAAATATAAGTAAAAGTGATGTCGCAGGAAAAATCAATTTAAATATTCCTGTAAAAATATCAACAGGAAGATTAATTGGAGCAACAAAGCCAACATATAGAACAGCATATGCACTAGTTAGATATATAGCTTCAAGACCATTTACAAAAACAGTATCAAGTAGTATAGATACACAATCAAATGAAAATATATTTAAAAACATATTAGAAAGAATAAAAGAATTCTTTTATAGTTAATATTTCATAGTTATTAATTTTAAAAATATAAATAAAACAAAGTTTTAAGGGAGGAAAAAACAAAATGATGGAATATGATGATAACAATGTAACAATGATGGATGGGACAGCAACAATAAAAGTAATCGGTGTTGGAGGAGCAGGAAACAACGCTGTAAATAGAATGATAGATGCAGGAATAAAAGGAGTTGACTTTATAGCAGTAAACACAGATAGACAAGCATTACAACAATCAAAAGCAAATACAAAAATTCAAATAGGAGAAAAAATAACAAGAGGATTAGGTGCAGGAGCAAACCCTGACATTGGTGCACAATCAGCAGAAGAAAGTAGATCAGAAGTAGCAGAAATATTAAGAGGAGCAGACATGGTATTCGTTACTGCCGGAATGGGTGGTGGAACAGGTACAGGAGCTGCACCAATAGTTGCATCAACAGCAAAAGAAATGGGAATATTAACAATAGGTGTTGTTACAAAACCATTTACATTTGAAGGAAAGAAAAGACTTTCACAAGCAGAAAGAGGAATTGAAAGCTTAAAAGGAAAAGTAGATACATTAGTTGTAATACCAAATGATAAATTATTACAAATAATAGACAGAAAAACATCAATAATAGAAGCATTCAAAATGGCAGATGATGTATTAAGACAAGGTGTACAAGGTATATCTGACTTAATAGCAGTACCAGGTTTAGTAAACTTAGACTTTGCCGATGTTAAAACAATAATGTTAAATCAAGGTATGGCACACATGGGTGTTGGTAGAGCATCTGGAGAAAACAGAGCAGAAGATGCTGCTAAAGAAGCAATCCAAAGTCCTTTACTAGAAACATCAATAGAAGGAGCAAAAGGAGTAATTATCAATATTACAGGTGGAGAAGACTTAGGATTACACGAAGTAAATACTGCAGCAGAATTAGTTCAACGCAGTGTAGACCCTGAAGCAAACATTATATTTGGTACAGTTACAGACCCAAGTATGCAAGACGAAATCCAAATAACAGTTATTGCAACAGGATTCGAAAAACCAGAAAACAACATCTCAAGTATAGGTGTTGACAATATAGTATCTAAAACATGGGAGAAAAAAATCAACTCAATACCATCTAGTTCAGATGTAAGTTCATCACAAAATGATTTAGATATTCCACCATTTTTAAGAAAAAATAGAAATAAATAATATGGCGTTTGGGATAGCTCTATTTGGAACACTGATTTCAAATGGGGTGCTAATAACAAATTGGAAAAATATATTTTTAAATAAATTAGAAAGAAATAATCGAAAACACTCGATTATTTCTTTTTTTCTACAATAAGAAAAGACAGACTTCGTAAAACAACTGTAGTACAATACATAAAGTAGGTGAGTAAAATGACAATTTATATAGATGTAATAATTGTAGAAAACCTAATAATGAATTATATAATCTTATATGCAACAGGAACAATATCAAAAGTCAAAATATCGTATTTAAGAATATTTTGTTCAAGTTTGATAGGAGCAATATATGCCATTACAGAATACACATTCAAATTAAACATATATTCAAACATTATAATTAAAACAATTTTATCAGTAATAATAATATATGTAGCATTTAATCCACAAAACATAAAAAAAATGTGCAAACAATTAATAATCTTTTACGTAACAACTTTCACCTTTGGAGGAATAGCAACATACTTAATATATGTACTAAAACCACAAAACATAATAATAAAAAATGGAATGTATGTAGGAACATATGTACTAAAAGTAATATTTATAGGAGCAATAATTGGAACAATTATATTATTTATAGCATTCAAACAAGTAAAAAGCAAAATAACAAAAAAAGACATGATATGTAAAATAAAAATAAAAATAAATGGAAAAGAAAAAACTTTAGATGCAATGGTTGATACCGGAAATATGCTAAAAGAACCAATAACAGGAACTCCAGTTGCAGTAGTAGAAAGAACATCATTATATGATTTATTACCAAAAGAAATCTTGAATAATACAGAATCAATATTAGGAGGTGATTTTAAAAATATACCAGAAGACATAAAAAGAGAATATATTCCAAAACTAAAAATCATACCATTTGCATCACTTGGAAAACAAAATGGAATGTTAGTAGGAATAAAACCAGAAAAAATAGAAATTATAAATGAACAAACAGAAGAAAATAAAAATGCAATAATAGGAATATATAACAAATCTTTAACTAAAAAAGGGGAATACAATGCACTCATAGGAATAGAGTTGTATTAGTTTAGGAGGATATAATGAATATTGTTGAATTTTTAAAAAAGAGAATTGACAGCATAGGCACAATATGTGCTAAATATTTAAATGAAAACAATGAAATAGAATATTTGCCCATATTTTACATAGCGGGAAGCCAAACATTACCACCACCACTAGAACCTGCAGAAGAAGAAAAAATGATAAAAAAATTATCAGAAGAAAATAATTTAGAAACAAGGCAAATATTGGTAGAAAGAAATTTAAGACTGGTTGTATACATAGCAAAAAAATTTGAAAATACAGGAATTGGTATTGAAGACTTAATATCAATAGGAACAATAGGCTTAATGAAAGGAGTAAATACATTTAATGCAGATAAAAATATAAAACTGGCAACATATGCATCAAGATGCATAGAAAACGAAATATTAATGTTTTTAAGAAAAAATAATAAAACAAAAGGAGAAATATCAATTGACGAACCATTAAACAAAGATTGTGACGGAAATGAACTTTTACTATCAGACATATTAGGTACAGACCCAGATATAACATCAAGAAATATAGAAGACGAGGTTGATAAGACACTCTTAAGAGCATCAATACTAAAATTAAATGAAAGAGAAAAAAACATAATGGAGATGAGATTTGGATTCAAAACAGGAAAAGAAAAAACACAAAAAGAAGTTGCAGATGAACTTCGGAATATCACAAAGTTATATCTCAAGATTAGAAAAGAAAATAATAAATAAAATGAAAAAAGACATAATGAGCAAAACAGGATAAAATGAAAAAAATAAGTCGTATTAACTAAACCTTTTTTGGAAATACTTACATTAAGTAATTTTAAAGGAGGTTTTTTATTTGTTTAACAAGGTAGAAATATGTGGAGTAAACACTAGTAAATTACCACTACTATCAAATGAAGAAAAAAAAGAATTACTAATAAAGATAAAAAATGGTGACAAAGAAGCAAGGACAAAATTTATACAAGGAAATTTAAGGCTGGTTTTAAGCGTAATACAAAGATTTTATGGGAGAGGAGAAAAAGCAGATGATTTATTTCAAGTAGGATGCATAGGACTAATAAAAGCAATAGATAATTTTGATATAAACCAAGACGTACAATTCAGCACTTATCGGAGTTCCTATGATAATACGGTGAGGTTAAAAGATACCTAAGAGATAATAATAGTATAAGAGTTAGCAGGTCTATAAGAGATTTAGCATACAAAGCAATGCAGTTTAAAGAAAAATATATAAGAGAAAACGGAAAAGAGCCTACTATAGATATAATTGCAAAGGAATTAGGCGTTGAAAGAGAACAAGTTGCATATAGTTTTGATGCAATACAAGATCCAGTTTCGTTGCAAGAACCTGTATATAATGATGGGGCAGAAAACATATATATAATGGATCAAGTAAAAGATTCTAAAAATACGGATGAATCATGGATAGAAAGTATGACAATTAAACAGATAATGAAAAAATTAAATGACAAAGAAAAAATGATAATAACTAAAAGATTTTTTGATGGAAGAACACAGATGGAAGTGGCAGATGAAATCGGAATATCTCAAGCACAGGTTTCAAGGCTTGAAAAAACAGCAATTGAACATATTAAAAGGTTATATAAATAAAATTTCTAAAACAGTATATATATTTTGAAGATTTCTATAATATAATATGTAGTATAATTAGTATTAAAATAATATTAGTAAGTTTGGAGGTTGAAAATGCAAGATAAAGGATTGGATTTTAAACACAAAGAAGTAGTTAATATTACAGATGGAAAGCGTTTGGGATATGTTCAAGATGTATGTGCTGATTTGGAAACAGGAGTAATAACATCTATAATTGTTCCTGGAAGTAATAAAATTATGAATATTTTTGCTTCTAATAATGATATTGTAATACCTTGGAAAAATATAAAATGCATAGGAGATGACCTCATTTTAGTTGAAATTTGAATTGTTTTATCAGATACTAAAAAATATTGAAAAAATTTCTCGATTTTTTTAAAAAAAAGTATTGACTTTGAATTATGAATATGCTATTATAAATAAGCACTTGGGAAGAACAGAAAATAGTTAAAAAATTAACAAAAAAAATTAAATTTTTTTAAAAAAACTATTGACAAAATTCGACAAGATATGCTATTATAAATAAGTACTTTACAAGAAGAAAAAATAGAAGAAATTAACGAAAGAATTAGTAATAAAAAACAACAACGAATAGCAAATTAAATTACTAATTTTTATTTTGACAAAAAATAAAAAACTTTCAAAAAATTTCAAAAAACTCTTGACAAAGTAAAAAGATTTATAGTATAATCAAATACGTTCGTTACAGAAACGAACAAATAAAAAGTACATTGAAAAGTAAACAGTAAATCCTTTAGAGAATAAACCGAAGCGGTATGATTTTTAAACCTAAAAATCAGTACCGAAAAAGTAAAATTTTTTAAAAGTTTTTAATTCAATAAAAAGCAAGAAGTTTAAGAGCTTGATAAAACACTTAAGTTTTGATTTATAACCAAGAGAATAAATCTTTGGAATAAGAAACAAGTAGTGCAAGGAAAATGAGGAAAAATTTGTGAGATAGTACTAAATGTACATCGAACAAATTATGACGAAATTTGACGCAGCAATACGAAGTTTATTATTTCAAAAAAACAAGAGAGTTTGATCCTGGCTCAGGATAAACGCTGGCGGCGCACATAAGACATGCAAG
>OJMI01000362.1_pt1 | contig 62764 bp, 61 predicted proteins | sample 1597131 | NCBI WGS metagenome assembly OJMI01 (sample SAMEA2452116, study PRJEB22498) | human gut metagenome | reverse complement strand
AATACATTGTGTATGAATTAGTTGGCTAATTTTATACTATTTACTGAGTGTCCCTATTTATATATTACTTTTTGAGATTAAACAAACCTTCTGTATAAGATTTGTTTAATCTTAATTTTTATCCATATCAATTATATATACCTGACTGAAAGAGTTATTAGATAACATCATATTAATATTTCGTCCCCCAACAGAATAAAGTATTAGGTTTTACCATAACTCAATATAACAAATACAATGTTTATGATATTATCAGTAACTTATATAAAGACTGATATTTATATTCTTCTCCGCATCATTTCGCAACAATAACATCATCGAGATTGGTAAGGTGGGTACTATTTATTAATAAGTTCACATTTAAGATACTAGATCTGCCTTCCCATTATAGATTAACGGTTAAATTTTTAATAAAAATAATCAACTGTTTTTTTTGAACTTTCTTATATTTTCTACTATATAAGTTAAAACTAATGCTATAACAGCAGACAATTTCCAATCAATAAAATGGTTACCTATAAGCCAAATTGATAGAACTAATGCCGATCCTACTATAGCATCTATTATAAAGTGTTCTTTCAGATATACATTTGCCTTTTTGTTTAAGAATAGAAATGACAGCACAACAGGAACCAATGCTAAAAGTAAAATAGCATAAGTTTCTAGGGATAGCGAAAAATTATCATTCATAAAAGCCTCTTTTTTATTTACTTTAAAGTAAATGAAAAATAACAAGAAATCAAAGCTCCACCTCCGACTATTAAAATATTTTCACAGTTTTTTTTTAACAAACTACATTAAAGTATATTTTATCTTGTTTTAGAAGAGCTAAAGTACTTTTTAATTTAAAAATATAAGTTTATATAATATCGTTCCGCAAGAGAAATATAAAACATTTAAAAATTTATATTTACATTACTATCGTAGTTTGTGGGAAACACCATTCTGATCACAGAAAAAGCACCTAATTCAAATCCATTAACATATTTAGTTTAGGATTCAATGTAATAATAGCATATTAAACGCTTGAAATTGCTTTTGCATTTTGAAATGTCTTGTCAAAACCATTTGGCCTGATAGTATAGGACAGCACCATGATAAGTCCCTTTCAAGTCAAAGTACTTGTCATGCTTCTTCTTTAGAAAAATCTCTCTTTCTATTTATGGAAACAGATAAAGGTAAAAACAGTATCAGATATCAGTATTCCTAATAAGTTCTTTGTTACCGGTACGGGAATATTTACCTATTCCACCAAACATGTTAGACAGTACATTTTCCCTCTCTTTAACAGGAGTCTTTATGTCATTGATTATTAACAGTGCCTCTTTAGTCTTTATAATTATATCCAAAAGCTCCTTATCTAACCGGTTACAAAGTTGTCCAGCCAAAAAACGCTGATAATTCCTCTTTTCCTCCATACTTTTATTTATCATATGTTACATATTAAACAATAGAATCAATACTAATAGCACTAGTCAAACATCTCATTTTATTATTATTTGTAAGCCTATTGATCCAATCCACAAATCCTCCACCTACAACTTCTTTCCTAATTGAACCATCAACAATATATATTTTAAAATTTAATCCTTTATAGTAATTATTTTCTAAATCACTTGTATTTATAATTTCGATATTGGGATATAAATTATTTATGAAAGTATTAATTCTTAAAAAAAAGCCATCTGAATCTTTATAACCTTTTCTTTTACTTAACTCAATGCTTATTTTTTTATGAAGAATATTTTGGAGAAATTCAATATAAAAACTTATATGAAATTTCAGCAGTTCTTTCTCACATAAATATGAGCCTCCATCTTTACCGGTAGAAACAATACAAAAAACGCCAAAATGAGAAAAGAAACTTTGTTCTTTATACATTTGTGTTCGTAAACATCTAGAAGATGTACATAAATTATAAGTATAATCTTCTTTACATATATTATTAATTTTATCAGCAATAAGAAGACAAAGCATATTAGTCGGATCTGAAAGAACTTCAGTATTTCTTAAAGAAGTTAAGATATTATTTTGACTTACACATTTAGACAAACTTCCTGTACCGAATGGAGCGACTGGAGACAATAATATTTGACATATATTAAAATTTTCTGCTAATTCAAATAATTTTACTTCAGTTTTATGATAGTCTAAACAATTAATTTCACTCGGCAAAGAAAAACGATTAGATTTAAAATTTTTATTCAAAGAGGATGGATTAAGTAACTCACTTTTTCTTTTGAAAACTTCCAATAAAAGAGTGTTCAAATCAGCCATTGGATAAGAACTCAGCTTTTCAACAATATCTTCTATATCCAAATCAGAAGATATTCTTCTTAATATATCGTTTATATTCATATAGTTGCCTGTTATTTTATAATAAGATCACTTGAGCCAATATAAGCAAATAAATATTTCATTGAGAATTAAAAACATAGTCAATAAAAGTATTATATTTATAAAACGGTATAACTTTAAAATAATTATCACCGTACTCTCAGAATCTAAAGTTACAGAGATTTATCTTATGTCAAATGATTTTTATAAAGAAATTATAAATGCCGTTTCCAATACCTCTAAAGAAAGCTACACATCTGATTATTTCCTTTCATAATCTTCTTCATTTTTAAAACTTATAAAAATAAAAGCATAAGTCAGAATAATATAGTTAAATATTCTTTATTCCTCTCATTTTAGGTAAAAAAACAATTAAACATTTAAAGTAGTTAATTTACAACTATCAAGAGCTTTTTGCAGTAGTTTATCTATATTTAAATTAATCCCTCTGTTTGTTTGCAAGCATTCAATTCAACCTACTCCTATTCCATTTTCTATTATTGCTATGAAGACAATTGATAAGTAAAATGATATACCTCCTTTCATCATTTACACTAAAACTTATTTCTAGTCAGTATAGAAGGTTCAAAAACTACAGGAAAAACAAATTTTACATTCCGATTCTTCCCAGCCAGCCTGCCCGGTTTCCATTTCGGCATCAGACTAACGATGCGCAGGGCTTCTTTATCCAACGTCGGATTTGTGCTCTGCAGCACTACAGGGTTTGTGGCATTCCCCTTCTTATCTACTACTATTTGGATGATAACACGCTCCCTCTTTTCAGCCTTGTCATGCCGCAGATTTTTCTGGATGAACTCCATTAAAACAGGCATGCCACCGGGAAACTCCGGCATCTCCTCCACTACCTGATAAACTATTTGCTCATCTTCCTTTGGAGCCTCCACATAATTTCCATCAATCATTTTCGGTATCGGAGTTTTTTCAGCCCGTTTGGCTTTCTCATAATTGTCCGTCAGACGAAATTCTGCCATCATCCGGATATTTTCTCTTGATTCCCAAAACACGTCATAAAAGAAACGGTAATGTCCCGATGTATTACCATTGATTTTTGGATACAGTCTCGCTACAAACTGACGTGACGAACCAGGAGCAACACTATATGCAATATCCACTGCAACAGTATTGATAGGAAGTTCATACCACTGCCCATCTTTCCCCTCATAAGTGATGAAATAATGCTCTCCACAAATTATGTGTTGTCCGCTTCCGTTCAAGAGAATGAATGAGGCAGTGGAAGCTGTATCTGCATAAACAGTATACTCCGGATATAAAGATATACCATGTGCTTTGGACACCCCGGTGGCATTATTCCGAACGGGTTCTTCCGGACCAGAGAAACGAATGGCAGGCGAATCCATCAGCAACCTGCGAAACTCCGCACGGGCTTCCGGAGTGTTACGGATAAAGGTCACTTCAATGAAATGGAGGGTACTTCCCCAACCCACCATATTAGTTTTCAATCTTCCTCTTGGCAAAGCCTTATACCGTCTGTTTAGTTCATCCAATAAATCTTTAAGCTGCTTTTTAGAAAAAGTACTGTCGCTCATCATTTCGATACGGAAAGCCTTGCTTCCTGATACATCCTCCAGTATCTTCCGTGCCCGCAGCGTATCACCTCGCACCTGAAGAACCAGCGTATTTCCATCAAAATAATGTCCCTCTAGAAAATAAGGGCAACGGATGCTCCCAATAAAATCTCCGGTCACATTTGGATTGTCACCGTATGCCTTATTTAAGGCTTCGATAATTTTCAAACCTTCGCTTTGATTAGAAAAAGGTACATAAGGTACACCTTCTGAGGTTTCTACTTTCTTTTGTTCTGCATTACCGATGCAACTGACTGCCAAAAGCATACCAATTATCCAAATGCAATAAAATCTTACTGCTTTCATTTCATTAAGGCTTTTCGATTATAATGATTATTTTTATTTACCTGCCACTTTACTTTCCGATAAACAGAACTCGGCCATGAAAGTATAATTCCGGTCGTATCGCCAGACATCAAAAAAGAAACGATATCGGCCCGGTAAGTTCCTATACAAATCAGCATAGAGATACTGTTTATCTCCATGCTGAAGCACATATTCCACCTCAAAAACGACAGGGCGTTTCGAAATCTCCCTCCATATACCCGTTTCATCTTCATACGTATAACGATAATCCAAACCGTAACTGATATCCATGCCACTTTGGTTGGACAATACAAAGACAATCTGTTTCTGTCGGACAGAATAGACAGGGGATTCAGGATGTAAGGAGATTCCCAATGTATCGTTGAGCCCCACAGTATTGTCTACAGCTTCTACAGGAAGTATTTTCTGCTGTCTGTCCGACTTTTTACAGCTACAACCAGCCAGACCTAAAATCAGGCATCCGCACAACAATATGAACCCTTCCGCTTTCATGATTCTCTATCCATTCAAAACTTATTCAATCTGTAATTTCAAACCGTACTTGCATAGAGTAATGCTTTTTTATCGTGCTGAAACCATCGAACGAAGCGGCATCAGAGGCACGGACATTACTCTGTGCACTGAAAAGTGAGGACATGCCTGCATTGCCATCCTCCACAATACGAATTACCTCCCCTAATTTCTTTCCCAGCACCTCCACCAGATAGGCAGCTTTCCGTTGTGCAGCTTTCAGGGCCTCCATTTTCCCTTTCTGATGATAAACCAACATATCCTTGTTTTCCAGTTCTCCGATACGCATGGTATTCACTCCCTTGGTATCAATACGCTTCACGATTTCATCTATCTGTCTGAAATCGGTCAGTGTGATATCGTATTTTTTGGAAACCAGGAAATCCTGTCCCTGTCTACGCCAATAGTCCCCCACCTCTTGTGTACGGACCGCTTCTTTCGGAATGCCCATATCGGCCAGTACTTTCCTCAACTGCTGCTCTATCTCCCTAAAGGTATTTTGTACGATATTCTTCCGGCTTGGACTTACCGTCGAACTCCTCTTCAAAATACTCCCGGATTTCTATGAGATAATGAATCTTATCCGGCACAATTTCTATTTCTGAAGTGCCCATCACCTCAATATAACGGTCATTCACTTCCTGGGCTTGCAACATATATGCTGCAAACCAAGCCAATACCCCTAACAATAATTTTGTTCTCATAACATAATATTTTTCCGTGAAACAATTTTCCGTTATTCATCTATCCAGAACTCGGCACTTACTGTAATTTCTTCCCTTCCGTCATGAAATGATTGAATAATCCGATATTTTCCGGGTGTAATTCTATAGCAACTGACAGGATAACTAAAACAATAATAATCAGGAGCAAAGTTTAACTGCATACCTACATCTCCAAAGCCATACATTCCATTCATCTTTGCACCCATCCACGAGCCGTTTTCCCATTTCTGCAATGTCCAGTCACCACCAAAAATCAGCGACTGACGCTTAGGATTCAATAGGATAGCATACACATTCTTCGTATCAAGCGGATAATGGTTCTGTATCATATTCATCCGCACAGTAGTCCCCAGCGTATCACAGTTCAGGCATTGTGCATCGGCAGGCCCAATCTGCATAACCTGTTTTTTTGATGCCGTACGATTGCATCCCAGTCCGCATATTGCCATCATCGCCACGAAATAAATATACCAGCTTTTCATACTCCACACATTTTTTATTTAACCTCAAAACTGTCTGTCAAAAGAATGTGTTCATCACCTCTACTAAATGATTTCTGAACACGATATTTCCCTTTTGGAATGTAATATTCATTCAGTTTATAACGGAAGCAATACAGCAAAGGAGCCTTCTCTATCATAAACGCATCACTATTCCATACAATCGTATAGGAGGTATCCCTTTGCTCCGGCGGACACCATTTATCATTTTTCCACAAATAGAAACGCATATCCCGTCCGAACTCCAACGGAATGTCCGTCGGATTGCTTACAAATACATTAATCACGGGCACATTTTCTGTATATACTTCATATTCTGTCCACAGACGGGTTTCTCCGTTATATGCTTCAGGTAAATCTTTTGTATACCAAAGTTGACACTGACGTAACTCGTATGTTACTGTATCTTGAAATGAAGCACAAGTATCAGCAACAACAATGGATGTCATACTGTCTGCACCTCCGATAAGAGCTGCAGAGGTAGCCTCCTGTCCAGGCTTATTTACACAGGCCGACAATAAAATCAATATGACACATGCAATCTCTTTTCTCATATTCACTCCATTTGAATTAAAACAATTATTCCCTTTATTTATTTCATCAATACCAGTCTATCAATGATGATAACCTGTACATCAGTTTCCGGATTAACAGTCATTCCGACAAACCGTATAGAAACATAACAGAACCAACACTAATTCTGCCAGATATTTCTCCGTAAGATATTTCCATAATATAATGTAATGTGGAGAGCATTACATCCTGCATACATTGCCTTTTCATCTACACAAGTGCATTCATTATTATTCACAGTATGGTATATACACGTTACTTACAAAAGTATAAAATGCTGGTATACAATACAAATGATCTATCAAATAAAAGAACGTTAGATCTCACGAGAAGAAACTTTTCGATAAGAATCCCGAAACACTAATATGATTTAAACTTTATAAGTTATAGCTAATATAAGTTATTATAATAGTTATATATCTCATAAAGACCTTTTTTTCGTGAGAATCTCCATAGTAAGATCGCTTATTTTTTCAGAGAAAGAATTAAATAACATTTTCAACTCAGAAATATTCTGATAATATCTTAATCCAGAATAAATGTCCCAATTAAACTTCTTGAATCTAAATATTTTTTATCTCATCAATATAATACTGCAAAAATTATCATTTAACTTTTACTTCCGTTCATAAAATCTACCAAAACATTTACAAACAGCTATTATTAAAGTCTTAACTAATATATTATCAGATATCACCACATATTTATAAGTTGTAATCCATTTATTCAACAAAGACGGATATATATCTGTACTCTTTGTTACAAATTTACCCGATAAAGATAAAAAATATTTACCAAGCCAATATATTAACCTGAAACATATAAAAAGTATCTTATTCTGATATAACAGCAAACTCTAAATCAGTATAAGTAGAATCAACAGCGATATTCGCATAAAAATTTACTCCATAAATAGTATAGATGTTATTGATTTCATAATCTTGCTTTTATTCGATTCTAAATTCTGCCCCCATAAACCACTTTTGGGAAGAACCACTGAAACCTATTTTCTTGATTACCTTATAAACTCCGGGCTTGTTGTCATTGACAATAGGATGAAGCCAGGCCTTAAAGTGGAACGAACCTCCTTGTGTCAATCCATGCCCAACGTCGTTCCACGCACCACCATCATAGAGAAACACCCAACGATTTCCCTCTTTACGCAAAACATAGTATGACTCTCCAAAAAACAAATCACGTGGATTATTATTGGTCAATTCTACCGATACGACTTCAGCACCCATCGGATAAACAGGCAGCTCAGTTTGCATGGTTACGTGTAAAGTGTCGGAAGACGCAGATCGGGTAAAAGGTACGTTATATCGTATTTTGCCATGACTGACTGCCGAATAACTTATGACTTTTCTTCTGAACATTTCTTGAAAATGGGGGGTATTATTCATTAAGCCCACGTAAATCGTATCATCATTTTGAATCCAGGTTGAATGAATGTTTTGCGCTGTGGTATCGTTAGAGATCATTCTGTTTTTTCTCCAATAATTGTCAATTCGTTCACGAAGCCTTTTGACTCCTTTCTTATCAACCAACTCAAATTCCGCATAAGCGACTTTTGTTCCTCTATTGAAAGCCTTGTAAAGGCGGTATTTACCCGGACGATTAGGGACTTCGGAAGTGTAGAGCTCAATCATCTGCTCATGGGTTGGGTTTTCTGGTGGAAATATCCACAAGATATCGTTGATGATAGGATTAGTTGGCAAAGTTTCCCAAACATTCTGTTTCGTATTGAAATAAGCAAGACTGTAACTTTCTCCACAATCATATTCATAATGGGAGAGATTGGTAATGGTTACTTTTATTTTCGTTGTTGATAAGGGGTAATAATCATATTCAGTCCGCATGGAAAGAGAATCAGGGTTGATAGTTTGCCCCGTAGGAATATCACGGGGAATTGGCTCAAGTTTATATGTCATGCTCCCCGAAAGTTGTTTCTGTTTCTCGGATTCTTTTATCGTAACTTCCTGTTGATTGTTCGATAAAAGTAAGGTATCATTCCTTTCGACTATATTGTTTATGGATGCTTCTGAAGCACCCTCTTCTTTCTGTTTTGACTTGCTTGTACAACCCACTATGAAAATACAAGTTAGAAATACAATCATCGTTTTCATGACATTAACGATTAAAGAGTGAAACAGTACGATTACAAAAGTACATAAAATCCGTGATATAGCATTTTACACCACGGACTTTATTTTTGATTTACAGGTTAATACATCAATAGGATTATCTTCTCATTGAGAAGCCCCTCTTTTGCTGATAGTCGTAATGCCCATCAACCACATTGCCGACCTCTCGCTGGGCTTTGACCTGCTCACGGCTATCTAAGTTCCCTTTTTGCTTGGCAGAGAAGTACAGGAAATCCCTGCCGCCTGATGTGATTGTCTGTCATTTCCGAACAAATTAAGGGTACTCTTGATGTCAGATACCTGTTCCGTATCAAAACGAGGCTTGCAATAATCCTTTGCCAAACGAATGATGCTGTTTACTGCTTTGCAGAAGATGTCGCTCGTTTTAAGCAGCAGGAAACTGAAACTGCCGATAATCTGATTCTGCCACACAATCCGATTTTTGAGTCTGGTGGCTTCTTGGGCATGTTCCGTCTCCTTGCGGTCCAGTTCGGCCCGATGTTTAGTCTCCAGTTGCATCAGTTCACGGCTATGATCATTCTGCATGGTCTGGATTTTATCCTGTAACCGTTTGATGGTTTCCTCGTACGTGGAAATCTCACAGCGCAAATCCTCTATTTCATTTTTCAGGACTTTCGATTTTTCGGTAGCCCAGCCGACAGCAGCGTTCAGAAGTTCGTTCCCTTTTTCTTTGTTCAGTCTGGAACGTTTCTCGTTGATAGTCCTGTCAAGGTCTTCACTCTGCCATTCCTTTTCATTTGCCTTTTCCAGTTGATATTCCTGGTATTGCCTTGTGGCATTAAGCCGCTTCATTTCCTCCTTCTGCTTCCCAATGATAAAGTCATTATGTTCCGTTTTTTACGTTGTACGGGCATCAGAACGAATTGTGTAAGATAGGACGGCGGAAAAAATGTTGTTGCGGTTTGTTTATCAGCGAGTTAAACGAAAACGGGCTTTCATGTAAACACAAAACGAAATGTGACATTGCTTTACATTTGCTTTACATTTAAACGGCCTAAATGCGGGCTTCTGAGACATTCTTTTTACATCAGTGATAAATAAGAACTAAATTGGGCTAGAATAGGCTGTAGCGGCTTATTCCGGCATTTTTTATTGTCTGTTTAGGCGTTTAGAAAATCGTTTAAGTGATGTTTTAGAGTCGGATTTATACCTAGATTATTATCTACCTTCAAAGTGTTAAAAAAGGGGTTGGGTATACCTTTGGGTATACCAGTTGGGTATACCCCTTTCAAAAGACGAATTGATAATATATGTAAATAAAAGAAAATATTTATTTTTAATATTTTAGAAATCGTTATCCTTTATCTCTATGCTCAAGGATATAATTTTATTACAATGTGGGCAATTAATTTCTATATTATTCCCTTTGATGTTACTCACTTCTTTTGGGGATGCAAACAATTGCCACATAGGTACATCTAAAATATTAGCTATCCTTTCAAGTGTTTCCTGTGAAGGATTACCAGCCAAAGTTTTTACAATAGCACTTCTTGTAACACCTAACCTATCAGCTAATTCTTGTTGTGTTATACCTTTTTCTTTTAAAATATCTTTTATTCTATTCATAGTCATAAGTTATTTATAGAACAAATATACTCCTTTCTATAATATGAATAGTTTTAGCTGTACTAAAAACATTTAAATATACAATTAAAATTACTCATATATTTTGAAATGTACAGCTATAATTATACATTTGCAATACAAAATGCTTATAGAAGCAATTACTAGTACAGAATATTAACCATAAAACAAAATAATTATGCTTATAAAAGTTAGAAACGAACGATTTAATACCGAAAGTATTGCAATTGTATTAGATGGAATGAAAACATTAGAGGAAATTCATTATTTAGAAGAAAGCCTATTAAATCTACTCATGTATGCTTCAGATAGTAATATTACACACCTACCACCTTTAAAAGAAGAAATGTGCAATATTCTATCTCTTGTAAAAGCAATGCGCCCTACAGGTGATGATATACAACTCATAGATAGAGAAATACCAGTAATAAACGAAAATAATTAACCATGGTACATATACAAAAAAAATAAAATAAATATAGAAATTGAAACACGTTGTCCCTTAGATGATTACGTTTCATTGAAAGACGCATTATATTCACTATTAACTGCCATTGATAGCGATTTGTGTAATACAGAAGATATACGACCTGTTATGTATTTATTAAAGGAGATGGATTTAAATTACGAGCAATTACGGGAAGTAATAAAATAAAAATTCAATATTGAATTATTAGAATAAGGCAATAGAGGTTTTCTAATATCTCTATTGCCTTTATTATTTCTCATTGATTGCTGAATATATTACACAATTGTATGTAATAATTACACACTTTTTTGAGAAACAATTACACTCTTTTTTTCTTTGCATCAACAAAAAAAATCAGTATGAGTAAAAATAGTTTTATAGTGTCTGATGAAACAAAGAATTGTTTCGGGATGATCGTAAAAACGGATGGCATTAATACTGAATCATTTATAAAAAATCCTGTAATGCTTTACATGCATGAACGTAAAACTGTTGTAGGCAGATGGGAAAATTTAAGAAAGGATGGTTCTAAGTTAATTGCTGATGCTGTTTTTGATGATACAACAGAATTGGGAAAGAGTGTAAAAGCACAAGTTGAGAAAGGATTTTTACGTTCCGCTTCTATTGGTATTGAAATAATAGATGAACAGGAAATAAACGGAGTTAGAACGGTTACCAAAAGTATATTGTCGGAAATATCAATAGTTGATATACCTGCAAATAAAAATGCTCTAAAATTGTGCTACCTAGGAGGAAATAAGTATTTAAAACTTGAAGTTCCTCGAAAAATAAAAAGTTTACATGATGAATTAATTTCTTTACTTCAACTAGATAAAAAGGCGACAGATGAGGAAATTATAAATATAATCCAAGACTTATTAAGTCTACCAGACAAAGCGACGAATGAAGTTGAGAACGCTATTTCCAATGGATTAATAAGCAGTGAGGATAGATACAATTTTATAACGATGGCAAGACTTAGCCCTACCGTATTTTCCAGTTATATAACTAGCGAAAAAAGAAAAAACGAAAAAGCCATAAATCAGGCTATAAATCAAGCTTTCACTGAGGGGAAAATAAAAACCATACAGCAGAAGGAAATTTACCGTAAAATCGGCTTAAAAATGGGTCTAGACGTCATTTCTGAATTGATTAATTCTATTTCCATTGTTAAACCCTCCGATATTATAAAATTAGCAAATTACACACATTCAAAATATGAAAAGGAAAAAATACCAACCAATCCAAGTGAAAGACTTATGTATTACAGGAAATACAATCCTGAATATTTAAAAGAAAATCCTGAAGAATTTGACAAGTTATTAAAATCTTTAAAATAAAATTGTTATGGCATTAAATAAGCAAATTTGGGTAAGTCAATTAAAAGAGAATTTTTATCCAGAAAGAAACTTTCTAACAAAAGTTACAGATTTCACGTCTGATGTTGATGCAAACACATTGCATATCGCATCATCAGGAATAGACCCTAAAGTTTTGATTAACAACAATACATATCCAATAAATATTGTTGAACGTGAAGACCAGGATAATCAAATTCCATTGGATGTATTTGATACTGAAAACACTGTTGTTAGACATGTAGAAGAAGCAGAATATAATTACGGAAAACTTGAAAGCGTTATAAGGCAACACCGTTCTACACTACAAACAAGCACAGCACAAAAAGCAATTCATGCTTTTGCTCCCTTGAATGATTCTGATGACACTCCTTTGGTAGAAGCCTCAGGCGAAGTTATAAACGGTAGAAAAAGAATCAGGTTTGCAGACATATTAAATTTAAAAGAAAAGTTTGATAACGCTCTAGTGCCACTAGAGGAGAGATACTTAGTATTACATCCAACACACGTTACGGACTTAATGCTAGAAGATTTGCAGCTATTTAAAGATTTGACAGAAATAAGAGAAGGAGAGCCGATTAAGTTTGCAGGATTTGGCACCTTTCAGTTTCCGTACATGCCTAAATACACGAGAACAGAACCTGATGCTCCGTTAACAAAGGCAGATTTCAGCATTGAAAGTAAAAATGGATCAATTGTCAGTGTAGCTTTTCAAAAAAGTGAAGTAATGAAAGCTGATGGAACAATTGATATGTTTGCAAGAGTTGACGATCCCGAAGAACGTGGTACAATAGTAGGATTTCAGAAAAGATTTATTGCAATGCCTATCAGAAATAAAGGGATTGGTGCTATAATAAGTGTTGATGAATCAACAAATGCAAGCGCAAGCCCAAAGACAAGAACCGTTTCAGAGTCACCCACGCAAGCAACAGACACCTATCAATCTAGGAATATTTCTGAGAATGAATTAGAAGAATAAACCACAGCAATACGGATTTGAGGTCGTTTCACTAAAAAATAATAATATAGTAAATCCTCAATCCGTATTGACTAATTAGGTAAGTATCAAATAATATACTAATTTGTATTCAAAAAAATGGATGATTTTAACATGTGTAAAGCGGCAGGGATTAGTTATAAGCTAAGAATATTATTCGTTACTAAAATTTTTGATAAATATGAAAAATCAGGGCTGTCAAATCGCGAAATACATCGTAAATACATTTATCCAGCTTTGGGTATATGTGAGAAAACTATGTATAACATGATAAACAATTCGTGTGATAAAAAATACGAATTAACAGAGGAAGAAAAAATATATATAAAAAAGAATTCCTGTAATATTTTCAGTCCAGTTATAAAAAAATTAATTGAGTATAAAAATCTTATTTCATTTAGTACGCAAGATTATTATAAACACGAGAATTATAGCTTAAAAAAAGTTAATCTTAAAAAATGTGTAAACTGTTAAAATCTCACATTTCGTTTTGAGAAAATATCACAAATCGTTTTGGGACTTGTAAAAACCGGTCAAGTTTTCAGGACTTCTCAATGTTTTGCCTCACGGCCTGGTACACCCTCAGGGATTCGAACCCTGGACCCACTGATTAAGAGTCAGTTGCTCTACCAACTGAGCTAAGAGTGCATCCACTATAAATTGTCAAATTTCCCGTGCAACTTCCTTGAAAGTACACCCTCAGGGATTCGAACCCTGGACCCACTGATTAAGAGTCAGTTGCTCTACCAACTGAGCTAAGAGTGCATTTCCTTTCGTTTGCGGGTGCAAAAATATAATCTTTATTTGAATTGACCAAATAAAATGCAGGCAAATCTGAACGATTTCCTGCATTTTATTTTTCTATTTTCTATAACAAGCTGCTATACAAGCTTATACTCATCTTCGTAATAAAGGTGTTGTAGTGTACATTGTTTATATTCGAACAGCTCTTCGGGCTTAAAGAAACGGTTTACCTCTTCTGCAGCCGTCTTGGGAGAGTCGGATGTATGGATAATGTTTTCCTGAGAACTTACACAATAATCACCTCGTATTGTACCCGGAATGGCAACACGGCCGTTTGTAGCTCCTGTCATCGAACGGACGATCTGAACGGCATCTACTCCTTCGTAGCAACAAACAACTACCGGACATGCCATCATCGATTCTTTTACGCGCTGAAAGAAAGGCTTTCCTGCCAGATGCGCATAATGTTCATTCAAAAGTTCGTCTGTAAGCTGCATCATTTTCATACCTGCCAGACGCAAGCCTTTACGTTCGAAACGAGAGGTAACTTCTCCTATTAAGCCACGTTGTACGGCAGATGGTTTCAATATAACCAATGTTTTTTCAAGACTCATAGTGTTTTTCCTTTTTAAGTTTAACGGTGCCAAAGATAAATCTTTCCTGCAAAAAAGAAAAGTTTTAGGCAGAAAAAAGCCTCACAGACTTGACTTTAGCTAATTTTTTACTGGTTCTCTGCCAAAGCCTCCTTCTCCGACCGGCAAGTTTGCTCCAAAAGAACGTGATGTTTTTTAAAAAATTGTACGAACTTTCAGGCAAAATTGCTGATGTTTCTACTAATTCTTCAGCAATTTTTTCAAAAGACAACCTGATATTATTTTAAGGGCGTCATATGAACATTCAGACAGGTGTGAAGTTCGTTTTGCAATCTTTCCCGCACCTCATCCATAGCGACCTCATGACCAAGTTCTCTGGAAATGGAAGTCACACCTTTATTTATAAAGCCGCACGGATGAATATAACTGAAATAGCGTAAATCCGTATTCACGTTAAGTGCAAGTCCGTGCATCGTAATAAAATGGCTGCTGCGTACACCTATTGCACAGATTTTGCGTTCGTTCTTTGTTCCTGTGTCGAGCCACACACCGGTTGCCCCGGCTACCCTGCCCGACTCTATACCGTATGACGCACAAACTCTGATGACCGCTTCTTCCAATGCATGGATATAATCTTTCAGTCCCAACCGGAAATCTTCGAGATTCAGTATCGGGTAACAGACCAGCTGTCCCGGACCGTGGTAAGTGATATCTCCTCCGCGGTCTATATGGAATAGTTCCGCCCCAATCTGCTTCAGCTGTTCTTCACGCAGAAGCATATTGGCTTCTTTACCATGTCTGCCCAAAGTATAGACATGAGGATGCTCACAAAATATCAGACGGTTTTCACAGGTTTCGCCACTGCCACGCTGATGCACCAGTTTATCGAATAATTCTTGCTGTCGGCTCCATGCTTCACGATAGGGAATCGTTCCCCAATATTCTGTTTTCATAGCTGCTTCGTTAATGAACATTGTTCCTTTTCGGACAAACTTACATATTTTTTTATTTCCTGCCTTCCGGCTATCCGAAAATCTTTATCAAAACGACAGAAAGAACGTTCTTTTTTCATGTTTTATTCGAGAACTTGTGTTATATTTGTCGTATGAGAATGCAAAAATCAACAGACTAAAAAATAGTATCATGAAATCAACCAGAATTTTACTGCCGTCACTCATATTCGGCATTGCAGGCGGGTTTGCACTTACAGGATGTATCGAACAGAAACAAACAGCTGCTGCCGAACCAGACATGCTGCAAAAAGACACAACAGTGTACTTGCAGGAAGGAAAGGAAACTCCGTCATGCAAAATCAGCATCAGTTATGCTTATCTGAAACCGGCATCGGAGAAAGATTCCATATCACGGCTTATCAATGAAAAAATACAGGAAGAAGCTTTCGGCAAACAATATGTCAAACTGACTCCCGAAGGACTTGTATCGGCACTGGCTAATGATTTCATTAAGAATTATAATACGGATGTCAAAGAATTGTTTGAAGCTGATATGCATAACGGCATGAAGGCCGAAGATGTTCCGGCATGGTATAATTATGAATATCAGATAAAGACTGCACTGGAAGCCGGAAAAGACAGTACCGTATGGAATTATTCTGTTGTAAACTTCCAGTATACCGGAGGAGCACATCCCAATACGCTTGCCAAATATATGAATATCAATGCTCAGACCGGTAAGCTTATTACTGCTGATGATGTATTCCGCAAGGAAGATAATGCAAAAATCTGCTCACTGATCATGAAGGAGCTGATAAAGGAAGTCAACAAAAAAATGGAGACCGATACCATTTCTAGCATAGAAGGGCTTCAGTCGGTAGGAATATTGCTGGATACGGATATTTATATTCCGGAGAACTTTATGCTGGGCAAAGACGGGGTCACATTCTATTATAACCGTTATGAAATAGCTCCTTATTCGGCAGGTGACTTCAGCCTGACCGTTCCCTACGATGACATTAATGTTTACTTAAAATAACCATTTGCATACATGGATATTATACTGAAATATTTTCCTGATTTAACCGAAACGCAAAAAGAACAATTTGCCGCGCTGTACGACTTGTACACTGACTGGAACAGCAAAATCAATGTCATATCACGCAAGGATATCACAAACTTGTACGAACATCATGTGCTTCACTCGCTGGGCATTGCCAAGTTTATCCAGTTCAAGCCGGGAACACGTATCATGGACCTGGGCACGGGAGGTGGTTTTCCGGGCATACCGCTTGCCATTTTATTCCCCGACTCAACGTTTCATTTGGTAGACAGCATCGGAAAGAAAGTCAGGGTTGCTACCGAAATTGCCAATGCCATCGGACTGAAAAACGTTACGACACGCCACTGCCGCGCCGAAGAGGAAAAACAAATGTTCGACTTTGTAGTGAGCCGTGCTGTAATGCCACTGACCGATCTGTTGAAGATTATCCGCAAGAACATCAGCAAGGAACAGCATAACGCATTTCCCAACGGACTGGTTTGCCTGAAGGGAGGAGAACTTGAAAAAGAGGTTTTTCCGGTAAAGCACCAGACAATGGTAACCGAACTGAAAGATTTCTTCTCGGAAGAGTTTTTTGAAACGAAGAAGGTAGTATATGTCACTGTAAACAACTGATTAACACATAAGGACAAATGAAAATAAAACGCTTCGAATTTAATATGTTTCCCGTAAACTGTTACGTTATTTCCGACGAAACAGGGGAAGCTGCAATCATAGATGCCGGCTGTTTTTTTCCGGAAGAGCAACAGATGCTGAAACAGTATATTGCCGACAACAAGTTGACAGTAAAGCATTTGCTGAATACTCATCTGCATCTGGATCACGTTTTTGGCAATCCTTTCATTCTGCGTGAATTTGGATTGAAAGCCGAAGCGTGCCAACTCGACGAGTTTCTGCTGGCAAAATTGCCCGACCAGTGCCGCATGTTCGGTTTCAGCCCGAATGAAGCCCCGGTAGAACTGGGACACTACATCGAAGACGGAGAAATAATACGCTTCGGACATACGGAATTACAAGCCATACATGTTCCGGGACATTCACCCGGAAGCATGGTATATTACTGTAAGGCAGATGCTTGCCTGTTCAGCGGTGACGTACTGTTTCAGGGAAGCATAGGACGTGCCGATCTGGAAGGAGGAGATTTCAACGAACTGATAGAACAGATTTCGTGCCGGTTGCTGACTCTGCCGGATGAAACACTGGTGTATCCGGGACACGGAGAACCGACTAGCATCGGAAAAGAAAAAATGGAAAATCCGTTCTTCAAATAGAAACATTATCCTGAATAACATAAAAAACGTACCGGCATTTTACTACAAATGCGGTACGTTTTCGAACCTGAATACTTTTACCTTTATTAATACCTTAAAATCATGAAAACAGATGTTTTTGCCAATCGCCATATTGGCATTACCGAGAACGATCTTCCCAAAATGCTGGAAAGAATAGGAGTAAAGACATTAGACGAATTGATTGATAAGACCATTCCTGAGAAAATCAGGCTAAAAGCTCCGTTGAATCTGCCTCCTGCCATGACAGAACGGAAGTTTGCCGAACATATCGGGAAACTGGCTTCTATGAACAAGATATATAAATCGTATATCGGTACGGGCTGGTACGATTCGATTACTCCGGCTGTCATCCAACGCAATGTTTTCGAGAATCCGGTATGGTACACTTCATACACTCCTTATCAGACAGAAATATCACAGGGACGTCTGGAGGCTTTGCTTAATTTCCAGACGGTAGTAAGCGACCTTACCGCTATGCCGCTGGCAAACTGCTCGCTGCTGGACGAAGCAACGGCCGCTGCCGAAGCCGCTACAATGATGCTGGCACTGAGAAGCCGTGCACAACAGAAAGCGGGAGCCAACACGCTGTTTGTCGACCGTGAGATATTCCCTCAAAACCTTGCAGTAATACGTACACGTGCTATTCCTCAGGGAATAGAGGTGAAAGTGGGTGACTATAAGGAACTGGAATTTACACCCGACGTGTTTGGCTGTATCGTACAATATCCGAACAACAGCGGTAATATAGAAGATTACCGTGAGTTTACGGAACGTGCCCATGCAGCTGGTTGTAAAGTTGCGGTAGACGCGGATATCATGAGCCTTGCGTTATTGGTTCCTCCCGGCGAATGGGGAGCTGATATCGTATTCGGAAGCACACAGCGCCTCGGTATTCCGATGTTCTACGGTGGTCCTTCGGCCGCTTATTTCGCAACGCGTGATGAATATAAACGGAACATACCGGGACGTATCATAGGACTGTCAAAGGATAAATACGGAAAGATTTGTTACCGTATGGCTTTGCAGACTCGCGAACAGCATATCAAGCGCGAAAAGGCTACATCGAATATCTGTACGGCACAGGCTCTGCTGGCTACCATGGCTGGCTTCTATGCTGTCTACCACGGTGCTGAAGGAATAAAGGATATCGCCAAACGTATTCACAGTATTGCCAACTGGCTCAACAAACAGTTGCTCCGTCTGGGATATATAGAACGTAACTCGCTGTTCTTCGACACACTCCGCCTGGGATTGCCCGATCATGTTTCGGCACAGAAGCTGCGCACAATAGCATTAAGCAAGGAAGTAAATCTGCGGTATTTTGAAAATGGAGATGTAGGCTTCAGCATCGACGAAGCTACTACCGTGGCAGATGCGAACCTGCTGCTGATGATTTTCGGTATTGCTGCCGAAGAGCCTGTACATGAAATAGATGACATTCCTGAATCGTCGTCACTGAACAGAGAACTGCGACGCCGGTCATCGTATCTGACTCATGAGGTATTCAACCGTTACCATACCGAAACGGAAATGATGCGCTATATCAAACGTCTGGAACGTAAGGATATTTCACTCGCCCACTCTATGATTTCACTGGGCTCGTGTACGATGAAACTGAATGCTGCTTCGGAAATGCTTCCTTTAAGCAATGCTTCGTGGATGAACATGCATCCGCTGGTTCCGGAAGATCAGGCACAAGGCTACCGTACGCTGATAGAAAATCTCTCGCAGCAGCTTATGACGATCACTGGATTCGAAGGTATCACGCTTCAGCCTAACTCAGGGGCTGCCGGAGAATATACGGGACTTCGCATCATCCGCAGCTATCTGGAAAGCATCGGACAAGGACATCGTAACCTGATTCTTATCCCAGCTTCGGCACACGGAACAAATCCGGCTTCTGCTGTTCAGGCTGGCTACGAAACATTAACCTGCGCCTGCGACGAACGGGGTAATGTGGATGTGGAAGATCTCCGCCAGAAAGCAGAAGAGCATAAGGATCAGCTTGCCGCTCTGATGATTACTTATCCTTCCACTCACGGTATCTTCGAAAGTGATATTGCCGAGATATGTAAAATCATTCACCGATGCGGCGCTCAGGTATATATGGACGGCGCAAATATGAATGCACAGGTAGGACTGACAAATCCGGGAACAATTGGTGCGGATGTGTGCCATCTTAACTTGCACAAGACGTTTGCCAGCCCTCACGGTGGTGGTGGTCCGGGTGTAGGACCGGTTTGTGTAGCCAAGCATCTGATTCCTTTCTTGCCGGGACATAATCTTTTCGGAAATGAACAGAATGAGGTTTCTGCTGCTCCTTACGGCAGTGCCGGTATCTTGCCTATCACCTATGCCTATATTTGCATGATGGGAGCTGAAGGACTGGAAAGGGCGACCAAGACAGCTGTACTGAATGCCAATTATCTTGCTGCTTCGCTGAACGATACATACGGTACGGTATACCGCGGAACAAACGGATTTGTAGGACATGAAATGATTCTGGAATGCCGGAAGGTTCACGAGGAAAGTGGAATTACCGAAAATGATATTGCCAAACGACTGATGGATTATGGATATCATGCTCCTACTCTCTCATTCCCTGTACATGGCACACTGATGATTGAGCCTACAGAAAGCGAAAGCTTATACGAACTGGATAACTTTATTGACACCATGCTCAGCATCTGGCACGAAATAGAGGAAGTGAAAGATGGTAAAGCTTCGAAAGAAGACAATGTACTGATAAATGCTCCACATCCGGAATATGAGGCAGTAAGTGACAACTGGCAGCATACATACAGCCGCGAAAAGGCGGTATATCCGATGGAAAGTGTACGCGAAAATAAATTCTGGATAAACGTAGCACGTGTAGATAATACGCTGGGCGACCGTAAACTGTTGCCTACCCGTTACGGAAGTTTTGACTGATCCGGCTACATAAAAAAATATCGGGATCGTCCGAAAGGATGGTCCCGATATTTTTTTATTTATGCTTTGACCGTTACGCCATCGTACCGCCGATAATATCGAGCAATTCGTTGGTAATGGCTTGCTGACGACTCTTATTGTATATCAGCGTAAGATCCTGAATCAACTCATTTGCATTATCGGTTGCAATCTGCATTGCCATCGTACGAGCAGCATGTTCTGCCGCATTCGAATCAAGCAATGCCGTATACATCTTCATACGCAATACTTTGGGCAACAATTCCTGCATCACCTTTTCTGCTGACGGTTCTACAATGTAATCGACTTGCTTACCCTTATCTTCTTCATCTGTAGCAGATGCCTGAGAGAAATTGATAGGCAGGTACGTTTCACGTGTCAGAATCTGGGTAGACGTCGATTTAAAATGATTGTACAACATTTCTACTTGCTGTATTTCATCGTTGAGGAAGCGCTCCATCAGTTCAGAAGCCAAATCGGAAGCTTCTTTGTAATTAGGCTTCCCGCTCATATGCTGATAGTCTCCCATCGGAGTCAGACCTAACTTCTTTACTGCATCGGCAACTTTACGCCCTATCGGATAGACTAAGATATTATCTTTCCCTACCTGCTGGACATATTCTTCTATCATTCCAGACAAGTGACGGATAACATTGGCATTAAAGCCGCCGCATAAGCTACTGTTCGATGCAAATACAACAATGGCAATCTTCTTCACATCACGTTTCACGACGAAAGGTGACTCCACACTAAGCTCCGAGCTCAGAAAGTTAGTAAGCATGTGATGCAGTCTTCGTTCATAAGGAAGCATGTTCTCTATTGCCTCCTGAGCTTTATGCAGCTTCGAAGAGGCAACCATTTTCATCGCCGACGTAATTTTCAGCGTTCCGTTTATGGAGTTTATTCTTCCTTTTACTTCTTTCAGTGATGCCATGACGATTATCTTTCTTTATATTGTCCGGCTGTTTCTGCCGCAACTTTTTCAATCAATGCTGTTACTTCATCGTTAATCTTACCGCTTGCCAGTACATCGAGTACATCAGCCTGATGATTAGCACGCATATTGGTCAGGAACGTATCCTGGAACGCACGTACCTTGCTGATAGGAATATCACGCATCAAGCTGTGAGTACCACAATACAGGATGGCAATCTGTTCACCAACCGGCATAGGTGAATACTGAGGCTGGATAAGCAACTGGTTGTTTTTACGTCCACGGTCGATAGCCATTGCAGTTACCGGGTCCATATCGCTGCTGAATTTTGAGAAAGCTTCCAGTTCACGGTACTGTGCCTGGTCAATCTTTAATGTTCCGGCAACCTTCTTCATACTCTTGATCTGTGCACTACCACCTACACGAGATACCGAAATACCAACGTTAATTGCAGGACGGAATCCCTGGTTGAACAAGTCGGTTTCCAAGAATATCTGTCCGTCGGTAATAGAAATTACGTTTGTCGGGATATAAGCGGAAACGTCTCCTGCCTGTGTTTCGATAATAGGCAACGCTGTAAGTGAACCTCCGGCTTTAACCTTTCCCTTCAAGCTAGGAGGAAGGTCGTTCATCTGTTCGGCAACTTCCTGCTGGCTGATAATTTTTGCAGCACGCTCCAGCAAACGAGAGTGCAGATAGAAGATATCACCCGGATATGCTTCACGTCCAGACGGACGACGAAGAATCAAAGAAACTTCGCGGTATGCAACAGCCTGTTTTGAAAGGTCATCGTATACAACCAAAGCATGACGACCGGTATCACGGAAATATTCTCCGATAGCAGCTCCCGCAAATGGTGCAAAATACTGCATGGCAGCAGGATCGGAAGCTGTTGCAGCAACAACTACGGTATAATCCATTGCTCCCTTTTCACGCAATGCATTTACAAGGCTGGCAACAGTAGAACCTTTCTGTCCTACGGCTACATAGATACAGTATACCGGATTTCCTGCTTCATAATTGGCACGCTGGTTGATAATTGTATCGATGGCAATAGCGGTTTTTCCAGTCTGACGGTCACCGATAATCAACTCACGCTGTCCGCGTCCGATAGGAATCATCGCATCAATAGCTTTCAAACCTGTCTGTAAAGGCTCTGTTACAGGCTGACGGAAGATTACTCCCGGTGCCTTACGTTCCAGAGGCATTTCAAACAATTCGCCCCCTATCTCACCGCGTCCGTCAAGAGGTACACCCAGAGGGTCTATAACACGTCCCAACATGCTCTCACCTACATTGATAGATGCGATACGTTTGGTACGCTTTACAATCATCCCCTCCTTAATCTGGTCTGTAGGACCTAGAAGCACCGCTCCCACATTGTCCTCTTCCAGATTCATAACAGTACCCATGATACCGTTTTCAAACTGCAAAAGTTCATTAGCTTCTGCATTGCGCAAGCCGTAAATACGTGCCACACCATCGCTGACTTGCAATACCGTTCCCACCTCGTCGAACTTCAGTGAGTTGTCGATACCTTGCAACTGACGCAGCAGTACTTCTGATACTTCGCTGGGTTTTATTGTATTTTCTGGCATAATTTTTTAATTAAAATGATAAATAAAGCAGGATTTGTCCTCTTCACTTATTTAAACAATTCTTCTGTTTCTCGCAATAAACTGTTGCTTTATGCGTTTCAGCTGATTAGCAACACTCGCATCAAGACGATAACCTTCCAGCTCAATGATATATCCTCCAATCAACTCAGGATCGATATGTGTTTCCATTTCTACCTTTCCCTGGGTACGGCTTCCTACCAGCTCAACCAGATGTTTTTCCAAACGTCTGGATATAACTGCGGTAGTGAGTTTACCAACAAGGATATTTTTATCTTCGCGATACAAGTCAATATACGACCACAACATGAATTGCAAGAATTTTTCTCTTCTTTCATCGAGTACCAGATTGAAGAAGCGCATCAATTCCTGACTGACATCCTTTCCTCCCGAAGCCTCACGTAACAAATCACATTTACTCTGCATGTCGAGCACTGGATTTTCTATCGCACGGCGTAAATCAGGAAGACTTACATAATGTCCGGCAAGTGTTTTTACTTCTTCATAGACCCGATCTTCTACTTTTTGCGCCTTAGCATAAGCCAATAAAGCTTTAGCATAGCGCATAGAAACAACTCCTGTATTCATGGTATGTTATTTTTTAGAAGATTCTATCATTTCGTCAAGCATACGGTCAATAAGCTCTTCCTGTTCCTTGGCATCTGCAAGTTTATTACGCATAATCTTTTCTGCAATACCGACAGAAAGTACCGCTACCTGACGGCGTATGTCACGAATCGCACTTTCTTTTTCAGTTTCAATCTGTTTTTTGATTTCAATCATCAAACGATCTCCTTCACTGATAGCACGGTTCTGAGCATCCTTTATAATGCGATCGCGTGTAGCAGCAGCTTCGGCTAGAATACGAGCCTGTTCTTCGTGTGCCTGAGCAAGGATTTTTTCTCCTTCGGCCTTCACATTTGCTAATTGCTCATTAGCCTCACGCGCAGCTTTCAGCGAGTTATCAATATATGCTTTCCGGTCCTCTACCATTTTGATGATTACCGGGAAGCCGTATTTGGCAAGAATAAAAAATACGACTCCAAAAACGATAATCATCCAAAACAGTAGCCCCGGATCCGGAGTTAATAATCCCATAGGCTAATATTATTATAAGAATAATGTCAATAAACAAACTACGATGGCAATCAAGGCAACACCTTCTACCAATGCAGCTGCAATAATCATGTTCATACGCAGGTCACCTGAAGCTTCCGGCTGACGAGCAATACCTTCCATAGCCGAGCTACCAATTTTACCAATACCAATACCTGCACCCAATACAGCAATACCTGCACCAATAGCAGCACCTAATTTACTAATACCAACTCCTGCAGCAGCCTGCAATAAAACTGACAATAACATAATCTTCAAAATTTAAATGGTTATACTTTTATTTACTTTTTTATTCTATAATCAGGCTTCGTGTCCTTTTACACGCGACAATCCGATAAAGACTGCCGACAGCATCGTAAACACATACGCCTGGATGAATGCAACCAGAATTTCCAATGCATCCATAAAAATACCGAATGCTACGGCAACTACCGTCATGGAACCATTAATGACAGGTCCTACCTTTACGGTAATAAAGATGATTGCTATCAAACTTAAAATAGCAGCATGTCCAGCCATAATATTGGCAAAAAGACGAATCATCAGTGCAAACGGTTTTGTAAAGATACCAAAGAATTCAATCAAAGGCATCATCGGAACCGGAGCTTTCAACCAAGTGGGAACATCCGGCCAAAATATTTCTTTCCAATACTCCTTTGTACCAAAAATATTGGTAAACAAAAATGTTATAACTGCCAGCACAAGCGTTATGGCAATATTACCTGTAACATTTGCTCCACCTGGGAAGATAGGAATCAATCCCATCAGGTTATTTACCAGTACAAAGAAAAATGCTGTCAGCAAGTAAGGTGCATAACGTTTATAGTCTTCACCGATACATCCTTTTATGACATCATCATATATCATTAGAACAAGTGCTTCTATCATCCCAACTCCTCCTTTGGGAGCTCCCTGTTCTACCGGATGTTTCTTGTACCAACGCACACAACTCATCATGATGACAAGCAAAACTGCACTGTTGATAAATAATCCCATTACATTTTTAGTAATAGAAATGTCCAACGGACGAACTTCCTCACCAGCTTCATTGCGTTCTACGATCTTTCCATCGTATGCCCCGCCACGTGCTATATACAGTCCTTCATATTCTCCTTCTTCCAGACGAGAAGAAGAGAAAACATGCCATCCCGTACTGCTATGTACGATAACCGGCAACGGAATACTGACAACAGTATTGCCCAATGTAGCAATATGCCATTCATAAGCATCGCCGATATGTCCGAAAACCAGTTCGTTAACACTTATATCTTCCGTCTGGTTCTGTTCGGAAGAAGCAGCTACCGCCGTTGAATCAGCATTTTGCGCCATCAACATTCCTGTTGTTCCCATCAACAGAAGCAGAAACAGTGCTATGTACCGTATTTTTTTCATTGTTTACCTTTTTACTATTTTTCAGTTTCATTTCAAACCAAAGGAAAAAGCGAGTTTCAAATATCAGAAATGCAAAGAAGAAAAATACATAAGTCAACATAAAAGCAACAACTTCATGTCCGATAAAGAAAGCATATGCTATCAGTACCAAGGCACTTAAGATAAATTTCAAAACTTTGCATGACAAATAACACATTACCAGTTTTTCCAGTCCCATACGATAGTAGAACGAAAACATAGCTATGTAAAATAAGCCAAACAGATAAAAGAATATCGGGATTGAAGGGAACCATAGAAAATACCTGTCTGGTATGAACATATGATACACTACAGCTACTAAAGCCGTTAACACGACCCCAATTAGAGTCAACTCTCTGATAAACTTTTTTCTGATGGTTAACAAAAACATAGTATAGTGCAGTTTTTCTAAAAAACTACCAAAAACGTTTAAGTTCTACGCCTGTATTACTTTTCTCAAAGTTCTACACAGACTGAAATCTGATTATTGTTTATGTCGGCAAATCCTCCTGCAATTTGTAATGACTGAGTTTCTGCCCCTGACGTATAACTTATTTTACCCGCTACAAGTGAAGAAATAATAGGTGCATGATTTGTCAACACCTGAAATTCCCCCATTTCTCCCGGAAGAGTTACTTGCGAAACTTTTCCGTCGAACAACATGCGTTCGGGTGAAACGATAACTAAATGCATTTCCTTCATAATTCGTTGAGTTTTCTTTACCCTTTGGCAGCTTCAAGCAATTTCTTTCCTTTCTCGATTGCATCTTCTATCGTACCTACATTCAGGAAGGCCTGTTCAGGCAGATAGTCAACCTCACCGTCCAGAATCATCTTGAATCCCTTGATAGTATCTTCTATAGAAACCATAACTCCCGGAACTCCTGTAAACTGTTCGGCTACGGCAAACGGTTGAGAAAGGAATCGCTGTACTCGACGAGCACGGTTCACAGTCAGACGATCTTCATCCGAAAGTTCATCCATACCCAAAATAGAAATAATATCCTGCAACTCCTTATTACGCTGAAGAATCTGCTTTACACGCTGAGCTGTTTCGTAATGGTCTTTACCGACAATTAACGGATCCAGAATACGAGAAGTCGATTCCAACGGATCTACTGCCGGATATATTCCCAGCTCTGTAATCTTACGGCTCAATACAGTAGTAGCATCCAAGTGCGTAAAGGTAGTAGCCGGAGCAGGGTCGGTCAAGTCATCGGCAGGAACATATACAGCCTGAACAGAAGTAATAGAACCATTCTTGGTAGAAGTGATTCGTTCCTGCATCTGTCCCATTTCTGTAGCCAGTGTAGGCTGATAACCTACGGCCGACGGCATACGTCCAAGCAAAGCTGAAACCTCAGAACCAGCCTGAGTAAAACGGAATATATTGTCAATAAAGAAAAGAATATCACGTGGACCATTCTCACCAGTCTGACGGTCACGGAAAGATTCTGCAAGTGTCAATCCAGACAATGCAACAGACTGACGTGCGCCAGGAGGTTCATTCATCTGTCCGAACACCATTGCAACCTGCGATTTCTCTACTTCAGAATAATCTACTTTCGACAAGTCCCAGTTTCCTTCTTCCATGCTCTTCAGAAACTCATCGCCGTAGCGGATAACTCCAGATTCAATCATTTCACGAAGCAGGTCATTACCCTCACGAGTACGTTCTCCTACACCGGCAAAGACTGAGAAACCGTTGTGCTTTTTGGCAATATTGTTAATCAACTCTTTGATAAGTACGGTTTTTCCAACTCCCGCACCACCAAACAATCCAATTTTACCTCCTTTCAGATAAGGTTCCAAAAGGTCGATAACCTTAATACCCGTAAAAAGGACTTCCTGCGTAGTAGCTAGATCTTCAAATTTAGGCGGTTCGCGGTGGATAGGAAAACCTCCTGTCTTATCCAGTTCCTTCATACCGTCTATCGTTTCACCGACTACGTTCATTACTCGTCCTTTAATTTGAGGACCAACAGGCATTGTAATAGCCTGTCCGGTAAGCATGACTTCCATTCCGCGCTGCAACCCGTCTGTACTGTCCATCGCAACGGTACGCACAGTATCTTCACCGATATGTTGCTGAACTTCCACTACCAAGATACGACCATCATGTCTTTTAATGGTCATAGCATCGTGAATTTTCGGCAAAGCATGTTCTGCATCCACACCGTCGAATTTAAACCGAACATCGACAACCGGACCGATTACCTGCGAAATGTGTCCAACGATTTTTGACATAAGCTTAATCTTTTATTGTATAATTAAAAGTTCTTTTAATAGTCCTGAAAAATCTACTTTTTAGTCTTTATCAAAATAGTTTAATGTTTAACTATTCGGTATGGCAAATTTATACAATAATCTGCCAACAGTGTACTCCTATGTAACATTTTTTAGCCGTAAAACTATGTTTCCTGACACAAATCAAGCGTTTTTGAACATATCATTTTACAGTATAAGACATCTATAAACATTTATTCACACACAGACGTACCAATAAATTTTTCTTTGTTTCCCGACAATTAGTAAACAAACGAACTATATCCGAACACTCCTATCCCATAATTGTAGCTACAATCCGACGAGGACCACCATAATCACGAAACTCACAAAGATAAATACCCTGCCAAGTTCCCAGATTCAGTTTTCCTCCAGTAACAGGAATAGTAAGCGAAACTCCAGTCAAGCTACATTTTGCATGACTGGGCATATCGTCACTTCCCTCATCTGTATGCTGATAATAACTTTCATTTTCACGAACTAAACGATTATAGATCTGTTCCATATCACTACGCACTGAAGGATCATAATTTTCATTAATACTGAGTGCACAACTAGTATGTTTCACAAAAAGATTCACCAGTCCGGTTACAGGCAACGCAGATAAGTGCGACATCACTTCCTCTGTAATCAAATGGAAACCTCTTCGACGAGATTTTAAAGAAAATTCTATTTGTTGTATCATATTCATTAGCCTTTTTATTTCCGCAACCAGATAGCATTTATTTTACGACGTATAATCACAATATTCAGCACAGATACTCCTACAAAAATAACACATCCGGCAACCAGAGAAAGAATCATACTTCCCCCTCCTGCACCGGGATAAAGATTCATTATCGTATCAAGATATAGAGATCTTACAGACATAACAACAACACAGCTCAGTAACAATACTGCCAAATTAAGAATAACAGTAAGCAACTGATACGGACGTGCTACCCGGGCAGGACTATAACCTATCAATAGTAAATTTTCGAGTTTTGTAGAATTCTTCTGCAGCAACAGATATATACTTAATATCAAAATATAGAATGAAAGCACACTGATTAGCAAACCAACAGACAACACAATACCGATAACGATTTTTAAGAACCAAGTTGCCTTGCCGGCATCCAAACCGTTACCTTCTGTTTCATACCCTTTCTGCTGGAAAAACTTAGCAATCCGTTCATCTGCCAGATTGTTAACTTCTACAATCAGTCTCGAAGGGTCAGCTTTTTCTCCTGCGCCATAGGCTTCATTTGCCCAATTCATAAATGATTCGGGAACCAAAATAGTATTGAGTCTGTTTGAAAAGCCGACAATATTCCCTTTCATCTGCTTCACTTGCCCATTCCCCATTATCCGGATGTCCAGATTCACCATGCCCATTACTCCTTCCGAAAGCTGAGGAAGGTTACGGCTTTGTGCAAAACCGAAATTATACAAATTCAGATAATTACGTGGAATAATGATTGGAACAATATCCGATGCCGGATTAAAACTCCATTTATCTAACTTCACATCAACAAATTCATCTGGAACCGACTCAAAAAACATATCAGTCGACATACGTATTCCTTGCATTCCCATGCCAGCAGAAACCTTAAATTGCGACGGAAGGAATCCACCTACACTCTTAGTAAACGGCTGCTCCTTTATTTCCGCAATATCACCCGCAGAAAACGTATTACTTTTTCCAACAAGAGTTCCCAACGTACTAACTTTCTTGCTGAGAATTACAAAATCTTTTTTTATAAAGCTATCGCCCTGAGTAAATATAGGTAATACATCCCGATAAAACTGAACTCCCAGCAAGACGATAATCATACCAAATAAATTAGCCAGGAAAAATCCTGCAAGCTGCGACACACTAATATGCTGTCTTAATAACTTCCAAATCATAATATCTGTATTTACAAAGAAAGTACCCTGTCATAATTCAACGGAATATGTTTTCCGATAGACGTTACTATTATACCTGCTCCCTGCTTTTCAGCTTCCTCATGCAAGATATCTGCCATAATCTTCCCATTGCCATCATCCAAATGACTGACCGGTTCATCTAAAAAAATAAAATCAAAAGGCTGGCACAAAGCACGAACAAAAGCAACACGCTGCTGCTGTCCAAAAGACATCTTTCCAATCTGCTGGTCCCATTTGTCTGAAATACCTAAACGTGAGAACCAATCTTCTATCTGCTTGCGTTTGCAATGTCCTGTCAGTGAATTCTTCAGCTGTACGTTTTCCCATGCAGTCAGCTCCGGGAACAAACGCAATTCCTGAAACAACATGCTCAACGAACGTTTTCTGATTTCTACCCACCGGCTGACAGAGAAATTCTTCACATTTTCACCGTCAAAACAGATAATGCCCTGATAGTCCTTTCTATATCCATAAATAAAACTGCAAAGGGAAGATTTACCTGTGCCCGAAACGGCTTCTACCAGATAAGTCTTCCCCCTCTGAAACGCAACTTGCCGATGCCAAACATCGGAAATGATACTATCTCTGCCGGCAAATACCTCCGGCAGAGTTTGTTGTAATTCAATTGTTTCCATTTTTCATTAATTAAATACCTCTAACAATGTTTGAAGTACATTTTTATCTTTGCTTTTTGTTGTCAGCTCAATATGAGATGTTTTATAGTCTACCGTTTCTACCGTCATATAATCCAAAATGCGCAACACACCTATAGCAGGAGCATATTGACTGTTATTATCCAAAAGCTGCTTCGCCTGATCTGAAACAGATGTAAAATTCATCCCAACAAAACAACGCTTACCCGACACTTTTTGTCCCCATGGACAATCCCGTAAAGTAAGTCCAGGAACACGAGCATCTACCAAATTATAATCATTGGTAAAATACAAGCGATTATTTTTCACTCCAAACCAGAAACTGACATTTCCTGCACGGAGTCCCATCATACTGCCATTCCGCATACGGAATTCATAACTGTCAGCACCACGGTTTATCAGCTGCATTTGTCCGTTAGTCAACGCCAGCAAGGGCTTCAGATCTTCAAATGTTTGCAGAAACTGACTGTTCGTGACATCAGCATAAGCAATAAAACCATTCTGCAAAGGATTAGTTACCGCCACTGCCACATCGCCTTTTATAGAACCAAATATTGCCTCAAAATCGATAGGCATAATTGAGCTTTCGAACTGCTGACGTACAGTCGGGTTTTCACACAGCAACTGATAGATTTTATTTCCATCCACATTACCAGACATCCAGAAAAATGTATTTGCAGGGAAAGTATCGAGATAAGTACCTTTGACCGGATTTGTAGCTTGCAACTGCTTTTCTACCAATGAAGTCATTACTTTATCCGTTGTTATATCCTGTACATCCATCACAATCTTCCCTTTCTCAAAAGATATCGTAGAAAGCGCTTTTATATTCTTCAAATCCAGTGTAGCAGAAACTCCCATAGTAAGTGGAGTAACGTATTCTCCTGGAAGCAAATCCAAAGAAGACAATAAAACAATATCTCCTTTCTGATTCTTCATCTGTTGAAAATCAGAAGTTGCCGTAAATCCATCCTTTTCAGTCTGGCGCAAAAGCATTGAAGCCATATGAAGCATATCTTTTGCCTCCCCTCCTTTCAAGTCAAGCAAAGCCAGGAATGCATCATCTGTATACGTTACCAGCACACGCCCCATAGAGGTCCACATACACCCCTCTGCTTCAACAGGCTTCTCACATACTTGCTGGTTATGCAAAGCATTCAACAAGTCTTCCAGTTTATCTTGATCAGAAACTCTCATAACCAGACCTGTAGATACGCCACCAGATTCAATAAAATAATAAACTTTTTCAGTTAAGTCCAAGCCACTCTCCGAAGGATCTTTCGTGATCTTGTCTATAAGTTCACCTGCTCCTTCAGCCCCGCTTTTCAAAGCTTCATTCAGCCGCGCCACAACCGGAGCACCTTTATCTCCACTCAATCCACTCTTTTCTGCCATCGAAACCAGATCGACAGACACAACCATTGCAGCATCTTTGGGGAGCACGTTTTCATAATTGTTCTTCTTGCTGCATGACGCCAACAGTACAGCAACCAGCAGTAAACAATATCCTAATATATTCTTTTTCATATCTCCGTCCATTAACTATTAAATAAATTCATGGTATGTACTGCCACCAAAGCAGCAGTTTCTGTACGTAAGCGCGATTTACCTAAACTGATTGAACGAAATCCCATCGCTTCAGCCTTTTCAACTTCCTCACGGCTGAAATCACCCTCGGGGCCAATTAATACCACAGCATCTTCTCCAGGTTGCAAAACATCTTTCAGAAGAGGCTTCTCTCCTTCGTAACAATGAGCTATAAATTTTTGTCCCGCAAATTCACGTTGCATGAACCGTCCAAAGTCTACCATTTCATTAACAACTGGTTTTCGCGCTTTGAGTGATTGTTTTATAGCCGAAACAACAATCTTCTCGATGCGCTCAGTCTTAATCACCTTTCTCTCAGAAAACCGACAATTCAGAAAACTGAGTTCATCGAAACCAATTTCCGTAGCTTTCTCTACAAACCATTCTATACGATCCATATTCTTGGTAGGCGCCATCGCCAGATGCAAATGGCCTTTCCAGAAAGGTTCTTGGGGAATAACCTCATTCACTTTTACCTGACAACGCTTACCTGTTGCCGCACTAATAGCGGCACGGTAAAAACAACCTTTCCCATCGGTCAGCATTATCTCATCACCCACCGTCAAACGCAACACTCGCAGGCAATGTCCAGCCTCTTCTTCGGGCAATTCCGGATTAACAGCTATATCCGGAGCATAAAATACATGCATATTCTTTAAATATTATCGTTTACTTGTATTTATCTTCTTTTTTCTCACGTTTTCTTATTTCATCGCGCAACTGTGATGCTCGTTCATAGTCCTCATTCTCCACGGCTTCATCCATTGCTTTTTTCAGAGAATCAATATCTATAGTGTTTATTGAGACACAATATGTAGAGCCATCAGCTGAGATATTACGCAGCTGTTCTCTTTCTAAAATATCTTCATAAACATACAGAGGGAACTTTTTTCTGAGAGAAAGAGAGATAACATCTGTCGTACGAGCATCGACCTGAAATATTGTTTCATCCGCACAGCGTACAAATAAATAGGAACTGTAAATGCCATCTTTCACCTCATAAATCACTCCTTTTACCGGCACTAATCCTCCCTTTTCCATCACACTCAGCATCAGGTCATGAGTAAAAGGACGCGGAGGAGTATACGACATTTGTCCCATTTTTATGGCTTGTGCTTCCTGTTTCCCGATTATGAGAGCCAGTTTGCGGAAACCTCCTCCAAGCTCTTCCAGAACCAATGCAAAAGCATCCGAAGGCTTGAGCACAGCAGACATATCAAGAACTCTTATCTCTATCTCATTCATACTGTTTTAACTTCATGTTTATATTTAAACACAATACTGAACATAACAGCTACAATCAACGCATAAGCAGCGAAAATAAACCAGGCATTTGTCCAGCCCTCAACTTGTGGTTCCGTGCTGCTGAAATCAACAAACTGGTTTACTACCCACTGCGCAGTCAACGTACCAATAGTAGCCCCAAGTCCGTTAGTCATTATAATGAAAAGTCCTTGAGCACTAGAGCGTACGGAAATATCAGTTTCTTTATCAACGAACAAGGAACCGGAAACATTAAAGAAGTCGAATGCCACTCCATATACAATCATGGAAAGAATAAACATCCATACTCCACTACCCGGATTACCAAGTCCAAATAAGCCGAAGCGTAAAACCCAGGCAATCATAGCAATCAGCATAACCTTCTTTATACCGAACCGTCCTAAGAAGAAAGGTATAAGCAATATACAGCATGTTTCACTGATTTGTGAAAGCGAAATCAGCAAATTAGCATGCTGCACACCAAAAGTATCAGCATATTCAGGAATTGCACTAAAGCTTGTGATAAACGGATTGGCAAATCCGTTGGTTATCTGTAATGAAACACCCAACAGCATTGAGAAAATAAAAAATATCGCCATTTTGCGCTGGCGGAACAGTAAAAAGGCCTTCAATCCCAAAGCCTCAACAAGGGATTTTCTCTGCCCGCCGGTATTTCTAGTCACCGGACACTGAGGCAATGTATTAGCATAAACAGCCAAAATCACTCCCCACGCCGCACAAGTAAAGAATTGCATATAATTTGCCTGAAATCCTAACAAGTCTACCAGCCACATGGAACAAATAAAACCAATCGTGCCACAGGTACGGATAGGAGGAAATGCTTTAATTGTATCCAGTCCCGCTTTATCAAGCGCTGTATAAGCTACCGAATTCGACAATGCAAGTGTAGGCATATAAAAAGCCACACTCATTGAATAAAATGAAAACAAGACAGTAAACGAAACATCATCACCCGCTGTCATTCCATAATATCCGGCTCCTACCATAAACAGGGCTGCAAGCAAATGACTCAACCCCAGCAATCGTTGTGCCGGAACCCATCTATCAGCTATAATGCCTAATATAGCAGGCATGAACAACGAAACAATACCCTGCATGGCATAAAATATACCAATATGGCTTCCCAGCCCAATTTTAGTTAAATAAGTTCCCATGGAGGTCAGATAAGCTCCCCATACAGCAAACTGCAGGAAGTTCATAATGATCAGTCGAATCTTGATATTCATAGTTTTCATATATTAGTTATGTATAAAAGGGCTTTTTAGCCCTTCCTTAAAAATTAAACAAATATAGGAAAAGAAACGAAAAACCAAAAATATTTCCTCACAGATTTCATCAAAAGCAATTCAACAATCTCTTTCTGCCAATCAGGACACAAATAAAACAAGCCTTAACGGTTTCGTACAAGATACAAACTATGATCTATACACGCAGGAAGTTCTTCTTTATAATGCGTCACCATAATAAGTGTTTTGTCTTTTCGCTGACAGAATGCCTCTATCACCTCCTTTACCAGCCGTCGGTTATACATGTCCAATCCATGAAGAGGTTCATCCAGTATCAGCAGCTCCGGATCTTTCACAAAGGCACGGGCAAGTAACACCATACGCTGCTCACCACTCGACAGTTGCAGGAAATTACGATCCTTCAGCTCTTTAATACCAAAGATATCCATCCACCACTCACAAATAGCAATATCTTCCTTATGGGTTTTCTTATACAAGCCGATAGAATCATGGAGTCCGCTTGCTACGATATCAACAGCCGGCAGATTTTTTAAATAGGCACGATGCATCTCCGGACTTACGTATCCGATATGTTTTTTTATTTCCCAAATGCTTTCTCCACTACCGCGCTTACGCCCGAACAAAGATATATCACAAGCATAGCTTTGGGGATTATCGGCACAGACCAGACTCAGCAGCGTTGACTTTCCAGAGCCGTTATCTCCGCTTAATACCCATTTTTCGCCACAAAGCACAGTCCAGTCAAGTTCTTTCAGGATAGTACGTTCACCATAACGTATACTTACTTTATTCAAGTCTACAATATGCTCGGTATGATACAAATTATCAGCATAAGGCAAAGTCAGGATACGCTGATATTTTTCTTCAGTCAGCACATGGGCAGGAACACCGGCATTTATCGACAAATACTCCTCTCGGGTTATTTTCTTTCCGCAAGAGCGGTTGGCAACAGGAATGACATGTGTTATAAAAGCTGGGATATCGTCCGTTTTCGATAGAACCAGAATAACCTGCAAAGGAGTTACCTCTGTAAGTTTCTGCAACAGTTCATGCAACAGGTCGCGGGTTTTGGCATCAAGACCGATAAACGGATTATCCATAATCAACACACGCGGATTGGAGAGTAAGGTTTTTGTAAGTTGAAACTTGCGCAACTCACCACTAGACAACAAGACAATATGCTTGTCAAGCATCGTGTCTACCCCAAATAAATCATACAATACGGTGCGTAGCTCCTGATTCTTACATTCAGGCAACAAATCACGAACTACTGGAGTTTCTTCCAGATCCTGAGAATTCCAGCGCTGCTGATAATAATACGTTCCGTCAGAATCACCATACGAGTCACGGAAAGTTATATACTTTATATTATCACATACCAAGTTCGACTCTGAAGGCGAAAAATCATATTCTACCTCGTTCATCAGTAGCGGATACCGTCCGATAATAGTATCCACCAACAAACTCTTACCTGCCCCGTTTGGACCTACGATAGCAACATGTTCCCCTTTTGCTATCTGTAAATTAATCGGCTCATTCAGTCGATATAAAGGATGTCTGGTCACCCCGTCTTTAATTGTAATGATATTCTGCATTGTTCTTGTATATTACTGATGGATAATCATGGCCGAACGCGGACTGACTGTGATCTGGTTTCCGGTAATCATGCCCAATCCCAAAATCAAGTCAATCTTGCCGTCACGACATGCTATCCAATATTTACCTTCTGGAATATTAACCTTTATCGGTTCTGTACGAGCATTCAGTACTACAATCGTATTCAACCACTTATCGCCACAAGGACTTCCCTTTATACGGAAAGCAACAACATTCGTAGCCGGTATATGAATAAACTCCAGATGTTTGCGAATCAGGTCAGCATTTCCCATTCGAAAAGCAGGATGAGCCTTACGCATAGCAATCAGCCCCCTTACATAGTCGAACACTTCACGATAAGCTGTTTTATTGCGCCAGTCTATCGCATTTATTTCATCCGGTTTGTTGTAAGCATTTACAACACCTTTCCTGTCGCGCAATATTTCATCCCCGGCAAATATAAAAGGAACTCCCTGCGATGTAAACACAGCAGTTTCGGCCAATTTCTGCAAAGCCTTCAATTCCGGAACAGAAGCCCCCGGAAGAGTAACTTTCAGTCTGTCTGTCAGGCATAAGTCGTCATGACAACTTACATAACTGATAAATTGCGAAGGAGTATTCGCCCATATCTTAGGAACACGACGTACTGAATCGTTGTTTATTTGCGGATGAGCAATTCCACCTACAATACCGAACTTCACACCAGTTTCATGCCCCGGACGTCCTATAACGAAAGCTCCTTTCTCATCCTTGCCAAACGGACCTCGCAGACTGTCACGGAATTCATCACTGAAAGCCGCAATACCAGGCATCTGATAAACATTATTCTTCATAGCAAGTTCAGAAGCAGGAAGCTGCGGAGTACCGGCAGCCCATCCTTCTCCATATATAAATATGGTAGGATCTATTCCATCAAGAGCTTTTCGGATTTCCTTCATCGTAACGATGTCGTGTATGCCCATTAGGTCGAAACGGAAACCATCTACATGATATTCATTCGCCCAGTAACAAACAGACTCTATGATAAATTTCCGAACCATGGCACGTTCACTCGCCGTTTCATTACCGCATCCCGAAGCATTGGCAAACTTTCCTTCACTATCCTGACGGTAAAAATAACCGGGAACTGTACGCTCAAAATTGCTTCCTTTTGTCAGAGCCGTATGATTATATACAACATCCATTATTACCCTGATTCCAGCACGGTGCAAAGCCATCACCATTTGCTTAAATTCACGAATACGCACATCAGGCTTATAAGGATCTGTTGCATACGAACCTTCGGGGACATTGTAATTTTTCGGATCATATCCCCAGTTGTACTGAGGCTTATTCAGTTTTGTTTCATCGACTGACGAAAAATCGAATGAAGGCAACAAATGCACATGAGTCACTCCCAGTTCCTTCAAATGCGCAATACCTGTCTTCTCACCCAGATAAGTATGGGTGCTGTCTTCCGTCAGAGCCAGAAATTTTCCTCTATGCTTGATGCCTGCAACCGTATCGATCGAAAAATCACGATGATGCATCTCGTAAATAATGATATCAGAAAAACTTTTTAAGGGCGGACGTACATCCTTTTCCCATCCCTGAGGATTAGTTTCTCTCATATCGATAATGGCAGCACGGTCGCCATTTACTCCCACCGCTTTTGCCATAACACCAGGAGTATCACCTTGCCAGATGCCATCTATTTTTACATTGAATGCATAAAAGCTACCTTTCAAATCACCTTCTGCCACAGCCTGCCACATTCCGTCGGCTGCCTGCTGCATGCTTATCATCCGCTGGACAGCTCCGCCCTGTCCCTTTTCGTATAACATGACACGTACTTCCTGAGCTGTAGGAGCCCACAAAGAAAAATGTGTTCCAGCCGGCGAGTAAGTCATTTCTTCCCATTTACCTTCATATACAGGGTATTCATCAAACGAATCGAATGAACTTCTCTGGATAGAATTGCAGCCAACTGCCGTTGCTAAGGTCAACATAGCTAAAAGGTGTTTTGCATTCATGATTTTTCTATTTTTTCACTTTATCGGGATTCTTTTGTATATAGTCTTTCCAACTTGAATACGCTTTCGGCATAGCCGGACGGCCCATTTGCAAATAATGACAATATGCAGCCCCCAATGCATCGGTAGCATCCATAAAGGGACCCATTTCCGACTCGGGAATATGCAGCATACGCTTCAGCATATCGGCCACCTGCTCTTTACTGGCCTGACCGTTTCCTGTTATCGCCATCTTTATTTTCAGAGGAGCATATTCCGTTACAGGAATATCCCGACATAAAGCAGCCACAATAGCCACACCCTGGGCACGTCCCAGTTTTAACATCGACTGTACATTTTTTCCAAAGAAAGGGGCTTCGATAGCCAGCTCATCAGGCAGATAAGAGGAAATCACTCCCTGCACCCGTTCGTAAATATGCTTCAATTTCAAGTACGGATCGGTACATTTTCTCAGGTCTATCACTCCCAAGGCCATGACTTGAGGTTTTACTCCTGTCACCTTCAGCACTCCATAGCCCATGATATTTGTACCGGGATCTATTCCCAAAATAATCTTTTCCTTTACAGGCTGTATCACTTGATCACCTCCATTAATGTGGGAAAGCCAATCACTTTATCTTTAAATATCTTCAGCATTTCTTCATTCAAGCGTGCACCCTGCTTGGTATGCCAGCGATGAAGTGCTGCACTATCTTCTACCTCCCATTGTAAAGAAAAACATTCGCTATCCTGCTCCTTATGGCTTAATATACGTAATATGCGAGGATTACGCAGCTCTCCCGACTGTTCGACTTCAGGAATATAGCATTCGTTCAACCAAATTACAAAATTTCTCGCATCGTTCATTTCCACATGAAAGGTTGTATTATAAATCAGCATAACTATATTTTGTTTATCTATTTTTATTGGCAAAGTTAGCAATTATTGGAGATTATCCCCTGTCTGACAGAAAATAATTCAGTGAATATACCAGTTGTTCGGACAACTTTTATTATTTTTGCGCACATTAACACGATTAGTGTGCAATGAAACAATGGAAACAACAAGCAGTTTAATACAACTTATTGAAGAAAGCATCCGTAAAAACTGGAATCTGGATGCAATGACAGACTACAAGGGAGCTACCTTACAATACAAAGATGTAGCGCGCAAAATAGAAAAGATGCATATTCTATTCGAACATGCAGGTATAAAAAAAGGAGATAAAATCGCGCTCTGCGGTAGAAACAGCGCAAACTGGACTGCAACATTTCTCGGTGTTATCACTTATGGAGCAGTAGCCGTCCCTATCCTTCACGAATTCAAAGCCGATAATGTACATAATATAGTAAACCATTCGGAAGCACGTATGCTGTTCGTGGGCGATCAGGTGTGGGAAAATTTCAACGAAGCTGCCATGCCTCATTTGGAAGGTATCATCGAGCTGAAGAACTTCGATCTGGTTGTTTCACGCTCGCAACGCCTTACCTATGCCCGTGAACATCTGAATGAAGAATTCGGGAAACGTTATCCTTGCCGCTTCCGTGCGGAGAATGTATCTTATCGCCGCGAAGAACCGGAAGAGCTGGCTGTCATCAATTACACATCGGGTACAACCGGATATTCGAAAGGAGTAATGCTTCCTTATCGCAGCATTATCTCGAATGTAGTACACATACATAAAAAAGTAGGTTTGAAACCAGGCGACAATGTGGTATCAATGTTGCCGTTAGGACACATTTTCGGTCTGGTTTTCGATTTTATTTATGGAGTAACCGTGGGCGCGCACTTATGGTTCCTTACACGCATGCCCTCACCTAAAATCATTGCCGAGTCATTTGCTGAAATACGTCCGCGTGTCATAGCATGTGTTCCTCTCATCGTTGAGAAGATTTTCAAGAAGAATATTCTGCCTAAAGTAGACAACAAACTGGGGAAACTCCTGCTGAAACTGCCTATCGTCAGTGATAAGATAAAAGAACAGATCCGCACACAGGCTATGGAGGTATTTGGAGGTAACTTTATCGAAATAGTAATCGGAGGTGCACCTTTCAATCCTGAGGTAGAGGCATTTTTACGAAAAATCAACTTCCCCTACACCATTGCCTACGGAATGACAGAAGCCGCTCCGCTTATCTGCCACAGCCGCTGGGATGAAATACAGTACACATCGTGTGGAAAAACAGTTTCGAATATGGAAACAAAGGTATTGTCATCCGATCCGGAACGCACCCCGGGAGAGCTGGTATGCCGGGGAATGAATGTCATGCTGGGTTATTACAAGAACGAGGAAGCCACAGCACAGGCTATCGATTGCAATGGCTGGCTTCATACAGGCGATATGGCCATCAAGGATGCCGAGGGAAATATTTTCATTAAGGGACGCTGCAAGAACATGCTGCTTACAGCTTCCGGACAAAACATTTACCCTGAGGAAATTGAAGCCCGTTTGAACAACATGCCTTTCGTAAACGAATCGCTTGTCATTCTGGCTGGAGACAAGCTTATCGCACTGGTTTATCCAGACAATGAAGAAGCCTTTGCACAAGGTATGGACAAAAAAGCGCTGGAAGCAGCCATCGAGGTCAACCGTACAGAGCTTAACAAAATGCTGCCGGCTTATTCACAAATCACCCGCATCAAACTCTATCCTGAAGAGTTCGAGAAAACAGCTAAAAAGAGCATCAAACGTTTCCTTTATCAGGATATCAAAGAATAATAAAAAAACATTGTTGTCCGACAAAATCGATTTAATATACAAAATACCGCTCAACCATCGAATATATAATGGTCGAGCGGTATTTTGTTATTCCAAGTCCCATCAAAAATATACCTCCTTCTTTTTGCCGGTCTTAGGATGACGTTCCACGCCCTTGAACAGGATATTGGAGAAATGACAAAGTTTGCGGGCTTCTGCCTGTATGGACGGCATTATCTCACGCAAGGAATCAAAACGCATGATGACAGCATAGAGCATAACGACAAAATATGTCCAGCCATCGAATCGTTTTTACATAGTATTCACCACCATGTTTACGGCTTATCTGAAAGATTTTTAGCTTATCCAGTAATTTTATAACCAGACTGTAGAATATTCGTCCGCATAAAAGTATGCTTTGCTCATAATTAGATTTTCTTGTTTGACGACAAAAATCTAATGAAAATGGGCTGACCTAGCAAATGAAGTCGGCCCTATTTTGTGGTTTTACATTTTTTTGGATAGCAATACTAAGAAAAATAGATACTTTTTCGTATCTTTATCAAGCATAAAATACATAGGACTTACTTTATATGAATTTAGTCATTCATTGATATAAGAAGTTATTCAGACTGTATACTATGTTTTAAAAGAATCTAGCACAAAATTGAGCCACTTCATAAACCAATAATACTATGAGGCATACAGGTTTTTCCATTATAATGCCTACCTATAATCAGGCGGCTTTTATACGAAGGGCTATTGCCTGTCTCCAAAGGCAAACCTATTCAGAATGGGAGTTAATCATTGTCAATGATGGTTCTAATGACGATACAGAAATATATATCCGATTACCTGCACTAAACAATAGTACTTCAACTTTAATAACAGGAAAGTTATGAGCATATTGCTTATTTATTCCCAGATGATTATTATGAAAACACACATTTGGAAATACTAATAGATATAACACTATGAAACGCCTATTTTTTGTTATCCTGTTCGCGATAGCGACAGCTAACCTATACGCACAATATTTCATGGCAGACACGGTTAAGCTCAATGCAACTTACCGTGAATTGCTGAAGCATCCGGAGAGCAAGGAAGCGCAGATGGCTTATTTCGAGGCTTTCCCAAATACATGGATGGAATACATCGTAACTTATCAGTTTGATCCGGATGATAAAGAAGGAAGAAAAAATCTATATTTTGCAGGACACAAACATGTATATGCTTTTGAATATAAACTGAATCTAATTCCGGATTCTTTATATTACAAGAAACTGGTAAACATTGCAATCGGAGGTAGAATAGATGCCGATGCTGCCAATTATCTACAGAGTTGCGTAAAAAGTCACATGATTGACCATTCGGAACAGATATTGAATGCATTGGCTCCGCTTTGTAAAAGACACCGATTTGAGTTTTGGGAATTTTACTTCTCGAATATTGTAAAATCAGCTGACATTGAGGAAGAGTTAAATCGATTAGTAGAACTGCATAAGAACTGCCATCCGGAAGACGTGCAAATGATGAAGGATGCTTTCAAGTATTTCTACAATGGAGTAAACTTTTTCTCTCACGGTTATTTGGATGCCGATTAAGAATTGTGTTTTACCAATGCGCGAAACAATAGCAAAACAAAAAAATAACACTATGAAACGCCTATTTTTTGTTATCCTGTTCGCGATAGCGACAGCTAACCTATACGCACAATATTTCATGGCAGACACGGTTAAGCTCAATGCAACTTACCGTGAATTGCTGAAGCATCCGGAGAGCAAGGAAGCGCAGATGGCTTATTTCGAGGCTTTCCCAAATACATGGATGGAATACATCGTAACTTATCAGTTTGATCCGGATGATAAAGAAGGAAGAAAAAATCTATATTTTGCAGGACACAAACATGTATATGCTTTTCAATATAAACTGAATCTAATTCCGGATTCGCTCTATTACAAGAAACTGGTAAACATTGCAATCGGAGGTAGAAAAGATGCCGATGCTGCCAATTATCTACAAAGTTGCGTAGAAAGTCACATGATTGACCATTCGGAACAGATATTGAATGCGTTGGCTCCGCTACGTAAAGGACACCGGTTTGAGTTTTGGGAATTTTATTTCTCAAACATCATAGCGGTAGAGACCATTGAAGAAGAGCTGAACCGGTTAGTGGAACTGCATAAAGACTGCCATCCGGAAGATGTACAAATGATGAAGGATGCGTTCAAGTATTTTTATAATGGAGTTAATCAATCCTCTGTCAGTTATTTGGAAGCTGATTGAGGATGAATTTCATATACAAAAAGATAGCAAAACAGTCAATTGAGTATCAAATCCATCAAATTAGTCTATTTTCCCCATCAGCGCATTCTGAAGATTTTCATCCAACAGAATGAAATATTAATATCAACTTCGCTTGTAACTATTCGTATTGCATTCCAATATTTTTCAACAGTTTAATAAGCGTACTTATATTAAAAATTAAAAGTATCTAAACCGTCAAAGAATAATAAAAAAACATGCTGAAGTTTTTAGTAAAACTTGAGCATATTTTACCTAAAACTTCAGCATGTTTTTTTATTACTTTCACAACACTTCCCTTAATCTGTTATTTCTTTTTTCTATCTTTGTTTTTACGAACTGGAAACAACGTAAAAAAATGACAGATTATCCACAATTACTGGTCTACAAAGCTTCGGCAGGTTCGGGAAAAACATTTACTCTTGCCGTACAATATATCAAACAACTTATTGAAGATACTCACGCTTATCGCCGCATTCTTGCCGTAACGTTTACCAATAAGGCTACTGCCGAAATGAAAAAACGTATACTGGAGCAACTTTTTGGTTTGGCAAATGGCTTAAAGAGCTCGGACAGCTATCTGGAAGAGCTGCTGAAAATTACGTCAAAAAATGAGGCCGAAATACGGCGTGCTGCACGTGAGGCTTTGACAAACATCATTCACGATTACAGTCGTTTTCGCATCGAAACCATCGACTCATTTTTCCAGTCGGTCATGCGCAACCTTGCCCGTGAACTGGAACTGGGAGCTAATATGTCTATTGAACTGAATAATGCCGACGTCCTTTCGGATGCAGTAGATGCCATGATTGAAAAGCTCGACCGGCGTTCACCGGTTCTTTACTGGTTACTCGAATATATAGAAGAACGTATTGCCGACGACAAACGCTGGAATGTTTCCAACGAAATCAAAGGATTCGGCCGTAATATTTTCGATGAAGGTTATGTAGAAAAAGGCGCCGGACTGAGAAAAAAGCTGGCAGATTCCCAATTCATTCCTACCTACCGTAAACAGCTACAGGATATCCGCACGGAAGCACTGGAAGAGATGAAAGGCTTCAACGAACAGTTCCTTGGTGTACTGGAAGTAAACGGCTTGACCCCCGCTGACCTGAAAAACGGTTCTCGAGGCATAGGAAGCTATTTCAATAAAATCGGAAATGGTTATCTGGGAAGTGACGTACGCAACGCAACTGTAGAAAAATGTCTGGAAAGTGAAGAGAACTGGACTACAAAGACTTCTGCTTACCGTGACACAATTCGTTCACTGGCAGCAAATGAGCTGATTCCTCTGCTGAAAACTGCGGAAGATTTCCGACCGAAAAACAATATACTGGTAAACTCCTGCGACCTTTCGCTCCGTTATCTGAACAATCTCCGTCTGCTTGCCAATATCGATGAAGAAGTACGCCTGCAAAACCAGTTGCACAATCGTTTTCTATTATCGGATACCAATGCACTGTTGCACGGACTGATTCGTGAAGGAGATGCCTCGTTTGTGTACGAGAAAATCGGTACAACCATCGACACGGTAATGATTGATGAGTTTCAGGATACCTCACGCATGCAATGGGAAAATTTCCATCTGCTGCTCGAAGAAAGCCTTGCCCAAAAAGAAGGCAGTCTCATCGTGGGCGATATCAAACAAAGTATTTACCGGTGGAGAAACGGTGACTGGAAGATTCTTGCCGGACTGGGTGAGGATAAAACTTTACGTGTGCGCGAATGTACCCTCGGGACTAACTGGCGAAGTGAAGCACGCATCATCCACTTCAACAACGAAATATTTACCGCTACCTGCAAGGTACTGAACCAACGCTACGAAGATGAAATGGGAGAACCCTGCATACAGCTTCAGCACGCTTACAGCGATGTATGCCAGCAGACAGCCAAAAAGGACGAAAAAGGATATGTAAAGCTAAGTTTTCTTTCGGATGAAAAGGAACATCCGTATGCCGAAACAATGCTGGAGGAACTGGCATCGGAAGTTATTTCACTCATTAATCAGGGAGTCCGTACAAATGATATTGCCATCCTGGTACGTAAAAACAAGACAATCCCTGCCATAGCTGATTATTTCGACAAGCATACACCTTACAGGATTGTATCGGATGAGGCTTTCCGGCTGGATGCTTCTCTTGCCATCTGCATGATGATAGACGGATTACGCTATCTGACATCTCCCGACGATCATATAGCTCTGGCAAGACTGGCAACTGCCTATCAGCGTGAAGTACTGAAACGCAATATCGACTTAAATACGGTTCTGCTGAATCAAGTAGAAAGTTACCTGCCGGCAGGTTTTGTCCTCCTGCGGGAAGAACTAAGGCTGATGCCTTTATACGAGCTTCTGGAAAAACTGTTCATACTGTTCGACATGCAGCTCATCGAAAAACAGGATGCATACATCTGTGCTTTTTATGACGCCGTAACAGAATATATGCAGAATAATTCTTCCGAACTTACCGCTTTCATCTCATACTGGGACGAACGCCTTCACGAAAAGACAATTCCTTCGGGAGAAATAGAAGGGATTCGGATTCTCTCTATCCATAAGTCAAAAGGTCTGGAGTATCATACGGTTTTACTTCCCTTCTGCGACTGGAAAATGGAGAATGAAACCAACAGTCATCTCATTTGGTGTTCGGTAGCAGGAACAGGGAAGAATACAGACCGTCCACCTTTCAACGAGCTGGATATCGTTCCGGTAAACTATTCGGGTGCAATGGCAGAATCAGTCTACCGCGATAGTTATCTGGAAGAACGGCTTCAACTCTGGGTTGACAATCTGAATCTGTTGTATGTTGCCTTTACCCGTGCATGCAAAAACCTTATTGTATGGGGAAAAGCCAAGCAAAAGGGTACTGTTTCCGAACTGCTTCTGGAAGCTTTGCCACACGTATCACTGACAATGGAGGAAACATCTCCGGAAGCAGCAGAAGAAAACGAAAGCTCCGACGAAACCAACTCCGAAATATATGAATTCGGAGAGCTTTGCGTATCGGAAGAGAAAAAGAAAAAAGAAACGGAAAATCCGCTGGCTGCACAGTCAGAAAACATTCCGGTCCGCATAGAGTCGATAGAAACAGAAATAGAGTTCAAGCAGTCCAACCGTTCTGCCGATTTTATTCGGGGCGATGAAGAGGATGACAAGACAGGCCGCTACATCCGTCAAGGACAGTTACTGCACAATGTCTTCGCTTCCATCAGACAGGAAAGCGACTTACCGCAGGCTATCGAGCGACTGCGCTTCGAAGGTATTCTTGAGTCAGCCGAACAAGAACAACAGATTTATAAGCTGGCCCAATGGGCACTGGGAAACCCCAAAGTGAAAGACTGGTACAGCGGCGAATGGGAGTTATACAACGAATGCAGCATTATCTATACAGACGATGAAGGCATCATGCAGACCCGCCGTCCGGACCGCGTGATGATGAAAGACGGACAAGTAATTGTTATCGATTTCAAATTCGGAAAACCCAAAGACGGTTACCGCCAGCAAGTCAGCGAATACATGGATCTTTTATCTGCCATGGGATATGAACAGATAAAAGGTTATCTGTGGTATGTTTTTGCCAATGAACTGGAAGAAGTTAAATAAACGACAAAAGCCATCTGGATATATGGAAACTTTTTTGAAACAAGTAGCACACGATTTATATAACAAAACCGAAGGTAACTTTACTAAAGTTGCAATTGTATTCCCAAACAAGCGTGCCAGTCTGTTCTTCAATGAATATCTGGCTCAGGAAAGCGATCGTCCTATCTGGTCGCCGACTTATGTCAGCATCAGCGAACTGTTCCGCCAATCATCCGATTTATCGATAGCCGATCCGATAAAACTGGTATGCGACCTCTATAAGGTTTTTCAAAAAGCTACTGGAAGTAAAGAGACACTCGACGATTTTTATTTCTGGGGAGAAATGCTTATTGCCGACTTTGACGATGCAGACAAGAACATGGCCGACACACATGCACTGTTCAGCAACCTGAAAGATCTGAATGAATTGATGGATAACTATGACTTTCTGGAGGAAGGACAAAAGGAGGCATTAAGTCAGTTCTTTCATAATTTCTCAATCAATCAGGTAACAGAACTGAAACAGCGCTTTATCTCCATATGGAATGTACTGGGTAATATCTATACGGAATACAAAGCATTGCTGGAAAGCCAGTCAATCGCATACGAAGGCATGTTGTACAGGCAAGTCATAGAACAGCTGGATGTAGAAGTTCTTCCTTACAATAAATACATATTCGTAGGTTTCAATGTACTGAATAAAGTAGAGCATACCCTGTTTAAGAAACTGAATGAAGCAGGGAAAGCCATGTTCTATTGGGATTACGACACGTTTTATCTCAATAAGACTCCTCATGAGGCCGGAGAATTTATCCGCCGCAATCTGAGGGATTTTCCATCAGAATTGCCCGCTTCTTTTTTCGACAACCTGAATCAGCCTAAAGAAGTAACTTTTATCGAGTCGCCGACAGAAAACGGACAAGTACGATACTTGCCTCAATGGATTCGGGAAAATCTTACTTCCCAGGAAAAAGAAACTGCCGTTGTGCTATGTAATGAAGCATTGCTCCAGCCCGTATTGCATGCTTTGCCCGACAATGTAAAGCATATAAACATTACAATGGGATTTCCGCTTTCACAGACTCCTGCATACAGTTTTGTCAACGCACTGATGGAACTTCATACTTCGGGATATAACCCGAATAACGGACGGTATCTGTTCGCAGAGGTTATCAGTGTGTTGAAACATCCCTATACCCGACAACTGTCACCCGAAGCGGAAAAACTGGAACAGAATCTCACCCGGGACAACCGCTTCTACCCGCTCCCGTCGGAACTGAAACAAGACAATGTGCTGGAATTACTTTTTACTCCACGTAGAAACAACCTCGATTTATGCAGTATGCTATCGGAGGCATTAAAAGAAGTTGCAGTAATTTATCAGCAACAGGCAGCATCACATTCCGATGCATTCGACCAGTTGTACCGTGAATCATTATTCAAAACCTATACATTGGTCAACCGTTTCCATACACTGATTGAAAGCAAAGAGCTCAACGTACAGGCAGGCACTTTCCAACGGTTGCTTACCCGCGTCATGTCATCATCGAGCATACCTTTCCACGGCGAACCGGCCATCGGCATGCAGGTAATGGGAGTTCTGGAAACTCGTAACCTCGACTTCCGGCATCTTATCATGCTCTCAGTAAATGAAGGACAATTACCCAAAGCTGGAGGTGATTCTTCTTTCATTCCCTACAACTTACGGAAAGCTTTCGGTATGACAACAATCGACCATAAAATCGCTGTATATGCTTACTATTTCTACCGTCTTATGCAACGGGCAGAAAAGGTAACATTAGTTTACAATACAGCCACCGATGGAATTAACCGGGGAGAACTTTCCCGCTTCATGCTCCAGTTCCTGATAGAATGGGGATATCCTGTTCTACGCAAACAACTGGAAGCAGCCCAATCTCCTCAAGATTCAACTCCTATCATCATTGAGAAAACTCCCGATGTCATGGAACGGATGAAATCAGTGTTTGATATCCGGAACAACCCAAAAGCTCTTATATCACCGTCTGCACTAAATTGCTACCTGGATTGTCCTTTAAAATTCTATTACAAATATGTAGCATTACTCAGTGCGCCAGACGAAGTTACGGCAGACATTGACTCAGCAAAATTCGGTAGTATCTTCCACTATGCAGCAGAACATATATATAAAGATCTTACCGCACACGGAAAACTAATCAGCAAAGAGAACCTGGAAACACTACTGAAAGATGAAGTCCGTCTGCAAACATACGTTGACAATGGCTTTAAGGAATTATTTTTCAATCTGCCCCAAAACGAGCAACCTGAATACAACGGTATTCAGCTTATCAACTCGGCAGTAATTGTAAAATACATCCAGCAACTTCTCCGTAACGACCTGCGATATGCTCCTTTTACATTCGTCGGTTCCGAGCAACGTATTTTTGAAAATATAGAGATATGCACTTCAACCGGGGATATCCAATCCCGCATCGGAGGTATCATCGACCGAATTGATTCCAAAGGAGAAAGTCTGCGAATTGTAGATTATAAAACAGGAGGAGATGCCGATACGCCAGCCAATGTACAGTCACTCTTCATTCCAGACAAGAAACGTTCGAACTATGTTTTCCAGACATTCCTCTATGCTTCTATTGTTTGCAAAAAACTAAGAGAAAAAAATGACAGCCGCCTGGTGGCTCCGGCTCTTCTTTACATACATCGGGCAGCTTCTGAGAACTACTCTCCTGTTATCCAAATGGGAGAACCTAGAAAACCTAAAGAACCGGTAGACAACTTTGCACAATATGAAGGAGACTTCAGAGAAAATCTGAAGACATTGTTGGAAGATATATTCAATCCAGATATCTCTTTCACCCAGACTGAAATAGAAGACAAATGTGCCTATTGTGACTTTAAGGCACTTTGCAAAAAATAACAACTATATTCACCTTAGGGCCTCTTCTGTAACTCAGAAGAGCCCTCCTTAAATTTAAACACAATTAAACTAATACTATAATGAACAAGCTATTATTCGTCCCTCTCGTTGTATGTGGCACTAACCAATATGTAAATGCCCAGTCAGTTCAATCCCCAAACATTGTCCTTATCCTTTGCGATGATATGGGCTTTTCTGATCTCGGATGCTATGGAAGCGAAATCCAAACTCCCAATATTGATAAGTTAGCTCAAGAAGGAATACGCTTCAGTCAATTCAAGAATACCGGAAGAAGTTGTCCAAGCAGAGCCTCCATGCTGACCGGCAGATACCAGCACGAAGTAGGTATGGGCTGGATGGCCGAAGTAGATGAACATCGCCCCGGTTACAGAGGGCAAATTGATAAAGAATATCCTACTATTGCTGAAGTAATGAAAAGCGGGGGATATTCTACATATATGAGCGGTAAATGGCACGTAACCACTACTGGCGGATACAATTCTCCCAATGGAAGTTATCCGGTACAAAGAGGTTTCGATAAATATTACGGCTGCCTGCATGGAGGAGGAAGCTACTACAAACCATCTCCTGTCTACAATAATTTAGAGAAAGTAACTGATTTACCTGATGATTATTACTATACCCAAGCTATAACTGATTCAGCCGTAAGTTATGTTCAGGCACACGACACTCGGAAACCTATGTTTTTATACGTAGCCCATTACGCGCCTCATCTTCCATTACAAGCTCCTGCAGAATATGTAAAAAGATGCATTGACCGATATAAAGTAGGATATGACGTACTACGCAAACAGAGATTTGAAAAACAAAAAAGAATCGGACTCATACCCGACAATATGGAACTTCCTGTATTCAATAAAGAATTTGGAGGGAAACGTCCAGCATGGAAAGAGCTAACTCCACAACAGCAAAACAAATGGATAAAAGATATGGCTACATATGCAGCCATGATTGAAATAATGGATGAAGGCATAGGAAAACTAGTTGAAGAAATAAAGAAAAAAGGTATGTATGAGAATACTGTTTTTCTCTTCTTGAGCGACAATGGCGCAACTAGCGAAGGAGGATTTATCGGACAACTGATGTCTGACTTATCGAATACCCCTTACAGAAGCTATAAAAAATGGGTATTTCAAGGCGGAACCAGTACCCCTTTCATACTGACTTACGGTGACAAGAAAAAGAATATTAAAAAAGGAGAAATCTGTAGACAGCCTGCACATATTATTGATATCATGCCAACATGTATGGCTTTAGGTAAAATTGAATATCCAAAAACATTCTCTCATTCAGATCTGCCTGGTACCAGTCTGCTCCCGTTCCTGAAAGGACAGCCTATCAAACCAAGAACATTATTCTTCGAACATCAGAGTTCTTGTGCTATCATAGACGCAAATTGGAAACTAGTCAGAGCCGACAGGAACAGCCAATGGGAATTGATTAATCTGACTACCGATCCTTTTGAAACGAGTAATCTCGCGGAGAAATATCCAGAAAAAGTAGAAGAGCTTGAATCCAAATGGATTAACTGGGCCAATACTCACAAAGTTTTTCCATTAGAAGATAAGGCTTGGACAGAACGGATTAATTTCTATCAGAAGAAAAATTCTGATCAAAGAGGAGAAGATTAACATTTAAAATAATACTACATGAAAAAAGTAACCCACTACATTTATTTTATCACCTGTTGTTTGATAATATTTCTCACCCAACAGAGCTTTGCAAGTCAACCAGAATACTCCACAGCAGGATTCTTCGAGTTACCCAATACCGGAAGAACTGTTTACAGCATGAATCCTGCCTGGCGCATGTATAAAGGCCACCTGGAAGGGGCAGAACAACCGGATTTCAATGATAAGGGATGGGACCTGGTTTCGCTACCCGACGGAATAGAATATGTACCTTCAGAGGCCAGCGGATGCGTCAATTATCAGGGAGAGGTATGGTATCGAAAACATTTCACTCCAGAAGAAACATGGAAAGGTAAACAACTTTTCTTGCATTTCGAGGCTATCATGGGTAAAGCAAAAGTCTGGATTAACGGAACATTAGTCAACGAGCATTATGGAGGTTTCTTGCCTGTAATTGCCAATGTTACTGAATATATCAACTATAAAGAAGATAATGTTATAGCTGTATGGGCAGATAACAGTAACGACCCTTCTTATCCTCCCGGAAAGCCACAGGACATGTTAGATTTTACTTATTCCGGAGGAATTTATAGAGATTGCTGGATGATAGTACACAACAATGTATTTATCACGGACCCAAACTATGAAAACGAAACTGCCGGCGGAGGATTATTCGTTTCATTTGGCCATATTTCCCAATCACAGGCAGAAATAAGACTGGATGCTCATGTCCGTAATTCATCAAACACACATTTCTCTGGCAAAATAGAATATCAGTTATTCGACAAAGACAACCGACGTGTATGTCAAGCCAGTAAAGCCTTCTCGGTAAGCAAAGGAAAAGCACGCAATACCTCCCTTACCATCAAAGTAGAAAAGCCTGAATTATGGGAACCAGATTCTCCTTATTTATATCAGTTGCATGTTCTTCTAAAAGATAAATCGGGACATATTGTCGATGGGTATCGTCGACGGTGAAGTCGTAGCAACTCATAAAGTGATGCCTGCACGACGTCCTTCCCAAATCATACTTTGGGCTGACAACGAAGGAACGGAAACCATAGCCGACGGTTCCGACCTAATAACCGTTATTGCAGCTATTGCTGATGAGAATGGGAATATCAAGCGATTAAACAATTATCATATTAAATTTGAAATTGAAGGTCCAGGAGAACTTGTCGCAAGCAAAGAAACATTCACCAACCCTCGTGAAGTGCAATGGGGAACAGCTCCAATACTTGTACGTGCCAAAGCTCAAACAGGTAATATTAAAATCAAAGCGTCTGTTGTGCCCTACGGAACACATACGCCGATGCCTGCCGAGCTCATTATACCAACAACAAAAGCTATACACCCGCTTATTGCCGATGAGGATGAACTAAATCTTCAATTAAAAACTCACAGGAATCAACAAAACTTATCATCGTACGATCACGGTCAATCGTCAGATGGAGCACGAAAACAAAGTCAAATGAGATTAAAAGAAGTCGAGAAACAGCAAAGTGACTTTGAATAAAACAACCCTATCCATAAAAAAATCATGCAGACCTGTTATACAAGTCTGCATGATTTTTTATGGATATATTTTCTATCAAGAATAACTGATAGAGTCTTTATACTTAAGACAAACCTTCTATTTCGCCATTCACAATATCAATGTGCAGTGCCTGAGGCTCTTTCGGCAATCCCGGCATACGCATAATTTCTCCGGCAATAATCACCAGCATCTCAGCTCCGGCATTCAGAACAATGTCGCGAACATGGAATTCAAAATCTTTCACCACACCATAAAGTTTCGGATCTGTAGAGAACGAATACTGTGTTTTAGCAATACAAATTGGGAAATGTCCATAACCCAGTTCCTGGATTCTTTTCAGTTTCTTCTTGGCCGCAGCACTATAGGTAATCATATTAGCACCGTAAAGATTGCATGCTACCTTCGAAATCTTTTCTTCCACTGTGTCATCATCATTATATGCCAGACGCAATGGCTCTGAAGGCTGGTTTTCAATAGTATCAACAACCAGATTTGCCAGTTCTACCGCTCCGTTACCGCCTTCAACAAAAGCATTGTTTACAGCGAATCCAATACCCTGAGCAGCACAATGCTGACGAACCAGATCGATTTCCTCCTCAGTATCGTTAGCATAGCGGTTAAATGCTACAACTACAGTCTGACCGAACGAACGAAGATTTTCGATATGCTTATCCAGATTAGCCAGGCCTTTAGTCAATCCTTCAGCATTAGGTTCTTTAATCTGATCCAGACTAACTCCACCGTGCATCTTCAGTCCCTGTGCTGTAGCTACAATAATGGTCAGTTTCGGCTGTAATCCAGACTTACGACATTTGATGTCATAGAATTTCTCTGCGCCAAGATCTGCACCGAAACCAGCTTCTGTAATTACATAATCACCAAAAGTCATAGCCAGTTTTGTTGCCATCACCGAGTTACATCCGTGAGCGATATTAGCAAACGGTCCGCCATGTACAAAAGCAGCAGTATGCTCTGTGGTCTGTACCAGATTAGGAGCAATAGCATCTTTCAGCAAAACTGTAATAGCCCCAGCTACTCCCAAGTCTTTTACTGTAAAAGGTTTATTGTCGATAGTAAAGCCCAGCAAAATATTTTCAATACGGCGACGCAAGTCATCTTCATCTTTTGCCAGACAGAGAATAGCCATAATTTCAGAAGCCGGAGTGATATCAAATCCAGATTCACGGGTAATACCGTTTGTCTTTCCTCCTAATCCAGTAATGATATAGCGCAAGCCACGGTCGTTCACATCAAGAACACGATTCCAAAGTACCTCCTTCAGAGCGAATCCATTGTCCTGATTCTGGTACATATAATTATCCAGCAAGGCAGCAATCATGTTATGTGCCGAAGTAATCGCATGAAAATCTCCGGTAAAATGCAGGTTAATCTTATCCATCGGAAGAACCTGAGCATATCCTCCTCCGGCAGCTCCACCCTTCATACCGAAGCAGGGACCAAGTGAAGGCTCACGAAGCGCACATATAGCCTTCTTGCCAATCTTTGTCAGTCCGAGTGCCAGACCGATTGATACCGTAGTCTTTCCGATACCTGCTTTAGTAGGTGTTATGGCAGTTACCAGAATAAGATTACTTTGTTTTACTTTCTCCTCATCGATCAAAGTTTCAGGAACTTTTGCGATATAACGTCCATAATTATGGATTTCCTCTACAGGTATATCATAATCACGTGCTACCTGTTTAATCTTTGTCAGTTCAATACTGCGTGCAATTTCGATATCTGATTTCATAGTGATTTTGAAAATGAAAGCGCAAAGATAAGAAAAATTCCATAACTTTGCGGCATCACATTCCACTATTAGGATTTGTCATACACAACTTAGAATCGAATTAAAAAAGAAGAAGTTCTGATTTATGAATAATTTTACATTTTACAGCCCTACCGAATTTGTATTCGGGAAGGCAACAGAAGCACAAACAGGAACACTGGTTAAAAAATATCACGGCACAAAAGCCATGATTGTTTATGGAGGCGGTTCGGTAGTACGAAGCGGATTACTGGATAAGGTGAAGCAATCGCTTACAGCTGCTGGAATAGATTATGTAGAACTGGCAGGTATCCAACCTAACCCCACTGACCCGAAAGTATACGAGGGTATCGAACTAGGCCGTAAAGAAAACGTAGATTTCATGCTTCCCGTAGGAGGAGGTTCTGTAATAGATACGGCCAAAGCCATTGCAATAGGTATTCCTTATGAAGGAGATTTCTGGGATTTCTTTATCGGAAAATCCGTACCACAGACAGGATTGCCCATCGGAGTTGTACTTACTATTCCGGCAGCCGGAAGTGAAGGTTCGGGCAACGCTGTAATCACCAAGCTCGACGGATTAAGAAAATTAGGCATACGCACTCCGGAAATTCTCAGGCCAGTCTTTGCCGTAATGAATCCGGAGCTGACTTATACATTGTCGGCATGGCAAACGGCCAGTGGCATTACGGATATGATGGCGCATATCATGGAGCGTTATTTCAGCAATACCCAAGGAGTGGAAATAGCCGACCGTATGTGTGAAGGAGTAATGAAAGCAATCGTAAACGAAGCTCCCCGCGTAATGAGCGAACCGGATAACTATGATGCACGTGCCAATATCATGTGGGCGGGTACAGTAGCTCATAATGGTACATGTGGAGTAGGCTGTGAAGAAGACTGGGCTTCCCATGGTCTGGAACACGAAATCAGTGCAATTTATGACGTAACTCACGGAGCAGGACTTGCCGTTATATTCCCTGCATGGCTGACCTACGCAGCCAAACATAATGTAGGTAAGGTTGCCCAATATGCAGTACGCGTATGGGACGTACCGGAGTCAGACGACCTGCAAGCCGTAGCTATGGAAGGAATAGCAAAATTTAAGGCTTTCCTGCACAGCATAGGTATGCCTGTTACCCTCAGAGAATTAGGAATAGAAAACCCGGACATTGACTTACTGGTCAGAAAATTCCACGAAGATAAAGGAAAAGTGGCAGGCAATTATGTCCATCTTGACAGCCAGGCAAGCCGTGAGATATACGAATTAGCCAGATAAATCAACCTCACATAACCGATTACTTACATACCACGCAGACGGATTAACATTGCGTACATACAAAGACCAATGTTAGTCCGCCTGTTTTGTCCTCAAACATTCCAGAAAATAATAATAAACCAACCACATCAACGATACATTCATTATGGAATTCAATAACAATCAAATCCGCAGACAAGACAGACTGCTCAGCGAAGCTCGTGCTTACGAAATCCTGAAAGAAGGAGAATACGGCGTACTCTCCATGCGTACAGAAGACGGTGAAGGAGCCTATGGCATTCCACTAAGTTATGTATGGGACAGAGGAAACTCTATTTATATCCATTGCGCCCCAGTAGGCAGAAAGCTGAATTGCATAGACGCATGCACAAATGTTTCCTTCTGCGTAGTAGGACGCACAAAAGTCATTCCCGGAGAATTTACCACTGCATACGAAAGCATCGTACTTCGCTGTACGGCACATCACAGTCTGCACGAAGCAGAACGTATGTCTGCCCTGTCACTATTTTTAAGCAAATACTGCCCCAACGACAAAATAAAAGGGCTGGAATATGCACAAAAATCCTTTCACCGTACAGAAATCATCCGGTTGGACATAGAAGAAATCAGTGCAAAAAGCAAGAACCGTTTCTAATCTTTCTCCCAAAGTATGAAGTCAACTGCAAGTTATACCTATAAAGATATCTGGCTCATTGCCTATCCCATCCTCATCAGCCTGATTATGGAGCAAATGATCGGTATCACCGATACTGCATTTCTTGGGCATGTAGGTGAGATAGAACTAGGAGCATCTGCCATAGCCGGTGTATATTATCTGGCAATCTTCATGATCGGATTCGGCTTTACAGTCGGTTCACAAATACTGATAGCCCGAAGAAACGGCGAAGGGAACTACCGTGCCATAGGAAACATCTTCTATCAGGGAATCTATTTCCTGATGCTGATGAGTCTGGTTATTTTTATCCTTTCACAAGTTTTTTCCGAACAAATACTGGGAATGTTAGTCAGTTCGGACCGTATAGTAGGTGCAGCAACTGACTATATACGCTGGCGTGTGTATGGTTTCTTCTTCTCCTTTATAGGAGCCATGTTCAGAGCCTTTTTTGTAGGAACTACGCAGACACGTACCCTCACCCTGAATTCCATCGTGATGGTAGCTGCCAATGTAATATTCAACTATACACTTATTTTCGGTAAATTCGGATTCCCTGCCATGGGAATTGCCGGAGCAGCTATAGGCTCGTCTCTGGCCGAACTGGTATCCGTATTATTCTTTATAAGTTATACATACCGGAAAATAGACTATCGCAAGTATGGATTAAACCGCATTCCCGGCATCCGTACAAAAGCATTGTCACAAATCATGCATATTTCACTATGGACAATGATACAAAACTTTATATCACTGTCTACATGGTTCCTGTTCTTCATATTTATCGAACATCTGGGAGAACGTCCGCTCGCCATTTCCAATATCATACGAAGTGTATCGAGCATACCGTTTATGACGGTCATGGCTTTCGCATCAACTTGCAGTTCACTGGTAAGCAACCAGATTGGTGCCGGACACAGCAAAGAAGTTCCGGCATTAATCAACCAACATATCCGCCTATGTTCTTTCTTTGTCATTCCACTGATAGGACTTATCGCGTTGTTCCCCTCGACAGTCTTGCGTATATATACCAATATACCCGACTTGATAACAGCAAGTATTCCTACTTTATGGATATTATGTTCTACCTATATCGTCAGTATTCCAGGCTTTATTTATTTTCAGTCGGTATCAGGAACGGGTAACACACGTGCTGCTTTCATTCTTGAGATCATTGCCCTGGCACTGTATACCATATACATCCTCATCGTAATTACAGGTTTGAAAGCCGACGTTGCCATATGCTGGACAGCCGAGCACTTATATGCTATCTGCATCGGTATAGCCAGTTATCTGTATATCAGGAAGGCAAACTGGCAACATAAGCGTATTTGAGGAATTTCCCTATCATAAGTAGGAATATTCCCCTTTACGATTAGGAGAAATTAATTGTGGGTATCAGATTCCCGGCCTATCTTTGTCATATCAAAAAACAAAGGAGGTAGTTATGAAGACAATAAAACGTAAATTCTATTATATAGCAGCAGTGCTGTCTTTAATCTTTACATTGAGCTCATGCGAATATGTAGGTCTGGGAATAGAAATCGGAAACGGCACGAACAGTTATCACGAAAGTACCGATTATTTATGCAGCCGTATCTGGACTGATGAATGGACAGATGAATATGGTGTTTACTACTATCAGGAAATTTGTTTTTACCCGAACAATACGGGAGTAGACTATTTATATTCACAAGACCGTTACGGGAACCGGCAAGAATCAAGCCTTAATTTCGGATGGGACTGGTGGGACAGCAACTACACAAGCATCCGTCTCAATTACGGCAACAGATATTCGTACATGGAAAATATTGCAATGGGAGGAAACCAGCTGAACTGCCTGCTGGATGGTTATCCCGCTTATTTCATTGGGAAATAAGAAACTTTTCATTCTCTCTCTCACATCCCCTTTTACGTATTTTCATGCTGTGAGAAGCACGAAATACGGAAAAGGGGAATTTTTATGAAAAAATTCAGCATGTTTTTAGTAAAACATCAGCATCTTTTTTTAAAATTTGTACAAAAAAACACAGGTTCTTCAGCATCTTTTCAGACTGTCATCATTTTGTTTCAAAATACCCATAATTACTACCTGAAATCCTTCGCCATAATCTCTTCCACTAATGGTATAACACTGCTCCGCATAACCTCAAGATTCAGCCTATGTTCCCCTTCAAACCATGAAGCCTTTTCATAATGCGACATAAACTCGTCATATCCATGCACTAATGTGTCTTTTGTGCCAAACAGAGCATAAGTATTTTCTTTATCGAACTCCGTAATATCCGAAAACTGTCCCTTCTCTACCTTTTGGTAAGCATCACACAAACTAGAAGTTATCTCATAATGAGTTTCACCGTTCCGACGAGGATTCAGAAACTCATGTACACCAATCTGTGTACGCATAAATTCGGATACATGAAAAGCCGGGTTCACTAAGATCTTTTTATATCCTCTAAGTTGCTGGGCAAACATACCTCCCATGGAGGTTCCAATAATAAGTTGAGGCTGTTCTAGCTCACATAAATGCCGCAGCATGTCCAAAGCTTCCTGAGGAGCAACAGGCAAATCGGGTGACAGCACACTATAATCGGGTAAAAGAGCCTGCAAGTTTCTTGCCGTAGAAGAAGAACCGGAAGATGAAAGTCCGTGTATGTACAGAATTTTATTTTTCATGTTTCGCTGATTTTTTTAATATAACTTTATCTAAAAAACGTATTACCAATACCATGTGGTATTTTTTATTGTAATTATACCACCAAACTACTAAAAATTTCATAAGCAGCATATTTTAACAAACATTTAACACAAACTACCTATCAAGGTATCCCATGAACCAATAACGATATAACATATTACGTATATCACATTTTATTAGTAACTTTGTGTATTGAAAAAACAAAAGTTCAATAATCATGAAGAAAACAGACCTTATGACAATGACAGCAGCCATGATGTTTGCAGCATCAGGGTATGTCAACGCCGATACACCGGCAAATACCGATAAGCCAGTTATAGGCAAACAAGAAATCAGAATCAAGAATAAAAAACTTACTCCCGAGGCTTTGTGGGCAATGGGACGCATAGGAAGTTCAAGCGTATCCCCCGATGGAAAGCAAATCGCGTACACCGTATCTTATTACAGTGTAAAAGAGAACAAGAGCCACACTGTAATTTATGTGATGAATGCCGACGGCACAAACAATTTGCTTCTTACTCATACTGCCGACAGCGAGGTTGAACCGACATGGATAAAAGGCGGAAGCAAGATTGCTTTTCTTACAGCTGCAAGCGGAAGTATGCAAATATGGGAAATGAATCCCGACGGAAGCGAACGGAAGCAACTTTCATCGTACGAAGGTGGTATAGAAGGATTTAAATTTTCTCCGGATGAAAGTAAAGTATTGTTCATCTCGCAAGTTAAATACGGACAACGTACTTCTGACATATATCCTGATCTGGATAAAGCCAGCGGAAAGGTCATCAATGACCTGATGTACAAGCATTGGGATGAATGGGTGGAAAATATTCCGCATCCGTTTGTCGCTTCATTCGATGGCAATCAGGTTGGTGCTGCTACAGATATTCTGAAAGATGAACCTTATGAATCGCCCATGAAACCTTTCGGCGGTATCGAGCAGCTGGCGTGGAGCAACGATTCCAAGCAAATAGCTTACACTTGTCGCAAGAAAACAGGATTGGAATACTCTGTATCGACCGATTCGGATATTTACCTTTATAATACGGAAACAGGTGAAACTCGTAATCTCTGCAAGGAAGATGCTACGGACAAGAATCTGGGCTACGATACCAATCCGAAATTTTCTCCCGACGGAAAAAGTATTGCATGGCAAAGTATGGAACGCAACGGCTATGAGAGCGATCGCAACCGGTTGTGCGTCATGGACCTGAAAAGTGGAGAAAAGACTTATGTAACCGAAGCTTTCCAGTCGGGTGTAGACGACTATTGCTGGGCTCCCGATGGAAAAACATTGTATTTCGTAGGCGTATGGCACGCTACCAGTATGGTTCACAGCACCAACCTGAAAGGAGAAGTAAAGCAGCTTACTGACGGTATGTACGACTATACTTCGGTTGCCATGCTGAACAACAAACAACTGCTCACCAAACGTCATTCTTTAAGCGAGGCAGACGAACTGTTCACTGTCGATTTGAAAAAGAAAAATGCAGTAACCCGCATCACAAAAGAAAACGATCAGATATTCAGTCAGCTGCAAATGGGTAAAGTAGAAGCACGCTGGACCAAGACTGTCGACGGAAAAGATATGCTTTCATGGGTAGTTTATCCGGCTAATTTCAACCCGAACAAGAAGTATCCGACTCTTCTTTTCTGCCAGGGAGGTCCACAAAGTCCGGTAAGCCAGTTCTGGAGCTATCGCTGGAATCTGCAACTCATGGCTGCAAACGACTATATCATCATTGCTCCCAACCGTCGCGGTTTGCCGGGATTCGGCATGGAATGGCTGGAAGATATCAGTACAAACTACGGAGGCCACTGCATGAACGACTACCTGAGTGCCATCGACGATATAGCTAAAGAGCCTTATGTAGACAAAGACCGTCTGGGATGTGTAGGAGCCAGCTTTGGCGGTTACTCTGTTTATTGGTTGGCAGGTCACCACAACAAACGCTTTAAAGCCTTTATTGCTCACGATGGTTTCTTCAATATGGAACAGCAGTATCTGGAAACAGAAGAGCTCTGGTTCACCAACTGGGATTTGGGTGGAGCATATTGGGAGAAAAATAATCCGGCAGTACAACGCAGTTACGCCAATTCTCCTCATCTGTTTGTAGATAAATGGGACACTCCTATACTGTGCATACATGGAGAAAAAGATTTCCGAATCCTGGCTTCACAAGGAATGGCTGCCTTCAATGCTGCCAAACTAAGAGGTGTTCCGGCACAGTTGCTCATCTTCCCTGACGAGAATCACTGGGTACTGAAACCGCAGAACGGTATCCTGTGGCAACGCACATTCTTTGCATGGCTGGATAAATGGCTAAAGCCTGAGAATAAATAACCACAGCTAAATCGTAAGAGAAAATGATAAAAAATATAGTTTTCGATTTTGGCGGAGTTATAGCCGATATAAGCCGCGAACAGGCTGTAAAGGCATTCATCCGTCTGGGTGTAAAAGATGCCGACCGCATCCTCGACAAGTATCATCAGACCGGCATCTTTCAGGAACTGGAAGAAGGAAGTCTGACAGAGGAAGCTTACCGCAACGAATTGGGGAAACTATGCGGACGTACATTGTCATGGGAGGAAGTACAGCAGGCATGGCTAGGCTTTATCACTGGTGTAGATATACGGAAGCTGGAATATCTGGAAATGTTACATAGCGAAGGATACAAGCTCTATGTACTTAGCAACACGAATCCTTACGTAATGGGATGGGCATGCAGCGAACGGTTTTCTTCAGAGGGCAAACCTTTGACATCGTATTTCGACAAGTTATACCTCTCCTATCAGGTAGGTTGCACAAAACCCGAACAGCGCATCTTCGAATACATGCTGTCGGATGCCGGCTTAGAACCGAAAGAAACCTTGTTCGTAGACGACGGCCAATCGAACATAAACATAGCAAGCCAACTGGGTATGCATACCTTCCAACCTGAAAATGGCTGTGACTGGCGAAAAGAATTAAGCCTGTTACTTGCTAAACTGAAGTAAAATATAACAAATATCCAAACAGAGATTCCGGTTTACATACTGGAATCTCTGTTTTAGTATACTTGCAGAGATAAAAACTGTATTAAGTAGCCTGCTAACAAAAAATCTTGTATCAATCAGATATTAAGCCTGTTACCCTATTAAAAGCTCAACGAGCGGCAATCTCTGATTCATTTTTTTCAAAAAAAAGACGCTAAAACACTTGCATATTACATTCTAAAGCACTACCTTTGCATCGCTTTTAAGGAAAAGCACTTCTTCGGGGTGTAGCGCAGTCCGGTTAGCGCACCTGCTTTGGGAGCAGGGGGT